>Ga0163217_1081491_pt1 | contig 15433 bp, 17 predicted proteins | sample SynspAceP_FD_185933 | JGI IMG/M metagenome (GOLD analysis project Ga0163217, IMG submission 185933) | Saline lake microbial communities from Ace Lake in Antarctica - Synechococcus sp. Ace-P (PacBio error correction) | ecosystem: Environmental > Aquatic > Non-marine Saline and Alkaline > Saline ...
TGGTCCCTGCTCTGGGCTTGACACCTTTTTGTTCCGAGCGCATCGAGCGCAGCGCTGACGGTTGTTGGGTCCCAGCGGGCGATCAAGCCGGACAACCCGTCTTCAAGACGGACCAAGGGTGCGGGCGTCATGGATGCCCGACTGCGCATGATCGTACCAACGGGAATTTCGCTTGAATACAAGGAAGGTTGCCCATGACGACGGCGGCGAACATAGGTCGCGTGCTGCACCCCGCGCCCAAAGAGTTCAGGGTCGTGGGACAGGTCGGCGCTGTTAGACGCAGGTGCGAGAATGGCAGAGAGGCCCGGTCCACAACTCGGCCAGAGCGCGGTGGAAAAGTCGAATCCTCGGGCCGACGTTGGGATCTTTCTGTGTCGCCTTCGAACACTGCTTCTTGCAGCAGGCGGCGACGAACGGGTCGATGCACCTTGCGGTCGCCAGCGTCAGCTTCTCATCATCTTTTCTGTGCCGCAGCGATGGCAGCTACCATCAGGTTCCGCCTGCGACCTAGCACCGCGCAGACGAGGCCCGCCGATGGACCAAAGACAAAGGGACAAGAAGAACAAGCAAATGAAGGGAGTGCCAAGTGGAGGATTATGACGCCGATTTGGATGGAAGGCGGTAAAGAATTCAGCGCACAGCGAAAATTCGCGCGCCGAGAATGTGGTGGAGGCGTCTGCCCCGGCAGGCCGGACTGCATCCCCAGCAAAGCTTTTTCATCACATGTCTGCAGGCCGCAGCTTCTCCGAGTCCGGCGCCCTGTCCCCTCATCAAGAACGGGCGGCGTGGCGATGCGCAGGAAGGCTTCCATTCAACATCAGCGATGCCAGCGCCGATGTCGCACCCACAAGCGTCGCGACGGACGGTGCTGGGACCGCGGATACATAGCCTCAAGAAGAACAAAGTAGCGTCGACTGCCTCACGGCCAGCAGGTTGGCACAGAGAGCCGAGGGCGACTTCACCGATCACGGCCGGCGGAAGCTGCCCGAATTCCGACCCAGAACCGTGACCTCGGCTGGCTTGGATCGCGTGGCGGCGGTTCAGCTCGGCGGCGGGCACGACGGCGCTGGATGATGCGGCCGTGAAATGTTCGAGCCGAATTCTGGCCAGCGGACCTCTCCGGTGATACGGCGCGGCTGCGCGGGGTATCGTGCAAAATGATGTGTCCGCGGCTTTGTTCCAGCACAAGGACGCAGCGTTCCATGGTCAGTGCAGCGGGCGACGGCAGGCCAAGTCGGCGAATTTGCGTGGCAGCGCGGGCCGCGCGCTTGGCACGCAGGCCCGCGATCAAAGACAATTTCAGCGCAGCGATCAAGCGTATCCACGGCACGGCCCCGCGCTGGCATCGTCAATCCTGGCGTCCAAATATCGGTTGCTTTCAGATTCGATCATCCCAGACAAAGTCCGGCGTAGTCGCCACAACCGCGGACCAGCGGCAGCCTTTGCTGTGCATTATCAGGCGGCGCGATTGCGTCGAGCAACCGGGGCTTGCGGCGGGGTCAGAACTCACAGGCTCTGCCGCCACGGCACGCGGCAGCCAGAACTTCGGGGCTGTGTCGGTCTTTTGCCGGGTTTGCGCGCGCCCGTGGCGGGTCAACTTGAGCCCCCCGGATTCCGGCACGTCAAAACGCCAGCCACGGGTCCTGTCATATCTTGTACTCCATCCCCAAGCAAACATCCTTTCGAGGCGCTATTTTGAAGTTCGACGCGGGCCACTTCAAAGGGCAAGCGGCGTGGCTTAGCGGGCGCAGGCGCACCGCGCTTCAAGCACGCTTGACACGGACGTGTTAACGTCGCGCCTGTCCGCCAGCCGCGTTGCCTCGTTCGGCAAAGCCCGCGATACTTTCGCCATACTTGCGCCTTCCGCTAAGAGTGGGGCGCGCTCGTTCTTAGCTAGGGCGCTAGTATGACGCACAATTACGCCTTCCAAGCGCGCCAGAACCGTCCAGCACTCGCGAACCTGGGACAATGCGGGCGGGTTGGCGCCTGTCGGCCCTGCTTAGAAATTCGAGCGGCCTGCCAGCGATGCGCGCGAAAGGCCAAAAAAGCCGATGCCGTCGCTTCGTTTCAATCGACGACCGCCGCTGGATTTGGCCGCCAGACACTGCGGCCGTTACAGCTTGACAGCGGGCAGCGAAAACCTGCGCGGCCGCGGCTTGGCTACGGCGACGAACGGGTTGGCCTCGGCCCTCTGCCTTGACGAACGGCCAACGGGGACCCACGCGGCAGTTCAACCCGGTAGGGGCGATGTAGCCTTTACGGCCGTCAAGCGGCGCTGGCGACATGGCGCCAGTTCGCGCGGCAGGCGGCGTGACGGCCCTCTAATCAGAGGGACATGTCGGCTGCATCTGGCTTCAGACTTGCTGCACCCAACACCATGGCGTAACAGAGAGTTCACACGAACCCGCAATCTTACACCCCTATGACACGCTCGCCATAATCCAGCGAAGTGTTCCATATCCGGCCATCGCACGCGGCGTTACGCCGGCGCGAGCCTTCGCGACCTTTTCGGGCCGACCAGATAAGGTCACGCGCGCTCTTGGACACCGTCTGGTTGGTGTCTTGCGCCAGCGCGACGGCGGCGACTATCGACATCGGAACTTGGCAAAAGGCGCCGTTCGGCCTTATTATCCCCCCATGCCGTGTCGAACAACGCACCTGTCAACACGAACCAGCGCTTGACGACCGCCCAAGCGAGGTAGAAGCGACACAGAGGGAGAACCAAGGGTCGGCGCATCCATTTTCCAACCGATAAGCGCTACGGCGCGCAGGCTCGCGCAGCGCAAGTCGATTTCAGCAACACGAGAATTCGCGGCAAGAAACGGCGCTGGAGGACACTTTGGGTATATGCCTTGCGGCAGGGATGGACCGGCGTGGTCACAGACCAGCGATCACCTTTCAGATTGGAGTGCCCCATCCGGGTTTCGTGCAAGCAGCGGGGTGCCTGGGGCCGTCCGCACGCAGTTGCCAAGGCCAATCGCCGAAAACGACTGCGGTTACGCTGTCCTGCGCCGCCTGAACAGCCGCTGAGTGACCGCCTCGCGCCAAAACGCATGGGGTCTTTATGTGTTGTCTTGCCACCCGTCTGCCCCCGCGCGATTTTTATATGTTGCTAAGCCCCCCCGGCGCCTGAGTGGGGCCAGGAAGGCACGTCCGTTTCGCCCGTGCCCCCTGTTGGAATCGGACGCCCTTCATAGATAGTCTCGAGTAACTGATGTCGTCGTCGATTCTTCAAGGCACGAGTCGCCAGCCCAACGCTGTACGACGTTGTAGGCTTTCTGCCGCATCCGAGAACTTGTTCTCCACCCATTGTCGCAGTGCCCTTGAAGGTGAACAACCCGCCGTCACGCCGCGCCTGCACGACCACCCCACAAGGCTCTCCTACAAAATCTGAGCGGCTCTTTTATTCCCTGCGTTCGCGGCACCAGATCGGTCGATGTTCCCTTTTGTCCACCGACAGGGTCCCGTTTATCCTGCACGCCGTCAGGTCGATTGGCGGCCGACGGTTAAAAGCCGTCGATGCTGTCGCCGTGTGACGTCCCACAACGTGGTTGATTGCTCGTCCAGCACCACAGGTCAGTGGGTGTGCCTTGATTCTTGTCCGCTTGCGGTGACGATCAACTGCTTGCCGTCCTACCAGGTTGTCGAAGCCGCACTTCCAGCTCTCCGGGCGCCGTTCAGAGTAACGGTCGCCGTGTCAGCGATCAGCGTCGTCGTCCCGCCTACCCCTGCGTGTTGACGAAATGCACGGTGATGCTGTTCGTCGGTGTTGTCGATCGGCGATGTCGCGGACAACCGTTATCCCAGTACAGGCCGACGCCTTCCCAATACCCGTGACGTCGCAACATCGTTGGTCCGACCCACGAAGGTGTCGGTGATGCCTGCCGCCACGTTGCCAAGCCGCCGTCGGTCGCGTGCTGTTGATGGCCGCGTCATAGGTGCCCCTCGGATTTCAGCGCCCGTGTAGGTCACAGTCCCAGTGTGCGCGGACGGTGGCGTGTGTGCCAGAACGTTGAAATCAACAACCAACAGAAGGAGCCACTTCGACTTTGCCCGTCAGCGTGATCGTCGACCCCCTGCCTTGTTCACAACGTCGTCGGTTTCGACCAGACCGGGGTGCGGTCGGTTGTTCCCATGTGCCAGCTTCACGGTTGCCGGTGGGTCGCGGTGTTACCGCCAGCCACAATCGTCCTTAAACGGTGCGGCGTAGTTGTTTCCACCGTTGCCGATTGGGGCAGTCGCCAACTCGCAATAGTTGAACGATCGCACAGCTTTCCAGCTGCTTGGGTTGGGGCGCTGACAGTGTGTTGGTATGCACGCGCCATTTCACCGGTCACATTACCACGGTAGAGGCCCTGCGTCGGCAGGTCTCTGAGTGCAGAACGATCCGTCTTTTAGACGCTCTTCCCGAAATTACACGTTATGCGTCGGGACCGTCAATCAGTACCCCGTAATTCGACCACTGTAACGGGGCGTATTTTCTGTGTCGCACTCTGTGACCTGTCCGGCAGACCGGTCGTGTCTGCCAGGCTTTGGTGTTTTGCCAGCCGCATCAGATTCCCGACCGCCGTCGACGGGTTTCGACATTGCCTTCGCTGTCGCGCAAATTCCGTGCGTGAGTAATGTCCGTGGTCCCACTGCCGCAGAGATTTATGCGCTCCAAGTTGTGCGAAGAAACCCTGCCATTCGTGACGACAACCTGTCCCGCGCTCTAGCTTCGGATGTGCCGTTGACGAACCCAGACCTGCGTGCCCCTCTCCGACAAACGTTAACAGTGTTTGTCGCCCGCCGGCTGCGAATTGCGTTGTAATCGTACGCCCGATGTCGGTGGCGATCTTAACCGTGGCAGCGGCCGACCGGCCGTGTGTGCAAGCAGCCATCGGTTTGCAACAGCCGTCACGTTTTCGGGACACTCCGAATTCCGCTGGGCGCGAAATCTTGTAATGTATAGCGTAGGTCGTTGTCCCAACTGGCCCGATGCGTTCGCGTCACGGGTTTGTGCGCGCTAGCGCCGCCATGGTGACGAACAACGTTCGCCCAGCTTCGGACGGTCCATGATGCAGAACCTCGGTCGCTCGGCCCTGCGTGAACAGGTTGTCCGCCGCCCAGCCTGCGATCCGGGTGATGTCAACAACCCGTTGATCGTGTCGATTTCCAGCGTGTCGGTCACACAGTGGCTGTCGCGTTGCGTGCTGGTCTTATCGGTCGCCGTGACAAGTGATGGTCGTACGCTGTGCCCAGATTCGCCGTTGGGAGCGTGCCCCAGCAGTGAACGTTCAGTTGGTCCCATGCGTATCGCCTGGTGACGACAGCGTTAAGCTATCATCTACCTTACCACATGGTCGACACGAACAACAGTCCGAGCCCGCCTGCGTGTGCCCGTCAGTACAACCGCCGTCGATTCCTTCGACCGAAGTTCACGGTGCCCTATTCAGGTATTCAACCGGGTCAGCGCTGAAGGGTGGACTTCAGCCAGCGTGTACCCCACGTGCGAGCGTGCCAGTGTGCGTCGATCGTGCCCTTCGTGGTGAAACAGTCGCGCTGACCGCAGTCGTAAATCGCCAGAGGGCATAAGATGTCGCGGGGATAACGAATGTCCCCAGTCGCGTTGCCTTGCGTATCAGTAACAGGATCAACCTCAGACCACAGTCGCCAACCAGTGACCGTCCGGTGGCCATTGTGAGCCACGTACTCCAGGTGGGATCGGCTGAGGCCGTGTGTCTGATAGTCAGCTGTTTGTTTACAAACGTGATCCGCCGCGGCGTGTGCCCCGTGATTTCAACGGCTGGCAACTCGAGCCTGTCACAAGGGTACTGCCGAGTCGGCGTTCGATCGGATCAGGCGGTATCCGGGTGGGGTCCTGTGGGATCCGGTAAGGACCGTCTTCGTCGTAGGGTCGGTTTGGGTCCGTATATGCATCAGGTTGGGTACAGTCCCCGGATCCGTTGGCCATAATCGTATCGCCGTCCGTCGCCTTCGGTGCCGCCATCCCGCCTTCACTCAATATCGGGCTCGTCAGGCGTGGTTCGGGAACTGCTAGTGCCACCGTCAGATCTCGACTGCATAAGAGAGTTATCGGCCGTCGCGCGCTATCACCGCCGCCCCGCCGACCAGAAGTTGGAAGCCAAACCGCTGCCAGCGCCGCTGAGCCATCGCTGCGTCCAAGGCCGCCAACGCGCGCTGGATGCCGCCCCAGCAAAGGCGCGCTCATAGGGGCCTGCGCGCCTCGCGAGTTGCGAGTCCGCGCTGCTGGGCAGTGCTCGTATCTGGTTGAAATAACAGCTCTCTCGGGGGCATTTGCGCCAAGCCTGTCGCTCGTTACGTGACATAACCCACTGCTTGGGTCCGCAATCTAGTTCTTTGTCCCGTGCGCCGTGGCTATATGGCCTAGCTAACTTCGTGTCTCTACAAGCGTGTAGCCGCGGCAAGGTATATGTGAACCCAAACTGGGTTTCTGCCGCCGGCCCGCTGTGCGCTCATAAGTAATATAGCCGTGAAATTGATTGTGAATTATCTGTCTCCATCGGCGATGCACCATACCTATGGGTCATCCAGGCCGATTGCGGCATGCCTTGCACGGCGAATTGAGGCTCCCACTCTCTCTCACTCCGTGTATACGCTCTTTCGCGCCTGTAAGATGTAGCCGACCCTCCGTTGTTCCCGTCCCCACCGTACCGGATCCCCGCCCCGGGTAATGTTAGCGATGGTTGCCCTCGGCACTCCCCGCGTGCACGTGCACCCTGACCGGGTCGGTCGCACACCCTTCCTGGGCGTTGGTGCAGTGCACTTCTCTTTGTGCCCGGGTCCGCCTGCGCGCCCTCTAACCGCAGGTATTCGTTCACCTCTTCCCCGGTTGGTCGCGGTGTTCAGGTCCGTTCCGCTCGCCTGATCACGTTCGGGGTACGGCCCCCGCACTAGCATTCCCGCTCGCTTTGCCTTCCGTTCCGGCACGCGCCTTGGCCCCCGCCTTGCCGCACCCACAGTCCTCGGTATCACCATGTTTCGACGCGGCACTACACGGCCCGGCGCTTACCCTTGGGTGGGAACATTTCATCCGATCCAGTGTCTGGTCGTTTGGGTGTAGGCGGCACGGTTTCCCGTGCGTTGGCATACCCGCTTGTCGTTGCTCGCCTTTGAAGGAATCGGCCCGAATCAGCGTTGGTCGTCATGGGCACGCCGCCCGCCAGCTCTTGTTTCGGGGTAATAGCCGCTGGTTGATGCCCTGCCCGCTCTTTTTGATCTCGCCCTTGCCGGGGCAGTCCGTCAACCCCTGGGCCGTCGCCCAAGGGCCTTTCCAGCAGCTGGCAAGGCCTTCCGCATCCACAACGCCATACGCCGGTGTTCTGACCGCTCGGGCCTTCTGGATGGCCGTATTTGGTGTAACTCTACGCTGGTACAGGGGTCGCTGGCGTAACATCACCCTGCTGCCCGTTGCCGTTTCGCGGTCAGGGTTGATTGTTTTCTCACCGATTTGAGTCGTAGCCCTGACAGCGGCCGTGCCGCGAACGTCGCGCCGCAGCAGGCTGCGCGCTTGGAACGGTGTGTTGTGGGCACCCTTGTGCGCCAATGGCCCGTAAGAACGCAGGCCACAATCGCGGCACCGGCTTTCTCGACCATGCTCCGTGCCAGCAACCGCCCAAATAACGGCCAAAAACCGTAACAGAACCACTCGCGGCCTGGCGACGCCCTCACCCTTTTGGCCATTGACACTGCGCCAAGCTCTTCACGCAGGAAGGCGTCCAGATCATCACGGCCGACTGCGGGAATTTATCCACAGGCGCGCCCAAGATCAATCGACGCCGGCCCCAGGTTCAAGCCCAGCAGCGCAGTGATACACGGATAAGGTATCGTGCCCGGACAGTTCAGTTTTTATCGTCGTCTTGACGGGCAAAACGGTGCGACTTTCAGAATGCTGAATAACAAGCGTTTGAACCAGACCCCGAACCGATATGGAGGTTCACCACATATGTTCACGGTAGCAGGGGCCGATCAGCGGAATCATCGCTTTCGGCAGTGGATTCACGTCCCGTCCAGTTTTCCAGGCATTGCTCGTATTGGGCTTGGTTCACGGCTGTTCTTCGGGTCTTGGCTCTAAAGGGCATATTAATGCGGCGGTTGGCGCAGAGGCAATCATCATGCGAAACCACCTGACTTGCGGCACAGTCCGCAGAAGGGTAACTATCGGCTTTTTGCCACAGAGACCTCGTTTCATGCCCGCTAATACGGCCTGCTTTTCCTTCCCAGCCCGGTCGTCCGTGGACCAGCCAGAAGGCCTGGGGCCAATCTGGCGCGCCGCCGCGCCCTGGCGATTGCGAAGCCCGCCGCGGAGCATGTCGGCCTGAGCCTGTGTCATTTACCGCGATACCGCTCGGCTGATGCACTCGAGCATGAGCTGCGCGTTCTTGCGCCCTGAATTGCCGTGTGCTGAGCTTTCCCTGCTCGGGAACCTGCCCACGACCGCTTTCAACCACAGCCAGGACATCATTTTCCCCCAGCGCTGAAACCTGCACTGCCTGCGCAGTTACCCGGGCATTCTCGTGGTACCGATGACACGCTGCTGCACCGCCTGGCGCCAGCGCAAATTTTCTCGGCGGCTTCGGCTCCTGATGCTGGAAGTCGGGCAGAATGCTGGAGTTCGAGCGCATGCGCTTGAACCTGGATGCAGCGGGCTACCGCTGCCGTCGCACTGTCTACGAGCATGGCGACTCGCGGCCGTGCGCGCGCGTTGCTGGATCTGTTCCGATGGGCAATAGCCGGACCCGATCCGCATCGGACTGTTCGATGATGAAATCGAAACGCTGCGCACCTTTGATCCGGATACCAGCGTTCGTTTGACCAAGGTCGAGAGCATTCCAGTGCCTGCCAGCCAAAGAGTTTTCGCTGATAAATCGGCATGACGGGCTTTCGCGCGCGCTTTCGTGAGCATCTTTTTTGCGTCCGACTCCGGCGCTGCCCGTGTATAGGATCCAGCGAAGGCATGGTCACGGGCATCGAATACTTCTGGCCGCTGTTTTTCGAAGAAACTTTGAGGCAGCTGTTTTGATTCCCTGCCAGACAATATCTCTGCTGTTCAGCCTGCCGATACGAGGGCAGCGCGAGCTTTCTGGCAGGAATGCGGCATCGCTATGAAGACCAGGGGAGACAGACCGCAACGCCTGCTGGCCCCTGCCAGCCTGTTTCCCAAGCGTCGAAGACTGCTTTGCGCAGATCAAGCGCTTTCCCGCGGATCATCTGCATCAGGAAGCGCTGCACGGCCCAAGCGGCCGACAACTTCAACGGCCAGCCAACCAGAAATGGCGATCGACAACCGCCTGGATCAGCCCCTGACGCGTTGCAAAGCTTATCCGGGTTTCGAGGCAAGGTGCTGATTTCGTGGTCGAGAGCGCCGGGGCTCGTGAAGCGCTGTGGAGTTGCTTGCGCGTCAGTTGATCTCACGCCGCGAGCTCGACAGCTGCCCGATTTGTCGCCCGCAGGCGCCGCTGGCGGTGATTATCGCGGCTTGATTCAGAGCATGCTTGTGCTGCTTCCCGCGTCGCGCTGGATCACGAGAACCTGCTGTTGGGTTCAGCGCGTCATGCAGCGCCGTCGCCGCGGCAAGGCCACGGACCTGGGACGATGGCGGTGATCCGACCGTTACCGAGCTGCGTGAAGGCGCGCTCCGTGTGCATATCGATCACGGCGTCGGGCGTTCTCTGGGCCTGTCAACCTGACCGTTGAGGACCAGCAAGGCCGAATTTTCGACCCTGGCCTACCGCCGATGACGCAACTTCTATGTGGCCGTGGCAATCTGCACCTGATTGCCGTTATACGGCGGCGAAGAACGAAACGCGCCCCTGCCCGGCCTGGCTGGCATTGCAGAAAGGCAGCGCAAAGCCGCGAGAAGGTCGTGACGTCGCCGCTTGATTGCTCGATGTATATGCGCCGTGGCGCACGCAAGGCTTCAGCTTCAGCGGCGCCTGAGCGCGATTATCATGTTCCTTCGAAGCCTTCCGTTCGAGAAACCGCTGCGCAGGAAGCGGCAATCAACGGCGGTGGTCGGGGACATGGTCAAACCCCAGGCCCATGGGATCGCCTGGTCTGCGGCGACGGGGCTTCGCCAAGACCGAAGTGGCGGATGCGCGCCTTTCCTGCCCGGTGAAATGGCGGCAAGCAGGTCGCGGTAACTTGTGCCCCTCCCCTTCTCGCCCAGCAGCACTACAACAGCTTCGTGGACAGTTTCGCCGAGTGGGCAGTCAAGGTCGAGTCATGTCGGCTATTCAAATGACAAGGAAATCAGGCTTGGCCGCCGAGGATCTGGCCGCCGGCAAGGTCGATATCATGATCGGCACGCACAAGCTGGTTGCAGGGCGATAATACAGGTTGGGACATCAATGGGGCTCGAATCGAGGATACCCCGAACAGACGACAGAGACACCGCTTCGGCGTGCGCCAGAAGGAACAGCTCAAGGCCTGCGCAGCGAGGTCGATGTACTGACGCTGAACCGCCACGCCTAATTCCACGCAGGCTGAACATGGCCATGTCAGGGCATGCGCGAGCTGTCGATTATTGCCAACGCCTGAGTCAGACGCACCCCCCCGCCGCCTGTCAGTGCGTACTTTCGGTCCGAGGTGCGCACAGGCGCCGGTGATAGCGAGGAGGAGACTTCTGATCGAAGCTGCTGCGCACAGCGGCCCAGGGTTTATACCTGCACAGTGAAGTTTTTCCCCCTTTAGGAAAACCCCATTGAAAATGCGCGCGCCTTGATCTCGCCGTAACTGGTTTCCGGAAGCGACGCATCGGCAATCAGCCAATGGGCAGATCCCGAGCGGGCGCTTTGAACAGTCCATCAGGGTGGATTTCTATCACAGCGTTTCAACTTGTGCTGGTGACAGCCCACCATGTATCGAAAAACGGGCATCGAAACGTACCAACGCACAACACCATCATCTCGACGCGCCGACACGGTTCGGCTCTGGCCCAACTAACCAGTTTTTGCGTGGTCGCGTCGGGCGTAGCCACAACCAGGCCATGCCTACTGCCTCACGACCGCAATGGCAAGAAGCTGACCGCGAATAGCCAGAAAAACGTCATTGAGCGATGCCGCTGCGCAGACGACGCTGGGCGCCGGCTTTTACTTGGCAACCATACCTGGAAATTCGCGGCGCTGGCGATTTTGCCTTTGGCGAGGTCCAGTAGGGCCAGATTCGCAGGCCATCGGTTTTTACCTTTACATGGATAATGCTTCGAAGCGGGCCACAAGGCAATCAACAGGGAAGCAGCCAGAAACTGACACCGCCACTGGGCGGTGGCCGCGGATATAATCTCGGCCTGCGGCACTGATGCCCTGACCGACTACTTTGCTCGGAATGTACACAGCCGGCTAATTCTCTACAAGCACGTATCGCCAAGCCGCTGACGGATGAAGGCACTGCAGATCTGCAGGTCGAGAATGATCGACCGCTTCGGCTTGCTGCACGATTGCCGCCAAGACGCTGTTGGGTCGCGTTAAACGGCGCTGAAGTTGCGTGTGAACCCTGGGCATACAGCAAGGTCGATGTGGGGCCGGAACTGGCTGGCCTGGAATTCGCTGCGTACCAGCGTGGAATACTCATGATCTGGTCCGACTGATCCAGGACCAACCCATCGTTTTTACAAGGCTTGAAGGTGCACGCTATCGTTTCAATGCACCATGGGAGCGGCGGAATGCTTCCTGAATACCATTGAGCACTGATAGATCCGGCTGGAAAACACCACAACCGTCCCAGGCAAAGGAAAACGCCCCATGACTCTCTCCGCTCCTGCCCCTGCTGGCCTTCTTGTCTGTTTGCTGGATGGGGTTAGCCCAGGGCAGAGCAGAACGCTATCAAGGGTGGCAAAGTGGTCATCTTCTCCCAGCATCAGCGCAATCTCGCCGGCACCGCGCCGCGTACGCTGGGCGATCAGCACACTGCTTGAGCGAAAACCGCACGCAGTGAACGTAACGAGCGCTGACAGCAGCCGCACAGGCCTGACAGTGATGACAGCAACTGAGCTCCAGGTTACAAGGTCGTGCTGACATCAGCTGGCCTGGAACACAGTTCCTGACGACAGTGCAACCTGTGGTCCGCATTCATGAGGGTCAGGAATGGGTGGCATCTATCCGGCCGGTGCAAGGCGCTGGTCGGCTGGGTCGGGACGCCTGCTGGAAGTGGATGTCACCCGGCCTGGTCAACAATCAGACCAAGCGGCGGAGATACGTGCACGAGCGTTTGAAGCAGATTCGTCGTCTGCGCCTGGATGAAACCATTATCATGGGATCACCAGAGCATGGGCATGCTTGATCCCGCATCAGCGTAGCTGAGCGCCGTTCCCCTACCCCCCGCCCAGGCTGGGCGTGACTCCAGGCGCCGGACCACCAGTTGCTGATGACCGCCCGCGCTGATCCATGCCCTGTGCTCACCTGCTCGATTGCTGCCATGGTAATCAGTCCTGAACTCTTGCCGCCGCCGGATTGACCACAACGACAGCTTGCATATGGGCCGGCCCAATCAAGCTCGCGGCCAAACGCCGCCTCCGTGCATACGGTCCATGCCAACACAATATCGCACCATCAACGTTCAGCCGGCTTAATTCGGAGCCGCTTTCCAATCTCGGACCTGTGTCGCGCGTAGACACCAAAGGCGCTGTGCGCGACACAAGAAGGCGCCAGAACGCAATCACACCGCTGGCGCAAGCTTCGTCATAGGGGTGGGTATAAAATCAATGGGTGACATAGATAGAGAGATATATAGAGAGATACTGGAAGCGCCCAGGTTAATAATTGACCTGATGCGGCACGCACAGTCGACCCCATCGCCGGATAATGCCACACCACCGGATTGACCGCAGCACCCGATCCGCCCCTGCTGCTTAAGGGCCCACAAGATTGGCCCCGGCAGTTGACCGGTGCGGGGGGTACGATGGCGGATCACCATGGGGAGCGAGAAACAGCGCTCTCGGCCAGCCATACAGGCCCCTTGATGCCCGGGGTTGAGCGGGCGTAGGGCGTATCGGGCTCGACTTTCCAGTGATCTGGATCGCCGGCAAGGCGGGTCAGCCGCTACCGCCGATAATGGCCAAGTGGCGTTCATCATCTACTCTGCTAGATAGCTGCGCGGTTTTCACATCAAGTAAGAGATGGACTGCCACTCGGGTTGGTTTGTACTCACTACCCGGGGACGTTTCGTGCCAGCATCTGGCGAAGATTGCCGGCGGGCCTGCCGTCCCAGTTCTGGCTGGTGCACCAACGCCTCCTACCGCTGCCGCACGTCATTGCATACCAGCAACATAATCGCAGCCCGACGCCAGTGCAGCATCCACACGCTGGGGCATGGCCGCCCACGGCATGGGCAACCGGCCAGTCAATCATCGCTGAATACCACCCGTTGAAGCCACTCCCTGGCGCAGAATGTCCCTGCACCACCCGCGCGGGAAACCTGGCCCTGGCAATCATCATCGCCGGATAGAGACCACATGCGGGGCATGATGCCGTCCAGCTCGGCAGCCTGCCGGCAAACGTCAGATCACTGGCACGTATGGCCTCCTCGCTGCGCTCATTCAGCCGGCAGCGGCGAAATGCGAGTCGGCCTGGCGCACCGTGGCCCAGGAATGCTTGCCACGGTGCAGCCATCCCTGCCAGCGTGCAGGCCGGCAATTAGGCCGACCCAAGCGTATTACTTCTGCGGATCAGCGCGCAGCGAGCGGTCACCAATAACCTGCTGACGTCCGTAATTCAGATCACCGAAGGGCGCAAGCTGATATCAATGCGCAGGCCAACATCTCCCACGCCATCCCGGCTGCCGCGTTAGCCGCCGGTCGAGGGTTCGGGGCTCCAGGTGGCGGACCAATCCTGCCGAGCGCGGCAAGGTGAGCACGTCCGACGCAGTCGCTGTACGCGGCGCCCTCCTGAATCGTCGCCATCAGCATGTCAGGCTTATGCCCTGACCTGGCATTGAGTCGCTCTCGTCACCAATTACGTAGATATAAAGCTGGCGAGGCGATTCGGTATTGCGGGCGAACAGGTCATCCGCGACTCCCGGCTGGCGAGAAGGTGACGATCAGAGGATCCAGCGTGTGGCCGGGAAATCGAGCATCAGCGAACCAGTGTTACAACAGGGGTATCTCCAACTTAGGGAGTTTTGAGTCAGCGCGGAGTAGGGCTGCCTCGTAATCATGACCTGACAGCCCGGCGGCTCAGATCGAAAAGCGCAGTACATACTATTGCGCTGCGATGCGCCATGCGATAGCGGCTCGCCCAATGGGCTGTCATCGGCCGTGCCGTGGATGTAGATATAACGGCGTTATTGGGAATCACAGTTCGCACCCCCCCGATTCCTGCGGCTGCTCACCCGCAAGCAGAGGATGTCGGTCAAGAATCCAGTCCGCTGGGGTATTTGGGCATTGAGTGGCGTCCAGAATCTGCCGGTGGGACCTGGCGGACGATAAATACCGAAAATGGGACATGGCTGGCAGCACAGATCGCAGCAGCACCGGTTGCCGGCCCACGCGGCGTGGCAGCCCGGAGCATTCTGTTCCGCCCGCGCCGATTCAGGGCGGTGGAAACAGATACTCACAGACCAGGGTGCTGCGCCAAACCCAGCAGCCGCTGCTCACTCAATGAGTATGGTGCGATTCCCAACGCAACAACTCCGGTTCAAAGAGTGCACACGATACTGATCGAGGTTTTGGAAGGAACATGCAATAACGGGGGTGGGCAGCCCGGAAGAAAAACGCTGGCAAGCCAGCGTCAATTTACTACCGGCTATTGCCAGCGTATGGGTGGCCGGCATCAAAACCCGTTCCAGGCGCGCCCCGCGTACCGGATCGGAAGATAAACCAAGGCCATCCGCTGCCGCGCGGCATGCCGGCGGCAGGATGTGGTAACCATAGTTTCAGCAATCATCAATGCCGGTATGCACTTCGAACTCGGATTCGGCAATCGCCCGCAGGGCTTGAGGCTGGACATGGTGACACCGCACTGCGAGCAATGAATAATGCACCGCCAGAACCAGCTTCGGGGCAGGCAGTTGCGGCCAGCGGCCAGCACCAGTTGCAATGTAGCGCGGAAAACTCGCCCGTAAATCCACTGAGATACTCTGCGCAGTGTCCCTGGCTCTGCTGGAACAGCCAGGCGAGCAAGACTGCATAAAGGTAAAAGGTCATTGCCGCTGCGCGCTTTGACGACACGCCTGACCACAAGCATCTCAAGCAACTGCTCAAGACTCGATGCGTCCAGCCCGCCTTCGCGCTGGTGCGTCAAGTTCCTGCTCGAGGCTCGCGACAAGGGTTGAGGAAAACGTACGAACCGGGCCTGGATCAAGGCTTCTTGGAGCCGAAAATGGTAATTCACCGCCGCCAGGTTGACACCTGCCTTGCTTGGTGATAAGTCCTTAACGAGTTTTCGGCAAAAGCCCTTCTCCGCAAAAGCCTGCTCAG
>Ga0163217_1070971_pt1 | contig 15431 bp, 23 predicted proteins | sample SynspAceP_FD_185933 | JGI IMG/M metagenome (GOLD analysis project Ga0163217, IMG submission 185933) | Saline lake microbial communities from Ace Lake in Antarctica - Synechococcus sp. Ace-P (PacBio error correction) | ecosystem: Environmental > Aquatic > Non-marine Saline and Alkaline > Saline ...
CAGAGAGCTGGCACGCAAACGCTCCTCGGGTCCCCAACGGCGGCAGGCAGGCCCAGAGGCCCTAGGGGCGGGGCCGCTTTCCTTGACCTACCTCCCGAGCCCTGCTGGCGCCAGCGGCCGAGCTCGAAACTGGGCTAGCGAAAACAGCCGGCCTTCGCCCGGAACCAGGACGCAGTTATTTTGGCCCCACATGAAGCAGAGCGCACCATGGCGTAGAGGAAAGCCCGCCTGGGCCTGGATCTCGCAGACGATTCAGATCCACCACAGCGCCGCCTCCCAGAGCCCACCTCCTGGACCGCTGGTGGCGGGAATGCAGCCGCCCGGGCTGCCGCTATTGCGAAACGTGGAGAAAGGTCGGTGGTGGCGCAGCAGACCCTCCAGCCGGCTTCGGCCATCGCCCGCTCGTTTGAGGCGGAAGCGGAGCGTGCCAAGCTGTAGGGGCGCCAGGGAAAAGATTGGGCGTGCGGCCGTTATAGAGGGTGTAGCGGTAGCGGCCCGGTAGGTGGGGCCGCAGTAAACAAAGCATGCCAACTGGAAGTGGCAAAACCTCGGCGGCGGCGCGGACGCCGAACCGTGGGCGGCAAGCGGACCATTGAGTGCCCTTCGGCCCAGCGCGGGCCGGGGATCGGGCCCGTGGCGTCGAAATGAAACCACCTGGCCGGCGCAATGCACGCCGCTATCCGGTGCGCCGGCGGCCAGCGCAGGCCATGGGCCGCAAGGGAATCGAAGCCGGGCTAGGGCCAGCTCAAGGGTGGCCCTGGACACTGGAACTGGGCGGTTTTGGCCGCTGCCAACCGCAGAATGCTGAACCCTCGTAAATTGGAGGCCAGAGGGCAAACATCCCTGCGCAGGGCGCCTCAAGAACCAGCTCGATGAATTGGCATCTTCGGCATTGTCGCCCCGCGACGGGCGCACGTGCGAAATGATCCGGGTGTAAGCCACCCTGGCGCTCTCCGTAAGCTCCCTGCGGCCTTGTCAAACAGGGAGTGCCAGTGCTTTGTCGAAGATGTAGCCCATGGCCCCGCGGCGGGCGGCCAGGCTGCCTTCCTTGGCCAGGGGTGATCATGCCTCGGCCTCATTGCGAGCGCCTTCGGCGCGGCTTTGGTTGTGGTCACGCGACCTCCCGGGATCAGCTGGGTGTCCAGGCCACGGACAGGGCCTTTGCGTTGGTCGGCGGAAGTTTCCCAGCAGGGGGCTCCGGCCTGGTGTCGCAGGTTCCGGGGCGGTGGAAAGAAAGGGGAGGCCTGGCCGAGGGGCGCCGGGCCGTTCCAGGCTGTGGTGCGGCTGCTGGGGCAGGGAAATGCCGATGGCGCTCGAGGGCTTCGATCACTTCGTCGCCGACTTGGAGCCGAAGTTCTTGAATCTCGAGGAGATCCTCAAATAAGCTGAGCCCATCAAGATCGGAGACCGATTGACGCTGGGGCGCGCTTGAGGCAGTTGTACGGCGCGAACGGAAAGGTTCAGCTTCCTCCAGGGGGATCTGGCTTTCGGCGGAGGGTTCGGCTCAGGCCAGGCTCCTCACCATGTGAGGCTGGCCAGGACTGGAACAGGGCGATGCGTTGATTGGCTGCCTGGGCCATGGCGGTCCGTCTGGGGTGATGGCGCCGCTGGTGTGGATGTTTCGAGCGAAGGCGCTCACGGGCCGAGCCGCCTTCGCCACGCCGTTTCCCATCGATCGTGTAGTTGACCCGCCGCACCGGCATGAACACGGCATCGATCTGGAGCAGATCGATTCGAACTGGTGTCTTCCTGATGACGAAATCCACCGGCGATTAGCCCACACCTTCGCTCGACGTGAAACCTCCAGCCTTTCCAGGCTTTGTGGCCATCGGCCACTGTGGGCGGATCGGGCGATCCAGGTCGATGACACTGTAACCTCCGTGAGGAGAAATTGGAGATCGGGCGGGCAGTGACCGTGGCGGGCCGGTAACCACAGCCCGGCCGATCTTCCACTTACGCGGTGCGGCTTCTTGACAACCACTTCCTTTGCAGTTCAGCAGGAATGTCGAGGACGTCTTCACGCACCCCAGGGATGGTGGCGTATTCGTGTTACACCGGCGATGCGCACGGCGGTGATGGCACTACCTTCCCATGCCACCCATCAGGACAGCGCGCAAGGCGTTTACCCAGGGTGACGGCTTGAACCGACGGTCGAGGGGCCCGATCAACGAAACACCCCGGTCTGGGAGCGGTCGTCGGCAATCTCAGCTCGACGCGATCGATCTGATACTGATGCACGGCCGGAAGGAGGGGGAATGGAACGCCCGAGTGGCTTGGTGAAGCGAGGGCTTAATGGAAACGACGATCAGACCCGGCGCCGCTTGGAACGGCAGGCAGCCGTTGTGCGGGCAGGGGGGTGACATCGCGGATCAGGGGTATCTCCAGACCGGCCACCCTTGCAGGGCACGGATCGCGGTTTCCCGCCCTGAGCCTGGGCCCCTGACCAGCACTTCGATCTGGCGCATGCCCTGATCGAGGGCGGCGGCGTCCAAGCGGCTTCCTGCGGCCGTCTGCGCAGCGAAAGGGTGCCTTTGCGAGCGCCCTTTGAAACCGCCTGGCACCAGCCGACGACCAGGAGAATCACTTCAATCCTGCCGAGCGGTGACGACTAACGATTGGTGTTTGTTGAAGTGTCTGGATTGTGAGCAACGCACATTGGGGACGTTTGCCGCTGGTTTTTTGGCGCCGGGTTTTCTTGGCTGGCTTTGCATGCGATCGTGGCCTGGGGTAGGGGAATGGAGAACCTGAGCGCCGCAGCTGGCATCCAAGGGGGACGGCCTTATTTCTTCTTGCCGGCCACGGTTTTGCGAGCACCCGGCGGGTGGCGGGCGTTGGTTGCGGGTGCGCTGGCACGCGAAACAGGCAAGCCCATGCGATGGGCGACGACCGCGCAAACACAGCCCGGAATGTCTGGCAGACGCTTGAGGGCCATGCCCCTCCTGCGGCGCGATCGCCTCGAGGGTGAAGGATTCCGCGGCGGCACGCACTTCTGAATGTCGCCGTCTTCCGAGACCTTTGACGCGGATGTCGGGGCTGCACACCCCGCTTGGCCAGCGATCTGTGGGACCTGGTCAACCACGCCGTACACGTAAGTGAGTGAAATCTCGACCTCTTGTCACGCAGGGATATCAACACCGGCAATCCGAGCCACGAATGAAAACAATTCAGTTGGGAAGGTTGGGTCGCCCGGCCCCTTGGGGTCTGGACGGTTGCGCCGCCCGAAGCGGGGACGGCAAAGTTAGCGAGAAGAGTCCCGTTCGGCTCAGCCCTGGGCGCTTGCTTGTGCTGGGATTGGAGCAGATCACCATTCACCCCCCCGGCCGTGGCGACGAATCACCCGGCACTTGTCCACATTTTCTTGACTGAGGCACGCACCTTCATAGGCGTCGGCTCTCCAATTTTCAAACAGCTAAGCTATCACCGGGCTTACCGCCAACAGCAGCCACCCGCTGGGCGATGGCGTCGATCGAACCGGTGGCATCGGGACCGGCACCAGCAGGTTGCGTGAAGCGGGTAGTAAGGCGATCAGGGCTCCGTTTTGCTCCTGGTAGACACGAGGCGATTGCGGGATCACCGCCTCGTTGTCGTCCGTCGCGGCCGCGGTTTGAGCATCGTTTGATTCAGCTCGTCATCATCGAGCTGCAGAGCAGCAGAACCGATTCGATCGGTTTGTCTGGAGTTCTTTCGAGGCAACGAGGTGAGGGCTTTCGGCCTGGGCGACGTTTGCGGGGAAAGCCATACAGCAGCCACCCTCCGGTGTGGCCCTCCAGTCCGTGGCGAACGATCGCCAGCCACCAGGGCATCGCTGGAACCAACTCGCACCCGGGCCATCACCGCCTCGGCTCTGGGCCAAGCTGCCTGCCGGCCCTTGACTTCGGCCCGCAGCAACTCGGCCGGTGGAGAGGTGTAGCAAGCTCGCGATCGGCTGCCAAGCCTCTCGGCCTGGGTGCCCTTGCCGGCCCCCAGGCGGACCAAGGAACAAAATACGGTTGGTCTTGACGCACCATCCTTCGTAACGTTGAAGAGCTTCACAATAGGTTTTAGCACCTGCTTGGCCGTGTCGATGGCGACGCCCCACCAGGATCAGCAGGGATGTGGCCCCAGGGCCTTGAAAGGTGCGCACCTGGGTGGCACCCTCGACGGCTGAGGGAATGATGGCCACGGCACCAGGAAGAAACCGCCGAGCAGGGTGAAGACGGTTCTGAACACCGTCCAGGTTAGGTGGCCGTGGCGGAGCGCGGGCCGGACCCCCGGATCGCCACAACACCGGTGCGGCTTCAAAATTGGTAGCGATGTCCGACAGGGTTTGAACAGTGAGGCGAGGCGTAAAAGAGTGAAGAAGCCGATTATCAAGGCCGCAAAACACCAGCGGCATAGAGCCAAGCGTGCTGCTGTTCGGGTTGAGATAGCCGGCCAACGGATACACCAGGGCGATTGGCGTCAGGTTTTGCGACCCGTGAGTGGCAGGAACCCACCTGCTTGAAGCGAAAATGATCGCATCACCCGCGGCGTTTGAGGTTTCAACGGCAGATAGCTCTGGCGTGCCGCGAGGCAGCTGCCGGCCCACCTGGCGCATTGGCAACTCAGCGATCGGATGCGGCGGCTGCCCTCTGGACGAAGATGATGCCGACGATCGTGAACGAGAAAAATCCCACCAGGGATGATGATTCGCCGCACGGTGGCCCCGGTCACGCGCTCTGGCGAAGCTCGCACGGTGGAGCCGAGCGCCCCTGGGCGGGTGGCCACGATGTTCACCGAAGATCACTCAGGGAGCACCCTTGGCCGATGCCCCGCGCTCGGGTGATCACCTCACTGATCCAATCACCACCATCGAACGCGGTGACTAAGGCCAGGGCCGGGTAATGATGCACGAAGACAGGCTCGGGTACACCGGCAAGGGCGTACTGCCGCAGGATCGGGCAAAAGAACGGGTGCTTTGCAGCACGCCCCAACCCAGGGCCACATAGGGGTGATCTGGGCGATCTGGCGCCGTCCGGCCTCCCTTCGTTCTTCTGGAGATCTTCGAGCTGGGGATGGCCGCTGTGAGCAGCTGGCAGGATGATCGAAGCGTTTGATGAACGGCAGATCCCCAGCCGCGAACAACGCCGAAGGGTGGAGCCTGCCGCCGCCCGGTGAAGATGTCAAGGAAGCCGATCAGCTGGCCGCCCTGGCTGGATGAATTCCCTGAAGGCCACCCGATTCGATGCCTGGCACAGGGATGTAGATCCCCAGCCGCAGCCAGAAGGCAGCAGGCCGAGGGTGGTCAAGACGCGGTCGCGCAGCCCCCTTCGATGGACCAGTTGGGTGAGGATTTTCACCGCACTGGGGTTACGCCCCCGGCTTGACGAGCATGGTGTTGAGCGAGGCGAAGAAACGGGGGCGAGATGGTCAAAGCCGCCTGCGCAGCAAGCCGTGATCGGTGGCAGACGGCTCAGGTTTGCCGAGACCGGACTCCGTTCCAGCAGTTTCATTTTCAAGCGGTTCAAGGGATGGCGGCGGTTGCGGCTCCCTTGTCCGATCAAGGGTTGATCAGGCTATCAGTTCCACACAACTGCCACCAGCGCTTCGATCCTTCTCACGGGCACTGCTGTGAAACCAGACGGCCTGGACAGTGAGGCTGACGCCCCAGATCACCAATCCCGAGCAACTTGAGGGGATGTTCGGCTGGTCACCAGCCCAGCGGCCTCCAGCGAATCGAGGTTGACGTGCTGCCAAGCAGCCAGGCCGCGAAGTTTGCCGACATTCCAGCAAAGGTGAAGGCTTTTCGGATTCACCAAGGGTGAAGTGCTTGAGCTTGGCAGACGGGCGATAGAGGGGCATCTGGCCACCCCTCAAAAGCGGGCCCGGGTCCGGACGGCGCGGAGCGGGATTTCTGCCGCGCATTGCCCGAAACCGCAGCTGGCGCCGCTGACCGGCGGCCGATGCCGCGGCCCCTTGCGCAGCTTGCCGGCGGCGGGAGCCGACCTGGGGTTGAGGGTTTTGAGTGAAAAGTGTTCATCAAGGGGGCTCAGGAGTAGATTGTCTGAGGGAGATTGCCCCGCTCTTTGGCGGTCTCCTCTGTGGGTGCGCCAACACCTGCAGGGCGTGGATTGGCGGCGCGGCGTTGTTGAGGGGTGTTTTGCTGCCCAGGCGCTTGGCCGGACGTTCTGATGCGGCGAGCTCAAGGACCGTGCGAATCGAACACCCGCGATCACGCCGTGCCCGGGCGGCGGCCGCATCATCACGCTGGCGGCACCGTCCTTTCGCGCGGGCTGTCGGTGGGGATCGGACTGGTGCGGGTCAGGGGCACCTTGACCAGATGCTTTTTGCCATCGGCCACGCCCTTGGGCACGGCAACCGATCACATCACCGCCTTGCCGACACGACACCGACCTGCGCGCGCTCGTTCGGACGACGACGAATCGCCCGGAAGCTCATCTTCTACCGCCTTTGACGGTTGAGACGCGGCGGATCCTGGACCAACCCGCTCCTGCATTCGGAGTCGCGTCCTGACCACGCCGTTGTCGCCCCGACGTCCACCACCGCGTCGGTCAACCCGACCTGGCATCGCCACCCCTGACGCCGCCGCCCACCGCGGCGCTCCCTGCTGGCCTTCGGGCCGCTGCTGGGACAGCGGCGGCTCCTGAATCTTCGCTGGACTGGGACTGTTGGTTGATTTCGGCTCATCGGTTGGATCCGGGTTTCAGAATCAGGAGGCCCGCTTCTCGGGCGGCATCGGCAAGGGCCTTGACCCGGCCGTGGTACAGCTTGCCACGCGGTCGAAGACGACCTGCTGGATGCCCTTTGGCCAGGGCCCGCTGGGCCACCAGCTGCCCCACGGCATGGAAGCATCGCAACAGGCGCTCCTTCGAGCTGGCGCGTAGGTCTTTGTCGAGGGTCGAGGCGGCACAGAGGGTGTCTGGGCCTCGTCGTCGATGACCTGGGCGTAGATGTGGTTGTTCGAGCGGAACACAGCAGCCGCGCCGTGCCCGCCGTTGCCGTTGAGGTGGCCGACGCAGGCGACGGTGACGCCTTTCTGGGTCTGCTGTTTGCGTGGAAGGGAGGACATGACGGTAGGGGTAGGGAGGCTTAGGCGCCGTCTTCATTTCTTGGCCAGATTTGCCGGCCTTTGCGTCAGGATGCGCCTCGCCTCGAACTTGATGCCTTGCCGCTTGTAGGGCTTAGGAGGAACGAATGGCGCGGGATCTTGGGCGGCTTCATTGCCTACCAGGCTCCTTGTTGGAACCGGAGACCATCACTGGGTGTTGTTTCTCACGGAGAAGGTGATCCCCTCGGGAGAACCATCTCAAGCGGGTGTCTGTAACGGCGCTGAACCATTCAGCTTGCCGGCCTTGGACTGGCGGCCCGGTTAGCCGACGCCCGATGAATCTCGGCTTGCGGAAAACCTTTTGCTCACCCCTTCGACCATGTGGCCCCAGGGTGCGGCAAAGCCCATGCGCGTTCGCGGGAGCGACGGCTGCGTTGCGGCCTCAACGGGCGGCAAAAGCCAATTGTCCTGGCTGACACAACGCCATCGGGGAGGACGCGGCTGAGCTCACCCTTGGGACCTTTGACCGACACGGCCAATCCGCTCAGGTGACGGTCACCTTGTCCGGGGAATGGGGATCGGCGCTTTACCTATGCGGAGACATGGATGAAACCTTCGTATCAGTAGATGTAGCAGAGCACTTCACCGCCCACGCCCTGCTTACGGCGTCACGGTCGCTCATCACAACCCCGGGAGGTGGAGATGAATCGCCACACCCGCTACCAGCACCTTGGGCACTGACGGTGTTTTTCTGTAGTATGCGCGACCGGGCTTGCTGACGCGCCGCACGGAAGCGGATCGTCAGCTGGCGATGCTTGCCGCTGTACTTGAGTTCGAGGACGAGATGCCTGAGAACGCCTCGCCTTCCTTCGCTGATCTCAGCGATGAAAGCCCTCTTTCTGGCAGCCACCTTGGCGATGCTGTGGGAGGGCGCGAAGCCGGAAACTTTTGGTGGACTGGTGCTTCTTCCTCACTCGCAATTGCGAATGCGGGTGAGCATGTTCTGAAATCGGGTCGTGGTTGGCCATGGTGGGTCCCGAAGAGGGCTCAGTTGCTGCGGAACGGCATTCCCATCTCGCGAGGAGGGCCGGCCCTCTCGTCCGTTACGGGCACTGGTCACGATGGTGATGTCGCATACCGCGGGATGGCGTCGATCTTGTCGTAGGAGATTTTCCGGAAAGATGATCTGTTCCCGCACCCCGAGGGGTGTAATGCCCGCCCGTCGAGCTTTTGGGGCTGAACGCCACGGAAATCCCGATCCTCGAAGGGCCAGGTTGATCAGGCGCTCCAGGAGGCGTACATCCGCCTGACCACGTAAAGGGTGACGGCCCACGCCGATCGCATGCCCTCGCGGGATCTTGAAGGCCGCATGGCCTTCTTGGCCCGGGTCACCACCACTTTCCTGACCGGTGATGGTGGCCAGCTCCGCGATCGGAAGCCTCCAGGGCCTTGGCGTTCTTGGGCGGCTTCGCCAAGTCCCCTGTTTCAGGGTGGAACTTTGACCACCTTGGGAACTCGTGGACGTTGGAAGAGGTTCAAGATCCTTGAGGCGCTTGGGCTGGATCGTCTCCCGGTAGCGCTGTTTTGAGTGACATGGCGGCCTGGGGTTGCGCTTCTTGGACTGGTTCAGAAAGCGAGGAGAGGGGGAAAAGGAAAAGGACGCTGTGGCGTCGGTGGTCAGAAGGAAGGCTGATCAGTCGATCACTCACCCGTTTCTTGAGCCGGCGTTTTTTTTGCTGCCGTAAGGCCTGGATCTCGATGCCGACCCGGCTGGCCGCACGGACTTTGCTGGTGGAGAAGACCATCAAGTGGAGCATCGTGCACGAGGTTCCTCGGTGGAGATGCCCGTCCGCTCTCCCCTTCCTGGACCGGTTTTGATGTGGCGTGTGCGCAGGTTGACCCCTTGCCACAACAGCCCGGTCAGGTCGGAAAGGGTGCGCAGAACCTCGCGGTTTTGCCCTTGTCCTTACCGGCATCACTTGACGTGTCGCCTTTACGGATCACGCATCTTGATGCGTTCCGTTGGCTTTTTCTTTAGCGATGGCAGTGGCATTTTCAGATCACCTCCGGGGCGAGCGACACAATCTTTGGTGAAGTTCTTTTCCCGCAGTTTCGCGAGCGGACCGGACCGAACACCCGTGTGCCTTTCGGGTTGTTGTCCGCGCGAGGATCACCGCCGCGTTGTTCATCAAAGCGGATCGAATTGGCCTGGTGTCGCGGCGCAAGGTGGCCGCGTCCGTACGACACCGCCTTCACCACATCCCGACTTCTTGACTCCCATGTTTGGGCATGGCCGTCCTTGACGGCGGCAACGATCACAATCACCGACGTGGGCGTAAGCGGCGGTTGGTTGCCCAGAACGCGAATTGCACTGGATGCGTTTGGCGCCGCTGTTATTCAGCGACCATTGAGGTAGTTCCTGCTGAATCATGGGGTGACCTCAAGTTTGGCGGCCGTTTGTGGGTGAAGCACCTCGGCGACACCCAATGGGCGCTTGGTGCGGCTGAAGCGGACGGGTCTCGGGATAACGGACTCGGTCGCCGACTTGGCCAACGGTTTGTCTTCCGCGTGGGCTTTGTAAGGCGGATGGTTGCGGCTGACGGTCTTTTGATAGATGGGATGGGGAAAGCGGTTTCGACCGCTACCACCACCGTTTTTTATCCATCTTTCGCTGTACGACGGTTTGGCCGACCCTTTTTCCTGAGTGCCATGTGGGTATCGGGGGGATCAGGAGGAGGTGAGAGCGGAGCGCTGCCGCTCCTTCTGCACCGGTCAGCAGCTGGGGCCAGCTTGATGCGGCTCTGCTTGAAGCGGTGCGGGTGCTCCAGACGGCGGGTGCCCGCTGGAAGCGCAGATCGAACAATCACGGCCGGCAACCCGTGATTGATCGATCAAGATCGGCCGTCAATTGAGGAGACGCACTTCGGCGATGTCAGGACGGGGCCCATGGTTAGGACTCTCCCAGCGGAACGGCGGTCGAGAATGGGCTCGGGGACCGGGAAGATCACCCAGCTCCCGGTTGCATTTTCGGCTTGGCCGATGACTTGTTTTGACCGGCAGCTTGTACGGGCCAGACGCAATCGCCTTGCTTGGCGATGGCTTGGTGCTCTCAGGTCCACCCATTCAAAGAGGATGCGACCGGGTTTAGATCACGCCACCCAGAACTCCGGGTTTGCCTTACCGGAGCCCATCCGTGTTTCGGCAGGGCGCCATGGGTGATCGTTTTGTCGGGGAAGATCCGGAATCCAGTATTGCCCCCCGCTTGACGTAGCGGGTCAGGCCCGCGCCTTGGGCTTCGATCTGGTCGGGATGTGATCCAGCCACATTCCTGGGCTGCATGCAAACTGACCAAAGGCCAATGGTGTTGCTCGGGTGGCGACACCGCACATGCGGCTCGCTGCTGTTTTGGCGGAATTTGACGCGTCCCGTGGACTCAGCATGGTTTCAAGGGCTCCTGATCCCTCTTGTTGAGGCGGTCTTTCAAAATCTTGGGGACCCGGTTGCGCGCGACGTGGTGGCTCCAGCGGCGGGCAGTTGCTTCCTTCTGCCCGGGAAAGCACCTCCCTTTTGAACACCAGACCTTGAATACCAAGGCACCCCGTAGGTGTGTGGCCCACCTTGGTGGCGTAAATCAATGTCGGCGCGCGAAAGGTGTGCAAGGGCAACGCCGACCTTCCCGGGTCCATTCGGTCCGGGCGATCCTCGGCACCGTTGAGGCGCCCGCTCACCTGGATCTCAGGCCGAGAACACGGCCGCTGGGCCCGTTGGACGGTCATGCGCATCACCCGCCGAAAAGCCACATCGCTTTCCAGTTGTTTGGCGATGTAACCGGCAACAAAAAGGCGTCGGCGTCGACCCTTTCGATTCCACCACGTTGTGCGCAACTGACGGTTGCGATCGCCGAGGGTGGTTTGGATGCCCGTCCGCAAATCTTCGATGCCGCTGCCTTAGGCGACCGACCAGCACGCCCGGGGCGTGCGGTTTTTGAGTTACACCTCAAGTTGGTCCGGCCTTTGCGGGCGATCAGCACATCGCTGATGCCGGCGACTCGCATACTCTTGTGGATGAATTTTGCGAATCCGATGATCCTTCCTGGAGCAGGAGGGGATAGGTCTGCTTTGGGCGATAACCAGCGGAGCGGTGCTCCTGGTAATCCCCAGTCGCAGGCCGGTGGATGGATCTTGTGTCCCATTCAGTCGGTGTCCCGGGATTTCAGGTGATGGGTGCTGCCAACAGCAATGGCCTGATGTGGCAGGTTTGTTTTTTGATGGCGAAGGCCCCGCCCCTAGGGCCGCGGGGACGGAATCGCTTCAGGGAGGGTCCCATGTCGCGATCGCCTGTGCTGATGTCAAGCGAGGCGGGGTCAAGGCCGAGATTGTTTCCGGCATTGGCCACTGGCTGAGCGCAGCACTTGGGTGAATCGGTCCTGTGGAGCGGTTAAAGGCATGAAACTCAAGCAGGATCAAGCGCCTTCGCGATAGGAGCCGGCCGCGGATCTGATCGAGCACGCCGGCGCACCTTGGAACCGGAAAATCCGCGGATGTTAGGCGGGCCGTGGGCGCGGCTTTCTGTGCTGGTTGGGGTTGGGATTGACCATGGTGTTTCGCTTCCTTAACGGGCACTCTTTTTTTTGTCCTTGATGTGGCCGCGGGAAGTGCGGGTGGGGCGAATTCCACCAGCTTGTGCCACCATCTGCCTGCCACGTAACCGGCACATGGCTCTTTGCCGTTGTGAACGGCAAATGGGTGTGCCGATATCATCATCGGCAGGATCGTCGAGCCCGGTGACCAGTTTTTGATCACGGATTTATCGCCGGAGCTGTTCTGCGGTCTCGACCGTTTGCCGCAGAAAGGTGATCGGCCGATGAATGGTCCTTTTTTGAGTGAACGCCCATGCGGATTAAGCAGAGGCAAAACGGGTTGATGACCACAGAATCCCGTCGCCACGCTCCGCTTGAGTGCGGCGACCGTTTTCCGCATCGCAACAAACCGGTTGCCTCGGCTTGTTGCGCTTTCGGGTTTGAGGCCGAGGCCAGGCTTGCCCCAGGGGGTGACCGGACCAGAGCGGCCCGAATCGGAGCGCGCCCTCGCCACCACCCGTGGGGGTGGTCAAGGGGTTCATCACACTGCCGCGCACCTGGGGACGGCGGCCGAGCCAGCCTTGCGTCCGGCTTTTGCTCAGGCTGGTGTTGCGTAATTTCCGCGTTGCCCACTTCCCCGAGGGTGCGTAGCCTCGCGACGACCAGCCGCACTTCGGTGATGGCAACTTGAGGGCGAACGTAATTCACCTTCTTTTGGCCATCACCTGGCCCACTGCCCCTGCGGTGCGAATCTAACCATCTGGCCACCCCGGCCGCGTAGAGCTCAACGTTGGAACACGCTCGAACCAGGGAATGGCCTGAAGAGGGGGCAGCATTGCCGTTTCGATCGGCAAACCTGAGCGCCGGTCGACACCGTTTGGCCCAGCTCAAATCCCAAGCAGGCGCAAGGATGTAACGCTTTTCGCCGTCTGGTGTAAGAAGAGCAACGCCAACCGGGCTTGCGGTGGGGTCGTAAAGTGGATGGCGGCCACTGGCGGGCGACCACTCGTGCTTGTCACGGCGACGTCTAACCATGCGGTAGAGCCCGCTTATGCCGGCCGCCAGGTGGCGGCAGGTGATCAACGCCGCGGTGTTGCGACCTTGCTCGGTGCTTGCGACGACCAAGCTACGCTCGGGTTTTGCGTCAGTGATTTCACTGAAGTCGCTGACGACGCGGACGCGGGTGCCGGGGGTTGTAGGGGCGGTTACTCTGCGAATTGCCATAACGTTTTAGATCCCTCAAGGCTCTGGACAGCTGGATGGCATTGCCTCGCAAAGGCGCACCACCGCTTTTTTGACCTTGGCGCGTTTGCCCGCGAACCGACGATCCGCCCGGAGCGACGCGGTGGGTTCCAATGGTGCTCACGCCGATCACCTTCACCGAGAAACAACTCCTCGACGGCGGCTTGATGTCGGGCTTGGCCGCACGCGATCCACTTCAAAGGTGTACTGAATTCAATTCAAAGGCCTCGGTGGCCTCTCGTGATCAGTGGGCCCTGCCGAATCCACATCCGCAAACGGCCTGCAAAGCGTTGCAGTCATCGTTGTAGAACCTCCTGATCTTGGCTAGTGCCTCCTCGCTCAGCACCAATTTTTGCTTGGCATGAGCAGGTCGAACACGTTCAACTGGTCGGCGGCGATCAATTTCACCGTTTCCGAGATTGGTCGACCGAGAGACGCAACCGCTTCCAGACGGCCCGTCGAGGATCAGCAACACTTTTCGTCCCTGCGCAATATCGAGGCGTTGCAGGGCTGCCCACGATCTCGCGTTTTGGGGGCTTCCCAGGTCGCGGCGAAACCCTGACCACGACGATGTCAGGCGGCCCGGCTGATCAGGGGCCGTACCAGGGCGAGCCGACGCCTCTTTGCGTTCATGGCCACGGCATAGGAGCGAAGGCCTTGGGCCGAAGATCAACGCCACCACCGGGGCGGAGTGGTGTGCGGAATGGGAACCCTGGCGAGGCGACCGTTCCTTTTTTTGGCTTGTAAGGCTTGCGGCCAACCGCCCCGCAACCTCGCGCGGTGAGTGTGCTGGCCGTCCCTGTCGGGCATTGGCCCAGTTGCCGCACCACGGCGCGATGGACCAGTTCCCGGCGCGGACGAATTTCTTGGCGACTTTCAGGTCGAGGGAAGCTTCACAGCTTCCTTGCCTTGCCAGTCGCGAACAGAACGCATTTGAAATCATGGTTGCATCCTCAGTTTCCGCGGTCTTCGCACCGACACGCAGCGCCGACGGATGTTGAGCAGGGCGCCGGGCTTGCCCGGAAACCGAAACCCTTCACCCCCCACCAGCAAATTGCGCTGGTGTCACACCTTCAGGATCGTCAGACCCTCGTGGTGATTTGGCTTGCCGCCGTAAAGCGGCCGCCATACCGCTTGGCCGGATAAACCCGCCCGGCGTGGTGCCGGCACCGGGTCGGCCCGGGCGGGCGTGGTTTCTGGAACCGTGGTCATGGGGCCCGCGGCTGAGCCGTGGCGTTTCTGATAACCACTGAAGCCGCGGCCGATGGTGTCACCACTGACATCGACCTTCTGACCGGCTTCAAAGCGCTCGACTGTGATCGGGTTCACCCAATTTCCAACTTCAACTGTGTTGAGGCGGTAATTCGTGAGATTGCGCAGCAGCTCGCTGCCTGAATTTTGCCAGGTGCCCCCCGAGCTTGGCTGGTTTGACGAGTTTTTCTCGCGGAATCTCGCCAAAAACCAACCTGCACGGCGGTGTAGCCGTCGCTGCTTGGGGTTTTTGAGTTTTGGGTGATGCGGCAAGGACCTGCCTCGATCAAGGTGACCGGAGGACTTGCCCTCCGCGTTGAAGAACCTGGGACATGCCCAGTTTCTTCCGCAAGAATGCGAATCGGCCATAGAAGGGAATAACGCCAGCAAGGACAGCCGGCCTCAAAGCCTTTGCAAAGCCCTGAGAGACGTGAAGCTGATTCGGCGAACGCCGTGGACCAGACTGGAAGTCTGATTCCGGGGCTGGCACCCGAAAATTCAGGGCAAACCGGTTGGGCTAGCGGGTAGGGGCGAAACAGGCAGGCTGGGCTTTCCCGCCCGATCGAAATCAGGTCGACAGTTTCCCCCCATTCCGATGAATTGCTCTTCTGTCTTTTCAACGGAAGTGAAAACCTGGAAATGGAAACTGGCCTAGGTAGACCTCACGACAGCGGTGAGGTCCTGCAAATGGTCAACGGAGGCCCCGGCTAGCGGTCGGGCGCAGATCAATTGCACATGCTTTAAACCATACCCCACAGCCTTTCTGACCGGTTTAGCTTCCGGCTGCAGATTCAGTCCAGTTTGGTTTCTGGAGCCTCCCATGCCCCTCTTGCTGACTGGCCGCCGCTTCGTGACGACCATTGAGCAAGCAGGAGCGTTGGCCCTTTTAATGCCACCGCTCGAAGGCGGAAGCCGAAACTCGCCTGATGCGCCGCCTGCCGCGCTGCGGCTACCGCCCCAGATGACCTCGGCCGAGGTGGGGTGACCTCCCGAGGCCTTTCTTTTATTTGAATAGCTTCAATGGGGTTCGTCCACCCCACTCGGCCACCACAGTGTTGGCCGTGATGCGGCGGTAGAACCGTTCAGCGGTCATGCGCAGTGGGTTCCCCTCTTGTTCGGTAGCAACCGATGTTGTTGGGTTGATTGAAGGCCCAGGTTGATTGTCCTCGCGGAGAGACATCCTTGCAACTGACACCGTCAGGGAACCAGATTGAAGATCGTGGCGGAGATGGCGCTCGCGCAGTTGCGCTGGGAGCCTTGGAGCAGTGTGTCGACCCTGAGCAAGGCCTTGCCGCTGGTCGCTGGTCAAGTTGATCTGGAGGGGCCAGCAAT
>Ga0163217_1117346_pt1 | contig 15431 bp, 11 predicted proteins | sample SynspAceP_FD_185933 | JGI IMG/M metagenome (GOLD analysis project Ga0163217, IMG submission 185933) | Saline lake microbial communities from Ace Lake in Antarctica - Synechococcus sp. Ace-P (PacBio error correction) | ecosystem: Environmental > Aquatic > Non-marine Saline and Alkaline > Saline ...
AAGGTAATCTCGGCTGTCGGCAGCACAAGTAACCAAAAGAATCAGCTTCAGATTGGTCACACACAGTGATTGGGATCATGGACTTTTGGTTACACAAAAATTCTCGAGAAATTTCCTAATGTAAACTAGGTTCTCTCCATGTTAATTACCGCAGAAGATCAAAGGTGAAGTTGGAGTGCGATAGTTACAACCTCCCACCGTTTCTAAAACCTGGGCCGCAATAGAAATTTCCAATATTGGTGGAAAGTAAAGAACGAGAACAAAAAGCAACTTCAATCTTCTTAATTTCCCTGGAAATTGAGTTTGATGAGGAGATATTCTACTCCAGCAGCCAAAGGAAATGAAGCCGTCTGGAGCCGGGCCATGTGGTAAAAGCGAAGTGGTGGGATAACAACGTACGTACCAAAAATTTATGGGTAGTTTATGCAGGATATATTCCATGGAGCGAAAAATGCCGCTCTGGAATTAGATGAAAAGTTACAATCATTATCAGACTAACAAAATTTGCCTTAGAACAGTCTGCCATGTTACCTGGCAGCTTTTACAAGATGAAAAAGGTATGATATAACTACTGTAAATCGAACGAACAACTTTGTAAAATCTCCAAGTCACGTACGAGATGGAAGCTGATCGGAAACAAAACACATCGATATAGTTATCTTCTAACCACTCATTCCAAAGGCATTTTTTTAAAAGACTTAATGGGAAAACGATAGGCCTTCAGGAAAGTCTGGCGAGGCGAAATAAAAAAATCGACAAAAGAACGGATCCCTTTTTTATTGGTGACAGCCAATATTATTCCTATTTTCCTGCTGATGAAAAAGAACAGACACCCGTTCATTACCAATTAGCTATTTCGTTTTGACATACAAACGTAAAAAAGCTGACAGGATAAAAATAAGTTTTAAGCAACGATTGGTAGATGGTCAGCTCCTCAATGGAAGATTTAGCATATTGAGTCAGACTCATCCTATTCAGCTAATGATCCAATACGCTTTTTTTAACCTAGGCTATTCCGAAGAAGAGGATAAAGCATTAGACACATCCAATTGATATAAAATTTTGGAACGAGACTATCACTGCGAACATGTGAATCACACAGCTCGTTAGCTTGGTCATCAGTTCGAGTAATGAAAGGCGAAAGAGAGGTTTTTTCACTAATGACACCAACGTAATGATGGATGTATTGAGCTGAGCTAAGAAGTCATTTGGCCAATTAGTGTATGATGAAGGCCAGGAGTAGAAGGTTTTACCGATTATCTATGATATTACAGAGCGTAAAAAGCAGAGGAAAGTATTCTTCAAGCAAACGCACGATTCGAAAAAGTAACTGAAGCTACAATCGATGCATTTGGGACCTGAGGGGACTAGTTAATCAAACTTCTACCGTTCTAATACACGTTTGAACGGTCTTTGAAAAGAACCTCTCACATCATTTACACGGGAAAGATTTTTGGAAAAGATAAAACTCATCCTGAAGATGTAATCAAAAATCCAGAAAGTGTTAATAAGGGCAATTCTTTAACGCCAATTAAAACTACCGTGGAACTGAAACAGAATAATTAATACACGCAGGGAGAAACACTGTTATGTAATAGACCGCGAGTGATCATCCGAAATGGAGGAAGGAAGGCTATTCCGTATGGTTGGAGCTAAGTGACTACCTTACTCCAGCAAAGCACAGGATGTTTGCGATTATCTGATCTAAACAGTATCGCTGAAGCAGTATACAGTGAATTAGAGCGCTTCAAATGTGGAATTAGAACAATTATGCTTCGTGATTTCTCATGCTTACAAGAGCCACTGCGCAATGGAATTTCCAGCTTCATGATCCTCCTATAAGCGGAGAAATGAAGTCAACTTGATGAAAAGGGCTCCAATATATTTTATTTTGCCACGGATTGTGCCTCAAAAGAATGAGCAAATCCATCCTGATCTCTTGATTATTCCGAGCAAGTAGCCGCAATGAGTAAGGAAAAGAGGAGGTAGATTATGACGAGGTCATTCTGCATTTAAACAGTCCACGGGAAAAATCATATCGAAAAATCGCTTCATTATTTCGGCAAATCTACCTACACTTCATAGCCACAAAGCACCCAATCATTCATAGTGCTTCATTCTCCTAGACAATGCACTCAAATACTCCGTAGCAGGCATCTCTCCAAATACTTGGAAGATTAAGCAGTCGAAATCAAAAGGAATGGGAATGTTTCATTGACAGACAACGGAATCGGAATAGATCCACAATCTATGAATAAAACTTTTCTTTTCAGCGACTGCATTAATTAAATGAACCAGTATTCCTGGAACAGGAATAGGTCCTGTCGATTGCTAAAAAAACATGTGAAATTTTAGGGGGGACGATCTGGCCGGGCAGGACCAGAAAAGGCACAGTGTTTATTATTTCAGCCATCCCGAAAAATCAATTAATATGAAACGAAACAAATTAAACTGCTCAATATCCACTCCTAAGCAGAGGAACAATGAAGGAAGATATTTTGCTTTACTGAAGGAAGCTTTTGAAGGAATGTAAAGTGAAAACAGAAAACTTAGTGTTGTTGAAAATGGCCAAGAAGCCGCTTGGATTTTTTTTTTACAAAGGTCTGAGTAATCCAAATGTGAAAAAACCTGAATCTCATACTTTTGGACCAATCAACATGCCCATTTACGGCCATAAAGTTTTAATGAACGATTAAATCTGATTGCCAAGGCTCAAGAAAAATTCCAGTAATAATGCTTACCCAACCTCTTCTAATCAAAAAGACATTAACCAAAGCCTACGAAATCACTGCAATAGTTATATTAAAAAACCGCTCGATCATCAGCGAATTTATGGAGGCTATTTTAAAATTGAGGAACTTCTGGCTTAAACTAACACCTTATCGGAATAAAATATCATGAAAACAATACAATGCCTTTGGCAGATAACTTTTCTATTCTTGTAATTGAAGATAATCATGGCGTGATTTTGTTCTAAATTGAAGATTATCTCCTTGAAAAATTTAAGAAGATTAACATCGTACATTGCATTAATTACGCATCGTCAGTTAAACTACTTACCAGGGTATTCTCAAGAGAAAAATTTCTTTAAATATTATTTCGATTTAAACTTGCCTGATTTAGGTGGAATTGGATTTTAATAAAATGGCGTTTTATCCCAAAATTTTTTCAATACGCCATTGTACATTCTAACTCAAAATTTGGCCATGGCCCAAAAGTAGTCTCAAGACTGGTGTCTACGACTACATCTTAGTCAAGAGATGAATAAATCCTGACATTCTCCTATAAAACTTATCATTTTGCATTAAACAGAAGTAGTTTTATTAATCAAGATAGGAAGACGAAAAACTTTAATTACGAAAACAATTTTTTCAACTTTAACCCTCAGCCTATCCTGGCTTTTAAGATCTAGAGAATCTTTAATATCATCTTGCCATATTGCTGCTGCGAAAAAGAAATACGGATATTCAAATGGATGAATTTTATCACAAATGTCGTTACACGCTCAACTTACATCCTAAAGGAAGAAAGAACTCATAGGCATAATTAACCTCAAACATGAATGAATTCTCTAGCAATCAATTCAAACAAACATGCTTTTGCCGAAATGGCAAGCGAAAATTAAAACGTGGAGATTAATTCTAGGAAAAATAAAAAAGAATTTCGAACGAGTGGAGTATAATTTGTCAATCAAACGATATATCAGAATACATTGAAGCGTATCAATTACAAATTGAAACGCCAAGATGAGAATTGAAGGTATTGCATGGACCATCTCACGTAGTACACGTGCACCCACTTTCAAGGAATATTAGGAATAATAAATTTGATTGAACACAAACAGATACTTTAGAGACATTCCTGGTTTTTGGCTAAAGCAGTTACGGATTTTCAAACTGACCGAATGGATGCAATTGTCCAGAAAAATTGTTGAAAGAAACTAATCATCTTGTAAAGATCAAATTAAAATGGGAATATTTATTATTGATGATCGCGACCTGATTCGAGAGATGATTGTATCAGATGATAAAAATCATTGAATCCTACCTTGTTAACTACCACTGCGAAAAATGGTAAGAAATCGGTTTAGACATGCTTGGAAAGCAAAGCAATTCTAAATCAAAAAGAGATTATTGTGCTGTTAGTATTAATATGCCGTTCTTGATGGTTTGGGGATTTAGAAAATTGAGAAATCTACATTTTGACAACCTGGCACCAAGACTTTCAATTTAAATTGTTTCTCATCCATCGATGAACGCGATAATTTGCAAAGGCTAATCAATATGGGTTTGTCAAGAGTGATTCTTATAAACCTTTAAAGTAGAGAAGATCTCTTAGTACATATAATCGTTATTGGATGGATAGTAAAAACTAATCTTTTAACAATTTTCTTTGTAACATTCGATACAGAATAACTGACTTTGACCTAATGGATTACTGAGAGGAACCAAAACACCATAAAAAGCTCACTAAACCCCCAAGAACCTTTCGCCTTCCTCATTAACGTCCAAAATACATTCCAGTTTCCAGTCCCTTTTCACCTAGGACGTATTTATCAAAGCATTAAGATTTAGAAATACTTTCGAATTCACCAGTTTGCATCAACGGTTCACTTTTTGATTTTCAATATTATCATATTCAAAAGCTCCTAGTAACTAAAAAGTACATCGCTGACCTGCGGAAAACTGCCAGCATCAACCCACCGAGAGGCTGTCCTGATACCTTCAATCGAGCACGCTAAGTAGTGAAATATTGCGAAGTTCAATCGCCCTTTTTAAAAATCTCGTATTCTTGCAGACCTCTTTTTAAGAGAAATTGTTACGCTCAAATCTACAAAAGAGAACAGATAGATTGCATTAAATAGCAAAAAATATGCGTTTTTTATAACAATAATTGATAAATAATATACAGTTTTTTAATTTGAAGGAGCTCTTAACTTTTTTGCTTACCAATTATTATGTAAACTAGTTAAACCCAATAACATGGGAAGAAATAGAAGGCATACGCCAATCAGCAATCTGAATAGCAAGGCCGAATTAAATCATCAGCTGAGAAATAGTAAGGAATCTTCACAAGGGACATCAAACGATACCCTCAGGCGTGCAGTCCGAAGAAAAGCTCCCTTTTTCAGCGAAGACTCAAATTCAGAGATCACTCGAAAATGCAAGAAAAGGTATATCATGATTTTGCTATCCAGCTAGGCCACGTTTTAGTAAGAAAGGCAAATACCTGTGCATCGTATTCCGCACACATCATGCTGGTACAGTGTTATCATTTTTATCTTCCTTGCTCAACGCCATTAACAGTCAACTCTCGATTGACTGCTTCACCAGCAATTTTTTTTTGCGTAACCGACTAATGTGGTAAATCGTGCTTTATACCGGTAATGGATTTTTGAAAAGACTCCCAATCTTGGGGAATACAAGGAGCAAATCTTAGTTTGTTTCCCTTCCCTTTTCAATCCAAAAAGTACTTCCACAATCACCTGTACATCCAGCTGCAGACCGGTGTAACCACGTCAGTCCCCGCGACTGCATGGGATTATCTTGGCATACACTCAGCCCGCTATTTACATAAGGTTTCTTAACTTGTAAACAGCATTTCCCAGGAGTCTTACCGATGGTTAAATCGGTGATTAATCATTTTCAATCAACTCCATACAGCGTTCGTTATCGCCCCGATTTGGCAAACCATAATTAAACCAAATTGCAGGCATGGGTGGTATTGTCCGCATTTCCTCCCTTATCCTGACATTATCCTTTGATACTCCCGGGTAAACTTCGATTGTCGAATGGAGTGAGATCAGCAACTGAAATTAATTCCGAGATCCTTCTGTACAGAGATTTTGTAGGACGATTCCATCGCTTTGATCTGAACGCGAAGATTCCTCAGCCTGACAAAACAGACCAAGCTCTGAGAAATTAGAGATCAATTTTGGGCAGTCCTTCAGCACTCTATAGTTACCGTAATTGCGTGCCATCAATCCAAAACATGCTCGTTTGTACCATTCTCCATCCAAGCATATTTATCACGTTTTCTTTTCAGTTGCCCTCAGCTCCTTTCACACTGAATCGGCCAAATGATCATGTGTAGACGTGCAATCTTCGCAAAAGTCGAAGGAGAATGTCCATAAAGGAAATAAAATGCAATCCACAACGCTTTCCACCTTTTCTTCAATTCTACTTACAAAGCCGTTCATGTCACTCACAAACTACCTATTAAAAAGGAAGACCTCGTTTCACCATAATTAAAACTTATTTTATCGCCCGCAAACGAAATGTCCATTAGAAGAGAAAACGAGTCCGCTTGGATTTAACTGGAAAGGTCAATAATATGATTCTTCCCGCCGCAATTCAATGCCTCTTCCAAAAAAGAACCTGCTTCATTCAGAATCGAGTATCCCGCAGTAAAGGGCAATAACTGAGCCGGTACAAATGGCAAACCATAGAAAGTCATCGGAGCATTGGGTCCGAACACCAGCCGCCCTGTTGGGTGGATGCCCACCAGTGTTGTCATCATCCCTCTTTAACTGAACTGAAGCGGAGCGGCAAATTTGTTTGCGCGCTAATTGTGGGCTAACCTGTACTAGTGATAGCACGTCCCTGAAGCTGATCTCTGAAACCAAAAGCGGCCACCTGATTGATAAAATCCACTGCGCCCCCAAAGCCAGGATGCAAATGTTTGGTAAGTAGCCCAAACCGTTTGCATAAACATTGATCGCAGCATCCGAGTTTCCACCTCAAAGTGCAAGCGTATTTGTTCCAAAAATTTGTATCTTTTTCAAAAATGATTTATGTGCAATTGCCACTGCCACGAGAATTGTCGTGAAAGCTTCTGCCTGCTTAATTAAAATCCTCCCAGCACAAGTCCTAAAAAATTAGTTTCACGATTCTCCTTCAATTGCCAAATTAAAGGCCCCTGACAGGGCAAAGCAAGGTCTAAAGCGAGACCGATCTTCGGAAGCTGTTGCGTAGCAAATGCATCAGATGTTGCGATGTTCCATTACGACCAAAAAACTCTGTTCGGTCAGGTTCGTAAAGGTTTTCTCTGTTGTGCACGCCATCTGTGTCAAAAAGAAGCAACACGGCAAGGAAAACTCAGTATTGTATGGGTTTTTGTGCAAAATATTGGTCCCAGTTATCCGCGCCTGCCTCGTGCGAATATGCACTTGCTGTTTTTTTATCTGTTTTATCACAACCAAGTACCCCATTCGAGCATATCCAGTAGCAGAGAGTTTCGAGATCTACCGGATTGATTACGGAATTTTAATTACGGCAAGGACGAATTTGAACAGCCCTTCATTCTACATATACCCGAGCATTTTCAGCAATAAATACTATATGCTTCAATGTGTTCGAAGGCACGATAACCAAGCCATGGCGTAGGTGTATGGCGATGAGCACCTGGCGGGGTAGAAACGCAAGGTTGAGCAGAAGTGTCCACCTTTCTTCGATCACGCAGATAGAAGGATGCTTCACACCGCACATAACTTACTGGGAGTCGTAATTCCAAGGAGTGCAATCGTAATTCGTAGCGCATTTTCTATCCAGGGTAATAGGCCGCCTCTCCACTTTTCAGAAACTACTGTTCCCAAGAACCAGGATTTGCTATGACATCACCCAACTGGAGCAACGGGGTCTTAATTTTTGTGATCCCATTTAATCACATACCGCTGCCATCAGTAGAAAATCTCCCAACTACGCGTTAAAAAAAGAGGAGGTCTTGCAAAGGTAAATTGTAGGGCGCTTTAATTGACTGACGAATACTTTTGTAACGGAAACTATATAAGGTATTCTCACTTAGCAGCGCGCTTTTGCGTTTAACTTGATCGGCCTAATGTCCATGGCAATTGTCGGAGATTATTGCAGCCGGCCACGGTTTAAATAAATATAGGCGGTCCTCAACGGATATCTGCTCAACTGCTCTTTACAAAACAACACCTTCCCGAAGCGACTCCTCTTATATCTACGAAACATACGGCTCAATTTCATTTGAAAAATCTGTCGATAACCGTCCATGGCCTTCATTCCAGATCATCAGATTCAAACAAGCGAGGCCTTTAGCGCCAGTAGCATGCGCTTTTGTACCAATTGCTGACTAGTTGTCATATGACCTGCTTTTTCAATTCTCCAACAAGACTATTGGCAAGTCTCCTGAAATAGAATAGCCCCATAAGCCAGACTGTTTTGCGTTGATTGCGGATGAGAACGGAAGGGTCTGCGCGAAATACGGGGTTGCTATAAAAGTATAGGGCTTGCCTAAAGTCCCTAACAATTTTGCATCCCCATTGCCGAAGCGATTGATTTGGCCGCAGCACTACTTGGCTTGTGCGTCCAGGCTAATTCAAAGACACGGTCTTTATGATTTTATCCTGTATTGTAATGATTAAGCCCTGGCAAATTTCCTTTGATTGAGCTATGCGGTAATTTATATCAATCGTTATTGTCTCATCGGTTTAGCTTTAATTTTTATTATATCTGTAAGCTACAATAGGGATCCAAGACGGTCACCTTGCCTTTCCTGATGGGACCCGAATGTTCATGTTGCCGTGCGGATGTACGAATTGAATTTCCATCGACCTTATATAATTCATCCCGGTCTGTTTCATAGGATAACGTTTCATGCGAGCATCTTTCCCATGCATAGTCCTCAACATGGCACATGCCAAGGCGGTTTCTCCCTGCAGACTCGAAGGTCTGCCGCGTACAAATAGATGGCATGTTGATTCGGAATAATTTAGTTTGCACAAATAGATTTGCTTACACCGCGGGTTGCAATCAAATCTTAGCGGCCCGGACAGTTGAGAGAACCACTTTCTGCATAAGCTAGTAATCGCTCATCGTTTCCTCGCAACAGAACATTGTATGCGTAAACCTTCGCATCTCTATGTCGTCCTCCGGGAGAAACAACAATTTCAGTAATCGTTCTCTGTCGTTATTTGGCAATACTGAAAAGTCTAATGTGGCCATGAAATAGGTTGCTTCGTATTTTGTACTGCCTTTTGAAGGGTCGTTTGAATACGTAATTGGACCAAAAAGCCTGCTGTCCAAATCGCGAAATACCAAAGGTACCGCAATATCACGGGCGGGTCCTCCTCGCAGCTAGATTAAACTGCCAAAATTTTCACAACGGCTGTATCTCGCCTGAATTAGTCACCATTAAATGGTAATTTGCCATTGGAGAGCAATTGTACTTCCAGGATTGTAAGTGTTTAGAGTCATGAAAGTATTCTATTGATTTCTAGTGGCAGTAGGCGCCATAACTAAATTTCAAATATATCGTAGTGATGGGCAAAGTAGGTGGTGTTGCTTTTGGTATGCGCTGATGTCCTGAAGTAGCAACTAGGGCTGCTAAACGTGGCTCGCCTTATAAATAATTTCCTGCATAGGCGTGGGTCAAGCAGCAGATATGCCAGTGAGAGCAAACGCTCATCCCCTGATGATGCTCGCCACTGATGAATATAACAATGTGCATGGAGATGTTGCCTCTCGGCAAACAGACGATGCTGTACTGATCTATGGCTTCATAAAAACCCTAACGTCCTTCAAATCCTTTTGTCGGAAAGCCAGCGGTCCAGATTCTGCAAGCTTTTGGGCGCTACCATCAGCGCAAGTGACAGATTGCGTACGGTGCTACACAGATATCGAGTTCCTCCTCGAACCCACCGTTTCACAGCCGACACTGGAAACGCCAAACGCTCGGATTGGTAATGGCGATTCACACCTAATCATATTGTAACCGGACTCAGAAATTCCCCCCAAAGGGCTGAACCGTTCCCTGTTTCCCATATTATAATCTGCGACAACTAGCAGATGCTTTAGACGTTTGGTCAAGCAACGTGTTTTTCCCGTAATCCAGGCATTATTTAAAAAGCGGGCAATCAGGTATTCAAAACATGGACCCCTCCATTAAAGGCAGAATAGGGTGACCATTCATATTAGTAAGCAAGCGTCCTAATGCAAACCAGCTCTTTCAGGCCGAAGTTTTCCTGAGCAAATACCAACAAAAACACCTAACCTAGCTTTTCGGAGCAAGCAAGATCAATCAATAACTTAAATCACTTTACGCTCTCTACGTTGTAAACACGATGGAAAGCAAGAGATGACTTGAATTTGTCATATAAAAATCCCTCAGGGTGAAATAACCTGCCAGTCATCGAGCACGTTGAGCAGCGTATTGGCCGAACAATTTTGTTCTTCTTGCTGACCGAATAGATTGTGTTTAAGCGATTTGAAATAGCTCAAGCCATTTCGTTTTCGTGTTTGAGTACTATCGCAGCCTGATGCTGATTTACTTCTTTTTCTTCAATTCCCTGCCTGTCTTTTAATCAAACTGGCTCAGCGTTGAAATTTTGAATCTCAAGGAAAGCCAGATCCTTGGAATTTAAGATGGAGCAGTCGTTAATAGATCATGGTGCAAAAGATCTGGAGCTCCTCCTTCCAAACTGTTTCAATGTATTTTCAGTTTGTTTCCACCAAAAGCGGTTCACTTTCCCGGTAGCTATTAGGTCAATCATAAAATGCCTCGGTTAAAATCATTTTATCCAAATGTTCTAATGCCTGTTTTTTACTTCTAAAAATTATCAAATCCGCTTCTTAGTGACAATTTTTTTAAATTCTTCCGTTTAACATGTTGTAACCTTTTCCAACTTCGGGTTTCGTCCAGCGAATCTTTTAAGCACAAGGAAATGGTATCCCAAAGACCTTGAATTAATTTGAAGTGAATTCAATTTTTGATGAGGAATATGCCCAATAATCCTTGTCCGAAACACGAGCAAGTCCCCCACTAGATTGCACTATCGCACCGTTTGAAATATATCTGGGAAGTAATGGACTACAACATATAGTGTCATACATTAAAAAAAATGAAACCACCATAATCGCTCCATTTTCCCTCGTTTCAATGGTGTTCGCGGTTCGTTCCATAAAGCTGTCTAGTGAAAGTTCATATAACCAAATTCTCGAGCGGTGAGGTTTGCGAGAAGGATAGCCCATATTGGTAGGACGTACGATGCGCTAGTTGCTAGCTATCGTTGTTCCTGAAATTGGTCCAGGCGGCGGCAACCAGTTTATCCTCAGGTCCGGTCAAAACTTCAACAGAAACCCAATGTTTTTCTCGCCACTTTCCTGAAAGAAATATTATTTTGCTTGCGCGAAAAGAATAGACACCTTTTTTTCAAAGGTTGGCTAATCTTCATGTTAATATACTCACCCCACACACTAATAACTACAGGCTACTTGTGGTAAATTTAGTGGAGCATATTAGCCAAATAATACTACGCTAGGGATAAAAAAGAATTTCAATCCACGAATGAACTGCATAGGAAGCTGGACAGACTATTCGGATGTAATCATCCATTCGTTTATCCCGAGGGCTTCATTCAAGCAGTATGTTTCCGAGTGAAAAGCTTTCTCCTAAAGGTGAGGGTGACAGCCTTTAAAATTGACAAAAAGCTTCGTAGGGCAGGCAGATTAACTCAAATAGCGTTTTGATAACAATGTCTAAATGCTGTTGCGAAAAGAGTTTCTTAATTGTTTCTGTAAAAAATAACTTCTTTAGGTTTCCGAATGAGCTCCACATGATGAACCAAGATAATCGGCAACGCAGCGATAAAGCAGTAACCAAAACAGTCCATAAAAAAGAGGACGGTAAAACAACCATCCTAATAAAAGCAGTTGCTGTAAAGTGCTATTGGGAATAAAGGTTTCGTCTGATATTATCCGAAATATTTCCACAGCGGAGCCATATGCGGAAATAGGGTTTTTAACGGCCAATTAAACCTGCTACGTCCGGGACTACCGGGTAAAAAAAGGAGAATATCTAGCCAATTCCCCCGAAACCCAGCGTGATCGTCTCTTATTCATCTTGATACGGGTAGGATATTTTTCAAAGAGCTGGCACATCACTAACCAACCCGGAACGTAAAGCAGCCTTACCAAAGGTCAATGACTCAGGATGGTTTTCACAACTTTCCCTCCAGCCACTTTCCTGAAAAATATCCACCTCACATAAAATTCCTTTACCAATAACAAACTCTCTTCAACAAATCTGATAAACATCGGAAGACGCTCGCGTGTAGGAATCAAATACCCGGCTCATTTCGTGCATACGGGCATAATAAGAACCGGGTGACATCCGGCCAGGCTAAATTCGCCACCGCGGTTGCAAAATACCCATAGCCCTTGGTGAATGTCGTTCTTTTGATCATCCGCCAAGCATGAATTTCAATGGGTGGCAACGTGCCAATATAACTTCCAAGCGACCCCATAGGATTTTGCGTATCAGCATCTAGGGTAATGACATATTTTTATAACGGAAAGAATAGGTTCTTCATCAGCTACTATAAACCGAGAAACTTTCTTTTGAACTGCCCCGCAACAGTTGCGTATTTAAATCGTTGATTTTTTCCCACGTTTTTTCGTTTCATAAGCCCATCGCACCTTATTTTCTTGCGCATGTCCAAAGCCTAGGACGATGAAAAAGAAAGAACAAGTCTTTGATTTTCCTTTTATATTTTTAAATTTAGTTCTTCAATCCTCTGTATCTGCTTCATAAGTAATTTGGTCCTTGTGGAGAGATTCTGATTTCCCTCGCATAAAATCAGTCAATAAGCCGAGTACAAATTAAATCATTTCTGTTTTGCCAGGTAACAAATTTCAATGACTCGATTAATACGTCTCTAATTTCCTTAATGCTTTGGAAGAGCATGCGAGGGCAAACTACAATCAGCGTACTGGAATCCACTGGGAATTATTTTTTGAAAATCCATCCGGAGCAAATTCGGCTGTTAGACATTAAAGGTGGCAAAAAGTTAATTACAGATATGGCAAAGCTGACTGTTGCGGAAAGCAGTGAAAGAAAAGTAATTATTGCAAAGCAGCCAGCCGTTTGTTAAATCCTCATAAGCCAAAGTAAAACCTCACCACCTATAGCAAATGTGATAACAGTATCGAGCGCAAAGTATCGTGGAACAATGATTTTTCACCCAAGAAGTCTGGAACCTTTGAAAAAGCGATATTGGCGTTTTCGCAATTCCGGTTTTAGTTCAACTTAACTCCCTGTCCTATGAGATAATATCCTACGTGGCGGCCAGGGACGATTAATCCATATCATTTTCAGGAGTACGCTTCATGCGTAAGTTCAATTGCGATTCGGGAACCTCTTGTTCGGTGATTTTGCTTTTTCTGCATACCTCCCCACATGTCTATATGATGTCACCTCACTCACCACAAATCCATTAAGCCATATATGCCGTCTGGTCTTCGCGAAGCGTTTGTCAACGATACTGTGTTCTCCACAAAATGCCTGCCATGTCAATTCGTCCAGCAACCACGAAGGCCTGCTATGCTATTACTGCATTGAAACCCTGGTGGACAGCTTGCTTTGAGCTTTCTGAAATTCACCAACTCCTCGAATGGAACAAGCCTCTTTCATGATAATTGAATGGCATCTATCCAGTTCAGTGATATTGCCATTGCAGGGCCTTTCCCCCGTCAAAGTCCTGTTTTAATTCAGCCAAAATGCAATCTACCATCGAGGGTTGGACCGAGCCACTGTCTGCGATATGTCATTATTGAGAGTTTTTTGAGGTCTTTTTCTAGCATTTTTTCAATCATGAGTTGTTGTGCGCCAATAATTCGCAAGATTACGTATAATCTACTCGATCAATAGCGATCCGCAGCCCGTAAATACGTTGAGATTTCGCCTTAAGGCAGTCGTAACATTATAAGAATCGCCGACCATAATTCCATTGTCAAATTGTTAGATGTCCCTGTAAGCATTTATAAAACTGCCTCAGATTTTCGAGATAATCTACTCTTCCATCAGCTGCTTGTGCAATCACTTGCCGTAATGTATCTACGATTCGCGTCTCTCGGCTGAGGAAACACTTACTAGCTGAGGCACGGATCTTCACTAAAACCTGTTGGGGAAATTGATCTTCGTTTGCATCTACGGATTATGTTCCTTTCTTATCAAGTAGAAATTATCCAAGCAACCATTATTCAACACTGCTGGCGATATTGATACTTTCGTTTCTTGAATGGATTCGGTGATCAACTTACGGACATCATGACGAAACAGTGATGGAGATCATTTCTGCAGTCGCTTGAGCAAATGACTGCGTGGGGTTTTGGTACTCAGCTTATGAGTTTTTGCAAGGGCTCATCGACAAAGCGGTATTCATCTGTTCGGGGAACTGTAGAGCTCAGCACTAGCAGTTCCTACCTTATGGAAATTTTTATTTAAACTTTTTGCTTGAAAAAAATCCTTATATCACAGCAACTAATTGATGGGGTTGGAGCGGTCATTTTTCTAGTTACACTTGTATCAATCCATTGCTAATGATCAGCAGTTTTTTAAGAATTTAATAATAAAATAGTGAAGTTTCTCCCGGGGCCATATAATTAAATCATAGCTCTTGAGGTTAAGTATCATGAAAGAGCGATTAAAATAAAAAAATCCGCTTGACTAACAACCCAGGGTATTCGTTGTGGTGCCTAAGCATCGCTTCTCACCGTTAGTGGCAAATATGGAATCTGCTGCTTTCCACCCAAACACTGCACCGAAATGATCGACAGCGAATTAAAAATGATCCGAAAGGCGAGTGTGATACGAAATAAAAATATAAAAAACAGCCCGGAATTTTATAGAAATATTGTTGAATGAATGAGAATTGACTGTGCATGAATGCCTCACAATAAATATCAGTAGCGTAACTGAATGCTAAGTGCATTTATCAGCACCGATTGTTTTTTAAGTTTACAAAAATCTCTAAGAGGAATGCTTGCGTATAAAATTTGATAGAATTACTGCAAGGAAGCATGTTTAGCCGCTATCAATGATTCCGACACGACTGGCAAAATTTAACTCCACTCAAATCATCATCTTCAAGGAAAGGCTGAAGTTAGGAATTAGCGTTCCCTAAAATTTTACGATCCTCGCGTATTGCTCTAAAGACTTGGTGTAATTAAAAACGCTAAATCATCGTAAACAAGCCTAGAAGCAATTTCAAACACGATACCATCACTCACTGAGCCGCGCTTTTAATCCTTAATTATAGTGGTCTAATTTTTTTAATGCTTAACCTAGTTTTGGCACAAGAGATACAGAACAATTTGAACTTGATGAATCAGCTCGCATTAATTTTAAAACCTTCCTCAGTCGACGGAAGAAGAGGGACAAGCTTACCGCCTATATTCAATCGCTGTTTCCAAATGGAAGAATTAAGAAAGACAAAGTTGGGGCAGACATCTCTGACGCACTACGCTCTGAGGACAGTCAAAGCAGGGTGACCGCGTCGTGTCTTGACGATCAAGTCGCTAGTCCAGTAATTAATGATGATTTAAATGATTTGGATTCCTAGCCGGTGCTAAGAATCAAAATGACCTTTTTTTTGGTCAAGCTAGCTTAAAGAAAGTCGGATTTAGAAG
>Ga0163217_1017817_pt1 | contig 15428 bp, 9 predicted proteins | sample SynspAceP_FD_185933 | JGI IMG/M metagenome (GOLD analysis project Ga0163217, IMG submission 185933) | Saline lake microbial communities from Ace Lake in Antarctica - Synechococcus sp. Ace-P (PacBio error correction) | ecosystem: Environmental > Aquatic > Non-marine Saline and Alkaline > Saline ...
CGGGTAAAGGATCTTTTCAAGACTTAATAACAAAAAACATGAGTAGCCGCGTAGAAATAAATCGCTACATTCGAAAGTTGTAACGCTCAGTTTTTTGGAACGTTTTGCCCTGCTCCTTTACTAAGAGGGGGTAAGACGTGCGTAATTGGAGATGAATGTACCCCGCTCAACGTTTTATATGATGATTCTAGGTCAGTCTGTGCAACAAGTATGTGTCACAGGCGACCCTGTAAGAATTGAATGTCAAACAAATGGACAAAGCGCTATATTTCAATCAGTTTTTAATATGAACTGGTTATCCAGTCTACTAATTGGTGCTTAGCCACGTGCGCTTCCATATAATACGACGCGAGGGGAACAATAATAAACGATTTTTAAATTGTTATATTTTTAAGCATGGCAATTTAAGGTGAGAGGGTGAGATTTAATTGGTGATGCTATTAAAGAGAGCGATTTATATTCAATAAGAAAAGACGTGCTTGAATATGTACTTCAAGAAAGCTATTAATATATGAAAACTTTGAAAAAATTTTTTTTCTTTCCTGCCAGTTCTGAACACTCTTATGAACAATACACAGAATAAAGAGCAAAGATTCCAATAGAGATTTCAAGGTTTTCAGTTTTCGACCATTTACAAGCAACACGCAACGCATACTCCGTAATCTACTTTACCAATATTATTTAGATTTTGGTGAAGAAAACAAGTACAAGATATATGACTTCAAGAAGACTTTATAACTCAACTTGAAGGGTGCTTGATACCGATTGGGAGGAAGGAAGCAACACTCTATAGTTGGTATTCTTCTATGAAAAGTAAAATCTGTCCGTATAACAAATGGAAAAAAAACTCAAAAATAGAAGCACCAGAAAAGGAGTAAAACGTATGCGTGCCTTTGTAAATACGAGGATTCCGGAGCTAGCTAAGTTTAAAAGTTATCCTCCAGTTACTGGAACGGTTTACGAAAAAACAAGGGTAAGAGTAAATATCCCGACTAACGTTGTTAAAGCCAAGACTGATAATTAATGCATAAGTTACTCGAGTTGTGTATAATATATTGTCTACTTCTTTTAAGTAATATAATATAAAAAATTGTAGTTTTAATGTAGCTGAATAATAATATAAAGAAAGTGGTTTTGTTCGTAACTCCGCGGGTAACTTTACTTGCGCTAACCGCGTTGGTAAGATTAAAGAGTTTTGAGCCACCATCGAATAGAGGTAGAAAACTACTGGTAACTGTCACGGTAACTTTTTTAGCAACGTAGATGTGTAACTAATAAGACTGAAAAGGTAGCTAAAACGGATGACAAAAAAAAGCATTTAGATCAGCCGCCAAAGCACATCGGACCTTATCAACAACGTTAAAAACATATGGATTGAGGGTAGCTGAGATACCTAGAAGGAATTACTACATTAACAGGAAAAAGGTAGTCAAGAAATATTTCTTGATAGAGCCAAACGAAATAGAAGCAGATATATAAGAAAATATTTGTTAATGTAGCCGATAAGTACAACTAGAGTATCGTGTTCAATTTTTATGGTATTAGACTCTACGCAAGAAAAACCAGTAAGTCAATTAGAAAGTTGCTCAAGGTGAACTCTGAAAACGCTGCATAGAGTTATAATGGAGCTCACGTTGCTCGAGAGTTTAACTGAATGTATATCTATAAGGTGGAGTGTAGCATTAAAACAGAAATCCGGATCAATGGATAGATTTGGGAAATCAGAACTAAGCGAGTACACGAAGAACTGTTCATATTAATGGAGCAAATGAACGGTATTAAGTTTTGCCGGCCCACCTCTCTTTTAGCACAATAGTAAAATACTTTGCAGCAATAATCGCAGTGGGATAAAATCAAATCGCACGGGGGTGAAACCAGAATGTTTAAAAGAATAATCCAACTTTAGGAGCACGACGAAGCTTTTTAACGTCTGTTTGTACAGAATGGTAAGTGGCTAGATTTCTAATTAACTAAAAGAGGTGAACAGGGTGGACGTTAGAGATGTGGTATAAGGCAGCCTCAGGTTTTTTCTCCTTAGAGTGGACCGAATAAGCAAGACTCGAAGAACAGAATCAGAAACAGTCGAATAAATCCTGCTATACCTATCGTCATTAAACAACAGACTGGCATGATAGATGACGCATTAACAACAGTCCGGTTGAGAAGATCATAGAATATAGAGCGTAACATATATTATGGTTTCAGCAACGTCGCGAATAGCCGAAACAACTATATATAGACGTGTTTGAGGCTCAAAAAACTACTTTCAATTGTCCTTTTTGGAACAATGTTTAGACTTACCAAGTAGACAAGGAGTAAAATTACATTGATCCGCTTACGAGCTTAGAATATGGGGTACCGTATCTAACAATATTGTAATTGTCAGCGAGCTTATCCTAGATGAAGTTTAAAAGAATGCGAACAAGCAATAAGGTATCAAAAAGAAGCACTATGCGGAGCGCAGAACCAACAAACATAGTGAATATGAAAGACTATGATATACTGTATTTTAGGAGCCTCACTTTGAGGCATACCAAGTATGAATAAATATAAAAAGTAAACATATGCTGTAGATGAAGTGGCGAGCTTTAGAGCCGATAGAATGGAAGAACTAGCAAGAGACAAAACGCGTTTGTAAAAGATCTAATATACGAAGACTTGTAAAAACAGCTTACCGGAAGATGAAAGAGAACTCGTTACATTGGAAAATGTAATTAAGACTTAATGCTCAGGATGAACCAAATTTAATGGATAAAAGAAATGGGCGGAGAAACAGGCTTAAAAACTCATTCTAATATCAGGTAAAACACGGTCAACTAAAATAGAAGCAACTTTACTGTACCAGCCATATCGCATTGCTCGAGAACATGAAAGCGTTACAACTTTAGAGAATGATCATCCTTTGGGACGGTTTAAAATTTTTGAAGAATAGTGGCTAGGCTTAGTGCAGTGCGGAAGTAAAACAGATGATAGGATACAAAATACAAACTAAAAGGGGAACGATCAGATGAAAACCCACGACATAACTAAAGCAATTCATTATCAAAGGAATTGTTATTCCAGACTACAAAGAACCCTAAAGGAGAAAGGCTATTCCCATAGATTGGTTTCTCACATAACGTCACACGACAAAGCATAGCGAGATTGTGCAAACATTCTCTAACGCTCTCAAACGTTCGACAGCTCAAAGAAGAGAATATAAAGATCAAATTGAGAAGAATAAAACCGTCATAAAACTTAAAAACAAAGGTAAAAGTGACCGTAGCAGAAAGATATGAATTCAAAACGCAGAAGAAAGAACTAGAAAACAGATAAAATCAGAACTAAGAAGCAGTCTTTGGCTTATATGGATGTTTCAAAAAGGATATATGGATAACGATTTAAACAGTCCACGAACTAGAACTATTGGAAGACAAAGCAAAAAGAAGAATACCTGATTAGACCAACAAACAAGCAGAAAATAAATATAACAATCGAAGTTAGACTATAAGCAATATGCGAAAAACTAAGAAAGATAATTAACAGATTCTTAGCAGGCGATAGATTACGAGAAGATAGCTATTACAGAATGGCAGCAGTAAGACACAACGACTAAAAAACTAATAAGAGACTCAGGGGAAAAAAATGATAAAAACTTAGATAAAAGAATAATGAGATAAACTTGCAAGGAGCGAGTTCGTAGATACGTATACGAGGGGAGTACTTATTATCTCTACAGCAAAGTTCTCCGTTATTAAGGGAAGAAATAAAGAGCGGATTGGATCATCTATAAGAACAATGCGTTTATAAGAAACAGACATGGAAGTATTATAAGAGTTTAAAATTTAATCAAAAGATGCAATGTGAAATGCTTACTCAACTAGCAAGGTAATTATGTGACGAAGAAATAAAAATGTAACTCATCTTACACTTTATTTAAAAAATGTTTATGAAGAAGTTTATATCCAGGTTAACATAAATCTAAGTAGAAATAAATAAATAAGTAACAAGATGTAGTCACACGAAGCCGCCCCAGGGTCAGCGTTCAGATAGCTCAACTAATCAATAGCTCGTGCTGGTTTAGATTTTAACAAGCTATATTTGGAATTTGTTACAAAAAAGTTTTTTTTGCGACTTTTTAATCAGACTAGAAAAGCAGTAAAAGGAGTTTCTTTGGTTCTATTTGGTCTGACCATTGTTAGACCGTAATGACAAACAGGCAAAAGAACCATCAATCCATGATTAAGAGGTGGCAATGGTCGCTACTTTAGACAGTTTAAAACAACTAAAAAAAAGGGGATAAAAACCATGGCTAATAAAACGATATCGCAACAAAGTTAAAATGAAAGAAAGACAGGCTAAAGAAATCAAGAACAATTGCTCCAATTGAGTATAAATATGATACTTATACGTGATGCTATATCTAGTGTGATAATGAAATAATTAGAGGACTGAAAAAGAAAAGGTAAGCAGAGAAATGTACAAAAAAATATTAAAGTGATTTAAAAGTGTTTATTGAAGAAAAGAAAAGACGAGGAATAAGAAAGTAAATAAAGAATTCAAGACTTGAAAAGACGAGCTAGAAGAATTTGAAGAAGCTGAAGAAGAAAAAATCTTGACAATACAAGACTACTAAACCGGCACGATAAGAAAATGAAAAAAATAGATAACACAAAATGTATGCATGAGAGATTTTTGGTTCATATGAAGAGGACTAGAAAGGTACTAATCTTGAAACTGAAAAACAATGGCGTATAATTCTAAACCGAAGCTTAGATCACAGCACGCTCACGACTGCACAAGTTGACAAGTTAGAATCCCTAACTGAGAGCACAGCGTTTCGCATCTGGTACATAATATCACCCCAAGGGTTTACGCCGGTGAATGCGGTCAGCAGTTCTCATCAAAATTAACAGAGCAGATAAACTGGAATCTAGCAACTAAAGAACTACCAACGGCCCGAAAAATTATTAATATGGAATACGAATATTAAACATATAGAGGGCAAGTACCCGTATCAATGGAAATGGTAGAAAGACGCTGAATTTTTGATGTTACTGGAATTATTAACGGAACATTTTGAATGAGTTTAGAGTTATTAACACAAAAATAGTGAGATTATTGCTAAGATGAAACAGCAGCCTAAAAAAGGCTGTTCGTTTGGCAAGGTAATCAAAGAAATGCTTAATAAAGATGTTTCTACATGTATAATGCAAAAGCTTATGTATCCAACTTCTCTATTTGATGAATTGGATCTATTAGAAAGATACTAGTGGCCGCTTCTTATTACAAGGATGATATAACAATTAAAACGGTTAAACGTGTCCAACGGGAAAGAAGTTGTAGTTATTCCAGAATGAACAAATTGGCGTATCTAAGTGGCGATTTAGTTTGGGTTTCTTCGGAGAATTTTACACGAGTTTGTGGAACATGTTTTGCCGTAAGAAAGATGTTGTCCGCGTGGTTGATAACTTTGTTCATGGTCAAGTGTTTAAACGGTTCAGTAACGCTTTTGATACACAAGGTCGGCACGAATATCCGTGAAGCAAGGGTTCTTATATAACGTAATACACCGCCACGCGGTTTAAACGATATTCGTTTAATAAGAATAGCCTTATATCATTTCAACACCTGGTAAGGGTTGTTTTTTTCAAAGCTCCGAGCAATGTGTTGACTTCTCGGCTAAAAAAAAGAATTGAATGAGTGTATATGAAAGTCGTATAATATTGGGTTCATTGTAAGAGATGAAACCTGAGAGAAATTAGGTTATGAAAAAAATTTATGTTAGGTTTTTTACGAGCAACCTAGTAGAAACCGACTATAAGCAGCCGAAAGAAATTATAATTAAAAGATTTTTTTTAAATAGACCGGCATAATAGTAGCGATTAGTACTTTCTTGTGATTTCATGGAAAAGTGACGCGTAAATATTAATATTTGTAAAATAAGTGAAAAAATATAATTGGTTCAAGCGAAAGAGCAAGCAATGAATATGTTGATAGCAAGTAATAAAAAATCGGTTATAAAAAACGCCTTACTTGTGTAAAAAGATAGACTGCTCCATTGTCACTCGACAGTAAAAGCCAACTAGATATGATTGAGTGCAAATGAAAATAAGATTTTTTCCTAATTTTTATGAATAAGAAATGAACTGAGTGTGAGAGAATAGATGAAGAAGGAAGCATTAATAATCAAGATGGAGCATATAAAAGAGTTAACTTACCACGATGGTTTAGTAATATCGAGTTGATTCTTGAACTCTGTGACAACTAATGTATGTAGAATTTTTAGTAATTATAAAGATATCTCTGAGCTAGTTTTTAATGAATATTACCCTGGACTATAACGATATCTTAATTTGATTAACGCTTAGCGAAATAGCATTCGTAATACGAGAGAGAGATATACACCCTATATATAAATGCGTAATATAACTATAATATGAATATACATTGTTACTAATAATTTAAAGAGAGGTTGAAGATCATGAGCATTTTATGCTAGGTGATTTTTCATAAGCGAATATAATAAATTAAACTATTCAAGATAGAAAGAGATCTAAAAGGGAACGCACTTTAATGAAATTTATTCTGTTTGAAATTGCCAAACAATAATTGACAAAGTAAGAGATTCATTTTATAAGATTTTCTGAATTAAGCTGAACGTAGAAAATTTCTTCTAATACAGCGAATTACATTAAAATAAAATGAAGATTTAAAATCGAATACCGTAAAAATAAAAAAGAAATAAAAAATTATAAGGTTAGATGTATAAGGTGTAAAGACGCTACTTCTTCTTTGATAAAAAGGTGGCATAATGGCAACTATTTGATTTTAAAGCCACTATATAATAGATAAAATGCAATACTCAAGAAAAATGATAATTATGACCATGAAGTGATTCCTTTAGATGTAGGGTGTTGATTTTGTGGCAAGTGTAGCAATATGAAAAAAATAAAGGTAATAAAGTTAGTTATAAATGTGTTTGTTTGGGAAGGAATGATAAGTAAGTTTCTGTTGTCCGTTTACATGTCTTATGAGTAGATAATCAAGAGGAATATACTTTTTGAACTAATGAGTTCACGACAAAAATGAGGAAGAAGAAAAGCGAGAAAGACGATCTTAGAGAATTAAAGTCAGATAGAACTAAATGCCTATAAAAGCGGACTACTTTACTCCATACTTGACGTAAGTAAGTGGTTTTCATCTGGATATCACGCTCAGAGCTAATAATATCCGTTTTTCGTTTACCCGGCTTGTTGAATGTTGTTGAAATGATTGAAAACAAGAAAATCTCAATCAATAATATAATAGATTTAGATTGCTTTAGAAAACAAGGATGAGTAAATCATACCTTGTTTTTTTGTCGAAAACTAAGTTGTAAGAAAAAATACTTAAACAAGTAGAAAACATAACAAAATGAAAATGATAGCGATTGCATTTTCCGTAAAAATAATAGTATAATAATAGTTATAATAGAAGGGGGTGAATTGAAATGACTGAAAGCTAAAAATATTATAGTGTTAGAATAGAACTTTCTAACGGCAATAAAAATTCTTCCAATGAACTGACATAAAGAGCTTTCACGAGCAGATGATGCCTTTGGGAACGATATTAATGATCGCGGAAACCACTATTGATATAATATCTTATCAGTAAATAGATGATAAGATCATATGTTATCGTTTACTAGATTACTCCTTACTAAGTTTCCACACTCATTGGTGTTCACACCTTGTTGTAGTTAAGGAAACAGTAGATCGCAGATTTTTAAGAAAAGAAGTGAAAGTATGTTCGGTTAAAGTAAATTTGATTTACACATAATGCCTCTTTTTGTAGTTCTTTAATTTATGTAAACTATTTATTAGGAGCGCATAAATTATATAAACAGGTATAAGGTATAGACGAAAAAAACTGGAATGAGCTTAAAAAGCGTCTGACAGACATGTTGAACTATTATTTATAATATTGACACCAATAGTTTTTGTAATTGATACGTAAATTGAATACGTAAAAATTTTAAACCCTATTGATTCTTAAATAGTAGAATATCAATATAACAAAGCGTTTGATTTAACAATATTATCGATACCCTTTTCGGGAAGATTCTAACTAGAAAGCTATTAACTTCCGAGAATAGTAGACTTGCAAAAAAAGTTGTTTTTTGATTTAACAGTTACTTATCTAAAGGAGGAAACTAGATGTTAGAGAAACGAATGGCCTTTTTACACAAAATGAGCGATAATGAAATAATAGAAGTAAATAAAAATGGGGATGATGCTTCCTTATATACGACTCATCTTTTAGCGCGCACTACTCTCATGCGCACTGTCGCATGTATAAGTCGGATATGAAAAGATTCTTTATTTAAAAAGCTTTTCGCGAATCAGAAGTATATTTTTTTTACAGAAGCTAGGAAAGTTTTAATAAAACTATTCATCCCACCTTTAATAGTGAATATAAGGGTCACACAGTTTCGGTAATTTTTTACAAGTTAAATCTGAAAACTCATGATATATAGCCTTGTTCGAAAAGATAAGGCAAAGGAAAAGAATGATTGACGGAAGAAAATGCTGATCACTAGAGAGAATATATGTGTAGAGAGTAAGCAAAGGCATGCAGTACAATCTACAAGGAAAGGATAACTGCCCACATATTGAAATTATACTTCAAAGTTCGAGAAAGACTTGGCGGACTTATCAAGCTACTTTGGTCAGAAAATTTTTTGAACAACGTGTATTCTTTGGACTTTTATTCACAATGAAGAAGTTGAAAAATGCCAAATTATTCAGCCAAATCCTACATTGTGATAGTTCTACAAGATGTAAAAAAATGCAAATAAGATCGTTGCAAACGGAGAACAACTAAAAACAATTACTGCGAGAAAAAGGATGTTCAATTAAATATTTTGAAAGCGCATACTTCGGAAAGATAAATGATTTAGTCTGAAAGAGTTAAAAATCCGCTCTATCTAATTCTTGGCAAGTTTTTTAAATTGGGGGAAGGACCTTATAAAAAGATAAGCATCTTTTTATAAAGGTCCTTCCTACATTTTATTTTATATACAATACGTACTGGTTATGCTGATTAATCTAAACATGAGCGGTCATATAAGGAATATAGTAATGAATTCTTTTATATATTAGTGTTCTTTTATTTACCTTGTTGTTACAGAGCAACTGGTTCTAATTTCGTTTCATTTTTGGCGCTTTTGAAGATATATTTCTAGAGACTAATTGCTTTGCTTTTTCATAAACCATGTAATTCCGATAAAATAACTGTTTGAACTTCTCGGAACTTAGGCATCTTCTCCAGTCCATCACTGTGCTTCTTTTACTAACAAGTTCTCTTAATCGTTTTGTTATTCCTGCTTGAAGTTGCAAAAATTAAGGAGCGGTAGTGTATATAATCCTTGACGAACATCTCTAGAAACGGGTTTACCACAGCATACCAATTAAGAGTTTGAGAATAATGTTGGATGTAATCGCACTAAGATAACAATTCAGAAAAATCTGAAAAAGGCCGATACTCCAAAAAAATAGATATACGATATAATAACTACATTTCCTAGAATAAAAATTCTGATTATTTGCCCGCCATTTATAGAGCACCCTAGATACAAGCGAGAGTGCGATAATTGAGCTTGTTCTCTTTTTCCCAGAAATGTGGAAGGTTAAAATAACCGCGATAGGACATAATAATTTTAAATTGTAACTGAGTCAAATGCATTTGGATCTAGCCTCTACGTATAGAATACGCTCTCAATGACCTCGAGTATTAATACAATATGTTCATTGGTAGCAAAGCAATAAGATTAGATAAAGACCTGAAGACAAACTGTAAAAAGGTAAAATCGCACGGGCGATAAAACTAGCTACAATCTTTGCCAAATGATTTAGATTGGAGACTAGGTGTTTTCCTCGTCTTCAGAGGGGAGTCATCAATGACATCATCATGAATTAACGTAGCTTGTGTGCATAATTTCACAGCAGCTGCAATGCAAGAGTTCGATCCCCCAACATGTTGGGTGTTACAATTTTAGAGAAAAGTAGGGTTATGCCCTGGGCGGAGTCAATTTTTTGCAACCGGCAATACCAATGCTATCCCCAAAAGTGCTGCTTTCAATTTCTTTGTCTGGTAACGAATTTGTTTCAGTCCCATTACTTCGAATCGACCTTCCTTAATTCTGTTTTCTGAATCTAGAGATACAGGTTTCCCGAGAAAGAATGCTACACGACATCATCTATATCTGTTATCTATGATTTGTAGTGATGAGTATTTTAATCACTAATTGTGTAGCATAATAAATTTGATACTTTAAAAGATCTCGTAAGCGTTCGAAACATGTTTTCCATCAAAATAATTTAGCCGCAATTCCAATAGGCCATTAGCAGATTTAAAAATTGCCACAAATAATAAGGATAGGAAATAGGTAAATATTAACATAACAGTCGCAAGTTTTGAAGAAAATCCAAGCTGGCGATCGGCTAATCTGTCCAACAATTGTGTAAGATCCACCTCCTATGGCACTGAATACCGATAATACTGACATATTTTGGTCCTAATTGTTTAGAGCATTATTTTATGATTCATGCCGAAAGATATCGTTTCTTAAAATTAAAAGCGACCAGTAAACAACTATAAAATATAAAAAGTAGAGAGAGTGCCTCCCTAATGAAGGTTGTCTCATAGATAAGAATGCCGGATCTCATATAAAGAACAGTAAAACTGATCATTATTGAAAGGACCAGAGTGAATATGTTGCGATGGATTAAAAGTAATTAAGTTTGCGAATTCCTAATTTTGCCCCAGGAGCAAAAGCAAATGGAAAAGGAATACCACGCTCACTAACCTAAAATAACCGCTTGCGCAGCTAGCAGGGCTAATATACTAAAAACACTTTTTGATTTTTTGTCATCTGTAGATCCTTTCCAAACATTTTCTTTTTTAAATTTTAAAAAGAGTGAAAGCTAGATGGTACCACCAATGGCACCACACTCTATTTGATGTAAAAACCTATGCTTTTTTATTATACAATGAAGCCGGTGTTCCATACCACCTTTCCCCCAGCTATTTTTTGAATCCATGGAATAATATATGTAATCTAACCCAAATGGCACGACCGGAAACCGTTCATTAATGCAGGGGCAACGAAAATAAACCCAAATGTTAACCCAGTAAAACTTTCCCTGAATAAAGTAAAAACTTGCAACTAAACAACGGTTAAAGCACTTAACCAACCCAAACAAATAATCCTGCCATAAGAGCTAACCGCATTTGCAATTTTCAAGAAGAGTCATTACTTTTTTGGAAAATTAAAGCGACTTCAGGTGTAGGAATCCTAATTTTCATGATAACTTTGGAACCAATAAGGTTGCTTTGTAAAAATCATCATAGGTTTCTTCGCCATAGGCATATAACTTAAGCCGAATATTGGTTGGCTGCTTCAGCAGCCCACCGCTGTCAACAGCTTGGAAGCGCCAAGCCCAGTAGCCGTCTTGTAACCAATGAAAAAGGTAAAGACGACTTTATTTTCCAAACCAACTATCGGTGCCGAACAAACCAAACTTTTTGATTCTTTCAAAGCCACATACTGCCAATAAAAGATTCGTAGAGGTACACTCCAAAGGACATTTCCATAGCGTGATAAATGACCACGGAAATATTTGCGTCGGTCTTTAATATGAAAGAATTCATGGAAAATGTATTGTGTAGCCATAACTAACCAGAACGAATGCCGAAGAAATAATACAAGGTTAACTAAATGCTTCCATTAAAATAGCAAAGAATCCACTTAAATGAATTGGCTCCTCCTAGATTGTGGGCAACCCCATATGGTATAAGAGAACCAATTGAAAACCATAAAGCCCCTGATAATTACCAGAATACGACTTTCCTTTCCAGTCCTTTTCAAATTCGGCAAATATTATCAGCAGCGTATGAACCAGTTTGTTCAGCAGCTTTGAACAATTTCGGTGTTAGGTGTATCTTTAAATTCCTCGTATACCTAAATCACCACAACATTAGACTTTTTTCCTAATACCTTTAGCTTCCATAAACTCATTGGCACTAAACGGCCTCGCTCCCAGCAGTTTCCCCATTTCAAAATTTTTTCAGTAATCGGTATTCGCTTTTAACGCCAGCAGTCCCCCCCAAATTATGTATGCGGTTAGGTACTTCTCATCAGACTTTAAAACGATATGGTTGATTCGACCAGCATGATCGGAGAAATTTTTTTAGCAATTGAATCCCTTTTTTTGGGCCATGTATCTTTTCTGCTTTATCTGCATTCTTTGCGTGTGAATCATATTTTAAAGATAGTTGAGCAGCTTCAACGCCATCAAGTTCATTTCGGATGGATCAATTTTATTGTCTTTAGCCATCTTTTTTTTCCAAATCTAATAATTCACCGATCATTTCAATTCCTGTAAACCAGAACCCAACAACGAAGGTCAAACCATGGCTTTACGTTTTAGCCACGTCTCTTTCAAACAGCAAGAAGCGCAACTGTTTTGTTCTATATGGAATGTCTAATATCTAAAGCAATCGTCTAAGTGACCATAAGGTAAATGCATTTTCTTTTTACTCCAGAGTTCCCAAAGTCATTTATAAGGTTCTCCACCCATGCTAAACAAGGTTAATCAAAGGAAATGAACGCATTTTTCCTGTTATACCATCTCTTGTCCATGATCAATTTCAGTTACATACTGTAACTAAAGCGACATTCTTTTAATCGGCAAATAAACGTTGTAATCAATCTGAAATAGCATCCCTCTTCTACTCTACCGCCGGCCTTACTTCATGCAATTCGGTCATATACGTTTGATAAGAATGGGCGGTCAATCAGAGTGATTTTCACCTCAGGGATTTTTTTTAAAACGTTTCGCTCAGTTTTTTTGTAGTAGCGATGCGGCAAATCCCGCACCAACAAACAACAATGTTTTTTTTGAAGTCATATTTTCCACTCCTTAATTAGTATAATAATGAATTAAGTAAAATAAAAAATAAATCTTTATAAATAGAGTCCAACATATATACATTAAGATTAAGCAGAAATTGAGTAAGCATGAATTAAGTTAAAACAATTCACAACCTATACAAAAGTAAGTATACTAAAAAACAAGCTAATTGTCTACATTCATTTGCCTTGAAATGTTGGTAAAACAGCCTAAATGATGGGAACGGCCTTGAAATGGTGGAAGATACAAAAACCAAAAAAAAAAAAAAAGGGGAATTTTGTTTAAATTTAAAGGGTTTTTTGTTTTTTTTTTGTGATTTTCTTGTGAAAAATGTAGACTAATTAAAAATTGGTCAGTTATACTAGTCTCAGGGTATTCTTTCCGCTTGTAAATAAGTCGCCTATGCAAAAAAGGCAGACTGAAAAAATAGGGTGGTAAGGTCAGCGGATGAAAATTAAAAAATCGGGTTTGGAATTAATCATCGTTATTTTTTTTCATCAGTTAATCGTTTTACTGCTAAAGCAGACAAAAGGAAATAATTATGGTGGACAGAACAAAGTAAGAAGAAGAATAGAAAATGTTATAATTTAATGAAATAAAAACAACAAGGTCTTAGCTTGAAATTCCTGAGACCGTTGTTGAAAAGGGTATCCTTGCTTTAATCAGGAATTTTTGAATAGTATGATTTGAACAAAGGAAGAGAAAAATGAAATGGGACCTAAAAACAATTGGAAAGATTTTTTTTTCTTTTATTTAGTATGCTTGCTCTTTAATTTCTGGTTTGGCAGCGAGGAAAAAGAACAACACCGGGCTAGTAGATGAACCATATAGTAGGACAGAATTTTTGATGGGAACAGTAAGTAAATGTGAAAATTTACGACGAGGGGAAACAAGAGTAATTACGAAGGAGTCTTTTATCGAATTGAAGAACTTCTGGAAAGTTACATTCAATGATGGTAAATCTGAAGTCGAAAAAATAAATGAACAAGCAGGCATCAAACGGCTAGAAGTATCTGATTTGATGTTTATTGCCTTGTTGAAAGCCTGCATACGGATTATGGCAGTGAGGAGTGAAGGAAGCTTTGATATGAAACTGTCGGACATTGACTAATCTATGGCACATTGGCTCGATGATGCCAAAAAAAACCAACAACAAATCCGAAATCGATGAATCTTTATAACTTTAGTAGATTAACTCAAAGTAGAGTTAGATGATGAGAAACAACGATTTTCTAACAGAAAAAATATGCGTTAGATTTAGGTGGGCAATTGCAAAAGGGTATATTCAGATGAAGCGTGAGAATCTTGAATCTTAACGGAGTGTTACTGGCAATGTGTTGATCTAGGAGGCAAATAATAATTTGTCTTAGGAATAGCCCCCGTGCTAAAGGAGCTGCATGGAATGTTTGGGATTCAAAATCCTTTCGAAACACATTGGAGAAATTTATAGGTTTCGATTCCAACAACAAATAAAACAATTGGGTAACATCAGGCATTCTATGAAAGATTCATTGAGGTAGAATGGAGTGAAGTACCATATTTACTAAAACCTAAAACAGGTTGTCCTTTTTGATAACGAATTAAAAGCGGGAGTCAGTATTTGTGGCAGACAAATTCGGTTGATGGTGAATGGGTTTATCAAACTGTCGTTTTTTGCTATAAAGGGCTAGAAAGGTGGTTTGGAACTTTTAATTAATCAAAGAGAAGATGTGAAGCTATTTTTGTTACGAAAGACAGATATATCCTATTTGTCTGAAAGGATTGGAAATGGTTTTTAGGTTTGAATAAGATGAATTCAATTTGAAGAATTAAAAATGGATCAAGCTCATTTGGGTGTTATAATTATTATGTAAAAGAAGGAGTACTCATTGAACCGGCTAAACTGTTTTTTTTAAAACTTGTTGGAGATACAGACAAAAAATTGCCTAGTTTAGTTTCTTTTTATTAGGAGCTCTTATTTTCTCGTACTATTTCAGTCCATTTAATATAGGAAAATACAATTTATAATTTTTTGTGGCAATGTTGTTAAGTTGAATATGACTACAAACAGCCATCAATAATTTTGATGGAATTATCAAAAAGCTAAAGTGAAAACGTACAAAAAAACAAAGTCCACATATTGGGGCAACAAAATATTTCGAAAAAAACAGTTACCCCGTTGATAGTTGTTATGCTAAGTCGTTTCTTCACTAGTAGGTTATGGCTAGTTTTTTCAAACAACAATCTTGTTGCTTATTATGGGAGGGGCTTGCTTTATTGTCGGGAATTTTCTATACATTTGGTCCAGTTTCCAATTTTCGAGAAATGCCATTGGGAGTAAATTACTTTCAGGGTTAGTTATGGGTTTCGTGTATTTTTTTCATTACGTTTCGTAAATGTGGAATCAGAGACACTGCTAAACTTGGTTTTTTTTCAAAAGGGACACATTTCTTCTAACAGAGACTATCTCGCATTATACAATAGCTTTTTGGTTTCACTACCAACGGTTCTTTG
>Ga0163217_1043145_pt1 | contig 15428 bp, 18 predicted proteins | sample SynspAceP_FD_185933 | JGI IMG/M metagenome (GOLD analysis project Ga0163217, IMG submission 185933) | Saline lake microbial communities from Ace Lake in Antarctica - Synechococcus sp. Ace-P (PacBio error correction) | ecosystem: Environmental > Aquatic > Non-marine Saline and Alkaline > Saline ...
CCGAGAGAGATGTGTAACGAGCTTATCGCGCTGTTTACATCGCGAGCCGAATTCCGCCTTCGCTTCGGCGCGGATAATGCAGACAGAGATTGACGCCGATTGCTAATGGCAAATTGGGTGGTCGCCGGTGGCGGAGCGCATTCGAGAAGCTTTTTCAGACTAAGAATGGCCAAAATCGAAGACGCCCCTATGGAATAAAGTCTTACCAAGTCCCTGCTTTAACGCCTATAAGAACCATTGAGCTCCTGCCTGGATTAAGGGTTTTAGTCAAGATGGTCCAAGCGAAACCGGCTTTGGAGCTTCTGGCGTTCCCCAGATGTTGACGTCGAACCCTCCATTAAGATTGGCCCGAGCTTGAGATTATCGAGCCCCAAATTCGGCGACAGGGTCGAACGGACGCACTGTAAGACACATTATTGTGCGAGAAGAGGGGTAAGACTTCTCAGAAGGACAAGCACATGTTATCTATTGTAATTGATTATAGTTCGATAGATGGGTTGTCTAATGACTGAAATCGAAACTATCGCTTTCCGGCCCGGAAACCTTTCGCACGGCGGCCGGGATTGATGGATGACTTCCCTTGCGCTACACTGCTAACTATAACATCTAAAACGTACGCCGAAAGAAAGTCAGCATAATGATCGGATCAGATTGCGAGTTTCAGTGAAACTGAATAAGCTTCAGCAATTTGCCGGTTCGTAGACAAAGTGGCAGTGAAGATCATCTCGTTTCCAGGGCAAGCGTGTCCGAGCTTTGGATCCGGCATATTCCAAGATTCTTTCAAGCTTACGCGGCACGCACCAAAGGCAACATTGGTCGTCTGGGAAGCGGGCGGTTCCCTGCAATAATCTTACTTTGCGTTATGGCAGCGCAGAGGAGGGATACAGGTTCACCCTGGTCGAACAGCGATCAGAAATGTGTTCGCGCACGCATTGTGAGCTTAATCTCAGCGGTCGGTGGTAAATGACCGGATTGATCAATCGGCCGCTATCTCAGATGTCTTAGGCGAGCGTGCTGATCTATCTACACTAATGGATTTGCCAGCTTCAATAATGAGCCCATCTGGAACTGCGCTTCTTTCCGAAAGGCGAAAATTGGCGCAGGAAGCATAACGGGCGAATTGAAGTGGGCCTATACATACGAGGCGATCCGAGTAATGACGAACGCTCGCTGCAAATCCTAGATCAAGGAAATCAATCGATGTCTGACATGTCTAGGCATCAGGACAATAGATTATTGCGATGCGAACCAAAAGGCGGCGGTGGAAAAACCAACGGAGAAATTTGGCTGCGATTAGTCGAGCCAAAAAGCAACGGTTGGCGTTTGTGATCGACTTGATTCGAGGGAATGCTCAACGGGTTGGGTATCGAACTCCGATGATAGAGAGTTACAAAATACGACTGCTGGCCGAGATATCGATTTGGCAAGTTATCATGTCAACCGAGACGGAGGGCCTCACATCGTTGCTGCCGACGGTCGCGATCTCAGTTCGGCTGATATGGAGCTAATTCTTAACGAAGCGAAGCTTTCTATTGCATGACGCATTGCGTCAAACCAAATGGAAGCTACGCTTTGACTATATCTTAATTGATGCCCCACATCGTTGAACCTGTTACGGTGAACGCGATGATTCGCGGCGCTCAGTTCTGGTTCCCCACTGCGAAAGCGAATTTTTTTGCTTTGGAAGGGCTCTCGCAGCTTGCTTACAATCCGAGAAGGTCAGGCTATCGAACGTTAATAAGTTCGTATGAGGGGGTTCTTCTGAGATGGTATGATGGGCGGAATAATCTGTCTCAACGTTGAAGCGCAGACGCCCCGAGTAATCTTGGGGTGAACTGGTATATAGAATGTCATCCGCGGAATGTCCGCGTCGCGAGGCAACAAGCTACGCGATGCCGGTTCTAGCTATGATAGCGGATCGAAAGTGCAAAGCGTATCCGCGATCTCGCGCTGAGAAGTGGCGAATAGTGTTATATAAATCAAGGGGTCAGGCATATGGCAGATAGAGGACAAACGACGCGTTTGGGTCGCGGATTGTCGCTTTGGAATGCGATGTAGGGAGATACACAAACGGTGGCATCAGAAGGCGCAGCGGAAATGTAGTTCCGATCGAAAAAATCTCTCCTAACCCGGAGCAGCGCGCAATGCGTTGATCCACAGGATCTGGGAGGATTTGCGAAATTCCCGATCCGAGAAAAAAGGGGTCATCCCGCGCGATGGCGCGCCGCGAGGACGGAACATTTCGAGATCGTTGCTGGCGACGGCGCTGGCGTGCTCGCAAATTGCACAGCTGCAACCAGCTTGCGATCATTGTCCGCGAATTTAACCGAAGTCGAAGTTCTTGAAGTCGCGATTAATCGAAACATTCAGCGCGCGACCATCGATCGAAGAGGCTGCAGGTACTCGCCACGCTGATGGATTCGTTTTCGGGACACGCAGGGAAAAATGGCGAAGCCCTGGGTAAAAGCGAAGCCATATTGCGAACTTACTGGCGGCTTTTGAACTGCCTGAATGTGCTGGAATTGGGCGGCGGTGATCTGACGCTGGACCCACGGACCTTGGTTCCGTCAAAGAACCCGAAAGCTTGCGAAGCAGATTATGCGGGGGCTTGTCGGTACGGGCTGCCGAAGCTTTGATTAGAAGGCATCAGGCAGAAAATGGTGGGTGTCGAAAAACGCACCGTCGACCGACTGGGTGAGAAGATGCGGACACCCGCGCCTTGAAGGCGATCTTTCGGCAGTCTGGCCTGAAAGGTAACGCTGAACATAACCTGGGCAGGAAGCCGGCGACAGAATGGTACTGCATTACACGACGTGGATGAGCTGGACGAACCTGCAACGTTTGTCGGCTTTTAATCGGACAATAGCTCGGCCAGGATAGCGTTCAGCACCATAAACCCTGATATGGACAAAGCTGATCATCGACCTAGAAATATCCGAATTGTCTGCATTGGTGATTTTTTTTTGTGATAGGGGGCATCCACGCAAGGCCTTCTGTAACGTCGAAGGTCAACACCTTCTTTTCGAAGCGCAGGCCATCATCAAAACTCGCTGCCTTGATCCTCGTGGTAAGCAAGCTCGCAGGTTTTTCTGTGGCTCCCTTCACGCTCGCGTCGAGCCGCGTTTGGGGTGCTGAATGCATTCGGTCGCAAACGCTTGCCATTCTTGGGTAAACGTCCATGCGCCGGGCCGATACCAGATATCGGCCGTACGCCAGTCAGATGAGGTTATGCCGCGATTGGGCGCCGTGCGGCGCAATGGTTAGACACTCTCGTAGATGGATACATCTTCCGCAGATATCTTGGGTTGCTGGATACATATCGGCACAAATGGTCATCAGTGGGGAGAGAAGCTGTCGATTCGCGTAGCGATCCCAAGGGGTGCATTGTTCGATGCGTACATTGGTCACACCAAGACAATGGTCCTATGCAAGGGATAGGCCTGCTTCTTTCGCTGCCAGTGACAAGTCTGGTTCTGACGCCCATAGATAAGATCAAAGCTGACGGGTCGAATGTCGTGAGCAATATCGATCGCTGCAGTCCTCTGCGATGGTATGAATTCGCTCCAAGCCGTTTCAGGTCAGCGTCGTTCAGCGCTGTATCCCATAGAAATTACGGTTTAACGCGCTGCCGGAAAGCGGCGAGGATCGGCCTCGACCGAGCTGGGTTCGCTTCAAGGGTAATTTTCCAAGTCATTAGCTGTTGGCCAAAGCGCCGAATTTGGCGGCATGACGTCCGCGACGACCAACAGGGTCCCATAAGCTTGGGGTGCCGCCGCGAAAAAGACAGCGGTTCAACACACGTCCTTGGGTTTCGGCTGCGCGCGTTCTAGCTCTGACAGATAGGCCCGTACGCAAGCGCGTTTGGTCGATTGGCGACTAACATGGCTGGTTTAAAGTCACAATGGGGCTTTAGCTTCGCAAAAAGGCAATGGATTAAGGCCAGCGCCTGAACGCCCTCCTCACATCAAAAGCAGGCCCAGAAATCAGTTTGGCGAAAGCATCCGCACGGTGGCTGATTTTGCGTTATTTTCGCGTCGGCGGACATTTCGCCGAAGGTTTGGTTGTGGCCTCGGGTTGGAACATCGGAATCGTAGCATGCCGGATTTCGCCACGGATGGGCCAACCGAGGACAGTTAACCCGCACCCTTCGAAATCTCTTCGTGGCGTTGGCCAGACGCAACACCAATGTCGCGCAGACGAGCAACGACGGGATGGGGGGCGTTCTTCTTCAACAGGTTATGTCTTTGGTCATTGGCCATGACGAAATCAGCCCGTTCGCGTTTCGACAGTCGGCAGTGTAGACCACCGGGGCACCGTCAGCGCTCTTTCGACCTTCTATGCGGATCATCCGCAAGGGAGGAGCCTGTTGCCTCGACTGCGCACGTGCTTTGATGCGGCGCATTGCCGATAAAAGTGCTTTCGTTTCTTCAGGTTCGCCCAGGTTCATCTCGGCGGCTTTTGCAGAGACGCCGGAAGGGGGCGAAAAGATCTGTCATTTCTGCAGTTTGCCCGGTTGTGGTGGCGACAAAATCTTGGTGCCAGTAAAAATTGCGTCATGCGGTGGCTGGCCTTTTTGCATCTCACCAGCTCTGCACGCCCTTTTCAGGAGGTCCATCCAGCTGGTCATCGGCTCGGTGAATACGGTAGAGTTCGGCGCTCTATTGGATCTGTAGTTTGCCAGTGCGGTTATTGGTAAATGTTTACCGGTCACGCCGCTTGGGGATCCTCGGGGTAGTCGAGGTCGAGCACGGGCTTCCGCGTAAATACCACCAGCTGATACGCCGCGACCCGATCAACCAGCGGTCGCTGATGACATCACCCGGCCTTCATGAGTTTGTTTACCGCGAGCTTTCAATGCGACTCAACTGCGTGATAGCGCAAAGCGTGTGCCAACCGTGCCTCAGCCGTCGCAGTCGATGGTGACTGGCGTTCGCCCAAGGCCTGGATCACCGGCGGCAGGGACGACGATAAGACGCTGAATTTCAACGGTGCGCGCCGCCTTGTTTGCCCATACGCGGCCTGCGCGCACGGGTGTTGGATGGGCGCGGCAAGATGCGTATTCGGCGGTTGACCCAACAGACCGGAGGCCTTTGATAAGGGGGCACGCGGTCTTCGATCGTTGCTGTACAGCACGTGGTGTCGCCTCTTGATCAGGGGCGATGCTTGGCGTGTTTGGTAAGCCGGTTTCAATCGGACACGGCACGCATTCATCAGTTTCCGACAGAGGGGCGCATAAGGTTTCTTTTCATTTGCCTTTGGGATAACTCTGCGTTGCGGCGCAGCAACCACCGATTGACGTTTGCCCCTGACGCAATACTTCTGAATATATGGACAAGCACAACAGTTTTAGAAGAAATGAGAATGATGCTCGCGTGAAGTTTTTCGCCGCGTGGTCGAAGGTATCTGGCAATGGGACCCTGTGGGGTCGCGCTACGCTGACCCGTGATTTCAGCGAACGGTCAGCGCAGCACATTCGCAATGTGATGCAGGATCTTGAATATATGGGCCTGCTTGTGCAGCCCCCAATGTCAGCGCGGGCCGTATCCCGACGCAGATGGGCTGCGATGGTTCGTGATGCATGATCGAGATTTGGGACCCGACAGAACCGACCGCGAAAGATGGATGCGACGTTTTTTTTTTTTTGCAACAACAACTGCCGATGTCGGCGGTATCTTGATCGCGTGGGGTCGGCATTGTCCGGCGTGACTCAAGGCGCCTCGTCGTGCTGACGCCAAAGCCGAAGCGCGATAAGCATATCGATTCGGTTTCACTGTCTCACGACAGGGCGCTGGTCGTTCTGGTGTTTCGACCGGTCACGTGGAAAACCGCTTGTACGCCCCCGCGGGCCAGACCCGCGCATGCGCGAGGCGGATTCCTGACGCGCGGTCCGAGGGTAAGAACCATCTCGGATGCAGCGCACCATCGCGCATGAGATCAGCCAGCGCGCAGCAGAATGACATTCTGGCGCAGCAACTTGTCGAAAGCGGGCTGGCCTTGTGGGCGGGTGAAGGGCGAGACACCGAGCGATTGATCGGCGGGGCGGTCGAATCTGAATCAACGCCGGAAGGCGAGGCGAGAACGTCGAATTGATCGCCAGCTGTTTGACGACCTTGAACGCAAGCGGGACTCGCCGAATTCTCGAATTGGCCGATCGGGCGACGGTTGTGCGCTTTATTGGTTTCTGAGAATAAACTTTTTTTCACTTTCGGGTTCCTGCTCTGGTGGTTTTCCCTTAATGATGAACGCCTGAATGTAGGTGATGGGGCGGTCGGAGTGATCGTCCACGCGCCTGAATTATGGACGTATCGTGCCGATTGTGAATTACACGGCGCAGTGGTTTTGGAAAGATGATTTCGACCGCAGCTAGAGGTGAATTTCTGGCAGAGCGGAAAGAGAACGAATTTTCTGGATGATATCGATGACGCAAGAAGGCCGAGGCCTATGCTGAATGAGTGGCGAAAATTGAACGACGAAGCGCTGGAACTGGACGAATTGCGTGCGAACGCGACAGATTTTAAGACGCTTTATGCGCGCCTTGGCCGACGAGAGAACGTGCGCGCAACGGTCTGATAAAAGACCGTCCGCGAGGTCCGAGAATATGGGGGTCAAAAGCTGCCCCCGACATGCTGCCGTTTAACGACAACTATGAAACGCGCATTGGAGCGCCACGGAAAGATCAGCGCACATCTCTGGTCGTTGCGGAAGGCATCGGCTGCGATGCGTGAATTGCTAGCGTGTTAAAAAGCCGGCATGGAAGTTTATTGCACCTGAAGTGGGCGAGAAATTGATCCTCAAGCATCACCAAGCGATGTTGAGGCCCCCGTGCTGGTACGAAGCAGGCGAATCCATTCAGGTCGCCGCGGAAGGTTTTCATTGTTGCACGAACGTTTGCTGCGTCCGGGCAGGTGGCCGTATCCTCTACCCCCAGGTTAAACGCGGGATAGAGCGGCCTTCGGGGATTAAATCCCATTTTGGAATGAGGGAGGCGTCAGTTTTTTGGCCGCTCTTTTAGTTTGTACATAACATTGGTGCTTCAGTGGGAGAGCTCATGAATGATGTCTGCAGTGTCCTCCTTCCAGCTTTGAGGTCTGGTTGGGTTTCGTTGCGGCGCGGGTGGTAGGGGCCAGCGGCGAACAGCGGCAGGTCGTTCAATCAAAGTCTTCTGGTTGCGCCGCCTTCGCGTTCGCATGTTTTCCATATCGCTTTCAAGCACGCGCGGGGCCGGGCAAATGAACGAGGCAGGCAATTCCGGCCAAAGCTGCTGCAAATCCTGCACGCCATAAGACCGATCGGCGGCCTTTTTGACTTTCGTGCAGGAAGATAACCTCGCCATCTCACTCCTGATCTGTTGCGACGGTTGCATTATCGCCCGTCATTGTTGAAGGGCGGTCATCTCGTGGTAGTGCGTGGCAAAGAGCGCACGCGACGGTTGATTCATGCAGAATGTTCAGCGTGGCCCAAGCGATGGACAGCGTTTAGGTCGCGGTGCCGCGCCGATTCTCATCCAGGATCACCAGCGACGATCGTCCCGCTGATTGAGGATCGCGGCGGTTTCGACCATTTCCGACCATAAACGTGGAACGCCCCGTGCAGATCGTCAGAGGCCTACGCGGCTGAATCTGGCTGATCAGGCGATAATGGGCGCTGGCGGCAGGCACATAAGCTGCCTCTGGGCATCACGATGACGCGTTTCTGCGCAGGAAGGTCGATTTAACCGCCATGTTGGGGCGGTCAAGAGCCAGATGTTCGCGTTGTCACCATCGGCCGACAGGGTGCAATCGTTGGCAATAAACGGGCTGCCCGATTGCTGGGCCAAACATCGTTCCACTACGGGGTGCGCCACCTGATGTCGAAGGCACGTGAATTAATCGACCGCGGGGGTTTCACCAGTTCCTGAGACTGCGTGGCAGCTCGCAGCCGGCCAGATCAATTTTCTGCAGTCGGCCGATGCCCACAACCGATGGGGCCTGAGTGGTCAGAATGGCACGTTTCAGCGTGTTCATAGAGCCGCTTTTCGATCTCTAACGCATGGTTGCCCGCGTTAAGGATCTTGGTCTCCATTTCGAAGAAAGCTCACGGTAGTGAAACGTGACCTGATTGGCTGTGGGGTTTGACGGGGTGGTATAAAGTATCCGTGCAGCGGCGCCGACAGCATCTTTTTCGGCATGCAGTCGTGTGACCCTCGGGAAATAGCAAGCACATTGTTTGTTGATCTTGACGTAGAGATACCGGTGAGCGTGACGAATATGCTGTTGCATCTGGCGCAATGCACACTGCGGCCTTCGTCGCGCAGGGTGCGCACTTCGGTTTCCGAGCTCCGGCTGTTGGTAAACCGGGCGGTAAACCCGCCATCGGGGCGGAGCAGGGGGCGGCTCTGCGTCAAGGCTTCGTCCAAGCGGTTGATCAGTCGTCAATGGCGGAGAGCCTTTGGCGGCTTGGGCCAGCAGATTCAGGTAGGGTGGCCGGTGTGCATTCTTTTTGCAATTGCCCTGCTGTCGGTCAGCATTGGGAGGGCAGCAAGGTCCGCGGGGGCACACGATCAAGCGACAGGCGCGACAGGCGCGCGGTCAGAATCCGGCACATTGCGCAGCCGTGTGGCGGAATATCGCTACTGATGTGTCGCGTATCATAGGCAAAGGAATATGGGTCAGCGGGCTGAATGTCCTCTAACGACACGCGAAGTGCGAGAAAATTGCGCCGTTCGAGCAGGCGCGCACCTGCGTTAAGTCGTTGTCATCACCAGAGCAGCGTGCCCGAACGAACCACCCGTCAACGCGTGGGGTACAGTTCAATGGTTGCGCCTTGTGGGCGGCGTCGATCTGCACGCTGGCGTGCCTCTGCCTTCTTTTGCGGCGGGCGGAGCAGGGCAGTTTTGCCTTTTTGCGTATCTAAGGTAGTCGATGATCGCGCCAATGGCGGAAGATATCGGCGCGTTTCAAAGCTGCGAACGATCCAGAAGACCCGATACGAACAGGTCGCAGCCGTTTTTCGGCCCGCTGCTATCAAAGGCGGAAGGGCGAATTGGGGGGTAGTGCGATATCAAAATCAGACACTAAATCGCGCAAATGCGGCTCTTTTTTTCGCCTCTGAACACGATCAGCTTCTGGACGGGGCAGACGGTGCCAGTTTCGGGCGCCGAGACGCCGACAGGGTCAAGGGCATACGTGAAAACGCACCGGTAGAGATATCAAACCGCACGCCAACGCATGGCCGTCGCGCAACCTCTGGCAAAGGCTGCAAGATTAGTTGTGGCCGGCTTCGAGCAGGATTCTTCGGTCAAGTTCGGGGGTGCAAGCCGCAACGACATCGCGGTTTTTGACACCGACTTATAGCCGCGTTTTTTCGCCTTGCGGTGCTTTCACTGTTCGCAGACCGCGACGCGAAACCCTTGGTAGCGTTAGCAAATAGTCCTTCGCGGCATGTCGGGCAAGCACACATGGGGATTGTCTTGCGCCGTGCTTGCCGCGTTTGGTCAAGGGATATGTCCAGCGCCTCTGCTGCCGCGACGGCAATGTCAAAGAACATCTCGTAGAAGTCGCCGCTACGTAGAAAAGCAGCGCTTCGGCGTACTGGGATTTGAGCTCTAGGATTTTTTGGGGGGGGCCCGGGCAATTCCCCCCCATTGGGTGGTTTTTTCTTCGTGTCACTCTGGCGCCGCCCGGTTCGAGTTACGCTGTGTACAAAACCGCGCCCCAGAGAAAGGGCGACGAACACTGCGGCGCACGGGGTCGCCGCGACGTCGCCCAAGCGGAGGCGCATCATGATTGTGTAAGGGGCGATCGGCGATATCAAGCGAGACCAAGAGAAAAGGCCCGTTCAGTGAAGCAAAACCAACTAAACATTACGTCCAGAAGAGGCGCAGCCTTTCACATTGAAGCCCACACCGGCAAGTTCGAGAATAACAGCGATGTCCTAATGACGACCAGTCGAATCTGAATAGACGGTGTCGCCGTCCATGCGAGGCATCGCCGGAACCGAACTGGCGTATGACTATACACAAGGGGCAATTTGGTCGCGGTGATTTTAACGGACGGCGGTTCTGGGTTGGGTAACTTGGTGGCTGGCGTAAAGCCGGTGATGGAAGGCAAATCGGTGCTGTTTTAAACGCTTCGCCGCGTGAACTCCATCGACATTGAACTGGAATACCGAAGACCCCGAGCGTTTTCATCACTGCGGGTCTAAGTGCATGGGCCCGACGTTCGGCGGATATTACCTTGAGGATTCAAGGGCCTGAGTGTTTCACAATCGAACAGCGCCTGAAAGAAGAGTATGGACATCCCGTCTTTCATGATTGACCACAGCGGAACGGCGGTGATCTGTGCCGCGGGGCCTGCTGACGCCTTGCGCATTTGGGGAAAAAGAATCGAAGACGTGCAGATCGTTTGAACGGCGCCGGTGCGAGGCGGGGATCGCTGTCTTGGCTTCTCAAGGCGATGGGGCAATGCATAACAACTGCATTATGTGCGACACTAAAAGCGTGATCTATCACAGGTCGTACCGAAGGCATGAACAGTGAAATCGGCTCACGCCGCGCAGACTGATTCTGCGGACCTGGAGAGTGATGAAGAACGGGATGTGTTTATCCTGGAGTGTCGGTCCAAGGGCGCCTGGTGACGCCCCGCGATGGTCGCCAGCATGGCCGATAAGTCCGGTGATCTTTGCGATGGCAAACCCCGATCCCGAAATCACCCCGAAGAAGCACACGAAGTCCGCGCCGACGCGATTGTCGCACAGGCCGAAGTGACTACCAAGTCAGGTCGAAATAACGTGTTTGGGCTTTCTCTGATCGTTCCCGGGGGGCGCTCGATATTCATGCCTCCGCGCATCAACGACGAGATGGAAGATCGCCTGCGCCACGCGCTTGGCCGATCTTGCGCGCGAGGGGATTGTGGCCGACGAAGTGGCGCTGCGCCTATGGCAAGAACCTCACCTTTGGTCGCGATTAAATTATGCCGGCCGTTTAACCGCGATTGATCACGTATTTCGCCGGCGTTGCACGTGCAGGGATGAATACCGGTGCTGCGCGGGCGCCCGATCTCGATATGGACGCTCAGCTGATCCTGAAGGTCGTCGCATGGACCCGAGGCGAATATCTGCGGGGATCAATGCCGTGCCCGCGCCAATCAGGCGCGATGATGCTTTGCCGAGGGGCGATGACCCCAGGTCTTGCGCGCGGCGTGTCATCGTACCACCGCTCTGGTCTGGGCAAGGCAACTGGTGGTCGGCGGCTTGAACGCGTCAAGGCCAAGCTGACCGCCGAGGTAATGGAGGATGCAACCGCGAGGTCGAGATCCGTGAAGCGGCCAATACCCAGTATCTGGATACGCTATAGTCATATTTTCAACAGGTTTGCAAGCGCAAAGGGTCGGACAGCAAAGACATAGCACCGTGGGCTTCAGCGAGATCGTCAACGTGTTCGCGCTATTGTTTTTTTTTTTTAATGCTGGCACACTGGGCATGGCTGACCGGTCTGCGTGACCGGTGGACCCGTATCTGCGCAATGTGCTTGAAGCGGCTGAGCCACGTGTTCGGCGCCAACGCCCAACATGGTGCGTGGCATTACGCGTTGCCTTGGCAACAAGGGGCGGATAGTAATTTATCGGCGATACGCTGGTGCACGATGGCAACGAAGAGGATTCTGGCCACATTGCGCGAAAAGGGGCTAAGGTCGCGCGTCACTGGGGCTTTGAGCTCGGAGTTGCTTTCGTCAGCTTCTCTACTTCGCTATCCGGTTCCGAGCGGCGGAAAGATGCAGCGCGCCCCGATGTGCTGGACGCCGCGGCGTTGATTTCGGAATCGAAAGGCGAGATGAACCGTTATGTCGCGACTGCACGCGAGAGCGCAGAAGAACTATCCGTTCTCGCGTTTTGACGGGTCCTGCGATATTCTGGTGGTCGCGCGCGACATTCCGCGAGCATTCTGTGAAAACTGATGCAGAAATGGCGGGCGCCACTTGTGATCGGCCGATTTTGACCGGGTTGGACAAATGTCGATCCAGATTTGTTCGACACATCCCACGGCGAAGCATTTTTGTAACATGGCCATTCTATGCAGCCTGTTAAGGTCGGCGAATGATCTGGGAAAAGCCTGGCTCTATCAACGCAGATATACTTCCTACATCTGCGGCATTTGCCCTGGCGGGGGACAATTGCCGCGCATGATTCCGGCAGGGTTTGGGCGGAAGGGGCCATATTGTCGGTCGCCGCCGCCCGCGCCCGGCACGCGCGCACCGCATATCGCGCGTGGGGCCGGAAGGCAATGGAGCGTGGAACATAGACTGCTGGAATAGGTGGTTGGTCGGAGCAGCATATCAGCGTGTATGATACGGCCACCGGCCATTGCGAATAATTCTGTGTTGCTGATGATGGTGAAGAACGCTATCGTTTTTGTTTTCAAGGGCCAATCACGGAAATCACCACCCAGATGATCGTGCGCTTTGGTCGAGCGTCGCCGGTGATTTTCTGGCTCATGCAGAAACGAAAACATTGGGCAACGCTTTGCGGCGCACTGCGCATACGCTGGAGATGTGCGCGCTGGCCTATTGCCGCAGCACCACTTATCGAATGACGGCGATCGTGGCGGGGTAATGCCGAATCGATCTGCTTGGTCTAAACGAAGTCGAGCTGGTCGCGCTTGAGAAAGCCGTTGGCACCGCATGACGCCTGCGATCGACGATATTTATCCGTAACCTTGGGCCGGCCAGGCTGCAAGATGGGTCTCTAAACAGGCAAAATCAGTGTGAAGTGTTCCTGCGTAATTCCTGTTGAGTGTCCGTCGATACGACGGGCGCAGGCGCACGTTACCGGTTATCTCATAGCCGCATTGGATCGCAAACTTTCAATGCAATGCGATATAACTGGCGATGCAGGGGGGTGCCTTGATGGGTGTACGCGTGTCAGGGAACGCCGACGGATCCCGGACTCAAAGGACATCCAGGACCAACGGGTTTCGACGGTGATTGAACAACGATTACCGGCTGGTTAATCTTATTTACGAACGAAGCAGCACTATCCCCAGAAGTGTTGTCATCGCGTCTGGTCGCGCCGCGCCGTTTACGATAGCGTTTTATTATGCGACGGACTTTTTTTCAACACCCACCTGAGCTGGTTAAGGGCACGGCGTTTCATCGCTTTGTAATAGTGCTGATGATGCATGGCGGGACTAGAACGCAGTTTTTCCAGAATCGGTGGTGACACGGTTTTCCTTAACGCGGCTTGAGCCTGTGAATTTTGCGGTTCTCTGCATGCGGCCTTTTCTGGCCGGCAGCCATCCGCAAGATCGCAGTGTGATAACTGTCGCGCCGCGGTCGCAGAACTGCCACCGGCATCGGTTTGGATCGACGAGCCGGAAGAACATCGCCAGCAATTGGTCGGCAGAAACAACGCAGGATCCTACTGATCTGCGCCGCATTTCATAATGCCCGTTCCGACGACGATACTGCTTGTAAGTCGGGTTTCTTCACATTTCCGACCGCGAACCCGTACTATACTTCGTTGACGCCCCTCACGCTTCGAAATTCGGATTTTCGCGCACCAAAAGCAAGCCGCTCCAGCAACCAAAAGCGTCTTCTGTTGCCAGGCGGCTTTTGCGGTTGTCGCGCCTGTGGACGCGACGGCCCATGACCGATGCGGGCGCTCAGCGATCAAGGCGCCCTCTTTGTGGCAATACTCATGAATACTTCTCCATCATTTTTCAAACCGTGGGACGCCAATAGCGCCGCGAGGCAACTAGGTGCCCGTGATGTCCACGCCCTAGTGATGTAGGTTTTACCCTTGGTGGCCCGTGGCGTGAAGTTCTTAGCGTCAACGCAAGAAAGGAGCAATGTTGATGCAGATCAGTACCACACACCAAGCCAAGAGATGCCCGTAAGAAGACATCTTGATCTATTTAAACGGCCGGATTGTACCAAGGGCCGCAGGCGGTTTGTCAGCGTCTATAAGCGGTTTTCATGTCTGGGTGAACGAATTTGGGAAAGGGGCTGAGCTTTTATATGTACATGGGGCTTCCTAAGCGATATTTCGACCGCTGCTTCGAGCCGAAAAGCTATTGTCTGACATCGGATGACACGTGAGCAGCTCGTTTCCGCATTGTTAGAGACCAAGTGCCAATTGGAATGACCACAGACGCCCGCGCGAAGTTGATGATCACCCGTGGCCTAAAAAGCGCCGTTCCAGCACCCCGTGCTGTCGCAATCCGGCAACAATCGCGATATAATGAAGCATTCCCCGGCCCAATATGCGCGCCGATCGGCTTGCTACGTGCCACCAATCGGGGGCTGCGATGAACCAGGACCGGAAACTGATAGTCATCAGTTGAATTGGTATCCTTGCTTGTATTGCCGCGGTAGAAGAGACAATGAGAAAAAAGCCGGCGCGACGATGGTTTGATGCTGGATATTTCCTAGGGTTCGGTGATACACAAACGCCTGTATTTTTTCATCGTCGCAAGGGGGAAGGTTTGGACAGCCCCTGCGCTACTGCATGAATGGGATCACCCTCGAAAGTGGATTCAATCTGTGTCGCGCCAACGACATCCCTGTTTTCTGAGCGGAACTATTCGCTGGTCGAACCTATGGTTGCCGACGAGGCATTCTTGACGGGCACCTTCGGCGCGCAACCCCCGTCCGCGATGATACGATGTCGCCAGATGCGGCGACGGCGTAAATGGGGCCTGTGACCAAAAAAACTATCGCGAATTGTCAGCCCTTATCGTAAGGAAATGTGCTGATGCGTATCGCATGTGCGTCCGGCGCGTAATCTAAGCACGGCGATGATGTATATGTTTCGGCCATCTGCGCTGCTTTCACTGCGCGATGGATGAGCCGTTTATTATGCACCTAATGCTCAAACAAACCGCATTAACCATCCGATGTACCAAGAACTATCGCGCACCATGAATGTGACCTGCCAAAGTCCGCGGGCTGCAGTGCGGCTCGCGGACCACACGCTATATGAAGCATATGCCGCATCACATGATTGACGGTTTCCGATGGATTGGGCAAAGGCTGTGTCATGTCCGCATCTGATACGCATCCTGCGCAACCGTAATTGCAGGCTATACTGCAAAGCGAGAAGGCCCGAAGTTTTTAACGATATCGGCTATGGGTAACAACGCGCTTTTCGATCAATTGGCGGAATGGTGATTGCATTCAAGCAGATATCAGGGCGAAATCGGAACAGATGCTGCGCAAACTTTGCAGCGCAAGTCGACTGCGTTTCGATCGCCGCTATGCTGTCTTTTGGGCCGCGGTCCCCGGCAGAATGACGGGATCTGGCAGCGCATTGGTGCGGTGCCGTTCATGAAAGAGCGCCGGGTTCGCGGGGCCGAAGGGGCCTCTGCTACGCTCACGGTGAGCCGGAAACGCTTGTCGCGCAGCAATGCCATTCGAAAAGCTTTAATGTATCAAAGAATTAGGTGGAGTTATGGCT
>Ga0163217_1097971_pt1 | contig 15428 bp, 9 predicted proteins | sample SynspAceP_FD_185933 | JGI IMG/M metagenome (GOLD analysis project Ga0163217, IMG submission 185933) | Saline lake microbial communities from Ace Lake in Antarctica - Synechococcus sp. Ace-P (PacBio error correction) | ecosystem: Environmental > Aquatic > Non-marine Saline and Alkaline > Saline ...
CACCAAAAAAGAGAAGAGATACGGAAATTTTTTTCCCCCCCCCAATGAAAATTGAAGGATAAATCCCCTAATGTCATGGAATTTTTTAGGTAAAAAAAATAAGTTTTTAACCCAACTAACAATGAAATTATTTTTTGGAAACTTATTACCAAATTTTTTAAAAAAAAAAAAAAAAGGGGGGGGGGGGGCTTGATGATCGAAATAAGTTACGGTTTTTCCAACAATTCAAACGAGCTTTCAAATTGCTCTGAAGAGAATGGTAATTGGCATTGAAAGTTTAAAATTAAAATTCCCTTGCAATATTCATAGCAAGCCTGGTTCTTATTCCTGGGACCCTTTTGTAAAATTAATCATCCAAATTTTAAAAGTGTAAATGATTTTGATGGGAAGGAAATATACTTCAGACTACTATTATTGAATACAGGGATCCAAATTTTGCAATTTATAATGGTCAGATTATGGAAACCGTAAATTCGCATCCCTATTTCTGTAGAGACTGTTTAATTGTTTTTTCCAAACTTAATTTCTCTAATTGTTGTTTAATTGTAATGTAATGTTGGGATCAGAAATCAAAAAAAAATTTTTGATGGGTTGGTTTCTTAGAAAAATATGCAGGTATCATATTTTCCAAATGTACCTCATGTAAATTTATCCAAACCGAAGAATCTTATTGGACTTGCCGAGTCTTATGAGTCAGCGATAACAGAGCTAGACAATCGGATTAAGTATTTCCTGAAATTTTTATTTGCGAAGTTTTCGAATCTTACTTTCAAGTAAAGTATTGCCATCGACGCACTTTATTTTGATTTGCTGGCCGGGATATGGATCTTGTAAGGTTGATGCGTGGATCGTGGGAGTTCATTTTTAAGCGGCAGTGTAACTTAGTGAAATATTTTGCGGAGCATTTTTGATGGTTTTGATTTACCATCAATCAAAATTCAAAGGCATAACTGCAATCGAAGTGTTTGAACATTTAGTCCAATCCAATGAAGAAGTGGAAAATTACTTGAATTATCTGATGTAATCAATGTTTTTCCGAATTATTGCAACCAGATGACAAGGTAAGTATCTCTAATATGGTGGTATTTTTCGTGCTGAAACGGGACAGCATGTTTCCCTTATATTTAATTCTTTATTGTCATTAGCGAAAGCAGGCTGTATTTTTTTTACTCCTGATAAAAATAATCTCCATATTTTTTTCTAAGCATAAATTGAAATGACCTTTCCTGAAAAAAGAGGAAGGTGTATCATTAATTATCTGAAAAGATTTATGGAATAATTGTTACAAAAAACACTGCTCAACAGAGGGAAGTTTGCTCCAAAAAAAGGGAAAAAAAAAAAAAATTTTTTTTTTTGAGTATATTAAAAGGATGAATTGAAACTTCTTAATCGAACCCTTTAATTTTTAGGTTGCAAAAATTCGGAGGTATTTCAGGATATATGCAGAAACTAACTATTTAATTTTTCTAACAAATGAAATAGCAGCTCATTTCTTTTATTTTAACTATACGAGAATCTTCATTTGATATTAATAATCTAGGAAATACTTTTTTTTCCATTTAAGTTTGGGAGGTTTTCCCTTTCGGTTAAAAAATTATTATGTTTAGAAAAAGTAGAATCAAAAGATTGGAGGAACTGGAAATGGGAAGTATGATTGTTGTTTGTTCACTTATTATGACACATTTTTGCTTTTTAATGGAACCCTTTTGGTATTAAATTGTCTATGATATGATTCAATGAGCTTATCCTGAATTGGACAGGGAAGCGACATCATTCACAATAAAAAACAGCTATAGAGGTGCCACAAATTATAAGCTATTCCGAAAACACAAAGCAGGATATTATTAAGTGTTCCTCAATATTTCTGAAAATAATTCAGGTCGTTTACCTTGTTCCTCTTGAAAAAAGGATTGGGAAATATTTCTTAGAACAGCTTACAAAGGGAAAAGGATACCATTTTTATTTGTTGGAAATGAGGGTTTTTATAAAATTTTACATGGTTTTTGAAGTCAGTTTCGTCTGGCTTTAAAATAATATGCTCCTTCTATGCTTAGGAGGAGGAGTATTTCTCTAGACAGAAAAAGGATTTTGATTATAGTTTGAATCTGAAATAAATTTGGTTAAACAGTATACTTTTAGAGATAATGACTGTATTTCTTTCTATAAAGAGACGATTATTTGTGTTTCCTTCAGACTATGAAGGATTCGGTAATTCCTGTTTTAGAGCAATGGCAAGTGGATGTCCTGTAATTCTTACCCAGAAAGCTCATTTCCTGAGGTAGCAGGAGACGCTTGGAGTAATATTATGATTTTGATGATCCAATTTTTGTTGGAGAATTAAATTGGTTGTTTCAGCCAGAATTGAGAATGTTTATTGAAAAAGGGTTGGGTACAGTCCCGAAGAAGTTTTCATGGGAAGAAGACGTCAGAGCGATGTGTAAGAGGTTTTTAAGTGAAACGCGATATTAAACAATTATTGAGCCCCTGATTTCCAATTTACATTAATCTGATAATTCAGTTGGTTGGAATTAACATCAAAAGCGTTATTTTCAAGCCTCGGGGATTATGAGACCTAATTAATAGATGGCGGTTCTCATGATGACAGTCTGAGATCATTAAAATTATTCACATCTTAATTTATTTTGGCTTAGTGAGCAGATGAGGAGTGTATGATGGATGAATAAAGGAAATCTCAAAGCACTGGATTTTTTCTTTTTTTAAATTAGTGGGGATTAACTTTGTGAATGGAAATAGTCTTCAAGTTTTATTGGATAATTCCGTGGCGGAAGATCTCAGTTTATGGAGACTTCTTATCAAAAGATGGGGGAATGAATTACTTTGAAATCTTATCCGGAAAAATTGAAACATTCGTTACTTTTTTGAGAATCTTCCCTCACGCCGCTCTTGATATCTAGAGATTGTTTTTTGCTTGATTTGGAATGTATGATGTAGAGTTAAGAGGTTTCCGACTGGAAGTTTTTTTTCTTGGCTGTAGTGAAAGGTAACGTTATTCTATAAGATTGTGCCTTTCTGTTACGTATTTCATTTGACGGGATTGAAGTTCTCAGAACAAATTCAATGATGCTACAACATTGTGAGCGAATTTGTGATCAAAAAATACTTTGGAGTGTACTTCTTTTGGTATGGCTTTATTTATTCTCAAGGAAAAAACTATCAATTTTGAATGAGTAGTCCATTGATAAGTGTCCATACTTACTTTTGTTATAATCAAGGCAGATTTTTTTTTTTGGAGCAGAGGTGTCCAATACTGCTTGACCAAGACTATCAAGATGTGGGGAATGCTTACTTATAAATGAATTGGATCTAACAGATGAATCAGATACAATTGCAAAAACTATGTGCATGATGATTAGATTAAGCTATATTTTTTCAAGATATAAAGGTGTATCAGCTTAAGGAATTAAAGGATTAAGACTTAGCAAATGCGATTTCATTTCATTTCTAGATGCCAGATGATTTCATTATCCCAAAAAATTTTTAACTCAATTGGTTTTTTATAACAATCAATTTAAAGCAATAGTACTTTGGATAAGCAGATTTTTATTGAAGTGAGCTGAAAAGATTTTTTCGTTTCTCATTCAATGGAGGATCCATCTGATTTGGACTGTAGAAGATTCGTTTTTCAGGTGGAATTACTTATTAAGAATATGCATGTAGTAATTGTGCAGTTTTATCCAAGGACTATTCGATGAACAATACGGTTTAGAGATGCGTTTTAACGAAGATTGGGTTTTTCAACTTGGGGAATGTGCAATGCTTGGTTTGATTTTATTTTTTACATCCAAATTGTACTTCCTTTAATACGGATGACAGATGCTGTCAAATGATGCGAAAATACGAACTGATCTTGAACAAAATAAAAAATTTTAAAAGTTACTTACACTTGGTGTCGAATATAACTACTAATAGACTCGACATTTAATCTAAAAATGACTTTGGAATCTAGCGATTAAAAGCGATTTGTAAGAGAATATGCCTCTTTTATTATTGATTTTTTGAGCACGCAAATCTAATTTTTAGAAAATTGGATAAGCTAAAATTTCAGTTGCTATGGCATTGTCATAATGGTTCTAAATTCATCAAAGATCAAAGTTTTGAGTATTTTAGAACAGTCTAGGACGCCCTGACGAGGTTGGATTTATTGGTAGATGAATTGTCTTGGATGATTCCATGGAAAATCCTTAAAGAATGGAAAATCCAATTCTTGAAAATAATCCATTCAACCAAATCAAAAAACATTGCTCGTGGGACATTTAATATTGCCGCTTTCGAAAGCCACTGGAGATTTATTTCTTTTATCGGATCAGGATGATTTTTTTGTATTCAATAAAATTGGGAAGTAGTGAATTTCCAATTCGAATTCCAATATGCAGTTTATTCAGCATGATGTAGACTTGGTAATGAAAGTTGCAAAGGAGTGGCTTCTCTTATTTTGGGACAAATTTAAAATCCGTAAAATGCTCATTGAGTCGGCGTCCTTGGATGCGCATGGTAGTCGTAAACATTTTTCTTCAAAGTGTTTCAATCTTCTGACTTTACAAGCTATGATATTTGATAAATGAATTTGTCTGAACAATTTGATTTGAAAGGTATTTTACGCCTCGGCGCTATCGCTTATGAAGACATCAGGATAATGAGTCTGGTGTTTTTGTTTTAGTCAAAAAAAGCTAAGTTCCATTTGGATTTCAAGTTTAATTTTTATGTTTGAATTTTTAAACGAGACAAAAAATCTTCATTAGAAAGACGATTAATTGATAGAAATTGATTCAGACACGATATTTGAGTTTCAAAAGATCACATTTGCAGTTTGATGCATTTCTCCCGAAAAAGTAAGGCCAAATACAAGCTTGAAATAGAAATCTTTAGAAATGAGGTCTCGGATAAATAGGAAGGAAAGTTTCTTTTTAAAATTTTACAGCTTTTGCCAACTTGCAATAAATGGAGGTTATAAAATAGCCTTGGTTTTAAAAAGTTATTTAAGAGATTTATCAGGGCTTTCTGAGATTAATTTTGAAACTATTCCATTGAAAATTGCCTTTCGATCATCAGTATTTATCATGCAGACGGACATGGTGGATTCTGGTATTTTACAAAACTAGCTTAGAATTAACTTCTTTAATCAGAGGTTAAAATCTTTCGAGGATTATACCAATCATTACCTATCTGATCTGACAGATGAACTAGTCGCGCGGAAAAGGGATAGCTTAAGTTCCAAAAAAAACAGGTTTTTATCATAATCTTGTCATCACATTTTTAACCAACAGCAAAATTTAAATTTTTTTCGCCTGAATTATTATTCATGAGAAACTCTTCAGTATTTTCTTAGCCAAGACAATCTAATTGCCAAGATAGTCGGGTTTTGACATATTCATGAATGTGTTTGCTGTAGTTTTTCAAAAATGATCTTAAGTAAGCTAAAGCGAAGGGCAATTAGAAGAGAGATATATTATAAGATCTAGAAAATACAAAAAAGATTTGATATTTAATTTGATATTTTCAGTAAAATTGACGTGGTTCACACTAGGGTAGATTTGGACAGAAATCGAGAAACTAGCAAACTAATTTCTTCAAAACACTTCTTGCTGTTAATGTGGGGGTCGAAATGAGTATAGATTTTGAATTGCTGATTATGTTTTTTTAGAAAAACCATCTTGTCCGAAGAATATAACATAGTGTTTTGGTGGGGAGAGGTTTTAAGAAGAATGAAAAAAGATTATTTCCAACTAGGTGCTCGAAGTAAGCAAATCATTTAATAAATCAGGTATGCGATTCAAGAACTATGGAGTTTAATAGAATGCTCCTGCATTTATATATTCACATCTAAATAGAAGGGTTTGGACTGCACCTCTGGAAGGATGAGTTTAAATTGGTCCGTGATCAGTGAGCAAAACTAGTTTAATGCTGAGGTTATTGTTTGAATGCAGCTGAATTTTTTGACCCAATGTAAAATGATTTTTTAGGATTTCAAACGTCATGTATCGCTAAAAGCGTCAGAGTGAATAAGAGCTTGGAAAAAAAAGGGTTTGAAAAATTTTTCGTGGGGCATTGTGAAAAGACACTTGATTTTATAGAAAATTTACAACGCTAAATGAAAATTAAGAAGCTTTATCTGTGGGTATTAGTGGGTCAGGATGGGGTCGTTTTCTAGCGCGTTTTCTTCTTTAAAAGGCTACCAAGTATTTTGAGGATTCAGAGATGTCAGGTTCAAGTTTTTTCTAATTTTGACGCGGACATTGGGATCAAGGATAAATTCACTTTTTGTCGATGGTTTCAGAAGATTTTCGAAGTGTTTTAGTAGCTTCGGCAATAAAGCCCTGATGAAGTTTTATTATTTAGAGGGAAATCTTCGTTGGGCTCTTCTTTATTGGAGAGCCAGCAGAAACATTAAAGCATTTTCACTCGGTATAGTTTGAATATTTTGGAAGCATGCGAGATGATAAACGAAGATATCAGAATTTATCATGCAGGTTCATGTGAGACATTTTGGAGATAAAAGGAAATCCAGCTTCTGAATTAAGCATTTTTCACCATGTAAAAGACTATGCAGTAGCAAGCTCGGCAAATTTGGTGTGTAGATAATTATCGTTAATGCGTAATAATTATTTGCGTGGTTACAGGGATCTTGTTTAATCACGAGTCCTTTTTGAGACAGAATAGATTTGTCTCAAATTTATTTTCATCGTAAAGCGCCATTGCTGCGGCTCAAAAGAGATTTAGAATTGGAAGACTAAGATATTCAGAGTTGGGGATGGGTCCGGATATGTTTGAGGCTCATGTGGTTTGAATGCCTTCCAACAGTCTGATCCTGACGATTTTGTTTATTGCAACTGAGAGCAAATTTCTTAAGGATTTCCGTAGAGTGGATTTGACCAGTTTGGGTTAAATGGGAATATGTACCAAAATGAAGAGTTTTGAAGGCGATGATATTTTGATTAGTGTTGGTGATCCTCAAGCATATCAAAAAATGGGTTTGAAAGCGAAAGCAAAATGAGGGATGTGGTTAAGCTGATGATAGAAAATGAAAAGTAGTATGGATTTCCTACTAAGTTTGATCTTCATATTCTTCTATTTTACCCAATTTTCCATCCTCAAGGGAGGGTTCTGGAAAGGGAATATTCCAAAGAAGGAAAGCTGACAACCGCTGATTAGCATAATTACGGTTGTGTTGAATGGGCAGAATTCTATTCGGACTAACTATTGCGAATTCCTCTAATAGACTTATCAAACATAGAAATTGATTTGGTAATATGAATGGGGGCTCAAAAGATCAACCTGTTGAAATCATTCCAATCTCTGGATTCAAAAATTGATCCCTGGATCAGTGAGAAAGATATCAGGAATATATCATGCGATGAATAAGGGAATCAACCCTAGCTGGGGTAATGGCTGAATTTTATGGAATTCAGGTGAATATTTTTTCAAACAGGTGGTAGAAAAACTATTACTCGGGGCAGGGATTTCGGTTAATGTAATTATTCATGGAGAAAATTGGGAAGTTCGGTATGGAGTGCTCAAAAGAGAATTGCAATTTGGGGAATTCGAATGATTTTATGGAAAGGGCTCCCATTCTTTCCTGCCATCAGGAGTTTTTAATTAATACAGCTACCATGAGTCGAACCTTATTTAGCGAATTCCAAATAGTTAGGTGATTTTGAGCTTTTTTTTATAACAGGATGGAAGCTGGAGAACCTTTCTAAAACTTCTGAGACCGTGCTTCAATCGAATCGGGGAGGAGTATCTGATATGAAGCGAATGGAAGTATTGAAATCTTTGGAATGAATCATTGACAAGGCTAAAGAGCTCATTTATTTTCTATATCGGTATTCAAGGGAATTTTTGATTTCAGAAATAACAAAAATAGTAAGTGAATCTCAGCGCGTACAGGAAAAGCTCTTATTCTCTTGGGGCTCATAATTTGTTCATTTATCTCGCTAGGGAGTTGAATCGATTTATTTGCTGGGACGGTCTGAAGTTCCATCAAATAATCTTACTGGGGTTTTTTCAATTTTAAAGATTATAATTTTTGTGCTTTTGATAGTAATCGGCATGTGAATTTATTTGAATCAAGGATCGATTAAATAGGAAATGGCTGATTATTTTAGGGATCGTAATTCTGCTAGTTTGTCCCTTATTGTTTTTAGTTTTGAAATGATTTCCCTTCTATTTAGCAGGCTGGACTTCGATGGCTGATTCATTTTGTTTACCCATTTTTATTTATAGTAATTCTAGATTGCAGAATTTTCGGCCGGTTTTTTAAAATAATTTACTACTCTGACCTACATATGTGTCTTCAAGTATCTGCAATTGTTTTTTTGCTGGACATTCTTGGTATGGAGTTGGCTTTATGGGTTAAATTGAGAAATCGGTCTTTTTTTAATTCCAAAACGGGGCATTCTTTACCACATCTTGCCTCTATGCTTGCTTTGTTTTTTATGCAGACTTCCCATTGTAGAAAGGCGATTTATTATCTTAATTTCAATACTTAGTGTGTTTCTTCTTAACTTTTCTGGTAAGGATTGATTGTGTTTGTCAAATATTCTGTTTTTATTTTTTACCCGATCTCAGTTGAGTGGTATGTTTTTGATATTTCCAGTCGGTTTGATTTTTCATTACTTTTTGGTTTGGTTTTCTTCTCATACAAGAGATGCGAATTATGTATAAGAATCAGGGGGCACAAGGCTTCCATATTTGTAGAAAATTTTAATAAATCAGCTTGAATTTCTAGTGCTTTGGTTTTGGGAACTAATTCCCAGCGGTTTTATTGGGTAAAGGAAGAAATTATGGATTCCTCCTTTGCTTCCTTGGTGGTTATTTAGGATATTTGGGTTTTTTGTAGTTTGGGCTGATGTTTCTGGGAATTTTATATGCGGGATTTCAAGAATAAATCTTTTTCGTATTCTTATTGAACCTCTTCTTTTTTCATTTACTCAATAAATCTCAGAATCTAATCTGTGAATTTGATTTTTGGATTTTGATTGTTTAATTTTTGCAAGAGAAAGAAACGTTTAATCGGTTGGCAATTCGGTGCTTAAATTTTTGTTTTGTTTCATTTTCTTTAAGAGGGGAGGGGCAAGCAATTGCTGCAACAATAATTTTTGGCAAACTTCTGACAATGAAGTCTGCCTAGAGTTGGAGAGAATTTTCAGGATATTTTGAATTAGGAATTTTTATTAAAGCGACTAATTTCTCATGGCTTATCAAAACTCCAAATCAGCTTCAAACTCATTAAGCATTCCACTAAATCTTTTTCATATAGACCGGTAATTGGCGGGCTTTCCGGATAATCGAAAAGGGAATTTTCCATTTTCACTGGATTATAACGACACACTTAGTATTTTTAGTTTTAATCGAATCCAGCTTATTCATCATTCGCTTTCATGATAGAATGGTTTTTACCTCGGTAGCGAACATTATTATGATTTAACTGATGAAGCCCAATTTTTCGGGTAGGAAATACAAGCTCTGGAAGAGGGGGTGTTTTTGGGATTCATTGAATTATTTGATTATTGGAAAACTAAGTATAAAACGCTGCCAAAGCGGAATGATTTGATTTTCCGTTCTCTAATGGATGGATGGAACGTGCAAAATCCAGTTTGAATTCTTTGTGGATTCAGAGGTTAGGGATTATGCATAATACAATGATAACATGATTTTCACTCCTCTTCAGCAGAAAGGTAAGGACTTTAAGTGCGCATTATATTAGGGATGATGCTTTGTTATATTTTTTTTGGAGCAATAGACTGGGAAGAGAATAAATTAGTTTAACTTTGCACAAGGGAGATTGATGATCGCTAAAAATTTTTACAAGGAGGTATTAAAGAATCTGGTGCTTTTAAATTTTGGAGTACCAAAGCAATAAAGTAATGCAAGTGGTAATTATTGAAATATCACTTGGGCCATTGAAAAACAAGAAAAGATTGCAATTAATTTTATTCTTGCTTCAGACTCGTTGGTAGGTACTTCGCTGTAGAATCTTTTGGCAAGTTGCAGGCAGAGTCATTTCTTGCGAGCTCGGTTGTTTTGTTTTGATAATCTGGATTGAGGGATTTTGTTGATCATTTAGAGAAATGGGTTTTGTAAGCAGAGGATTGTTTCCGAATCTCTTCACAAGGTTTAATTCCAGAATGATAATCTACCCCTGCTGACAGAAAGGAAATGGGTAAAACGGAAAGACTTAAATGATTCAAAATTTTCAAAACTTGTGGTAAAATAAATTATCTGGAAATTGCTTCATGAGCAAGTCAAAAATTAAGAGCTCTATAGCCATGAGAATATCCATAATTTAAGGTTGTTTAAATAGCGCAGATTACATCAAATCAACGATTGAATCGGTGTTGATGGCAAATCATCAGATATTGAATATATCATTGGTCGATGGACAATCGACCGGACGGAAACGTTGATATAATTAAATTTTTGGAGATGGAAATTCAAATGGATGTCGGAACCCGATTTCGGCATCTATGATGCTATGAATAAGGGATTTCTATGGGTACGGGCGGATATTATTGGGATTTGTCATATTCAGAACGATATTTCACTTCGAGTAGACTCTTATCACGTATTGCAGAACCTTTTTAAAAAGTATTCAGTTCGAAAGTGTTTTTGCAGATATAATTTTTGTCAAGAACCGATTAATCTAAAGTGGTTCGATATTTTTTCCTTCCAAAAGCTTTAAGCCTGGAAGATGCGATTTGGTTTTTTATTCCAGCTCCCCACTTATCTTTACTACAGGAGAAATTTTTTTGAAAGTATGGGGGTTAATAATATTCTTTTTGATATTGGTTTCTGACTTTGACTATTTTACGCTTTTCTCTATAGAATATAAGTTAAAAGCTACAATATATTCCGCTCGATTAATGAATTGAGAACTGGGGGATCATATCGAATTGGAATAGTAAGTTGATTATCAACAAGGAAATAAGAGAGGCCTTTAAGATTAATGGTTTTTTATACAATATATGTATTCTTTATTTTCAAGATACTTGTAAAGGTCTTTCATTATTTACCCTCATTTTCAATATAAAAGAAGAAAACAATAAAGATTTTTCAAAAACTTCGGTGTCCCCAGTTTACAATAAAATCAAACAAAAATATTTCTTGGCTCTCGTGAAAATTCCTTTATCTGGGGTTTCGCATTGATTCTATTTTGACTGAGCAAGCAAGAGTTTTTGCGGCAAAGTATTCCAGGTTTTTTTAAAAGGGTATAAGCAGTGATTGAAGAAGTGATCCGTCGTGGGTCAGTTACTTGGAGATTGATAGTACCTATTGTTTAACTCTAGGGCCGATAAGATCTAGGCATTAAGATCTGGTTATTCTAATTGGAGTAAAAAGTATCTTATTTTTACAGAAGATTTTTTTAGAGAAGGAAAATCCGAATTCACATGGAGAACTTGGAGAGCAAGATTTAGTCTGTGGCTTGTTTCCAGTTCTCAATTAATAGGGTTTATCCCTTATACATCTGTTTCATCACTTCATGTCAAGATCTCGGTTTCAGACTTTATTTCACACAGGTTTTTTGCTTTTCTTTTTGGACGCTTTGAGTGTTTCAGATTAACGCAGAATGGATCCTCCGCAAAATAGAAATTTTGAGCCTGGATTTTAAATCTGGATAATAGAGTTTCAATGGAAGATTTTGGAATAATACTTATACGGCTTTATCCCAGGTCAATCCGAAGTGTCAAATTGAACTTCGGAGCATTCTTCTGGGAGCCTCTACTGAAAATATTTGGTGGGCCTGGTCAGTTTTTTAATTCCCCTTTTATATTTCAAATATGCTTTGGTTTTCACATTTACATTTTAACACAAGAAGGAGCAAAAACTTTTACTAGGATCATTAGTCAATTATTAGCAGAGTTATTTAAGAATCTTAGAGTTTGCCAGTTATAAAATCCTACTATAGAGTTGGAAAGAAGGTACCTAATGGCATAACTATATCCTACCACCAAAATGGATTACAGGTTTTTTTGTAGATTGTCAAGGGTATTTCACATTGAGTCTGATAGGGGAATTCGTTTCGAATCTTTCCAATTTTAGAGGGATTTCAAAGAACGAATTTTTTTGACAAACCCGGTGATTCTGGTTTGTTTGATAAGAAGGGAGAGAATCAACATTACTTTTTCCTTAAACGATTTGTCTCTAAAAAGGCAATTGACATTTTATTTTGAATATGGAAGAAGAGATCAACGCATTGATTGGAGGAGCTATTTTGAATACTGAAATGCGAGGGCGGTACTTGGTCGGATTTTCCAAAATTATTCCAGATACCGAGGTAATGAATTTAATTCAAGTGAGAGGGGAGATTTTAACAACAACAGGAGTACATAAACATTTTGGTGAGAATAATCCAGGTGTTACTGGAGGTCTTAATTGGGCAGCTATGGAGTGGTGCGTCAAGGATTCACGCAAATTTGGAAAATGCTTCGTCCGGGATTATGCCCTAGAGTAATGTGCAGACATTGGAAAGTAAGCATGGGTAGGAGGAATGAATAAGCTCGGAGTTAGACTTGAAAGATTGAATAGACTCAAGATATCTTGCAGTACTATCAAATAATGGTCAAAGTAGGCTTGGGTGATTTTAAGTTTAGTATTCTTGGTACTTTGGCAATGGAACTCACTTGTGCTTCAATCTGCAGGTTTAATCTTATCAACTCCATAAAACTTTCATGGCAAGGGATCATTTGTTTCCAGCGGGATTCCAAAAGGGATTTAATTCATTTCGAATGCAAAGTCAAACTTAGTTGGATTATTTTTTTTCAATCAAAATAAATTCGAAATAGTCCTTGTCTTGCGACTGGTCCTGCTAGCTATCATCCATTAGCACGGTATGAACATTTTACTAACTATCTCGATATTCAATTCTAGAAATATCAGATAACAGGAATGAATAAGTTATTTTAAGGTTTTGAAACGCCCTCGAAAATGATCAAGATTTTTATGTCTGCTTTTTGAAAAGCATCCATTGAGCCTTGGTAGATTTTGGACTAGCATTTTCTATGATCGTGCTTGAAAAGGATTGATATTTGTGATCCAAAGGTCCGGGCCATCACAGTAGCAATTATAATGGCGTGTGAAAGAAAAGCACTCGGATTTTTCTGCGGGGCTTGCCCTATTCTTTAAACACTAGTATGAATCTAATTTGCCATTTTGGCTCTCAGCTAGCCGAAAATGTTTTTTTACCTGATTTTAATTTATTTTGCTTGAAAAAGCGAGTAATTTTAAGTACTATTCAATTTATTATTGATTTAGAAAGATTTCGTTACCCTTTTTTGATCGATAGTTTAGGGTCAATCGATGTGTTAGTTTTTTAAATAGATCACGGAGCTCCAATTGAAAGCTAGTTCTTGGGAATGAAAGGGCGAGCACAAAAAAACTATCTTAAAAATACTAGAATAATTATAGATTCATAGATAGGAATGAAGAACCTAAAGGAATCAAAATAGCATCAATTGGTTGGGGTTTAAAGTGGGACTGCCCTTTAGCGGTCGAGTTTTGCAAAAAGTTTTTGTAACGTTGATTTGATATTGATTGAAGCGGATAGCAGAGCTGAAGCAAAGGAAAAGAATTTTCTTACGTTAGAAGTGAAGGGAATTCTCTTATTCTGTTCAGTGGATGATTGACTCAGGTTAGGGTCTATTTTATACTACTGATTTCAATCTTTTTAAAAGGATTATGCAATATCTATATAGTCCAGTCCTACTCCTACAGATAAGGCATAATAGACAGTATTGACTCCAATGCTGAAAGCTTCGAGAATATTGGAAGTAATATCAAAAAAGGGGATGTAGTGATCTATGAATCGGACGGTGTATCTGGATGACAGAGGATGAATGGTACTGTATTGGAAAGAGTGTTGGAATGAATTATGTAAGATTTTTCTTTGCAGGTATTGCCTGAAGCGAATCTCAGGTGATAAAGAACATACGGTGAAAATCCTCAAGGTGAACCTCAGGTAGTAGCCTGAAGTGTGATGTGGATCAACTTTACAGACAAGTGGATCAACCGGCTGGAACTCTAAGCATATCGATAAAGTGGCAGATGCAGCAAAGTCATTTGAGAATTCGCAAACGAAGACCATTAATATTGGTTCGTCAACGAACTTTCAAAATATTCAATCTACTGGGCGAATCGATAACTCCGAAGTAATTAAAGACAGACAGGTTTTAAGAGTGGATTTCTAAAATTCCAAACCAGGGCTGGTAGGAGGACATTGTATTGGGGGTGATCTTTTTTATTTGGCACAAAGCAAAGAATGGGCTATATCCTGAGATTAATATTGGTGGAAGAAGGTTAAATGATAGCTGGGCAAGCATGTCGCTAACGAGGTGATTAAGTCATGATGCGGGATTTGAAGGTGATTGAATTCCAATGTTTTGATTCTTGGATTTACTTTTTAAGGAAGACTTGTCTGATGTGAGAAATACGCGAGTGATGACATTTTATAATGAAGTTGAAATCTTTGGATATGAATATTGATATATATGACTTGGGCAAATCCTGAAGAGGTGAGGCATGAATTGGGATGAGATATATTTCGGTAAAATGACCCTAGCTCATATTTATATTCTGCGATTATTCTGGCGGTCTCACAAGTCAATTTCTTTCAGCTTTCAATAGAAAAGTCCCTTCAAGTCTAGTAAGTTTTTTTGATGTAAGGGATTCTGGATAAATTAAAGTTTGATGCAGATTGGTTAAGAGAGTCCCTAGGTCAAATAAAAAATCTATTTGCAATTTATTTTAATTTTGAGCCTAATCATAAAATTAAAATTATTTCAAACTGTAATTAATGAATAAAAAATACTTCAAACTATCTCATTGGATTAACTATTTTTTATTTTATTCTGTAATTCTAACAAAGCTAATTTTTTACATGCAGGAATACGAGGAATCCATGGGTTCTTTGTAAGTTCTAGTCAAAAGTATTACAAAGAGGATTATTTACTTCAAATTCCCGACATTAGTTGGGTGAATTCAAAACAATGACAGAGGCATCAACAGAGGTGTTTTTCTTTCTTTTTTTATGACCCTCCAATCAAATCAAATGGCAGGTGGGGAAAGGCGCGGGAGATATTTTTTTTTATGAATGGGTATACCCTACGATGATAGTGGGCGGAGATAGAATTTCTCATAGGGAAAGTAAAAATTTGAAGGCCTTACCACCGAGCAAGCAAAAATTTTAGTAGAAAAGAGGTAGGACGTAATGTGGAATGAAAATGAGTCTTGTCAGAGTAAGATTAGGTAGGATTACGATTTAGCACTTAGGGGAATTTAATCAATCTGGTAGTATACGTCTCCAAAATCGGTAACAATCTTCGAAGCTATTGCACTTGCGGCGATTTAAGCAGAGTAGAAAAAGAGATGAATACTACTAATTAGACAGTACCTGATGGACTCAGATTCAATAAATA
>Ga0163217_1080868_pt1 | contig 15427 bp, 9 predicted proteins | sample SynspAceP_FD_185933 | JGI IMG/M metagenome (GOLD analysis project Ga0163217, IMG submission 185933) | Saline lake microbial communities from Ace Lake in Antarctica - Synechococcus sp. Ace-P (PacBio error correction) | ecosystem: Environmental > Aquatic > Non-marine Saline and Alkaline > Saline ...
GGTCGCGGTAAATTGATATTTGTCTTTATAAGCATAACCCAGACGACCCACATAACCAACATTGCTCTCTCCTCCACATCTAAATTTTGATTTTTGAAACAAGCTGCTTTATGAAATTCCGTCCAGTACCAAGTAAGGTATTCCCAGTTTGAGGAATAATCAACTGCCTTCTTAATACTTAACCAGCTGCATAAATGAATAAGTCCCGGTCCCGCCCACCCAAATTTGCCATCTAATAGGTGTCTCCCAACACTTCTTATAGTTCAAAATATGATCCATTACATAAAGGTATAACTGTTGGTTCGGTTGTTATACCCATTTTGCCTGGGATAATCTTTTGCCCCAACTCCTCCCGGGATACCGGTCTAAAATAGGGTTAAGATGTTGCCCAATCATAAACAAATCTACCCCTTATATTATATTTGCACACATTATGAAAAACAAATAGAGGATAGGTCAACCATCATCTTGGAACCTTGATCAAGGCATAAGTACTTAATCATAGAAGTTTCCTTTCGCAACATCTTTTATTAACACATGCGTACCCCCATAATGGAGGGGCATCGGAATAGAGTGTACCGCGGCATATCTTCCATAATCTACGCTTGTATTGGGCTCCTGGACTAGCGAGTAACGCCTACTCATAACGGTACGATAGCCCAGGGTTGCTGCTGTACACATTTTACCAAAAGTGTCGCCCTAACCCCGAATAGTCGTTATTATATGGGAGGGTCTTCCGTCAATCTCCAAACTTGTAACCAATCGGTAACGTCGGCATCCAACTTTGTCCTTAATGGAGACACTTGGTAATCGTCACCGCGAGAGACCAATTATTCCACTTCGGCGATTATTAGTGTATCCAACCGGAGAAATAATAGTTTTACGATTTGAATTGACCAGAAACGGCGATGGGTGAATTTTGATTAAAACCATTGCGCGAAATAAGATCCATCCATTTTGGTATCAACTTCCTCTGCTCCCCATAGTGTGGTTGCATAAGCGGCATCAAAATAATTTGTTCTGGAAGAATCTATAGAAGGGGGTCTGTGCAATAATATTTTTGTGTCCATCCACGCTCTCACTGATTCGAGCGATGGCGAACTTAGTGTGTTGCGCACGTATTTACACCAACCGAGTAGTATAGTAATCATCGTTTATCCGATTTTCCTTTTTAGTGTAATAACCACTACAACCGTTGCAGCTCGAGAACCATATACGGCCGCAGCAGACCGCATCTTTTTAAAACATCGTATCATTGAAATATCGTCAGTGGTTAATATCCGTCAACTTCCCAGATAAATTAATGCCGTCTAAAACGATTAACGATCGTTATTTCGCATTAATTGAAATTCCTGACCACGTACCAGAATTCCCCGGTGTAGTCCCAGGTGAATTCTGCATCTCAACGTTAACAACCCCGAAACATTCCCCCCTTAAAAACCTGGCAAGGCGTTAGTATTTGGTGAAAGGCGGAATGTGGGAATCTTCTCAACCTAACTGTACTAACAGCTCCTGAAATGTCCTTTCTCCTAGCGGTTACCATACCCAACCAACAACAACTTCGTCCAATTTGGCCGAATCTTCCTGTATAACGATTTCCATGAACCCGCCCATTAATTACGAAACATCTGAGTGGAAAATCCAATATAAGAAACAACCAATACCGCATTTTGATCCTTAACCGTATATGGAAAAATTACAATCAAATCGCTTGTGTTCCATTAGTGGTCCCTTTTTCAAACTTAATAACTGGCCCTGGCAATGGTTTCCTTCGTTATCTAAAATTGTACCCGATATATTTACGGTTTGAGAGGTCTTCATAAACCTTCTTCAAATTCAAATTAATCAACTGACGTTGCGTACGAAAGCCCCGGCAGAACAATACGCATAAGAGCTAGTATGGACACCATAATGGCATCCCTTCTTTCAGGAAAAATTAAAGCAAACTAAATAATTTTAAATCCTGTTCTTTCATAAAGGTTGAGTTTAATTTTGTTGTTTCCAAATGCATGGTAGAAAAAATAATTTACATTTTTTTAATCATAATTTTTCATAAAACCACTAGATATTTTAAATAACAAGTATCCTGCAGCTGTCCTGCTGGAACCCATTACATCTTAATTTCAATATTAATAATTAGCCATATTCATATATTTACTCTTCCTTAAAACCAAAGATAAACAACAAGGTGCTATGTACGACCCAGAGTTTTCCAAGCTTCATGGCCTGGATCTGCTGTCATTCTAACAAGAAAATTTTGTGGCTAAAGGAAGTTATAACTTCAATACCCCATAGTTTCCAACATCATAAAAGTTATCCAATATCACCTGGAGTTACCGTCTAATATTTGCCCAACACTCCTCCTCCCATTTGGTTCAATGCTAGATTATCCAAGATACTCCTGTTATATATAAGGTGAGCTGCCAAGATATGGGTATACTTTTTTCGCACTGATACAGGATTACCTGCCGGAAGTCCTTGGTGACAAGGGAATATTTTCTAACACAAATGGTGTCTATTCTTGAATAGCAAGCTTGTTGTGTGCCTTCAAAATCCTGAACCGAAAAATTGGAATCAAAAAAAAGGAAGCCGTACTGTTTTTTAATATAAAATGATTTTAGAAAATAACTTAATGTCTAAAGAACTAGATGCAATGCCCATTTGTTTTCTTTTGTTAGGATACAACAAGCCTCAACTAGCAATGAAAAATAGCTTGCCGACCCTGTTCCGTCATGAATTAAAATGGCACCCTTAATAAGAAAGAAAAACAAATTAGAAAACTTCATTTTAAATGCTCTTATAAGTACTTTTGAGAAAACTACATTTTTAAGAACCCATTATTACAATGAAAAAATATATCATTCGGCGCTGCTCCTACTTATTTGCCCTAAGCTCCCATTCACCAGATAAAAGAAGAAACTAAAAAGACAGCTGGGATGTTTCCAACCCCTCTATCATTAAGATGTCTCCCATTAACCTCTGACGAAGGTACTTGAATGATTTGATGTAAGTCCTGATGGACTCAAATGTTTTTGATATGCTGGGTGCACATTTTACACCATCCATCACTGGTGGCACCGCTACTCTGATACGGGAGGGACATGCGTTTGAAGTACAACCAAGATATTAGCCCCTGAGGCAAAATATAAGCTTACAGTGATGCTGGTGGGGGCGATAATATCTGGGCAATTATGATACAGATGGCACTGAAGCCAAACAAAAACCAGGAAGATTTTAGGCTGTCAACAAGCCGTATGGTCCGTTGATGGAAATTATTTATTTTTTGTAAAGCATTTACCTCACACGATCACTTGGAGCCGTGAAATTCTGGATGACCCAAAATCTGTGGAAAGGGCAACAGCTTCCCAAAAGAAAAATGAACAACAAGATTTGGAGAACCCTGGACATCCCCAGATGGCAAAGTTGTATTCTATAGTGAAAGAATGTTTATCCAGGTGGTGCTTTTCAATATAACAAGAACCCGAACAGCCAGATATATGTCATTAATAAATATAGCCTAAGAAAGATGGCGACTACGAAAAGGATAAACAAGGTGTCCTGGAGCGTGCCATACGCCCCAGTAATTTCACATGATGGCAAGGTTATGGCCTTTATAAAAAGGGTTAGCAGACAAAACTGTACTCTACTTCCATGATCTTAAATCTGGAAAGGAATGGCCCTATTAACGATCAACTAGTAAGACCCAACAAGAACATGGTCAGTCCTTTGACCTTACACAGATTTCAATTTTACTTCCTGATGATAAATTCAATAAATTATTTGGGCACAGGGTAAAATCAAAAAAATTGATATTAATTCTCTAAGCACTATCTGACAATTCCTTTGAAGCTCAGCCAACCATAAAATAGTAAATGCCTTAAATTTTAAAAAATAATGCAGCACCCGATACTTTTAAAATGCAAGGCAATACGCAACGCCGTAACTTCTCCCGATGTAAAACTTAAATTTTCAATGCCGCTGGTAATTTATGGAAAAGGGCAACTTCCAACGTATGCCAGTCCGCCTCACTTCGGAACGGATCTAGAATTTGAACTTCTTTTCGCAAAGACAGGCAAATACCTGGTTATGTTAACTTGGAACGAATGAAAACCAGGGAAACTTTACAAAGGCTCGATTTAACTCTCCCAAAAATAAACCTATACAGATAACCGAAAGAAAAAGCCATTTATAGAGAACCCTTCTTTTTCGCCTAAAGACATCATCTGATTCTAATATCGGGAAAGAAGGAGAAATGGGCATCAGGGCTATGTAAACACAAAAGAACTGGGATTTATCTGCTGATTGTTAAATTATACTAAAAAAACCGCACTAAAGTCCAACAAAAAATTGGTCCGTAAAAGGGGGTGAATTTCCTGCGTTCAAATAAGGATGCGAGTAGGATTTATTACCAAACCGGAGATATCTTTTTTGGTTGAATTTGACCAAGAACACTAAAATCTGTAAATCTTGAAAGGCAAAGGAGCCCCGAGAAATTGGTTACATCCAAATACGCCAAGAATTATTTCCTAGTCCAGAACGATAATATGGATAGCCTTTACCAATTTAAATACAAGGTTTAATTTAAAAATTGCAAAAAAAAACAAAAAAAAACCTGCCCCCCCCCCCTGACAGGAAACACCATTGAATTGACGGAAAAAGCCACAATGTTCCGTAGCTCAAGTTTGCACGTGATGCACGGAAATTAATTTGCAATTGGTCTGCAAATAGCAAAACCTCATTGGACCCTAGGAGATGCTTATTTTAGTACTGCATTAACCCAAAGATTTATCTTTTTGGAGGGTGCACCCGGGATTCCATACCAAAAATGGATACCCTGGGTATAAAATTCAACCTAAGCCTTGGCTTTCTGACAAACCCAAGGGAACTATTGCTTTTACCAGGAGCTAGGACATTAACATGACGATGATGAAGTTTTGAAAAATGGCACCAATTCCTCATCAAGGATAATAAAATTAACGGGCATTGGGTTCTAAGAATAACCGTTAGCATACCTCCGATGCCAAATTAATTGACGTAAGCATAAAACAATTATGCCAGGAATAGATAGATGTACATGCACATTCTTGGCCATTTTAAGATTTTGGTCTTAGTCCACAAAAACATTGGCAAATATTAACACGAATCTGGCCTATGGGGTTACACAACACATGATCCTTCTGCAAATACCGAGATGGTGTTCTCGCAAGCGGGGAAATGGTGCGACGCCGACATATGGTGGCCCTCGAATTTTTTCAACTGGGGCCATTTTATATGGAGCAGATGAGATTTTAAAGCTAACGATAAAATAATTTGGAAGAATGCCCGTTCGCAATTCTTAGAACGACAAGCTTTGAGCTTTTTCCGTAAAAGCTACAACCCACCCAGACGGAGCAAAGGCAGCAGATTATTAAAGCACCTACGAAAAATGAAATTGAGGTAGTACCCGAAGTGGCTCCCACTTTCTCCATAATATGTCCATGATTCTGGACGGCCATACCGGAATAGAACACAATATACAGTACAAATTTAAGTAAGGACGTTTGCATTATGGGCCGCTAGCCAGACCGGATATACCCCTAACCCCTGAATCGTTAATTATGGCGGACTGAACGGGAATATTACTGGTGCCAAACACCAACTCTTGGGAAGAACAAAACCCTTTAAAAATATACCCCAGAGGCATAATAGACTCCCGATCGCAGGCACCGTGTTTATGGCCCCCTAGAATAGAAATATGAAAATGGTCATATCCCTAAGTTTCCAAAAATGCTAAAAAACTGGCCCGACGCAGGCGTTAAAGTTAATTGGGAGCCCATGGCCAAAATCCAAGGCCTTGGGGCACATTGGGAGCTTTGGAAATGTATCTCAAGGTGGCATGAACCAATATGGAAGCCTAAGCAGGCAACTATAAATGTCCAATTATTTAGGATGGATGATCAGATCGGCTCCTTAAAGTAGGTTATGCTTGGCAGATTGATTTGTTTTGGACAAAATCCACTGAAAAATATTCGAAACTTCAACACTGTTTAGTTTATACCATGATCAACGGTAGATTATACCGATACAGATACTATGAACGAGATTGGAAATTATGACCGACCAAAGAACAGCGACTTTTAATTGGGAAATGAACGACTATGCCCCTGCATTTGATTGCATGGGAAAACATACAGGATGCCTCTTTGTGAGATTGCCATTAAGGTAATAAACCATGATAACACCTTGGCAATCAATAGCAATCGATCACAATAATAACCAAAACGAACAAATATAAATAGAAACGTCAACCTAATCGATACTTTGTTATGGCTGTATAAGAATTTCCTTATGCCGACCTCTGATTAATGAAGAGAAATCTTCCAGCTTTTTATCCTGACTTTCGGAAACAAAAAGGACACCAATAATTTTAACAAAAATAGAAATATGAATATTCAGACTAATACCTGTTCCCTTTATCTGTCCCTATTAATGAATAACTGTTCATTAACAAAGTTAAAAAATTAACAATGCGCAAATTGAAGCAGTCTTAAAGATTCCATATTGGCAAGGGCAAATGAATTTTGAAAAATTAACTCCCGTAACAATAACATCTACACTTCTGCTTAGAAGTTCCCGGCGGGAATCCATGATTTTTTTTTCAGAGGGGATATTGTGGCCCAGATACCAACTAAATCTGAATTGGACCCTATAATACAAAGAGATGGACTTAGCAATCCCCAATAATTTCACAGAACACCAGCGAGCCTTATAGGTTTAAAGGCGAAATTGTGGAATCTTACCTCGGGCTTATAATTAATAACAAAAGATCTATATCGGCAATGCAAAGCGATAAAAACATTGCAAATCATGGTTTAAGTTTGACATACCAAATGAAATCCACACTTTTTATATGCCCAAGGCCATTAAAGGCAGACATACAGGAAGAGGCAATTGGAATTATAGACGGAAATACTTTTATGGGAAGTGGGTTCAATCTTTTATCATGTTTTGGAAAGAAAGAGGGACTAATCGACGAAACCAGCAAAGATCGAATTTAACAGTGTTTTCAGATTGTGTAAATGGTTAACAACCCACAAGTATGGTAAGATGAAAATGAGCATCCCAATAACCATGGAAAATGTTTGGAAAATTGCAGGTAGCTTTGTATGCCGAGTTATACAAATACATGATAGTATCCTCCGCTTTCTTGTAAGGGATAATTTATATAAATATCAATTCTATCCAAATTCAAATGGCATTAGATGGTATTTTCCTCTCGGAAGCTAAAAGAACAAAACCAATACGGAATATTCTCTTTTAACCATTGATGCTATGGTAATGAATTGCTTTAATCCTGTCTGACCAAGCGTCAATTATATGGGATATTCAACTTCCGATGGGAAAATCTATATCCCCTTGCTCTAAGAATATTATGGCGCCTATAAGAAAATAAAAGTACATGGTTTAAAGAACCTGAATGTAATGTATTGGGAAAATTGGCCGGTTGCCCATCCCTCTTTCCTTATTGGGGCTTATCATTTTTGATCGAACCTGACCTTTTTTGAACTTTGGAAAATAAATGAACACACACCAGAAGTTTTTGAAGGTGAAAAGAAATTTTAACCTGTAGAAATCCCTTAATCGGCTTAATCGGGTTCTGAAGCAGGAAATAAGACCACTGAACCAACACTTATTAAAAAGCATGCACAGACCAATTTTTCTGATTATAGTCTCCTCACAGATTTAGCGAGCGAAGCTGTGCAACTTTTCCACATTCTCCCCACGACAGTGTGTTGCAAGTATTAATGTAATTTGAAGAATGACTAAATACCGTTCGGAAGGCATTTATAAAAGGACAAGCGCCCAGGTGTAATTAGACTAAGTAAAAAAAGTGTTGGGCACCATTTCTTTAAAAAGACCGTTTTAAATAAACAACTAACAACATACTAATAGGGTTCAATTATCCGCGCCAAATATTTAGCAGCAAAATTGAGACCAAAGTCCCTGTATCCTAGCCTAACATACCCGACTTAACAGGGCAGTAGTGGTCGTCATATCCCGAAACCAACACAATATTTCTTCCCGTCGCGTTTTCTCAAAAATAAGACATATAATTTCCATTCTCCAATTGTTTCCAGAACAATCAAATTCGATCCAACTACCAATCTCAACTGCATTATCTCCTTGCGCCAAAAGGTCAAACATTATAAACGTTATAATTTCAGTTGTATCCTTCGCATATCTTGGGCAAATTTTCCCTGATCGCCCCTTGCCTGAAATAGGTTGCCTGTTACGACTGTACTCATGGCATCGTCCACTGTAATGAAGCGGCCACACATCGGCATCCTTGCTTTTCGCGGCCGCAAATAAGGCTTTCCCATAGCTTGAATTTGACTTTAATTTGGTCGCATATCAAGGCTTACTTTTTTTTTCAGGGGTTGAACAAGCTGAAAAATTAAACGGGAAAGGCCATAAATCCCAATAATCCAATATCTTTCGCATAATAATTATGTTTTGGTTTTGTATATCAAGATACAACTAAACTAGGGAATAAAGGCTATTATTTGCCTTTACATCATTAATGGGCTTGAACCCAACCGAGAACTTTTTATAACGCATTTTACTAATAGGAATTAATTAGCCTATTGATGCAAGCCAATATTGGCCCATTTTACAAAATTGTGGCATCATTTTGTTTTTGGAAAAGCAATTTCATTATCTTAGAAGCTAAACTTGTTAGCATGCCAACCTACCACCTCAAGCATCAATGGCTCCAAAAAAAGGTACATAACAGAAGCAGATACCCTTTCTTTAGTTTTAAAAGGGATATTTGGACTGAACGACCTAAGTTTGGGTGTGTCTGTCGCAATGTGGGAGCCTGTACAAGTGCTAATAAATGGCAGCGCTGTACCAGTTGTATGCTGGCAAATATCGTCCATTGGAACTTCCTTAAACAATCACACTTTGGAGGGACTTGCAGTGACTCCGGAAAAACTGCATGCTGTTCAGGAAGCATTTTTAAAGGAGCAAGCTGCCATTGGTATTGTCTAAATGATGGGTATGGCCGCTGTTAGCCTGCTGAACAAAACACAATCCAACCATGAAAATGGACATCAAAAATACCCTGCAAGGTAACCTTTGCCGTTGCGGAAGCCATACTAGGATAATCCGTGCCATAAAACCGCAGCCAATAGTCTCTAAACCAACACACCCTTGACCACAATTGCCACTTCAAATCCAGAAGAAAATTCAATAAGAAATATGGGTTATATAAGTATAGGATTTTCACTTTTGGGAGCCTGCAATGGTGAGGAAGACCCTAGCCATAGCCTCAACGTGTTAACTTATAACGGAAAACTTCCCGGCAGTACATAGGACGAGCTAAAACCGTAAACGCCTGGTTGGAAAATATTGGAAATGGAAGTATTAGGGTTTTATTCTGAAAAGTAGAATGGGACCGGGATACCACCGCCATCCAGCAAGTTGCCCGCAGAAGAACTGAATATGGATTTGGACAAGGTTCAAAGTGCAATCTTGCAGAGACCGGGCTCACCCTAACGAAGGTTTTACGGGCGCCAGTGCTCCATTCAAAACAGTGGCCATGTCCGTGCGTTATGCAGCCGCCAAGCACGGCAGGAATTACTTAAACTGGCCAAGCAAAAAAACTGAACACATCCCCGTTGAATGACCTACTATTATTCAATGGTATACGTTTAAATCGAAACAGACAATAAATCCCTCACTTTTGCTGCAATCCTAAGCTGGTGAACAAATAAGAAAGAAGTGAACATTCCCGGGTCCCATTAAAAATAAAACGAACATCGTTTATGTTGGAAAAGTTATACCAGGGCCCGATATAGCGAAATGGTTCGCGGGAAAGCGGGAAGTTATATTCAGGATTCCGTTTCACCGATAATGGTGCACGCCAGGGTCCGTCGCCCAAGGGAATATGAATCCAAGCTTTCACCTAGATGAGAACTGGTTTAAAATCGGAAGTAACCAGGTATCATAAAACAGTAGATAAAAGGAAGTTTTTGTGGGGATAATTACCGAAAGAGAAATCAAGCAATTAAGCAGGAACTATATCCTTAAAAAAGCATTCAGAAATGGACTACTTCGTCACCCTTTAACCGAACTAGAAAATCTGTTTAGTATAATCAAAGAGTGCCGACGAATCCGAAACGGTAAGGAATGAAGCAATATTGAGGAAAGCTTTTAAAGGTGTGGAAAACCATTAAGGCGAGTTATAACCAACTTATTTAAAACAGCTTCTTTAGCCCGGGCATGTGGAATTGGCTTTATGTTTGATGGGGAGTATTGCACATCTTGTCCATAGTCCAGGGGAATATCCTTTGAGGGAAGCAATTGCCGACGATGCTGACAATGGAGCGCTGATAAAAATACACATCATGTCGTTCCGGGAGCAGGTTGTTTTGTCATAGTACGCTGAGATGCTGCCTGCCGATTGCCGCCTTTTGGCCCATTTGAATATCCAAAAAAGACACGTCGCGTCAACTGGTCCAGACAAGATGGAACATTCTGGGAACCTAATGGTCCTCTATGAACCGAATTGGAGCGAAGCCTTGATGAAAAAAATAAAATAAAGTTCATCGGAAGGGCAGGGTTGGACGGACTCCATAGCACTCGCCCCCAATAAGAATGCTGGGACGGTATTGCAGCACGATATTTGGAAACAGCCTTTTCGAAATGAAGTCGAGAGGGTAAATTGGAGGCGGACATAGAAACGCTGATCCTAACTACAACATTCCCAATATGAACTGAATCCCGTTACTACAAGGACCGTCCGAGCTCCCTCTTTACGCCAGCCTCGGATCCTTTAACCAAATATCCCTTTGCGTAGAATCCTTATGGATACTTTTGGCTGAGAAGCGGGGACAAGACCCTTTGAATTTCCGTCTAAATCATTTGAAGGACGAAGGGGCCATTGCCGGTTATCTGGAAAGTGAAAGAAATAGACCGCTGCACAAAATACGGGAGAAATCAAGGTATTGGCTATGCCTCATGAGCATATAAAATACGGACGCTTATTAGCAGTGCCGCTAAGTGCCCGTGGACACTATTACGGGAATAAAAGCTCCTTAAAATGTGGCGGCGGTAGATTGTATGGCGAGGTAAATTAATAGGATGGGCATTACCATCAAATTGAAGGAGGGCTAATCCAGGCGGCCAGCTGGAACACTGAAGAGCAAGTAACTTTCAATCCTCGGAAGTCACAGAACAGATTGGGCTGAAAATACCCATTCTAAAGAACGTTTTTTCAGAATACCTGAAGTGGAGGTCGGCCATTATCAAATCGCCCGAAGGAGGATGCCAAGGGTTGGGAGAAAGTCCCTATACCGTCCAACCCGCTGCGGCAATTGCCAAATGCCAGTCTTATAAGGCTTGCGGAAAAACAGGGTGCATGATCTGCCGATTACACCAGAGAAGGTTTTGAATGCATAAACTTAGATTCCGTAAGATCCCATAACACAATAAAAAAATAAGATACAGAGGTCAGAATTGCGACCTATATTATTCCAAATACAATAAATTGGAACGATGTTGAAATAATTTCCTTATCGGGAGAGAACTCCTTTTGAGCACAATAGCTAAGGGCTCCCTCTGGAAACGAAAAGGGAATGAAATTGCCCTGCCCCTTAGGTAGGGAAAAGAAAGGGAGATTGGGAAATCCGGGCCGCGTAAAGAATCCATTCCCCCTATGTTTCTTGGAACTATCCATCCCCAAGGCCTGCCGCTTTCAATCCCCTTTCCGTCCTCCTCCGTAATTGGCGGAGAATCCACCTTCCTTATCCATGAAGGAAGCTTTTTAATTTTTTACGTCTTAGGGAGGCTTTACATTTATTTTTAAAATGTTGCAAAATCTGGTTGAGGTTGAAATAAATACGGCAATGGTAGATTGAGAATCACTAGGCAGCAGTCACCAAGCCTTTTAATGTCGACTTTCTCCCGAAAGCTTTCGGACGTTGTAAAAAAAACAACTCATTTCGAAGTGACTCCTCAGTCATTTCGACCGGCGGGGAGAAAAATCACACAGTAGCGCAACCAAAACATGAAATTGCGTAACAACAATTTCCCTCGAAACCACGAAAAGTAAATAGCCTTCGCCAAAACCCAACTTGTGCGATCTTCTCTCCCGATAGTATCGGGAGTCCAGAAAAAGGACTCTGTCCGAAGTGACTCCCACCTTTTATCTCTAATGGAAAAATCAAAATAATAAACTTAGGATTCATTATGCCTATAACCAAATTAAAAAATCCCTGATTGTTCTGGGTTTCCTCTTTAGGCTTATCAGAAGAAATAAAATACTTCTTCTTTTTCCCTCGCCACCTATAAAAATTGACAAAAAAAGCGGTATATACCGCTTTTTTTACAACCTCTTAATCAGATAGTTTAATACTTCTTGGATTGCTCAATGTCTTAATCCATCCAGTTCCTTGGCATCCTTATATTTTGGTCCGCAGTTGGGAAGTTTTCTTTAGCTCCTATAACGACCTCGGCATAGTCTGGATCATCAATATTACATTGTTCATTTACTTGGAGTCTTTTTTTTACGTCCATATAAATTCCCATTCATCCACATCATAAATAAAAAGGGGCCAGTTGTATTCCTTGGTAACAAGTCCCGTAGTGACCGTTTTACCATATGCACACTGGGATATTCCATAATAATGGTAATAAACGGCCTCCCCCCTGTTCCATTTGTCATTTTGACCTTTTACAATGGCAATGAAGACTTTCCCCCCTTGCCATATCCAGCAGGACCTCTATGTGCCGCCTCCAAAAACGTCTGGGCAAATCAAGGTTCTGTACCATTTTCCTCCTCCAGTGGTTCCCCGGCTTAATTTCATTGGGCCAACGGATCAACCAAATGGGCGTTTTAAACGATTCATCATAAATAAAAGCTTTGTTCGAACCAACCCATGTTTCCCCTAAGTAAAACCCTTGTCCGAAGTATAACTACTATGGTATTTTTCGGCCAGGCCGCTTTGTCATCCAAATAATCCATGCACCCCGTCCTAAACATTTGTCCATGCCACAGAAGAGGATACTGCCCCAAATATCTGCATATACCGCTGGTATTTCCAGATCATTTTTTTTCCTCCGTCGGTCATGGAAGGCCATTTTTCCATAAATCCTGGGTAATGCATCATATAGGCCCTTGTATTCTGACGATTTGTTCTTCATTTCCACGATTGAATTCGTTGTAAACCATCTGCCTGTGAACCTTTAACAATGGCCTTCTCACGCCCCCCCCCCCCACAATAGCTTCCCAAAGGTTTCTGGGCCAACATCTTGCCTATCAATGGCTATACTGCATATAGGTACAACAAATTTCCATCTCGGCCGTTTTGGCCGCAGTGCCCCTATTCCTATAATCGTCGAAAAAGGGTCTCTGCAAAGGGAAAGTTTTTGGGTATACTCCCTTAAATTTTATCTGCTCTTGGCCACCAAGGTCTAAAATGGGGCGCCTTATGGCGGTACATTAAAGAAACGGTTTATTGGGGTCCCGTTTTTTATCCAACCATTCAAGCCTCATGTCCGTAATAATATCGGTAACTATATGCCAGTAATAGTGGTTCTTCCTTTTTGGGTGAATGAAAATCCGGATTAATATAATGGCCCTGTCCTGCAACCAGATCCCCTAAATTCCGTCCCACATCCCTTGGGAATTGGTTTCCAAAATGCCAAGTTCCCGAAGCATGGCAGTTTGGTAACCCGCCTTTTGAAAGCAGTTGCGGAGGTACTTGAAGAAGTATCAAAATGGATTGTGATTATTATTTTTCCATTAATGTGGATGCTTCCCGGTAAGTATCGTTTGCCCTGGACGGTGCACAGATAGAATTGGTAACCTAAGCATTTCTAAACAAATTCCTCCTTTGCCAATCGATCCTAATGTTTGGGTTTGTCAAATGGTCACTATGGCACTAATAGCCTAAAGCATGATCATCGACATGATGAAAGAAGGATGTTGGTTTTTGGGCTTCTTATCCTCTGTTCTGCAGCACAACTGTGCAATGACAAACAAGCTAAGTGTAACAAGGGAAATAATTGTAGTACTTTTCATATGGTTTTTTGGTTTGTATTGATAAAACTCTTCAATAAAGATCGAAATGCACTAAATATAAATGGTTTAGGGACAAACATCAAATAATTTTTGCCTTATGTTCTTCTTGATAATCTGAAGGCAAAAATATTTAATACCATAAACCCCAACATAGGAAAAGCCCTAATAAGCGAATGTTGCAATTGCATGAGTCCTTAAGCCAAGGGTATACAACAGCTTTATCATATCTTTTTTCGCTACCCATTTTATGCTTCTATAGATGTGTCGTCCAAATCCGTATCTAACGAGCGGATGTCAGAACCAAATTCTGTATAGAAAACTTCCTCCTCCCCAAAATCCTAGTCCACACGGCTATAGGATGGTCCTTTCCCCATTGCCTAACGCCTCCTCTGGTCTTAAAATATTCTCTAAACTGTTTCCGTATGTCGATTCGTCCTCACCCTGAGTAAAACCTGTCACCCGGCAAACCAGTAACAAACCTTGGTGTGGTTGGTCCAATCTGCCTCGTACCAAAACTCTTTTACCTCATTCCCTTAAAGCGCAGGATGACCATGGCTTGGAATCAACCACCAATTTGGCCTTAAGAAACTCAGAATCACTATTGAAATTCACAAACCTCCCAATTTCCATTCATCCAGGGCCAGTTTTCCTGATGCACCACAATTGCATGTAAAACCAACAATGGGCGCCCCCAAGCTTTATAAATGCTTCAATGGCATTCCGCTGGTTTCATTGAAAACTTTTTATCGAGTACATTTGCATTGTTGACAGACAAGGACATTCATAAAATAACTCCATTTTTTCTTCGACTATATCATCCCGAGTTTCACTTACATCTATCTGCATATTGTGTTCGCACTAGTCGCAACAATGCCATCCGTTAAACATGGGGATGTCCTCGGATGGTCGGAATCGCAACCTGTACCGGAAAAGAGCAAAAACCCTTCAATGTAGCTCCATTCCCATGGCATTGTTGCGTCATTACAGGCATTTTCCTTTGTGCACATGCAAGCATCAAGATGCTCTTGCGCAATTAATGGCATAGGTTGATAAAGAAGAATTAACGATAAAAGAATGGTTACACCATTTGGGTTTTTTCTGCTTTTCAATAATTGGTAATTCCGCTAATTCTTCTAGTTAAGCATATTTACTTAACCTCTGTTTCAATAAAAAATAAGGGTTTAAGCCTATAATTAAAGAGTAAACTTTCTAGATGTTAGCCTCGACCTAATAGAATTAAGGTTTTTATAACCTGAAAATACATAATAACTTAACACATAATGTTAATATCACATATATTATGTTTAAAAATTTCTAAAACGATAAGTACACTCTTTCTAGGCATAAACATAATAAAATACC
>Ga0163217_1048231_pt1 | contig 15426 bp, 10 predicted proteins | sample SynspAceP_FD_185933 | JGI IMG/M metagenome (GOLD analysis project Ga0163217, IMG submission 185933) | Saline lake microbial communities from Ace Lake in Antarctica - Synechococcus sp. Ace-P (PacBio error correction) | ecosystem: Environmental > Aquatic > Non-marine Saline and Alkaline > Saline ...
TAAAAACCTCTGCCTGCATTATGCTATCCATTGCCTAGCGTCCTGCTGGCACAACCATATTCAATGCCAACCCCCGCCACAATCCGCAGCTACTTTTGGTTCTGGCTCAGCTTTTTTGAACTACCTACAAGACGTTTCAATCTCGATCTCGATTCCGAAGACAGACTCTTTTCCGCCCAGCATCCCGCACTTGAATGCAATGTCGCGGGGCGGTGGAGCCCTAGTTCCCTATCTGTTCCCAGGGGCGTGTCGTGCTCGCAATCCGCCTTGCCTATGTGGCCTCTCATGGTTGTTCCAGGCGGGGTCTGAAGCTCTGTGCTACCACGAAGCCCCGCGCGACACGAAGCGCTCGTTCGTCGCGCAGCCCGAATGCGGCCGGTGCGGCATGCCGGCACCAACTTACTCTTGATACCCATCACAGGTCGCACTTGGACAGAAATGGCGTTTCGTGTTTTTAGCTGGCACGTCATGCCATCTAGGCGAGGATATAGCCCATGGCGGCCCACCTTGAAAGTCACCAGCGACACGGTCTGCTCCGCGTCCCGCTGATAAACCTGCTGCACAATGGATTCTGGCGCGGGCGATATGGCCTTGCAGCACGCCGTGGGCGCCCTGCTTCTGCCAAACCAGCTCAAAGGGAATGTGATTGGCATCCAAGCACGTGCCGTCCTAGTGTGACATTCACCAACGCGAGCCAAGCGGGATACCACGCCGACATAGGTGAGCAAGATTGCAGTTTGCTCCGGGCCGGTCCTTTCGGCAAAAGTATATGGCTACGTGAAACAGAGTACAAGGCGGTTTCCGCATCCGGTCTAACACGGGTGTTTTTGTTATGCACGTTGCTAATAGAGTAGCGCTGTTAAATCTTGCGCTGAGGATTCAACAGTACAACTTCCAATACCACGTTCGAGCCACCTGCTCGGAGGCGAATTGCCGCCCACAGAAGCCATCGCCCGCTGCGTCCACTTCTTTGAGCGTGATGGGAATACACGTCCTCATCGCTTCTAAGGTAATTGTAAGGGCGTATGCGCTCCGATAGCGGCCGCTAGTGAGCCTGCATCAAAGGCGCGTCGCGACTGCTTGATATTGTCGCCAAAGCGGAATCACGGCACATCGCACTCTCCAGCATGCCGTCCCTCTGGGTCGGTATTGTCCGCTGAACGGCTTGGCGGACTGGTGTCGGCCAGGATAAGGACAACATCTGGCCTTGCCGAGCATATGCCGCAGCGTCACTGGATTCGTGATGGGTGAGAACGGGATTTGGTTCCGGTGAATTCCAACCGGCAAACCCGCGGCTTCTGCCCGCTTGAATCTGTTTCGCGCCAGTCGGTATGATCTTCTTCACTCGCACTAAACGTAGAAACAGATCAGACGATTGACCCGGTAACCTGTTCGGTTTTCTCAGATACGGAATTTAAGGTTGCTGAGGCTGACAGGGTAACCAGAGCTGGCTGGGCCTGGTCCAGTAATGCCGGCTTGGTATTTGTAATCGAGCTTTTTATAGCAATTTAAATGAAATGAACCTGAGCCGAATATTAGAAAATAGAGGTGCTAAGCAGTGCCAGTAAATTTCATTTGTTAGTCCCGCACGGAAGCAAGACTAAGATCAGGCAATGAATCCACACAATCCTTGCGGCCGGAACTCGTTCATGAATCGTCAGACACGAGATTACAACTTGGGAGCGCTGAATCATAAAAAGAACCAATCCATCAAAATCCCCCTAAGTCGCATTTGCCGCCTGCCATCTGGCGGCTGTGGCCCTGGTGGCCTGCTTGGTTAGTAGGTTGCGCGGGTAAGAGTCCCCGACTGGCACCAGCATCGCCCTGCACCCGATAGTTCCGCTAACTGCGGCAGTCATGCCGAGCTAACCCGAGTATCCAAAGAACGTGGAAGATGACGTCTCATGACTATCTGAAAAGTGGAAGCAGGCCGAAATGGCCATGCAAGGAAAGGACTATGAACAAGCGCGCGCGTACTCGCTCGAGGCAGGCTGAGTGGGTGCACCGTGTAGCCGAGCGCAAGGCGCGGCTGCCAAAGACGCAAAGGCCCGAAGGATGCCAGCCAGGGGATTGGACGGATCAGTCGTGATAGAGAGTGATATGCGTCAGCACCTCAGTGATCAACACGCCCCCTTCTCCCTTCTGCCTTCACATTCCAAGGATTACCTGCTATGAACAATTTAATGACTATTAACCTCGTAATTGGGACCCGTGCTCGCCGCGCCAATTGCCTGTCTCACTGTGTGCTCACTAGCCCATCCAGGCTAACCTGGCAGGCAGCTCAGGCACAATTTTAAACTTCTCAGACTGCAGAAACGACCCCGCTCCAGCCAGATGGTGCAGCTTGGAAGAGAACTCGAAGACCTGCAAAGCCGTTACAGAGGCCAGTAAGGCGCCTTTGGAAAAACGGTGACAAGAAAGCAAGATCCACTTTGCTTACCGTGGCCCCATGCGACCGCATATGAAGCCTGCGCCGAGCAGACTATTTGCTTTGCGTTTCCTCCAGGAGGAGCAGAGTTGGAGCAATCCGCTTGCAAAACGGCGCTTGAAGCTCAACTGTCATCACGTGAGCAGCAACTGCAGTCGAGTCAGCAGCGCTTAAGTAAGTGAGGAGCAGTTTTTGGCGGCACGTGAGGCGCAGACATACCGCACAGCTTGCAAGGAACGAGCTGAAGGCAAAGCAGACCGACGCGGCAACAACTGGTCACCTTGGGTGAACGTGCTGTTTTTGACGTCGACCCAAGTCGATCTCAGTCCACGAGCGTGCGCGAGCGTACAGAAGCTCTGCCAGGCGTTGTGCTCAACGAGAATGCTCTCAGAGCGCCAATCTGATGTCGAGAGGGCTATTACCCCGATAGTACGCGGTGGCCCGCTTCCCTACAACCAGCAGTGTGTCCTCAGCGACGCGCCGAGATCAGTACATCTCGTGTACTGACGCCCGCCGGGGTAGTGCTATACAGCGTATTCGGAGGTCGTCGGTTACGGCGCCAGCAATCACCCCGGTTGCCGAGCGCGAAACATCGTATAACGCTGCAGCTCAACGCCGCCGCAAGAACCGTCCGGTGGAAGTGACCATTTTCCAACAATTACCAAGACGTCGTAGCGAGCCGTTGCGATTCGCGTGCATGGAGTAAAATCGCCTAAAGGGGCATCGCTAGTAGCCGTCCCGCTGCGTTTGTACCAGAGCCGCCTAATTTGGCGGGCTTTTTTGTGTCACATGCCCGCGTTCTTTTGCATGGCTTTGTGAACTGCCGTATTCGAGCAATATATAGCGTAGCCTCTAGCCAGACACCAGTAGATACACCATCCGAACGACAGCATCACTACCAGGAACACGATTTGCCTCGCTCTTGGAGAAGCGTCATCATAAATCACCGAGCACGAGAACCATTAGGCTCAACCAGTGCACTGACGAACCTACAGCAAACGAAATAACAGCAGAAAACTAGCAACGGACTGCCCAGGGTAACCGCTACATATAACACCAACACTAGTCGCTCTCTTCGGCGCCGTCCGCAGACGTTGATGGTCATTTGATGAGTAATGTCCGTTTGCCCGCTTCGTGCCTTACTGCGCCGCACGGCAAATCTAATGAGCTCGCCGCCCCATACTTTAAACAATACCCCCGTCTTGCATTGTCCAGTTCCCTTGGCAGCGCGCCATGCAGCTGCAGCCATGAGAGAGCCATCGGTCTAGGAGCCCGCAAGCAATGACCATCATGGCCATGTTGGCGCCTGCGAATGAAGAGGTAATTTTTTAAGTGGTGTGTTCTGGCTCATCGGAGCTCTTCTTTGTGTTGTGGTAAACACGCAAAGCTATTTTGATCTGATTTAAACACGCATCAGCCGTTCGTGAAGGTGAAATCCTCTTGACACCTTGTAATCTATAGGACGTCTCTCTTGAATCAAGCGGTTGCAAGCAAGAATGCTAGAAAAATCCACCCAACAGCCAAAACACAGGTTTCCCGCGAAAACCATCTGTAAGAAATACAACGCTTCCCAATGTCAAAGTGCCAAGTGCCGCGATTAAGGCGAACGTGTAGTCTGAAGTAGCGCGGCGACTATCAACAGACAATTCTGACTAATCAACTTGCTAAAAATCATATACTTGAACGATTCGATGAGCTTGGTCACGCTTTCCTGGTGTTTTAGCCCCTTTTCGGCACGTTCAGGCGTCTACCCGAACTCCGGGCGGATTTATCCCGCACTCAACAACTGGTTTTCGGGCCATCACACACAAGTCTTAGCCAGAGGCAACACGATATGCAGCTGGGCAGTATTTGGCAGCCTTGTACGCCCGCACCTTGGTAAAGCCGAATGGCATTTGAGTATAACCGAGAACGGTGCTGCAGACCCAATTGACCCGAGCGAGCACTATGTGTGCTGATATCTGGCGCGCTCGAACGACAGTAAGCCTTTCTCCATCAGCTCGGTTTTGCGCTCAACGTCTCTGAGCTTGCAGGACGCACGGCATCGACGCAGACCACTGACTTGCGTTCCTTATGCTCGTCCGTTTCTTGGACGCGGTGTAACCAGCATCGACCGCACACAATGAATTTCGTCACCGTGCAACAACTTTCTTACCTGAAGTGACATCACAAGCGTTGGCAGGTGTTGCCTACAGGCCTGTGAACCACCTGTATCAGCATCCACACCGATGTGCGCCTTCATGCCCGAATAGTACTGGTTTGCCTTTTTGGGTCTGATGCATCTCGGGATCACGCTTTCCGTCTGCATTCTTGTCGAACTGGTTGCATGAATGATGGTTGCATCGACTATGGTCCTTGCGGAGCATTAGCCCATGTTTCTACGCCAGGTAACGGTTCACCACCTCGCACACAACGAGTGGACTGCCGTGGCCGTTTCAGCAAAGAGACGGGAAGTTGAGGATGGTGGTTTCGTCGCGGGATGGACGATCTAGCTGCAACCCGCAAAATGCCGCAGATGGTCGTTTCATACAGGGCCCTTCCAATCGCCGGATCGCTGGTAGCCAAACCAGTTCTTGCATCAGACTGAACCCGCATGCATGGCTTCCAGCGATAGGCAGGGCGCCCACCTTCACCCTTGGGATGAATGGGGCCGATCAATGCAGCAATGGCTTCAGGGGAACAACGCTGATCCATTTCGATCAGGAAGCGCTCAACGGCGGTCTGCTTACGTTTCCGGTATTCGCGTCAGCGAAGCTCATCTGTTCATGCGTGATCTCGAAAATGGGCTGCCCATTTTACCGTTTTAGAAAAGTCTTTTTCAGGACGTTCTTAGACCAAGTGTTGCTCCCCAACCATCTGCAAAACCTATAGTCTAACTAACAGTTGCGTCCGCACAACAGAGCCACTGAACAATATAGTTAATTGAATGCGACTATGCTTCAGCTGTGCATTTGGTCCATACGACTCCTTTGGACAGCTTGCATGAAAAAATTCATTTTTTTGGCTAGTCCGTGGTACCGGATGCACAATTCGAAATCCCATCAACAACGAATCGAGATCCTATGCAAGCTAATGAGTGAATAGGCGGAAGCTTTTTACATGTATCTGACGTCATCTAAACGCTCTCCAAACCGAAAGCGCTTCCCCGAACGAGATAATCTGTCATGCCACCAAGGCTTCGTAACGAGATAGATACAATTTAAAAGAACAGCGCGCATATCGTAATGATTGCCGTAATAATGCTTAGCGAGCTGACGAAAACCAGTATGCAGTCCTGAATTCAACACATAAGTTGCAACGCTCACCCCTGTAAATACACTTCGTACGGCGTCTTCCATCCCGGCGTTGCGTGGGCGTAAAAATTGATCTGTCGCTGGACCTTACTTACCGACGCAACGGTCATCGTGCTGAACATGCGCTCCTTGGGGAAAGTACTGGCCAAACAGACCATTGGTGTTCTCGATTGGTGCCGCGCTGCAGGAACGCATAAGGGTCGGAAAGTAAACGCTACACGCCGCTTTTCAAGGCCGGATCCGTCTTCGTGGCCCCGCAAACTCTTGCGTTGTCTCAGCGTAAGCCTATGCAGCCTGTTCTTTTAGTTGATTAGATTCACACTGCCCGCGTCTCAACTCCTGGCAGGCCACGTTCTGCGCCTTCGCGAACGATATGAGGGCCGCTGAGAAGATCCAGCTTTTCGATCCACCCACACGTGACCAAGTTACTGCCCATTGCCAATGACACTCATGTCCAGCTCTCCAGTCGCCCATTATCGAGTTTCAACGGGTTGCAGCCTCAGAAGGACGCCGCTGATAGAACCCGACTTCAGACATCTGACACCCGCTGTCAATTGTGTTCTTCTCGTAGCGTTTCCGTAGAATGTCCTGCGGCTGCTTTGCGCAGATGCCAGGTAAGAGCTTCCGCCACCATAGGCGTTTGTGCGGTATCGATAAAACGGTATATCCATTCATGGCTGACCACATGATCGGAGGCCTTCAACGCCGCAAAGCGTGTTGGCCGTCCATATTGCTCAGGCGAACTTGAAACTCCACCCAGACACCGAGCAAAAGTGCGCTTGAGTTTAACCACGCTCTGGCTCTTAACAGTAACTCTCGCGATGGCATTGTGCGCCGGTGCACCGCACTTGGCCGCCACTTGTCCCGTAACCTGCCCTCGTAACGGCGCTGCGAGAGCTCACTTCCCGTCTAACAACCCGACTGACTGTCGACGTATGGAACGCCAATCTGTTTGGCAACGCCTGACAGGGACTATGCCTGAAGCCAATCCGCTTCAATTCTGGTAACGTTGGCTCTGATAGTCACGTTATGCCGTAATGTGCATTCTATATGCGCTGAATCCCTTCGGTGTGAGAGCTGGATTGATACCGGATCTGCTCTCTGCCTATCGTTTCAAGCGTTGCACTCTATTCTACTGAATATACCAGGAGTTAATATCTTCCAGTTATTAGATGTCTCATTCCACTTTAATTGATCTAAGTAAGTTTGGCAACGGGCAACACAAGGCCTTGCTCTCAGCGCTCCACGAGATTGCAATTCCGTCACTGTGACGAATCATCTCAAATATCAAGCGCTATGACCAATACCAACCACTCTCCCAAACCAACGTTGATTTATATTAGACTACACCCGGCAAAGCTGTCAGAACCTGTATTGACATGGTCGTATGCCTGCTTGTGAGCCATCCGACTTCAGGCCAAGAACTGCTCGGAGAGTTGATCAGCGTACCTCTCCTCATCGCGGCAATAAGTTACGCGAGGACGCAAAGCAATCTGGGCAAGCAAAAAAAACATAAAACTACTACAAAATATACAACACGCAGAAATATTGACAAGCGAGGAGAATAAGACAAAAAGCAAGAAAAATTAAAACAAAAAATGGAAAAATCAAAATAAAATGATAGAGCATGACAACAACACCTATAAAAAGAACCAAAAAAAAAAAGAAAGAAGGAAAGGGCCGACAAACAACGAACAAAACTCAACAAGAAAAAAATAAAACAAAAGGACAAAATAACAACAAAAGATACAAAAGAACAGAACAACAAAAACAAAAAAGACAAAAAAAAACAATAAAATACAAAATATGAAAAACAAAAAAATAAAAACACCAATCAGAACTAGCAAAAACAAACAAAAAAAGAAAAGAAAGAATAAAAAAAACCAATACAAAACACAAGACAAACAAACAAACCAAAACACACACAAAACAAACACAACAAACACAAACACAGAACCAACAAATAACAACACAACACTTCAATAAAAACACCCAAAACACAAAGAATGACGAAAAAATAAAACACACAAGCGATGTGAGAGGAGAGAAGAGATACCTGCTGATTTCCACTCCTGTATGCAGTACTTGCGAGTTGTCGGCGTTAGCTTAAAGGCTTAAGCTACGATCTCATATAGGTCGAAATTACAGTTCGCAGCTTTGCCGAGCGTGAAGTCACATAAATAATCAAGCGTGCGATGGGTAGTGGTTTGTACTAGGTCATGGTTTAGTTATGAGAGTAGATATCGTCACAGAGGACGGATTGTCAATCTACGCGGACGCTAGAGCAAGCTGTGTGCCGTGGCCAAACTACTAGATCAATAAAGTGGATGAGAAATTTTAGTGGACGATAATTCAACCTGAATTCATAGAATAATGCCAAAACCGCTTGAAACGAATTAGGCAGAGAGCCAGCTACCGGTACACACTATCAGGCTCTCACAACCGAACGATTCAAGCGCATATGAAATGCAGCATTTACCGGCAACTACTCAGAGCCAACGTTAACCAGCATTAAGCCGGATGGCTTCAGGCATGTCCCTGTCAGCCGTTGCCAAACAGATTGCGTCCATACCATGCGACAGTCAGTTCGGGAGGTTAGCGGAATAGCTCTCGGGCCCGTTACGAAAGCGGCGCAAGCTGGCGGCCATGCGGATGACCGGCGCACCAATGACGCAAGTACTGCGTATTACCCAGCGGTTCAGCAATTTGCCGTCCATGGCTGGAGCGCGAGTTCGCACCTGAGCTATAATAAGCCAACCGCCTTCGGCTTTTAGAAGGCTCCGATTCATGTGGGTCCAGCCCCATAGAAAATATGGATTATACCGTATTTTGATCCGATTCCGACTATAACGACCATGGTGTGTGTTAACTCTATCCTCTGCATCCTCGCGGCATGCGGCCGAGAAGACTCTACCGCAAGAGAGCGCTACCGGGAAGCCATGAACAGCAGGGCAGCTTGCGCAAATCGGTATCTATCAGCGAGCGTCCTTCTAGGCTGCACCCGTGAACGAATCGCGCGCGACTGGAAGCCCGACACCGTGCATGCAAGGGCAGTAACTTGGTCACGATTGGGTGGATCGGAAAAGTGTTGTCTTATATCATGCCGCGCTCATATACCGTCAAGCTGACAGAAAACTGCGCCGCCTAGGTGTACGCGTGGTTCTCATTAATTCTTCATACTAAAATGATACGAGCGCGAGCAGAGCGCTTACGCTGGACAATCGAGCAAGGAGTCTGCGGGTCACCGAAGCGGATCGCCTTGAAAAGCGGCTGCGTAAGTGCCGTGTCTACGGAATAGCCGACCGCTTATCCGTCTAGGCGTCGTGCGGCAAACCTCCAATGAGTAAGCGACCAAGGGTCTGTTGCGCCATATATTTGATCCCAAGGAGCTCGATTCCAGAGACCACGATGAACCGTTTGAGTCGTATAGTAAGGTCGCAGCGCCGATCAAATTTACGCCCACGAAATCGCCTGGGATGAAGACGCGAGTACGAAGTGTAATACAGGGGTGAGTGCTGCGTCCGCACTATGAGTTTGAATTCAGGACTGCATACTGTTTTCCGCGAGTCGCTAAGCATTAATTACGGCAATTCATTACACGATATTGCTCCAGCTGCTTTTAAACAGGTATCTCATCTTCGCGATTCGTACGCCTTTGACGTGGCATTGAGCAGATATCCCAATTCGTTCGGCTTAGCGTCTTCGAGTTATGGAGAGCGTTAGAAATAGGTACTCTGAAAAGCTTCCGCTAGTTTCTACTCAACTACGATTCATGACCCACTCGCTGTTGAGGGATTTTCGAATTGCAATACCCGGTTATCACGAACTACCCCAAAAAATGAATTTTTCTCCATGCAGCGCTCTGTCCAAAGAAGTGTATGAGACAATGCAAGCTATCTGAGGTACAGCGGCAATCCAAAAGAAATTTTGTCACAATGGACTCCGCGGTGCGGAAGAACCTGTGTTGACCTATAAGGTTTTGGCCAGACCGGAGTTAGAGTAGCACACTTGGTCTATCCGGAGGAACGTCTGAAAAAGACCTTCTAAAAACGGTAAAATGCGCACCCATTTTCGAGATCACCGCCTGAAAAACCCAGATGAGCCTTCGCTGACGCCGATCGTCGAAACGTAAGCAGCGCCTGAGCGCTCCCTGATCGAAATGGATCAGGGTTGTCCATGAAGCCTTGCTGCACTGATCCGAGAGACCCCTTTATCCAAGGAGCCTGAAGAGTGTGGCGCCCTGCCTATACGTGGAGAGTCCATGCTGCGGGTCATCTGATGCAGAACATGTCTTGGCTACAGGCGATCCGAGATAGGAAAGGCCCTGTATGAAACGACCATTCTGCCCCCCCCCCCCCTGCCATTTTGCGGGCTTGGCATGCTAGATCGCCATCCCGACGGAAGAACCACCATCCTCAACTTCCGTCGCTTGCTTGGAACGCACGCCAGTCCACCCGCGTTTGTTCGAAGGTGGTGAACCGTTACCTGGGGTGAAACATTGGTCTATGCTCCGCCAAGGGCATAGTCGATCAACCATCATACCCTGCATATCCCAGTATGTCCGGAACCAAAGAATGCAGACGGAAAGCGTGATCCGACGATAAGCATCAACGACAAAAGGCAACCAGTTAAACTATTCCGCCATGAACGGCGCATCATCGCGGTGTGGATGCTGCATACAGGGCTAGTATTCACAGCCTCGAGGCGACACCTGCCAAACCTGCTGAGTCACTCAGTCAGATCAAGTTGTTGCATCGTGGAGCTGGTAATGCATGTATAGGCGGGTTGATGCTGGTTGAGCGAGCGCGGGGCGTACGCAGATACGGAGATCACATAAGCCGAACGCAACGTCAGTTGTATTCTGGGTTCGACTTGCCCGGCGCTGCGTCCTGCAAGCTCAAACGTTGAGCAAAACCAAGCTGATTGAAGAAAGGCTTACGCCGAATCGAGGCGCGCCAAAGCCAGCACCCGGCCAAGTCGAGCACTCGTTCCGGGTGATCAAATGCCAGTTCGGCTTTTACCAAGGTGCGTACAATCCCGTGGAGTCTCAAAAAATATCTGCGCGCCCGTCCGACATACGTTGTTTTAGCCCCCTGTGCTAACTATGTGGATAGGCCACGTATAATACATGATGGAGTTGCGGATAAATCCGCCCCGAGTTTCGGGGTCCAGACCCCTGAACGCCGAAAGGGGCTAAACACCCAGAAAGCGTACCAAGCCGATCGAATCGTTCAGTAATGATTTTTTGCAAGTTTGAAGTCAGAATTGCTGTCTGTATGCGGCTACTTCAGACGTTCCGCTATCGCGGCACTTGCGCGCACTGTTTGAACATTGGGAAGCGCGTATATCTTACAGATGTTTCGCCGGCGAACGACCGTGTTTTTGTGCTTGTTTTGGGCTGGGCATTTTTCTAAGCCAATCCTTGCTTGCACCCCTTAGTGTTCATAACAGACTTATAGATCTTACAAATGGTCAAAGAGCAATTCCTTCACGAACGGCTGAAAAAGACGCTGTTTATCAGATCAAAATAGCTTGCGTGTTTACCCACAAAACATAGGAAATAGCCCATCGAGGCCCAGAACACACCACTTTAACAAATACCTCTTCACTCGCAGGCGCCAATCTGGCCCATGAGGTCATTAGGCAAGAATTCAATCTGTTGGCTTTATTAAGCAATCCTTTGCAAATATTCAGGAAACAGACCTATGCAATCTCTCACTCGATTATCCGTATTAAATAGCCACCGCTGGCGGTGTGCTCACGCTGCTGATATGACGGTCAAATGCAGGGGTTAATATGGGCATATTGATTTGGTTCGGCGATGGCGGGCGGGGCAATTACTTCTCAAGGGACCAATTCACGTCTTGCCGAACTGGCGGACGCGAATGCGCTGGTCTGGTGTTCTTATAGTCGCTTCCTGGCGTCCCGTGCTGGTTCTCGCTGTTATTCGTGCTGTCGTCGGTACTGCCTGAACCTAATCCGGTTCGGCGTGTTAGATGAACGCCATCATAGAGCAGCGAGAGTGCGGCGTTACCGGTAAGTAGATGCAGTACCGTTTCGGTGGTGTTCTACCTGGTGCCCTGGCTGGCTAACGGCTTATGCTCGAAAGGCAGTTCAAAGCCATAGCAATAGAAAGCGGCATCCTGACGCACACACAAACAGCCCGCCAACTTAGGCGGCTCTGGCAGCAGGCAACGCAGCGCGGGCTACCGGGCTGTGCATGCACCACAGAGCGATTTACTCCATCGACCAGAACGCGGCGCTACGCGCTGGTCATATGTCTTAGGAATGCTCATCTTCCACACGACGGTTTTGCGCAGCGGGCACGCGCATGCCGTAATCGTTGCTACTGGCAACGGGGTATTGGCTGGCCGACAATGCCGCGAACCTGAATACGTGCTGTGCGAAACTAACCCCGGCGTAGCGGTCAGAGCACGGGAGTACGGACTCCGCGCGCGCCGATGAGAACAACGCTGGTTGTAGAAAGCGGCACCGGTACTATCGTATATGAAGGCCCTCGATCTCATACAGCGGCGCTCGGATTCCTGCGTTGAGAAAGCTGCAAGCTTCTGTACGGTCCGCGCACGCTGTGCTTGAATCGGACTTGTTCGACGTCAAACAGCACGTCACCCAAGGTGACCATGCTTAGCCCAAGCGCTCGAGCGCTGGCTTTCGCCTCAGCTTCGTACTGCAGCATTGACGGATATCTGCGCCTCACGTGCCGCGCCAACTGCTCCTCAGTTAAACTAGCTGACATGTCTGACTCGACCCTGCAGTTGCCTGCTACACTGATGACAGTCGAGCTTACAAGCGCGTTTGGCAAGCGGATTGCTCCAAACTCTGCCTCTGAGGAACGCAAAAGCAATAGGTCCGCGCAGTCGTGGCCAGGGACCTCAATGCGGCGCACTGGGGACCACGAGCGAGTTGCGTCGACTTGACACTTTTGTACCACGTCAATCGTTTTCAAGCCTTACTGGCCTCAGTAACGGCTTGCGTGGACCAGCGGTCTCGGGGTTCTACAAGCGCAGAACGCATCTGGCTTGGAACGGGGTTCGCTTTGCAGCTAGGTAACGATTGGGCTGACTAGCAAGGTCTGCTAGTTAGTGTGAGTCCGAACTTGTGAAGCACAGACCAGAGAGGCATATGGACGCGGCGATGCACCGGTGGAGTGAATTGAAGTTCTAATGTAATTTGTTCATCTGTCAGCTAGGGTAATACGCTTTGGTTCGAGGCGATAGAGGAAGGGGTCGGTGATTGATTGCGCCATGGGTGCCTGCAGTCATACCGTTACTTCGCCGCGAGATCCACTCAATCCCCTGGCTTCGGCATCCTTCTAGGGCCTTTTGGGCGCGTTGCAGCCCCGCCTCCTGCGCTCGAGAGGGGTTCTTACCGTGCATTGCCCCACTCACGCAGCCTGCTCATCGTAGTACAACGCATGGCGTGTCAATTAGTACCTCTTATCCTGCACTGCGATGGCATTTCGCGGCCTGCTTCCCACTTTTCACGTATGCAGATGAGCGCATGCGTCCAACGCTGAAAATACTCGGGTAGCCTCGCACTGACTGTGCGAGACACGTAACGGCAGATTCGGTCAGAGGGGCGCGAACTGCGGGCAGTCGGGGATTACCCGCGCAACGCTACTAACAGCAGGCCCACCCAGGCCATCAGCCGCACGAGTCATGCGCAAGGGGCCAAATGCGATAGGGGATTTTTTGATGGTGTTCATGTTCATGATCTACGGTCCGCTACCAAATGTAATATACTCGCCTGACGGAATCTGAGAAGCAAGCCTGGCCGCAAATGCATTTTGTGTGGACTTCGGATGCCCGAGTTCCTGCTTGCGGCCGGAAATTATCATGAATTGACCTGAGAGGCGACTTCACGCATTAGACACCTTATTCTAATATCTCTGGTGATCTCAGGCTCAGTTATTTATTATATAGGCTATAACTAATCCCGATACCAAAACAAAGCGGCATATCTGACCAAAACCCAGACATCTCTGGTAACCTGCATCTGTCAGTACTCAGCTAACCTAATTCCTCCGTATCTGAAAAAACCGTATGTACCTGCTGATCTGGACTGTTTATTTATCCGGTGAGAATCCATACCAGCGTACTGCGAACTACAGATTCAAGCCGGGCAGAACAGCCGCACGGGTTTGCAGGTGGAATTCACGCTCCCGTTAACCCATCACGAATCCTTGTAAGCTGGACGCGCCGCGATGAGTGCTCGGCAGCCGATGTTGCCTTTTCTGTGCTGCGATCACCAGATCTTCCGCCAAGGCCAAACTGCATTATTCAGCACCAAGTACGCTGCCTGGACGCAGTGCGATGTGCCGGTGCATCCCCTTTGGCGACAAGTACAAGCAGGGAACGCCCCCCTTAGATCAGGCCTACTGCGCCGCTATGCACGCCCTATCATTAACTCTATCAGCATGAGCAATGTGAATAAGCTGTCAGGGCGATGAAGAACATTAGTTCGCACAACCTCTTCAAAGAAGTGGATCGCATGCGAGGAGCCTGATAAGGCCCGGGCGCAAACCCCCGAGCAGGTGGTCGAAGTATTTTGTAAGTACGTTGAACCGTTCACAGCACCATGAATACACAGCGAGCTAACTCTATAGCACCCTGGACTAAACCCCCCGGTGTTACACCTTGGTGAGCGTGCAGAGACCGGCTTGTACCTGGCCGAGCACTCTTGTCGAGAGAGAAAGACCCGAGCCCGAGCAACTGCAACGCCTTCTGATGCGCGTCTACCGCTGCCGCCAGCTGTTAAAGAGTGATGCACATCGACGCCGTGCTGGATGCCAAATCACATTCCCTTTGAGCTGTTGGCCAGAAGCAGGTGCGCCCACGGCGTGCTGCAAGTCATCGAGTCCTCCGCGCCAATCCATATGGTGCTGCACGTATCTCACCCGACGCGCGCCCGTCTGGTGATCCTTTCAGGGGCCGCCTACGGGTGCTTTATATTCTCTCCCCAGACTGGTATCGAAGGGTATTTTGGAATGCTGAAGTTTTCTTCAAAGTGGTCTTTTGGTTTTGCTGTCTTTATCATCCAGCAGAAACACGGGAAAACGCACCCCGCCAAAGGTGCCCACCTGGAATATCAGGCTAGTGCACTGCCACACCTGGCCGCATTCGCTTCAGTCGCAAGACACGACAGTAAGCGCTCTTGACATCCGCGGGCTGGTAAGCACGCCTCAACTCGCGAACCAATGAACCCAGGCCGAGCCCGACGCCCCACCTGAGAAGCATGAACCGAGCGCGGGACTCCAGCCCGGTACCGAGCAGTCGAGTGAGGTATTTGCTGGCTTGATAACGATTGAGGTCGCCGTATCTCAGGATGTACATCATGAGAGAGCACGTCTTTGTAGGTAAGTCAAGCTGCAAGACAGAACAACACTGTCAGCTATAGCGGATGTGCGCGTGGGTAAGTTGGGAGGGTCAGCCTGAGAGCGTGGAGGGCAGCAGACGCTGGCAGATAAGCATGCGCGCGCTTACTACGAGAGCCTTCAGAAACAGTGATCGCTGACGCTAAGTCGATATTCTGTTCACTCCCCATCTGCGCCAAACGCGGCTTTTTTCCCCCGCTAATTCCTCAGAGTTTCGATACGTTACTGATCGGGCCTCAATCGAGAGAATGCATTTTCGTCCTGAGCGCTCGCGACCATGCTGGCGCCCTGTTCAATTATTCAGTAAACGC
>Ga0163217_1082932_pt1 | contig 15423 bp, 8 predicted proteins | sample SynspAceP_FD_185933 | JGI IMG/M metagenome (GOLD analysis project Ga0163217, IMG submission 185933) | Saline lake microbial communities from Ace Lake in Antarctica - Synechococcus sp. Ace-P (PacBio error correction) | ecosystem: Environmental > Aquatic > Non-marine Saline and Alkaline > Saline ...
ACCCCAGACGCCCAGGGCCCCGGAAGAAGATTAGACACTGGGTTTTTTTTTGGGTAAAAACGGGTCAATGTTTGGACCCAAAAATTTAATAGGTAATTTAAAACTTTTAAGCCGTTTTTTTTGGCAAATTTAAGCAGACGGTAAAAAGCCACTGTTTAACCTTTGCTTGCAATTAGATTTTAATGAAGATAGCCTTTCCTAAATTCATCCTCAGTTTCTTTTTTAACAGAGATGTTTCTGCTCTAAACAGCCATGATTGAAAATGCAAAACTCTTTTCCAAGTGTCCCATATTTTTGTTTTTTGAGCATGTCACCGCCGATGTTGCACAGATAGGCAACCGCATAATGAGGCAACAAAACCGGTATGTAAATTTAAGAATGTTTTTCATTCCAACAAAGGATTTTTTTTAATTCGAAATTAAATAGTAAAGTGCTTAAAAATGCTGACACAAAAGAATATATCTTTTAACAATCGGCCAAATGACAATTAAAATGGTATTGAGAACCATTTTAATACGCATTTTAATCTTAAATCGTCTTGCCACTTATAATTTTCAATGAATAACCAATTCATTTTTTCTTATATTCCAATTATTTTTCACCACCATAAGTCCTCGTTAAATAAGCCAATGCTCGGAAAGATTTTGCTTTGCTATTCACTCTTTTAATGGTCTCGACCGAAACATTCCATATTTCCACCAACAATTTCCATTAGAGTTGACAAATAGACGTTCATATCAACCAATAGCGTAGTCAAATCAGAATTGGTTGTTTTTTTGCAATTGATCCACCACGCTATTATCTTCTTACCAGAAAGCTTTAGTGTTTTAAATCTTGAAAATCTATTTCGTAGGTGTAGGTTCTTGATTGCTTCTACAGCCTCTTTTTGCAACTTTTCTTCTAAAGGAATTTCTATTCGGCTCTTTCTATTTCAGGTTCTTTTTGCTTCGTTAGACTCTGGAAGTTTAGCTTTCCACTTCTCCAATTTTTTTTGCGGGCCACTTCCCTTTTCTGAGCTATACCTCTTCATGTTGCTCTATAGTTTTCTGTTTCGCTTTAGCTTCGGCTTGCTTTGCAATTTCTACCGTGTCCTCAGGAATTTCCTTCTTCTTCATCTTCTGCCACCATTCGTTTACTCGATATTTCGAAAATTCACTTTTTTGACAATTCATACTTTAACACAATCATTCTCTTCCATAAACTTTCGATATTTTGAGACAGAAGTACAACTTAGCTCAGCGAAGGCAAAGTATACTAACAGTCAATCGACTGATGCTCTTTTTATTTTGTCTACTAATTCGTTAATTCCTTACGTTTACCTTGAATATCCATAGTTTTTTTAATCTTGAAGAAAATAAAAGTTTAAAAAGATACTTTTTGCAAAAGTAATCAATACTCTTATCTCATATACATTTGACTGGCCATGTTTCTTGAAAACACCAATAAATCCGAAGAGAAAAAAGGCTGGATAGACGTCATATTGGCTCTACTGTTTTCAGGAAGACTGAAGAATTAATCCGACGATTTAAAACGGGCAGAAATTGGCGAAGCAAAAAGTGGAAATTTTCAAACCAGAAATCTCGATACTCGTTACCGATGATAATCGGCGGTGTTTCCCACGATTCCAATCAAATTCACTCTACACCGGTTTACTCAGCTTTCAGCAAACATTCGCTTTTGATTAACGATGAAGATGTTTTTGTAGGCATTGAATGAGGCTGCAATTTTTTGACATGGGATTAGTGGCGTGTTTGCAATCATTGGCAAACAAGGAATTCGAGTATTGTAGCGATTAGACGACATGGATTACACGGCAAGCCATTTGGCCCAATTTCCCAGCCTATTGGCCACCGCAAGAATATGTGACTAAGTACATGCCATTTGTGTCACTGCGGTAATTTAGCGAACACTCACATCGATAACAGACAATGATAAATATAATGCTTGCGGCGAAACGGACAGTTACAGCCCATGTGCAGAGACTGCTTTACGAATTGAAAAATAATTTAAAGAGTAAAAAAAGGAATAGAACATTAACTTATGAAATAATTGTAAGGCTATAACTCAGTTTAAGAGTTAGCTAAAAATTTGCAACCGGAAACATGAAGGTGTTTGTTCAAAAGTGCAACATATACTTATAGATAGCTCGTGCACAGCAAGAATTTCAGATTCTCTATTTGTCGCATTAGTTGGCAAACGCCAAGATGGACATCAATACATTGAAGAAGCTTACAAGAAAGGTTTCGCACTTTTCTAAAAATCTCAGATTTAAAGCAATGTTCAAATCATTAGCCGATAGCGAATTATATCCTTGTGAGCGACACCATGAAAGCACTGCATCAAAATTGCTAGTTTTCATCGGCTCAAAAATTTTACGATTCAGTTATTGGCTCACAGGCAGCAATGGAAAAACCATTGTAAATAGAATGGACATTTCAAAATCTAAAAGAAGTATTCCAAGTTTGTAGAATAGTCCTAAAGTTATAATTCTCACCAATTGGTGTACCTCTTAAATTCCGGTTGGCAATTAATGAACTCATGAATTAGGCATTTGTTTGAGGCTGGAATTCAACACCCAATTGAAATGGAAGTGTCTAGAAAAAATTGATTCAAGCCTAGAGAGTGGCATCTTTACCAATAATTGGAAAATGCTCAATGCACAAAATTTTAAAATCCCAAAAGAGCAAATCACCGAAAAGTTAAAGTTATTTATCAACTGCAATAGCCATAATTTTTTTTGGCAAGATCATGAGCCTTTGCGGAAGAAATCACAGAACAACTTTTAGCAAAAGAAATGAATTAATCAGTTGTCTAAAAAACGATGAAGGCACCGTTAAGGAAATAACATCGATTACCTCTACGCTCAGCACTCCATTAATCAAAGGAATTTACAAAGAAAAGAAAGAGAATAGCCTAAACCGTTTAAAGACATAGCGCAATCTATAGAAGGACCCATTCATGTATGGTTGCTTTGCCTAAACACTTTCTGTTGTGATCAATATTATTTTGGATGAATCAATTCTTTGACTTCATGCTGCTATGCGATGGAAATTAAAAAAAAGGTGTTCATAATTGCATCTCCTACATTATAAACGACAGTTACATTCTGACAGCATTTCCTTAGATTGCCGATTACCTATTTAAACAACAGCAACAACATCCAAAACATACTTTAATTTTTATCTGATATTCTGCCAACATCTCAGATATCCGCCAGAAAGAACTATATAACCCACATTTTCTGAGCTTTACTTCAACGCAATAAAATAGATCGTTTCATCGGATTGGGACCAGACATTGCAGCACATCAACATTTGTTTCAGCATACCCGGTAGAATCCTACCTGATACCGGCTAGTTTTTCTTTAATACGCTCGATCAAATCCGTTTCAAAAAACGAGGCCATCCTTAATAAAAGGTGCCAGAAGGTTTGAGTTTGAAAAAATCACAGAAAGACTGCAGGAAAAGGGGACATAAATTCCATTTGGAAATCAACCTAAATCACTCTATTGAACAACTAACAATTAACTTTTAAAATCGATCTTAAAAAAGAGACCAAAGTAATTGGTGATGGTGAAGCTTTTTCAATACGGTAAATGGCACTCACGAAAGCCAATAATCTTATGAATATTATAGAGCCGATTAACTTTGCAGTAGCCTATACCGTGAAGGATGTCAATTGCGTAAGCAAGAATTGTACTAAGCCCATTATGGTGCTCAATCAGAAACCTCAGAGCTTCGATAGTTTATGGCTGCTATCCATCTTAGAACAGAAAATTTACAGCTTTGAGAAATATGTGTTGTTTATGAAAACTGAAATCGAAACAACTTAATTTCCAAGATCCAAACGGAGGCGGTGGACATTCATTTAAAAATGGATACGGATGCGTAGGCTGTTTGAAGCAGATCAACTTGATGATTTAATTGAATTGTTGTCCACGTAAGAATCCGAGAAATAAAAGTAGTTCTCTGTAGTTTGCTCATTTATCGGCAGTGAATGAAGTGAACAGATGATTTTACACAATTGCAGTTCGATTCGTTTTTGACGAGATGACGCAAAAACTAAAAGCTCAATAGGCTATCCGTTTTTAAAAACCCTCCTCAGATATCAGTGGATTTTAACGAGTTTTCGGATCAACCAACACGACATGGCTTTCGCTTAGGAATTTGGGAATATATGAATAATATGCACTGCGAATACACAAAGCAAATCTTTAAAAAACCTTTAATCATTAATGCCCCGACATTTCTCAAATAAAACAGTTTAAAAAAGGAGAAACTGTAGGTATGGGATCGCTCGTGGTATATTGCCAAAACAGATTGAACAATCGCAACTATTCCCATTGGCTTAATGGCGATGGGAATTAGCAGATTATTTAGGGAACGGGAAGTGGCACTTTGAAGTAAATGGAAAATGGCCCCTACCAAAAATAGGGATCTATCTGTATGGATATGTTGATGATAAAAGCATTACAGCATTGGAGGCTGAAGAGGCGACGAGAGTAATTATCTTCGGTGAAACAATACCATTTACGAATTGGCAATAGGTGAAGACAAACTATTCCCTATGAAGTTTTTTAACCGATATTGGAGTCGATTAAAAAAGAGTTTTCTATTTAGAATGATTTTTAAGCGAATCACTTAATTAACTGTATTCTGTTTCCTCAATGCAGCCTTATCCATTTTGTAATTTACTCCATAACTAGTCCATTGAGGCGAATAATGCGCTCGATCTAAGATGAAATTCTTTTTGATTCTCGAAGTAATTTTCTCTTTTTTAATTTCGCCAAATATCTTGTTCGTTGACAGTGTAAGGAACCAATTGGCATTTTTTTTCCGAGAGCTGCTAAAATCCATAAAGAACTGTAGCCACTCTGCGACAGCATGTTTATTTGAATGGTCCATTTCCATCTCTAGCTCTTTGGCAGCAGTAAAGGACTTTACCTAATGTTACTTTTTATTTTAATGGATTAATGTTTCAGGAAGCCCACGAACCACATACATTGCCCTTGCAAAAAACTTTAATTTGCTTGAGAAGAAATTCCTCAACGAAGTACGAGTATGGTTCAGGACCTGAAAAGTAAATCGTTAAATCTCTGTATTGGTTTTTGATTGCTGTTGCCATAAAACCATAATCTAAAATGAAACCGATATAATGTACTCTACTAAATCCGTTTCTCCATGGGAATAAATCGCTGATAAATTAATCAGCACCATCAAAATCAGGCACCCAAGTTCATAAAATTTTTAGCTCTACCAGCAGTAAGCTTCAAACACGCTTAACCCATCGGTCTTGAATAAATATTATTGGGTGAGTCATCAAAATGGAAGGAATCCAGAAGAATAGACTTTTCCCATATCGATTGTCGAAACTACTACTGCATCATTTGATAACTATCTATAAAACTTTCTAGAAGCGACTGTTCGCTTTCATACCATTTATAAAATTAGGGGCTTTTCAATAGCATAAAAAGCCGCCATTCCCATGACGTTTTAGGGTATTCAAATTTCTGTCCAGGATAATAATAAACTCTTTATTAGGGATTGATTTTTTAACAATTTGTAAGGGTGCTCGATCTCTGCAATAACCACCTCAAAAACCAACATCGGGTCAATTCACCATGGATAAAGGAATACATCTAGATGCATGACCTAAACCCCAATCTAAGGGGACTAAAATAACGTTTCTTAAGAGAATCTATCTTCATGTGCGAGTTTCAATATTAAGAATTAGAATTTAACCTTGCACCATGTTAGCATTGATTACTGCTGGAGCAACCAAAGGAATAGGAAAGAGCAATTGTGGAAGCCATTCAGATGAAGGACATGACATCATTGCCATCTTCCTCATCCTCTGATATCTAACCTTTTAAAAAATGAATAGAATCGAAATATGGTAATAATTGCCATACATTTGGCGTTGTGGATTTAACCAACTACGAATCCAGAAAGAAGTTATAATCAAACTTATCGCCATTTCAACGACAACATAGATAATTCTAGTAAACATTTTGGAACCAGTTGGCGGTAGGCAGTATTGTGAAGAAGAAACTTCAGCTTCAATCACCGCACTTTTTAATACTAATTTCTTAAGTGGCGTTTGAAATAAGCACCATTGATGAACAGCATTTAGAAATAAAAAAGGATCGGGATTAATCTTCAATATTCTCTCTGTTTTTAGCCTAAAGACGTAAGGCCCGCTGCAGGCATGCCTAATCCTCGATAGTAAACATGCTTTAAAAGCACTGAATGACCTCAATGAAAGGAGGAGCTTCGTCCCATTCTGGAGTAAGGTTTTTGTGTATTTATCCAGCTTCTAGTTAAACCACCATCCCTGGGATGAATTCCTAATTGATCGATCAAAAATGATTCAACCAGAAACATTGCTTTCCGTTTATTCAAAATAGCATAAAAGTTTAGTCCAAATGCTTTATGAAGAAATTACTTTTAGACCGATAGATCCAGAAGTTTAAGTGTTAAAACATCAAGACTTACCGGTTATTAATACACTGCATTCCAAGCAGAAAAGCACACTTAACTTTTGTAGTTATTAAAAGAAAGTTTGCAATCTTGTCGTTCACAATCAATGGATATAAAATTTAAGTCCAATTCGACACTTTCTTACATTAAGTACACAGCCTTGCGAATAAAAACAGGTCTCTTTGGGTTTTGCCATTTTTTGTACTCGGTCAACAAGTTTAAATTATTGATTTTGCAGCTTAAAATAAATACTGAAATTGAATTTTGGACTATTAGAATCGTAAATTTGCTAGAAGCACTTGGGTTTGTTCAATTTCGGAATGAACATAATGAGTGACAGGAATTCAGAAAGCAGCAGGCAATAAGTTTACGCAGATTTAAGGCAAGCATGACAGAAAAATCGTTTTCTTGCGTTTTTACTGTTTTTCTTTATAACGTTCTAATGCTCAGTGTCTTCAGCTACTACAGTAATGGTAGTAACTTTGCAAACGCAGTGCTAAACTTAATGAATCCATTGGGGTGATCAATGGAGCGAATATGGGACAAAACTGTTTACGCTGTATATGCTTTTTTGATTTAAAATCAAGATTTCTCGTTTGCACTGCAATTAATTGCTGTCGTTTTCCCATTGATGTTTGCCAAGAAGAGTAATTTCTAAAATCTGTAGCAGAAGTATTGATTGGCTTTGCGTTACTATTTCTTTGGCTTAGATGCACTTAAGAATTCTGTACCTGATTTAAATCAAATATCCTGAAGTGGCTAAACTTTTAAGCAACTTTTACAGCACTTAACGCATCTTGTCAACTATTCTATTTGTTTTTTAGTTGAACCATCATCACCATTATAATTCAGTCATCTTCAGCGCGGGATGGCAAGTTAACATGAACACTTTCTTTACAACAATGTAATACATTTGAAGTGGCGCAGCAAATGGTTTTAAGGAGAAAATATTGGGAACCACCATTACAGCCACCTTGCTGCGATACGTAGCGAATGGTGCATGCAAACGATCAGCACGAGCTCACATTGAATTTAACGTAAGTTGGAGTAGTTTGGATGATCTTATTGTTCCTTTTCTTCAAATAGACTTAATTAAATGGATGGGGTGCCTTTTTCAAAAGCATTAAGCTCAGCTTCAGATATTAGTAGTAGCCAAGAGGAAACTTCAACTGTCCATGTTTCAAATACAGTGTTAACATCATAAACACACTATCTGATGGTTGGTTTTGTTCCATTTTAATTTCCGTGTTGTAACCAAAAATGGTTTCCATCAAAAGGTGATTGTAAAATGAAGAGTTCCACTTAGAATATATGGAACAGGTATGATGGTTGACTACTGACACTGCCAAAATATGAGAAGCTAAAAAGGAAAGTTTGCAAAAATTGGAAAACTAAACCAGAAAAATGATCCTTTTCAATTCCTAAACTTATTGAAACAGAAAAAAGCAAATTCAAACACCTGCTCGCTAGAATAAAAATATGAAGAAATTACTGACCGAATAGAATCTGAAGGTCTCAATATTTGGCTAAAGTTTCTGAAGGAGAAATAAACTCATCAGCATCTGAACGTATAGAATTATGCTTTCCTATTATTTATATGATTTAGAGCGTGTAGGCTGATGTTTGTTGACCGAACATGTCGAAAGCTATAGAGCGAAAATCTGAAAGAAGTTTGGTTTACTCCCAACAACCGTCAAAACCTAAAAGAGATGTTTGACAAAGTGATCAAGGTCGAAATTGATGGTAAAAACATTGGAAGAAGATACGATTGGTTCAATGCCGAAAGCAAAATTGAATTAGAAGAAAAGAGATTAAATAAGCTACGAATATAAAATAGAAAAAGAACACTTAGTAAATAGAGAAACCGGTGAATTACAACTTGCAGTGAATTATTTTACAATGACTTAGTCTCATCTGTAGAGCCGGATTAGGTATCACATCTTAATGTAAGTGAAAGCTATTGCGGGAGAAGTATAATTTACTCTTAAGAAAATTACGGGTAGGGTTTATCTAATGCAAGTATTCTGATGGGTGTTACGTTCATTTCCTGGCGTTTCATTAGACATGCGGTAAAATATATGTAATCAGATTTATATTCTTGATATGACTCAAATAAATAGTCTTAGTAATCTGCTCGCCTTCAATACCTTTTTGATCCCCAACAATTTTCTATGTGCGGTAGTGTTTCCCTATAGACGGATGGTCGTCATCCAACTAAAAAGTTACCATGGATGAAAAAAATTGGTAACCTCAGCATCATTGACCCTAAATCACCACACTCCATCTTTAATGAAAATTTTCCACAATGCTTCTCCTACAATTAATTGAAATGATACTGTTTTCTATTTGAGGAAACATTTGGGAAACCAGGAATCGTCCCTTGCAACCAAAAAGCACAGCAAAAGAGATAGCGGGCCTACTATTAATTTCTTCATTGTTTAATATTTTTCAATACCAAATTAATCTAAAATTAACCGATTTAAGATGGGAATCATTGGTCAATTTTCAGTTCGAAAACAAATGTAACTTGAAAGAACTCATCACGAAATATAATGCAACTCCTTCAAATTTGACAAAAGTAGCACTTAAACAGTATTTTGCACATCAATACCAAAATTGTGAGTATTTTACCATGCCTATTGTGGATTTTAATCGCAAGATAGACTAAAGTAAATTACTTCCCCTTTCTTCGATCCCCTTTCTACCATTTCAATTTTTAAGACACTGAGGGTTCAGGGACTCTTTCCACTTTGTTGATACTATTTTTACTATAGCGGACTACCGTGGTAACCAAACCTCTAACAACCTTTATCACACGATTTAAAAATTACGAAAAAAGCTTCATTTCCCCTTTTTTGAAACTTTTATGGACCCCATCAATCAATATCACACACTTTGCTTTGCTCCCTCCTATCTGGAGCGTGAAGGTTCGTCAATTGGTCTATTATGGTAAATTACCTGATTCAAAATGGAACCTTCTAGCGATTCTATCTCACAATCAGGATGAATTAATTGCATAACCTAAACACATTCCATCTCTAATGGAGAAAACAGTGATTCTTTTGGAGTTTCATTAGCCTATTTAGATTTGGCCGAGCCAGTTTAAAACTTTGATTTCCTCATCAATCACCATAATAGAACTGGTGGTAGAGGGACTGAAAAAAAGAAATGATTCGTCAGAATTACATTTCAAATCTTTTAACAAAGCATTGAATTGTCAGAATATTTCCATTCTGATATGGAATGAACGTGAATTACTTCACAAGCATACTCATTGGGCAATGAAAGGTTCATGTCTCTTCAGTGGATGGAGTTCTCATTACCAGACAGCCTTAACGTATCCTTTGAATACGAGAAAGAAGAAGAAACAGGAGGTGTGAATTGTATAGACCTTGGCCAATATCCACTCTTGCTCTTTTATAGAAACACAAGATTTAGGAAAATCTTTAATAGATGGGTCAAGTTTGAGATTTTAGGGACGAATTTGACTTAAGTGATGTATGAGGTTGTTAATTTACTAATTTATATCAATTTAACACTCTCAATGCTAAATTAGAATCACGCAATAGATATATGGCTACCTTAACCATATGAGTAAATCGTAAATTATCACATTCATTATCGTTTCAAATCCTTTCTCCTCATGCACATAATTCAAGTGATAATTTGGGGTAGATGGATTAGGTGATTACTCTCTTGTTTGCCATAAATAATTCCTTATGCCTTGCAAGCACCTCAAAATCCTATAAGTTGCTTTGAATAATATAACCTTCGTAAGCAATTTCATCTAATAGGCTGATTCAATTTTGGCCAAACGAAATTAATAGCATTCTTATCATATTTAGGAACGTTTGTTTCAGAAATTGAAAAAATTAACAACAGCACAAAATTCAGCACCAATTCTTTGAACAAAATAATACCGTTAAACTCCTTATTGTGAAAATTTTATTAAGTGATTAACCATAATGAGTAGGTTTCTTTACTAACTTTTGGAATGTGACGGCACTAAGATAACTTTTTTTATCTCCTATATATGGCATTTTGTTCAAGTATAACCTCCTTCCCTTTGTAATTTGACAATGCCTCATTAAGAAGCATAGTGATGCAAATGAAGTCATAGACTCTAGATGACCTTCACCCTATTTTGTCAGCAATGTGGATTCAGTACTTAAATTGGTATTAAAAGTCAACTTGATCGTATAAAACAACCAATATTTTTTTTCTTCTCAGTTTGACTGAAAAGAAACAAATGAATAAATATATAAAAAGGAATGTTACGATCTTTTTCATCTATGAGACCAACTAGTAGGGTAGTAATTCCTGTTTTCCTTTCTGTAAAATCAAGTAAATTTACCAAAAGTAAATCGTCCGTTTTACAAACTTTAGCTTTCACTCACTTTCTCTTTATTTAAACTCACTGGCAATTACGTTTTAAGCATTCTTCGAGCTTCACCGTTTGAACTGAAAAACAATCGATTTATCAGCCGGTTAATTCCACAATGCCTGATTGCCCCGCCTTTTGTTCATTGATTATTTCCAAGAGTTTTTGTTTCTGACCTCAGCTTGAGGAACACCCTCAAAAATGGAAAGAAAATCTCGTGCTGATAACTTCTTAAATGGCTGGTAGTCGACTTAACCAAACAAATATCCTGATGCTGCTGATTGGCATTGTTTAATATATCGCTTCTGAGGTCACGAAATAGTAAACATCTTTGCTAATGCTGCTTTGCAAAGCCCTAATGTGGTGCTTCCAGTATTGCTTTTATTAATTCTCGATTTCAGAATGTGAGTAAATAAGGTAAATCCGCATGTTATTTTGCTGCGTCTCATACAAGAAACAATTCATCCAAAACTGTAAAAAGCTATGGCCGAAGTTCGTTCAGCAAATCCAACTCAATGTTTCTCCACTTTTCGTTTTTCCCAATTTCCTCCATCCGATTAGTTATCAGCGGACGAAGTATGCGCACAGGCCTTCGCCATTTCCATCCGACGTATCATTTCTGTCCCGGTGTTTAGTTTTTCCCCATTGGTCAATCCCACCCATTCTGCAACGAACAATCCTTCATTTTGGGTATCTAATGTAAGAAGTCATAGCCTTGTATCCAATGAATAGGTAAATTCAGTAATGACCATTCCTTCCTGCATCTTCGGCAGTCCAATCCGCTTTTAAAAACAGAATCTTTGCCATCATATAATTTACAGTGGATGTGTTTGCCTATAATCTCGATAAAATCAGAAAAGAAAATTCCTTTCATCCAATCATAATTATTCACACACTTTGGCAAGAATTTTTTAGCATCAGAATCGAAATCTAAAAATCGTGATAATTGCTTTTTAATGCTTTCCTTGATTGTGTCTAAGAGTTGCCTCGTCCATAAATTTTCGCTCTTGTGATTTTCAGATGGATCATCCAATCATCCAAATAGCTCCACCAATCAATGCAATCGTGACGATGGGCCAGCGCTTGAAAGTCTTCAACATCATCAACACTAACTAAGTGACCAATGTGCAAAGATCTGCAGTTGTCTATTCCCGACATATGCCCGAAACGCATTTCCCCTCTTTTCAATGTTTTTCTCTCCAGGCATCGAACAGTATGCAACTTTCTCTCCACTCTAGCTCCTTAAAGAAATTCATACTCTAAAAAAATTTTACAAATGTAAGCCTTTAGCAGGCAAAAAATGAACCAGCGGACTTCCACCTAATTTTTAACAACCATCTAGCCAATTATTATCTGTAATTTTGGGATCTATGATTTTGGTCACTGGAGGAAGCGGTTTTTAGTAGGCGCACATAACATTATTAAGCAACTTATTAAGCAGTCAAAGGACCAATAGCCGCAATCTATAGAAATGAAGAAAGCTTAAGAAAAAACCAAACATATTTTTTCCATGTATGGGAAAGACGCCATCTCATCGCTCGATGGCGACTAAGCAAGACATCTTAGACATTTTTCGTTAGAACGAAAAAAAATTTTTCCCAATTTCAGTAGGAGTATCAACTATTATTCATTTCTGCGGGAATTCGTTTCTTTTAATCCAAAGGGATGCTTGCTTAAACTCAAGAAAGTAAATATTGAAGGAACCGGAAATGTGGTAATGCGGCAATTGATGCCTGGCGTCAATACGATTGATCCATGTAAGTTCTTGTAGCCGCTTTAGGAGTAACAAATAAAGGCGCGAATGCCATTAACAACCAGACAATTGGGGAAAAATCAGAAACAACATCTAATTACTGTCAATCAGTAAGCATTATGCTGAAATGCGAAGCTTGGAGAGCACTGCAGAAGTCTGGAAGTAATTATCTTAATCTCGGCTACGATTATAGGCCTGGAGATTTGGTCAACTGGAAGTCCGGCTTATTTCCGACGTATCACACGAGGGTTGAATTATTATAGTTCGGGTTCTTCTAATGGATTTGTAGCTATAGAAGATGTCGCCAATTTAACTCGTCAAATTGATTGAACCAACCACTAAAAATCAATCAACGATTTATAGCTAGCGACGCTAACCTTAGTTTTCAAGAACTGTTTTACTCAAATTGGCAAAAGGAATTGGTAAAAACCACCTCTTTAAAAAGGCAAAAAGATTGCAAGGAAATGTTCAAGTATTCGACTCCTCTAAACAAGCCTAAAATGGAAGCAAACCCTGTATTGACTAAAGAGAGTTAATCTGCAGATTTGGGGAACAAAATGCTTGAACAATTCAAAATCTATCCAACATCTAGACTTATTACACAGGTTTGAAAGCGCCATTCAAGAAACGGCTTCTATCTTTTAAGGGTCACAGATCAGTAGGTAAGGAAATCAACCTTTTATTTTTTCAGCTATTCTCCCTTCATTTTTAGCATCCAAAGCACTAAATTTATGATGGCAGCTTCAATATATTTCTTGCAACACTCTGGCTGTACTTCATAATAAGAAAAGCTACTATCGTAGTGCACTCTTTGTCAAAGTTATACGTTTCTTAAACAGTATGCATTATAGAGTACTATCCGTCAATTTGACACTATCATTTCTCAAGCGTAAATTTTAATTTGATAAAAGATTCAGCAATTTGAACATCCTCATTACATGATCATTTCCCTCTTTAGAAATCACTAACTCTGGTCGTTCTCTGTAAGAATTACCACCCAACTAACTAGCAGTGACAAAACAAAACGATAGTAAGTTTTTCATCTATCGCATCAAAAGTTAATGCGTTGGGCCTCTAATTTCATCATTCGCTGTCCATTCTCATAAGCAATAGCTCCAGCTAACAAAAGTAAAGTGTCAATCACTTTGAGCTAAAAGTAGTTCCCTCAAAAGCGACCCTGCTTTACTTAAGATATTCGGAAGTATTCACTTGCCAAGCGACTGTTGAAATTAACCAATACTAAATCGGCGAATAGTCCTTCCTCGAATGTTATCCGCGTTTTTCAATCTGAAAACATCAGCAGGCGAATGACTGATTTTGTTTTACCAAATGCTTCTAATGTGATTATCCTTTTTATACTGCTCCAATATATGCACCAATGACATGCTGACCAATGGCACCTGATGGTGCATTAAGTAGGTATGTCTTTTTTTTCTTCTATTGTATGAGAGCATGTCAGGTTTGCAATAATATCAAATGCGATTCTATCATTTACCTGCTTTCCAATTTGCTGCGCGATCTTGTTGCTGATTTAATCCGGCGGACTTTCCATTTTATATTCGCACCAGATATTTTTTCATAATCTTCCATCCGAAAAACCACAAATGATGCACACAAGCTTTCGCGGTTATTCGTTTCTCATTCAGATGGATATCATTTCTAAACAATGTTGTTTCTTTTGCAGTAGAAATTGCCAATAAATGCAAATCTAGTATTGTACTTTTTCCGCCAGCTCCACTGCATGCTGAACGAAGATTTAAGCACGCCTCCACACTGCGAATCATGGGATTGCATTATTTCATCGCAATCTTCTCCATATAACTCTCTGATAATGTGCAGTATTGGCTTCTAATTGTCGCCTCGTCTTCACAATGAGTTGCAATCAGCAATTTGCATCTTGAAAATAAATGGTTCAATACTTCTTTACTATCCACCAACATTTTCCGTAGAAGACTCCATAAACACTTTATCCCACAACATGCCGAGGATGCAGTTTTTTTAAACTTCTTTCAAATTGTCATTAGACCTCCATAAAAAAAGAATAGTTAGCAAACCGAATTTGCTGCAGCTATGTCATATTTATCTGAAGTATATTCTTGGGTCAAGTATTGGAACATGTTTGGCATTTCCATAAAAAGTGGTGATGCCACGCTGCTAACAGCGCACGAGCCTCTGGTTTTTATTTCTGCTTGTGTGTTAATCCAGGTTCTCTTAAAGTGAAACTTGAATCATCCATCATTCCGGGAATTAACATTTTTCCAGTAGCATCTATTATTTTCGATTGGCTTGAATTCAATTTCAGTTTTTTGAAACTTTTTTGATTTTATCACGTTCAACCATGAGACGTGTCCAACAAATTGGAACCCTCATTAACTATTGTCGCATTTCTTTATTATGGATGGTATTGCCATAGACCGCTTTTATTAGTTTGTAAAACCAGCTTTTTTATTTTCACCTTTGGATTACTCCAAACAATGCTTCTTAAAATTCCTCGCTCATCTTTGAGTTTTCCTTCTGCACGACGGTAAAAATTATCGGAAGACTCCTGAATCTTGAATCCATGTTTCCATGTTTTAAACTTAATCTCAATTGGAAAGCGTACCCTTTAAAATGAAATTTTGATCTATCCCAAATCGTCTCCAACCCTTTTTCGACGAAAACAAACAAAACCTGCGTAAAAATCAATGAATAGGCCATGGAAGTAATCAAGCGAACATAAACCGATGCATAAATTAGGACTCCATACTCGCTATTGGCCAATTGATCAACATTTACTCCTTTCTACATAACCGAACTTCGCAATAAACAAA
>Ga0163217_1113302_pt1 | contig 15423 bp, 10 predicted proteins | sample SynspAceP_FD_185933 | JGI IMG/M metagenome (GOLD analysis project Ga0163217, IMG submission 185933) | Saline lake microbial communities from Ace Lake in Antarctica - Synechococcus sp. Ace-P (PacBio error correction) | ecosystem: Environmental > Aquatic > Non-marine Saline and Alkaline > Saline ...
AAAAAAAAAGAAAGAAGAAGGATTTTCCTTTGGGTTCCCCCCCCCCGGTTTTTTTTTTTTTTTTTTTTTTTTCCCCCTTTCTCCCGTAAATAAAAAAAAATAATTGGTGGAAAAATTTTTAATCAAAAAAGTTTTAAATTTTTAAATTGCAAAATTTAATCTTTGCGGATGCATTCTTTTTCACTTAAGTTCAGCAAATGGTTCCCAAATATATGACTGTAAACAATTTTCTTGTTTGTTTGGTTTTTTGAACCAATGTTCCCCCCATTTAAAGAAAATCACAATAATTTCTTCTTTTATCCGGTAAATCCAATTGTTTCATATAGGGGTAATACTGCCTTTGAATGGGGTCTCCAGTGCACAAAAACAATTTTTTTTATTCCTGATTCCAATTAGCATCAAAAAAATAGCTTTTTTGCACATTCTTGTAATTGGTGGCATTAAATTTAAGTAAAGTTTCCATCCATATCAATGGCAATTAATTTAATCACTTTCCTATCCTACTCCTTTATTTTTCCTCAATCATCTTTATTTTAATTTATACCATACTCTAATTATTACCCTCGCCCTAAATTTATTTAGTTAAATTCAAAAAAAGCGCCAACTTGCAAAGTTTGTCTTTTCATTGATCAACCAACTTAATTTTTTTCCTAAACGGTAGTTTTGATAGATAAATTTCCCCCATCATTCGATTCGATCAAAAATGCTTAGTTTTTTGCACTTTAGACATCATATCCTCCAATAGCCTCTTTTTGTATAAAAAACAATCAAGTTGGAAACATTTTCTGTTTGGGGATTTAACTTTTATTTCAAAAAACCACTAAATATGTTTCTACAAAAAATTAAAATTCTGAACTGGTCTGCAATCTTTGGATCTCAATTCTTCAGTTAAGTCTTCATATTCCTTTGATTCCAAATTTTGTTTTTTCTCCCAATCAACTAAGAGTCTTTAGGAACCAAGTTTTATTACTAGATTAAATGAAATTGTTTGTTTCATTGTCAAGAGCCGCTTTTGAAAGTTAGCTTAATTAGCGTTTAATGCTGCTTGTTCTTTTCTCTAGTCGTCCGTTTTAAAATCTGAATTATTTCAAATAGTGTATTTTTACAGAATTTTTTTATTGCTAACCAAAAAAGATAGTTTTTAAATATCCGTGGATTGGTAAGATTAAGCCTATACAAAATAAAAAAAGGCCATTCGGTGATACCTCTAATTGTATTCCAACCATAGAAAAACAAGGAGTGATCACAAATGAACCTATACCCATATTAACCATGGAGAACTAGTGATGAATAGAAGCTTATTACCCATCAAGGTATTCCAGTTGCCCTAAAATAGCTGCTTACTTGAATCGTACTCGAACACCGAATTAATAAAGTTATCAGGTTTCTTCAGAGGCAGGACATACAGCTTTTCGAGTATTAACCTACGGTATAAGAAAAACCAAGAAGCAGTGTGGACCGCGAAAAAGTTTGTTTTACCAGAAGAACACAACATCTTTATATCAAGGAAAAAGTAGCTGAAGGCTGGACGCCTGATGTCATTATTGGCCGTAAAGAAATGACAATAGACCCCTGTTCCGTACGAAACACTTTTATAGACAATTTAAAAGAAAAAAACAATTCGATGAAGCTACACTTCAATGAAAGGGAAAAGAAAGCCTAACGGACATCAAGAACGTAAGAGGTAAGACAAGCTTATAAACGAAATATCTCTGAAAGAATAATAGATTTTATCCAACATTTAAAGAAGACATTTGGTCATATCGAAGGAGAAAATACCATTGTAGGTGTGCCGCCAACAAAAGTGGCGGGTCATTACTCTAAGTAGAGTTTTTATCGAAAGCTATCATTAGCCTTAAGCCAAAGGGGCGTAAAGCCTTGCGACAATTGAGAGTGCTATGAAATCAATGGTTCCAATCCAATACCAATAAAAATTATTCAAATCATTACTTTTGATTGCCGGTAAGGAGTTTCTCAACTGGAAATCTTTTGTGCAACGCAGGCATGATGTCGCTAATTCTATTCGCTGACCCTGGAACGCCTTTCAACGAGCTTTAAAACGAAGAATTCTAATGGGCTTTCTTCGAAAAGATGGAATTGCAAAAGAATGGATTTCAACGAAAGTTTGATCAGGCTTTCGTATCGTCTGGTTGCCCATCAAACGGATATTAATTTCCAAGAAAGTCTTAAAATACCAAACACCGCTGGAAGTTTTTATGAGTTACATGGAGAAGATATTTTGTAAATAGCTTAATTTTGACAAATCAGATATACTATTCTTATAATGTACTTTAGCTTATCATTCATATTGGTGAACATAAACAAGTTTTTTTAAACGTTTTTCCCATACTTAAATCCATCCTGAAAGATAAGAAATACTTTTTCAATAAAAAATGTGGTTTGTTTCGCTATCAATAGCTTCTTTAACAACACACTATTTCCTCCTATGGATCAGTTTCAACCATTTTTGTAGTGGCTTACTCATATGCTTTCGACTTTGTTACTAGCCTCCTTTTTTAATATTAGGCTAGTAAATTTGAAAGGGTTCCGTATAACCCACATTCCAATAGGCCAATGTAACAACAACAAGCTATTAATCCTAGTATAATTTGTAAGAGAGATTTGTACTATTTGCCCATGATGGATCTTTAACTATTTGAAACAACCAACAATAATACTGCAAGAATTGGTAAAAAAAACCCCACCTGTTGCTTGAGGCAAAATTAATAATTTGGTGTTGGGTTTTTGACAATCAAGCTATCGCAAAAAGCAGTCCAAAGATAACAACAATAGCCCCGCATTGGTTTTAGCTTTGTTGCTTCTATTCCTTTTTCCCCAGTTAAAAAACGCTAGCCAAAATTGTTTTAATATGAAAAGGGATAGCAATAGCTGAAGATAGTCCAGCTGCGAATAATGCCTTAAATCTCCCGGGACAACTCTTGCCCCAATCGCCAGAATAGGTTCAAGTTGGATAGAAAATACAAGTGGGGCTTGTTACTTCAGTTCCAGTTTCAAATAAAAGAGCCCGCACTTGTTGTCAACATTGAAATGGTGATTAATCCACCGATTAAAAATATTCCACTTTAATATCAATCGCGCCTTTCTACAATCCCTCAGGTGTGTTTCCATTTATTTCTTTGATGTAATTGAGTGAAGCCACCAAATTGGATAGCAAATCAAACCTTTCCGATAAGTTGCCATCGTCCGTTACTACACCACCATCTGGCAAAGTCGTAAAAATAATCCTTTCAGCCATTGCTGGTATGTCCTGGTTTCACCTCAAAATCATCGGTGATCACAAAGAATAAAGCGCCATTGCACTTACAAATAATAGGCAATAATTTTTTCTAAAGATTAGTTGTTCCCATCATAGCCTGTCCGTTCATAACAATGGCTCCTACAATTCAAGAGCAGCACTAGTCTTTTTGAAATACAATGCATCTCCAAGACCTAAATGATGCTCCCAATTTCAATTGGCCACTCGAAACAAAACCAAGAAATGACTACTGCCAATAAAACTAATCCTTTAATGAAGATGCCCCAACCTTTAACTTTTTCAGTCTATGCAATATCTTCTGCTGCACGAATAGCATCTCTCCAAGAAATTAATACCGATACGAAGAAACTCATCTCCATTAATACCATTAAAGCAATGAATTGAAAATAATACGCCCAGAGAAGTTGATACCCGTAATTTGCTTCCTGCAATGGTCGTTGTTGTAATGGTTCCAGGTCCTATAAAAAGCACATTGTTATGATTGCTGCAGGACCCCTATTTTTCAATTAAATTGCTGTAATTGATTGTTTTAGTCATATTTATGCGCCTCCATTTTTTTAGATTTTCCACATATTAGAACCTAATTAATTTAACATCACCTGTTTCATTATTACTTTATAAAACCAGTTTTTTTCTGCAAATCGAATAAGTACCTTTTCAAACATGTTCCATACAGGCTCTGTAGCTATCGCAAAAACTCCACATCTCCTATTTCCATAATGAACCACTCATCACCACTATCACATTGATATGTTCTTTCATAGGCTTTGACTTAATCTAATGACGATAGGGTTGCGGCTTTCCCTTTTTAGCCTATTTCAGATAATACAAGTAGAATTTTTTCATTGGTTTTCTTTATTGTGATCTGGTTTCCGTCTTAGCGGCTGCATACTTCACACTCATTTTATAAGAAGAATGTTTAATTGAAACTCACCATAAAGAATAACTGAGCCCTACTAAGCTATTTTTAATTGCTTTGATTATAGCTAACCATACGCTGTTGAAACCTCAACATTTAGTATTTACATCAGCTAGTTCCTTAATCGGAAAATCGCTAATATAAAAGTGAGATGTGAAAAAACAATCCATAGTCCTATATTTCTATGTAAAAATTTTCGTCGATCGCTGTATTAAATAAATAGCTCATGATAAAATCAGGAAATGACTTATTCATGCTAATATTATTTTATAGAACGCATTTTTATCACTGGTTTAAAGAAATAGTGTCTTTCAAAATACAAACTCATAAATGGCTGTTCCCATCTTTTCTTCTTTGCTTAAACTTCACTTAATCATACCGGTTGGGTAGCCTATCTGATTTACGAACCGGACAAGTTCTCAAATTTTTCTTCCTGGTTCATCCATTTAGTATGGCCGTAAAAGAGATTGGACTAATTTCTCCATTTACGCTGAAAAAGGAGCATCAGAAATTGATTGGGTAGTAGCTATCGCTACAAATTTAATGAATCATTCCAGGTTAACGTGTGAATAATGGTTTTCTTTTGTGTTTTTCAACCGTTATTTCCCATTTTTTTAATTACAAAATAGTCCTTGTAGGAATATCAATGATCGCATTCTCTTTAACTTTAATTCTAGTTAAGACAACATCTGCTTTGTTGCCAACTGCAATATCGCATTAAATCCGTTTAAAACCGATTTGCTTTTTGCAGGTTGTCTGTGCATCATTGGTAAGACGGTTTTTCAAATCATTTGCCTCCACCTAAATGAGCTATCTGAATAGCCAACATAGCTGGTTTGTAAAATAATCGCCTTGCCATAAGGTGTAAAAGGCATACGAATGTTATTTTTGCGAATACACATGTTTTACTTACTCCGCCATCTCTTTAACTTACGAATAGGGGGTAACGCTCTTCCTAACCATTGTATTCAATCATTACGAGCACCTAAATGTAAATCTGTTGCAGGGCAATGCATAATGCTAATCGGCTTCAGCTATCATCGCAAGAAATAGGGGTCTATTCTGCTTTTGGGTAAAAGCGGGAAGGGCTTCCAAGTGACCAGTAGATACTCTCCTTTGGGTAACCTTCTTGGCGATTGTTTTTTTTACAGCAAGTAATCAATAGACAATATTAGGTCTTCATCACTAACTCAGCGGTAAGTCAATGGGCTTATTGTATTTTTAGCAATTCAAAGACGATATCAAAATGTGCTCTTTAGCTGGTGCATCGTTGAAGAATCCCCCTACAACATCTGCTCCATTTTCCATCGGCCTTCAATACATCATCCTCTTTCTGTACTGGCAATTTTTAATTGATTCCCTTCTTGTGGAATGCCAACAACTTGATATCCCACTAAATTTTGTATTCTTCTTTTAATTTCAAATTGTTTCAAATCTGTAAAACCTGTGCTGGAATCGAATTTGAATGCGTTCTATAAGTGGTTACCAACCATAAGGGATAATCATTCTAGCGTTCTCTTAGCAGATCGTGATATCTTTTTTTGTAAAAGTTGGTTTTCAGTTCTGCGTTCACTGGATGGCTTCTTTTAATGTTTTCCAGAGTATTTGGTTACATCAGCAATTAGCGCTTTTATCTAGATTGAAAAGATGAACTTCCGAACAAAACTGGTAATAAACTTCTTCCTTTTGCAATCGATAACAACGCTGGCTGATTCCTGTAATTGCTTTCTTCAATAGCAGTGATCTTTCCATCTTGAATGGCTACATCTTTTCAAACTTTACACCATCGTTTAAAAGTAACGTTCTTTAATAAAATATCCCATAATCAAATCTCTCCTTTATTATTTTTTATTATGCAAACACTAATGAATAATTATAGCATTACAGAAGCTAACGAAACTCCCATTTAACATTTCCTTTAACAACTTCTAGAATTGGAATGCTACAATTCCTGGAAGATAAAGCTTTGCATAGTAAATGTTAACAAAACTCATTTGACTACCAAACCAACACTAGTAACGAAACCTAATGCCAATGGTGTGAAAACCTAATGAAACGGCCAACGGGTAATACCAATGTTAGAATTGATCCGACATAACGCACCAAGCTGGAATATCCGGATTAAAATATCCGGTTTAAAACGGCAAAACAGGTACAACGAGTGCTGCAAGGACTGATCAGCTAACACCCGCGATAACAGCAAATGTTCCTGTCTGACATCACAATCACGTTAATAAATCCTAGAAAATACCAACTGGAAAAACGAGTTAAGATATAAGGTTAGATCCATCAATCATTGGCCTTCAACTGTTTTCATTCATGACTGTTTAGAGGAAGAAAATTTAATAGCAAAGAAGTGAACAACCATATAAAAACTAGGTGTGAAAATAGGGTTACCGACAAGTTAATTAAACAACTGGTCCTAGAGATAAACAGCAAATAAAAGAAGATTGCCCTGTAGAGTTAGTTTAATTAATTGAACCATTTGAATAAACTTGGAATAATCATCATTTGCTTCTTCTTTGAAGCCTAAAGTTGCGACGTTTGTACAAAAAATGCTAATAAGATAGCCAACGGGCAACAAAGAATAACCAATAAGGACGCAAGTAGCAACGTTTCACTTCAGGGAAAATCACCTAATTTTTGAAACGATAACTAGACTCTAGTGAAGCTGGTGATGTTTGTAAAAAGAGACAGCTGCTGCTAATGACATGCGGGCAATCAATTTCTGGAAACAACTCGCGACTGCAAGCCGAAGGCACGGTGCGATTAACCATGGCACTTCCTCACCAATACCGGAATACATATAAGTTGCAGCAGCTGTCATATAACAATAAGGCTGAAACGTATTCTACTTTCCCTTTTTGTACCTCTTTATTTTTTTTTTTTTTTTTTAGCTAATGTTAATAGCCGGCAGTATACCCACCTGATTTTAAAACCACAGCCATCGCATAGCAGAGTTAACAATCGGAACAGTGATGGTAGCATAGTAGAATGCCTGCCAAGAAATTGGGCATTTTGACTTTCTGCTAGACCCAGATTTCCGCCAATAACCATGGCCAATGCTCCACCTGCTAAACCTACGATAATCATATCTACTTTTTAAGAATAATAACGTTAAAACGACGATTAAAGGAAACAAGAGTAAAATGGCCATAAATGCCAGTGGGTGCTGTAAACTGCATCAATCTGCAAGCAAACACGGTTAATGGTGTTATGATAGCTACTGCTGCGTACATGATTAAAAGAACGAGTTTTTTGTCGTTTTTCATATTTTTCTTCCCACTCCCTAATATAATTCTTGGTTCCTGAAAAAACCAAGCTAAAGCAATCAACAAGGCGTTTTCTAAAGAACAAATAATAGCTTCTTTACATTGATGGCAAATGCAATGGCAGATTCCATTTTGGTCCCAATACTTCCAGCTGCATTCAAAATGTCCTTCTGAGACCGTATTGATTGGCTTTCTTCTACAGTAACCCTTCTAATTTTTTTTGGTTCGGCTTGCCGTAATTTAAAATAAACATTGTTTCACGGGCAGAATCTGTCAAAGATCAATGAATACATCAGCAGCTACTTGTTTCTGCTAATCTAACCAGATAAATCTTTATCGATACAGCTCTATAAACCCTGATACAATGCCTTTTTTCATCGAAACTACGAATAACACCGCCAAACCTGTAGAAATAACAAACGGTATTATTTCTCGATTAACGTGTTTTAATCCGATTTCAACAACCAATGAATTTTTTTAGGTTTGTGGAGAAGCAAACGACTCGTACGGTAAACCGCGGCCTGCATTCTTCTACCATGTCCCTCCTTTTTTCAACGGTTAGTTGCTTTTTGTTCTTCTTCAACAGTATAAAATACACCAATTGGTTTTGTTGGATTTTGGGAAAGCCACATCTGAAGCATCACTTCTGTTTCTGTTAAGACAAGTTCACAACCTTTCCTGAGATATTTTTTTTGAAGCAAGAACGCCATTTTTCAATGATTGTTCCATCATGTATCCGAATAAAACCCTTGAGATTGTGCAACTTACACATGGCAAAGCAATTGTGGTACCAACATCTTTTGCTTCCTCATTTGTCTCAAAATATTTCGCGACTTGAAGGACCCAATTTTCCATGAGTAATAAATGAACTTGATAATCCTGCTTCTTAACATCTGAAATAGAATCTGTACTAATGCTAACGTTTTCATTTGGTTTTCAAATGTGCCTTTTGATTCGGTCCTTAAAATTGATTTTCCACCAAGAGCGGATAACGACACGTTTTCCTCATTATAATCTTAAACCCTTATTTTTGTTAGTATTCCGAAAAGCCATCCGGTCATGGTATCCAACCTGACGTACTCTCCCATTTGTTCAGGATATTTAAAAATCTTAATTTAATTTGATTTCCACTATGCTGTTCACCCAGTTCCCTCCCACAAAAAGATACAAATCCTTGTACTGTATTTGTGTTGAGCGGCATAACGTAAATACGTTTCTGCAACAATAGTCGTTAGGCTTTTGTTCTCCAACAGTTCTAGAGAATGCTACGAAACGTTTATTCTAATAGCGGTAAGCCGAATCAATACTCACAAGCCTACTAATAATCATCTCCTGAAGGTGTTTAGTCCCCATGCCACGTCCTAATGAAGTAAAGCATACTACTTTTTTAGGACCTTTCTTCATTTGAAAAAAGGCCAGCACAATTTTTTATAAATAGTTCCATCATAAATCCAATGCATTTAAAAATAATGGCAATGGCTGTTTGAACCATTTTTGATTCTAATTCTTTTATTCCGCTTCAATTTAAGACCAATTCAATTGATCTAAACTGAATGTTTGGCTGCAAAGGTAAAACTGAATCATAAAAACGAATGTAATCGAATGATAATACGATACGAAATTGTTTCCAAAATTGTTTCTTTGGAATCATAATAAAATAGGTCTGCTACTTTTAATCTCTTTTATCCGTTTTTTTCGTATCCTTAGCAAAAAGAAAGATGTAAAAAATGGCAGTTTTCTCCATTTTTATCCCGTACCAATAAAAAGTAGCTTGCTTACCAGTCATTAAGTTAAAACCATTCTTAAAGGATACTGTAACTTGCCAAAAAGAAGTTGTTCTTGGTTGTTGCACTTGTTTCTTTTAATTGTTTTTTGGACACTTTTGAAATAAAAATCATAGTAACCTCTTTAAAAAAACAAGATAAAAAAATGAACGCAGGTGAGCGACTAAGATTTTACTTATTCCTATCACTCACTAGTCATCATTTTACAAATTTTGTTCAGTTTTAACTATTCATACTAATTTTCTTGCGTAAGCTGTTAACTGCTTTTTCAAAAGCTTCATTTGGAGGGTTAACTTGTTTCAGCATCAAATTGACCTCTGCCAGCAACTGTGTTAGCATACCGTGTTGATTACTGGTAAAATACCTTGTTGCTATACACTTTCTTGCATCAATCCCTAAACACAATTCCTTTAAAGTCCCAGGTTGGATTGGGAAAGTTCGTAATTGGTGCTAAACTGTGATTTCAGTCATGTCATTGTGTTTTCATGCATCCAATTAAAACCACCAGTACCAACAAAGCGAGTAACAGCTTGGAGCAGCAACCAATTGCCATTCCAACCAACACCAATGTTTCTGTTATTGAGCTATCCCCAATATCTGGATTGCATCAATCTTCAGAGAAACCAGAGACAGTAAAGTCCTTTTGGTGTGGCTTTTACAGGTCCAGTTGAAACCACTCGTCTCCCATACCACTATACGGATACCAAAGTTTTCAAAACCATTCTTGTCATAGCTGTTACGATTGTTCCTTCTTCAATCATTCTTGCTCCATCCATACGAACTTTAGCAGCTGCCAATCATTGGGTTTAAGAAGAATGATCGGGTAATCTGCTAAGAAGACTTAAAACATCTTGGCGATCTTTTTCGTTCATATCGACTCAGAACATAACTGGAAACAACTTCTTTTAAGAAAGGTTTAGTGAAAGCAGCGATATTACGTTGGTGGAACTCATCTCCTCATTGCAATTGAATTTTGCAATGATAACGTTCAAGTTCTACCTTCGGTCCATTTGTTAATACTTTGCTTAATGCAGGTCCTAAGATATCACGCATCCAACGTAGACAGAGTAAACCAACTTTCTTCGCTAATAAAGCACCGGAAGCGAAAACAGCGCCAATCCCTTCAATTTAACGTACAGTAAAAGCACGATTGCCCATCTGTTCTGTTTTTCTACAACTAAAAACAGGCATGTTTTGCCAGACGTGATACCACCCATTGGTTCACAGCATCTACGTGATGAACAAGGAATAAAGGATACTTCGCCCCTATCAGCATTTCTCTAGCTTCTTCTTCAAGTTGTAGCCACTCTTCGAAACAGTGAAGCTCCAACACATGAGCCCTTCATTGGAATCAGTCAATATTTTTCAATATTTTAATTGGCGGTCAGCATGTAATAATACTTTTCCATTCAATTCTTTGATACCGTTTTTGCCGGTACAACCATCTAATAAAAAATGGAGCCCTGCTACATTTTTGTCATGACAGCTTGGTTTGCTTCGTCAATTGTTTTATAATTCATTTTTTAAACCCTCCTATATTGTTTCTACAATTTAATTCGTTTTTTATTCAGCTAGCGTAGTGATCTAAGAAAGTAAAACAAGATTTTTTTGAAGTGTAACATCTCCACCAGCACTTGTCTTCCAGTCAACATTGGACGCGCTTTGGGGCCTTGGTTTTCTTCAATTGCTTCTGCAAAGCTTTTCAAACAACCGTTTATAACATAAGGTTTTTGTGGCTTAAACAAGTCTAAAAACAGCTTGAGAGCTTTTTGTAAATTCAATGTCTTGATTCTTCAACTTCTTTGAAAGCCTTTTTTCTTCATCTTTAACGGTAAATGGACTCTAGAAGGCCTAAAGCAGTACGGACAGCTTTATTGTTGCTTGAACCAAACAAATAACGCCAGCCTCTTCAAGGATTTTCTTGTTGGACGAGCTAGTTTTGTGATCACTGTTGTTCGCAACGACTGTTTCCTAAAACCACTAGGTCTCGTCCGTCTCCTTTAGCACTAATTTTAAGCTTTTTTAATAGCAGGAGCCTAAATTCAGTAGCCATATCATTCGGTGAGCGCCACTAGCCTAAAACATACAATCTAAAAAATGACTTGCTATTTCTGATTTGTCCGCCAGCACGTTGAATCATTTCAATTCTTTTCTCAGGGTCAATCATTGGACTGTTGTTTACCTTGAGTGTACATATCATCACCTAACATCAATGATTTCGTGTCCTGCAGAATTTAAAATAAATCCATCATCATGTGTTAATCTTCTTCAAGGTTTAAGCCCATCAGCAATTAAACATCCCTGCTTCATTAGCTTAGTGTTCCACCTGAATAATAGCCTTTAATCAAGGTTTGTTCTGGTCAATGAAACGGATGGAATTTCTACTGTTTCATCAATACTTTGATTTCTTCACCGTTTAAAAAGAAGCGACAGCAATTAGCTGTTTCTTCTAATGTATAAGCGTGGTAAAGGTCTTTTTCCATGGTATGCGGTTTTCCACCTAAAAGAAAATGGTCACAACTGGTTTAGAATCCTTTTCTTAATAAACCAAGTACTTTTATCTCTAACAGAATTTTTTGCAGGTGGTTTAATAACACCAATTACATCTGTATCAGGATTCTTCTTCTAATGCTACGAATTGTATCTAGCAATTGTAATCCGCCCAACTTCTTCTGAAATAAAATCACGGCCACCTGTACCAATAGCATTGGTCCACAACCCAGCACCTAATTTGTCAATAATCGTTGTTGAAAACTTCTTGAATCCCAGTTCCTGAAGCACCAACATTGCTGTCTCCTGGTCTAAACTATATTCCGTAAAGTGCCATTGGAATCAACCATGATAAACCTGTTTTCCACAGTCAGGTCCCATCATGATTAGCCTTTTTTCGTGAGCTTTTTTCTTCAAACGAAGCTTCATCTTCAATTGATAACGTTATCACTAAAGATAAAAAGGATTTAATCCTCATCTAACGCTTTTTTCCGTTTCCAAAGAGCAGCAATACGTACCAGGAACTGAGATCAACGCAATTGTTTGCATTTTTCCTAATTTCAAGCTGTTTCCCACGTGCGTGCAGTTTCATTTGTGTCTTCTGATCAGTAGTAGCTTGAGAAGCCAAGAAATCATCTACTCAGTTAAAACAGCTCCATTACGCCATCGTTTCTGCGTCTACAACCAAGTGCCCATATCATTTTGCAGAAGCTTTCTGCAGTTCTGGTGTTTCAAGCCGCTCTTCAAATAAATCTTTGTTAGCAGGTGTCCTCATAAGGATTAACTTTTTAACAACCTGCAATTGTGTTTAGTTTGTCGTTAGCAACATCAGCACAAATTGATATCTTGATAAAGAATTTTCTTTATTATTGGTGGCAACAATTTTGATTCCTCGCAATCTATTAAGTTTTACTTGAATCGGTCACACGTTTCCCTTTAGGAACAATCATAATTGAAAATTTAGTGTCATGGTTCGTTTTCCTGACTCTCAATAATAAATAGAGTTTCATAATTTTTTGATGTTCGTTTTTTTTTCAATACGTATCTGCTATTATTTAATGAAACCAGTTCATCTCTCCCACTAATGAACTAAATTAACCCCCTTTTCCAAAAAAAATGAATTTGTTTACCTAGTCAAAACATGCAAAATGATGGAGAATAAACCATTTTTTTTGATAAAGTAATGCTAAGACAATTTATATTTCGCTAAATAAAGGAAAGGCTTACAATATATAGTATAACTTTTTTTTTGCAATTACATTGTAACTGTAAGAGCTAAGAAAATACAGCCCTTTATTATCCCTAGTGTATAATTCGGACTAAAAAATGAAAAAAGCGACCTGCTTTTCGAATTCTTTGTTTACTTTTGCTTTACATCACCGCGTTAAAAATTATTTTTTAGGAGGTTTAACAAAATGGAAACCAGAAATTTTTTTCCTTGCTAAGGCATTCTTCTCTCACATTATCTGCATCTTTATCGAGCAACGGACAACTTAAAAAATCAAACGCAAATCATTTACTTCAACGGTGGTGGATTGATCTGGGGGAGACAAGTGAGACTTGCAAAGACTTTAACATTGACCTATTTCTTAAGAGCAGTTATCATCTTTTACAACTGTCGATTATCTTTAGCACCAGAAACGGCTCTCCAGAAATTATAATGTGGCAGTTGAGGCTGTGGAATGGTTTAACCCATCATTCCGATAGGTCTTACACTTTACCAACTAATGATTAATAATTTTATTTGGACGTCCGACTGGAAGCTTACTTGGCTTTACTGTTGGGGAGCGATTTGCGAGATAGAGAAGAAACCCATAAGAATTAAGTTTTATGGTATTCGTCCTATCCAAGAAGCCTTTTATCTCTTACCAAGTAACCATTACCAGACCTATCCAATTATCCCTAGGTCATTAGTTAACGCAACTCATCCAACCCTAACCCTCTTGCTAAAGGACATAAAACTCCGTTACGCTATTTTATCCTTTATGCAGACAAACAAGGAACGATGGTTAGATTTGCTTCTGCCGGATAAAAAAAGCAAAGTCAATTTTCATTAAACAGATAACCACTGCAGCACTTCCTCAGTTTTTTATTGTCCAAGTAAAAAAACGATCAAGACGTCCCTTTCGCAACAAAGGTTGAAAACTAAGTGGAAAATTTCTTCAACTAAATTTGTTGTGATTGAAAAAAGCCACTCAAGCGACTTTTGAATGTGACTCGAACGAAATGAAAAAGCTCTAAAGTGTCTACAAGAAGTTATCAATGGTTTAAATAACTAATTGAGGTCAATCACGTGTAGAAAAAGCCTTAATTATCCGTTTGTACAAACAAAGCGCCTAATAAGGCTTTTTTTAGTTACTCTCTTTTTAAAAATCTAACTAAATCATTCCTCTTTTTTTTTTTAACGCTTCTTTTTTATTTGGTTCCTTCCCCTTCTACATAGTTGATAAAACGCGATTTTTTTCTTTATCTATCCTTTATTTGATTTCATTTTTTTACCTGCTCTTTTTACAAGAATAAGATTATTAAATGGTTTGAAGTTCTTTCTTTCTGTTATGTAGTGTACTGCTTTTTAAGCTATCCAGTTTATTTTATCCATTCCGGACTTTCCTTATTAGATTACCTATTAAAGCGTTTTCTTATTCATCAGCTAAAACTTTTGTATTTTTGTACATAATGAAAAATAAGGAAAGTGAAAGTATGAATTTAACAGTAAAAGATGCTTGATTTCGATTCTCATCAAAGAGGCAATCTGTCTTAACTAACACGCTAAGTTTAGAAAATAACGTAACCGGTATTATGGTTTTGAAAGTCCAGACATTGAAAAATTGGGCCGTGAAGGTGAAATATTGCTAAGCAGCTATTATGCATCTAAAGGACCTTTCTCTGATGAGCTCAAGGAATTTTTCACTAAGGTCATCACTTAAAATAAGTGGATTGATTATTAAAATTGATCGGGTAGTCTATCCATTCAAACTTCATTATTGAATTGTGGCGAAAAAAATGATATCCCTTTAATTTCAGATACCCAAACAGGCACTCTACGACCTATTTCCTTATTAAGATGTAACCGGAAAAAAAATAATTAACAACAACATTCACCTATTAGAAAAATATTACTCTTTACAAAATCATTTCACAAAATGGGCTCTAACGAACCCTGAATTAAATCGACATTTTGAATGTTCTAAAAGATTTACTAAAAAAACCTATTAGTTTGTTTAAAAATACATTAAAAATGACTGCATTAGCAAACAGATCCACTTTTATAAACGATGTCTGTTTATCCAAATCTATTTCATTAAACAAACAAAAAATATATTGAATTAAAAATGATTATAACTCGTCGCAAAAGTTGCCTCGCCAATGCTAACAAAAAAAACAAGACCTATAACTCAATTAGTCATAACCTATTCCTTAACTTAAAAATTAATTCCTACGAATTAATCGTCCATGAAATTGATTCCCTTATCCACATGAAAGATTTCTTAGCTATTGAAAATACCATTAGTTTTCTTCCAAGGAGTTGCTGAAAAAATACGCTGTTTCTCAAACTACTTTGCATTATAAAAATAGCATCATTTAGACTAATTTGAAACAATCGATCGAAGATAAAAGAAGAATTAAACGAAAAATAAATAATCTGAAATTACTAGATGAATTCAAACTTCCGTATCTTTA
>Ga0163217_1039476_pt1 | contig 15422 bp, 18 predicted proteins | sample SynspAceP_FD_185933 | JGI IMG/M metagenome (GOLD analysis project Ga0163217, IMG submission 185933) | Saline lake microbial communities from Ace Lake in Antarctica - Synechococcus sp. Ace-P (PacBio error correction) | ecosystem: Environmental > Aquatic > Non-marine Saline and Alkaline > Saline ...
AAAAAGACGCACCATCTCAAATCCCGGTGGCATTTTTCCCTAGTTTAAACCCTCGGCCCCTTTTTGCTCTAATTCGGGTTCCTGTCCCAAAATCACGGGGAACCCCGGCGCCGTCGCACACATCCGTCAAACCTGTCCATCACCCCGTCACGCTAGGGGTCACCGCGGTAGTTCTTTACACACCGGCATACCTAAAGCCAGGTTACACCCACGGCCTCCTAAATCCGACACTTCTGGTACCATCCACAACAAACACTTCCAACTCTTAGGCAACCAGTACCATCATCGGGAAAAAACGTTACGAGAGGAAAAGCCCGACCATCTAATAATTTCCAAGGCAACGATCATTGACCCCCAACAAGAGAACACCCATGGCAGTCCCCTGGCATCTAAGAGACCGGGGATGGCACGGTTTAACCGTAATTATTAACCCAAAAGAACGTCAAGCCGTCTCCTCCCCCCTCAAGCACCCTTTAACAACTAACCCCCACCTAACCATGCCTTGCCCCGGCATACACACATATGAAATCACAAACGCGGCAGCCCTCCTCGAAATGACATATGGCCCCGGGAACCGTTAACGTGTGCAACAAAAATAGTATGAATCCAGAGACACGAGCCAATCGGGGTCGCAGTCCCCCAGCAACTCAGGACTCCACGAAAAAACAACACCAATTAAGCCTAAACCGGTTTGCGGAAGGCTAAACAGCTGCATCGATCCAGCGGTCCCCACCCAACAACCCACCAGACTCGCACGCGCAACGTCAACAGTAAGGATCAGCCAAAATCACCAACCACGCCGGCAAATAGGCATGCCACAATCCACCGCCAGCGACAGCCGCCTTTGGACCTGCAATTGCCACGCCCGCTGCAACGACGGCAAGGGCCCCCGTCCCGCTCCAATAAAGCCAACGTTCCACCTCCAGTCCACGGTCTCTGCCGATTAAACAGCGCACCAAACCCAAGCGTTAGATCAGCCACCCCCGCCAACAGCGACACCTCATTCCCGCCCGATCACGCAATCGGACTCTCATCGGACAACACAAACCGATTCTGGCTCAACCATCGACTGAACCAGCGGGCCGTTAAAACCATCCGACAAATCATCCGTGCCACGCCACACATACACCACCCCCTCGGTCCAGAGCCTACAGACGCCCATCGCATCACCACAAATGATACCCCGCGTAAACACGCGCCACGCGACCATGAACTCCCTGCTCAAAAGCAGCGACCCCACACCGCGCCCCACGTCAACCACTCGACGGTTCTCCATTCACGTCCCTGCCCTTTAAACGGCCCGCTTCACAACCACCGCAAACGCCGCAGCATCATAACGTCCATTCGCCTCAACCGTATGTTTGGAACACAAACAATGCGGATAAACTCTCGCATTTATTCCGCCAACCAAGCTCAAAGCATTCGCCTCCACCCCCCAAATATGTTGAGTATATTCACAAACTAATTCTTTCGCACCCGCGCCAATCCTACAAACACACCACACACCCCATCTCGAATCGTCTCCCGGCAGTAACAAAGTGCCGAGCGCGACCCCGACCGACCTTTGCTCAGCCGCGCATCAGAACGAAAGCAACCGGTAAACCGGCGCAGCAGAAGATTGGAACGGGGTGACCCTTTATCGTCGACCACAATCACTGCTGAAACATCTCCCGAGTAGTAAAGACCATGGCAGCCCCATACCAAACATCACCACGTGCGTGACTCGGCTGGCACCATTGGAAGATCAAGATACTGCCAAGGTGCCTGATAAGTCGGCAGCGACCTACAAGAAAACCACACAACGCAGCCCTTTGGTTTAGTACCTCTCAACGTTGAACCGGCATCCACATCATCCAACCGAAACCGGGTTCAAACGCGCGGCGTGGGCCCCAAACTCACGCACGGGGGCAATGTCCACGTACCAAACCCCAACGCAGTCCAGTCGCTTGGCCTTCGCCCAATCGCCATCGGCTATTCCTGGCTTACAACCCCCTGGATCAGATGGCGGTGATGTGCGTGCACCATCGCTCGCCAAACCTCGCATAAACCAACAACCCGATTGGACACGAAATACACGGCAACGAAAGCACCGCTTGGCCAGCAGACCCAATAGAAGAGCAACCATCCCTAAGTGTGAAAGCTGGCACCACCCCACACCGCCCAACGGGGTTACGCCACAAGATTCATCAAACAGAAAGCCATCTCCTCAACGTGCAACGGGCAACCACACATGGTAACAAATCCAGACCACGGAGGGGCTTCAACGGCCCACAGGAGCCTCTTGACGGGCAGCGGATCGCCACGGTCTCCTACCCAAAGCCGGCACCCTTTCACTTCGGAGAATCGCACGATTATCACAACCCCTTGTCGAGTGCAGAAATTGAAACACCATCCGCGCCACACCGCCAGCGCCACAAATAACGGGGCACCAAGCCTGGTGCGGACGCCTGTCAACCACGCGCTTCGTGCCGTCAGGTCCGCATTCACAAGCGATAATCTCCGCCCCACGGCTTGTCGCACGGCCAATTGACGGGCTGCACGCGCGCAGGCACCCACAGGAACGCATAACCACGTTCTGCGCGCGAGCAAAACGGGTCTCTTTCGCATACTCTCTCACCGGATTTGGGGGTCCGCATCAAGCGGCCACCGCCAGTCCAAAAGCCAGGAAATTCAGCCCTGCAACCTATGGCAAATACTCTCATAACCCCCCACTCCCTCAGTTGAGCCAACAACGCCGCACTCGGGGATAGCAATTCCTGAAAGGACGCAAGGAGCGGGCGCCAGTCTTAACGAAAGCAAACCGGAAGCTACGCCAACAAAAACGCTCACCCAGCCGTGCGGACCTCTACTGAACTGCCCGTAAATCAAACCGGGACTTCTCACCTGCTAACGGAATTGACGTCACGCGCGTCCACGACCTACCTCAACGCCATCGAGGCCTCAAGGTCGCCACCGGAGCACCGGAGATGGCCACCCATGTACCAGCCCTCCTTCGGTTGTTGCCCGTAAAGTAACCTGATGAGGGCTGAAATACCTTTTCAATCACTGCGGCGAATCGCTCTCCGCGGATACCGGAACCTCCCAGTCACCAGCCACCCCGCACGCCTACCTGCATTCACGGAAAAGCCCGACGGTGTCGCCAGGACTGCTGACCAGCAAGCGCCCCAGCGGATGCGTGATACCCAAGGTAACCGCAAAAGCCCTGGGACCCGGCTGATCGACCCGCTATAACGTGGGTATCGCTGATGGACGCCACGACAGAGCCCGGTGCTGGGGCCCCAGATCCCCGCGAATCGGGCCTCGGGCAATCTGCTGCACACGACACGGCTCCATGCTCCAACTGCCTCCAACGCCACGCCCGCAACGGCGCGGCTACTACGTGATCAAGAGCACTTCTACCTGAAAAACCTGAACACACCGGACCGCACCGAGCCATAGACGTCCGGACTTCACGGCACTTCAACCGGTCACCCCATGACCCGGTCAATCAGAAACCGTAACGCCTACAAAACCCGCCGGATCCTCACCTGCCACATCCATTCAAGCGTCGGGCCTATGATGGCTAGTGAGAGCTCCATTCAACCGCGATATGTCGACTTATCCAACTCAACACTCAGCAGAACGGCGGCATTGCTCGACGCTGTTCGCAACCCTGCAACAAACCATCAAGACGGCGTCCCCTACGAAAGTCCAACATGAAGTACGGTGTTCCGGCAAGCGGAACGACGTACCCCCATAACTTTCAAGGTCAGCGTATAAGCCACACCCGGCTGCGAATAAGCCACTCCATCAAGCGGCCTCGGAAAATCCCAAACTCCACAGAGCACGCAGCATGACGGGGCACAACACCCCCCAACCGCTCGCAAACACCCAGCCAAGTTGAAGCCCGGAACGCCCCCACCCGGCCCATTGCATGCTGGCTCACCGGGAGACTTCGCAAGCCCAAGTTTGCCGTCGCCTCACCGACATGGTCAGCCCGCAAACAGCACATCAACGGCCTGTCGACACCGTCAACGCTACACAATGCGGGCAAGCGCAAAGGCATCACCAACACCAAACCATCCCGATGGCATCATTACCGAGGCATGAAACCCGGTATCGCCGCAGAATCATTGCCCGGGACTCCAACACCCCGCTGCATCGGGCCAATGGACGGCATTATCGCCATCGGCCGGGCTGGGCACAAAACATCTGCCATCCATGGGCTGCAGCGAAACCGCCCCGGCCCATCTTGATCTACGCGCACCAATTCCCCCAGCAAGAAAACCACACCCGACACACTCATTCCTTGTCGAATCCGGTTGCATCCAAGAAACGGTCTCCACCAACGAGCTCAAGCAACGGGAGAAAACGCGGGATCCCGGGCCCAGGCTCCTGCGGCGGGGCAATTAACACGGCCAACACCATGGCCCTCGCCATAATGCCATGGCAAGCTCCCCAGCCCGGAGCCAGACGCTTTCCGCAGACAAACCCAGACTGAAACGCGCCGCCATCCATCCTCAGTTCTGCCGGGACATCAAACCAGCGACATCATGAACCCGTGAACCTCGAGAACGCCATACCCGTGTTACGGGCCTGCGCCCAACCAATGCCGGCGCATCTGAATCGCCATGGCCTCAGACCCATCGGGGGCGCGGGAACCCGGACGACGTTCACCCCCAATCGGCGAGACAAGTACCGGTACGGCCGACCTGCCCCCAGTCAATACTGAAATCCGAGCTGACCAGATGCGATGTCCACAATAAAGCTGCTGGAGCCTCCTGCCACGTGACTGCCCACCGAGCCACCGGGGCCAAACGCGGCCGAGAACCCCTCCTGGGCCCAAGGGTCAGCCCTACCCGCAGGGGCAACATCATCCAGTCTTCGACAAACCTCCATCAAGCTGCAACAAGCCACTGCACCCAAAGCACCTCTCCCCAAGCCGCAATGGCCAAAGATCACGCAAAAGGCAGTCAACCGCAAGCAAAACGGGGGTATCCAACTCCCGGTGAAAAGAAGGCCAGACCGCCATACCGCTGCACCATATCGGCCGGTTATGCGTACCCCGCAATAACCCCAAAGCGCCCCTCAAAGCGCGAAAATCTCAAGTCCCCACTCAAAGCTATATGGCAGTTTGAAAGGCCGATACGACGCCTCCCGCGCAGCCACGGCTTTGGTGGTGCCATGTCACACCGAAGCCCAGGCAGCCCCGATGCCATGTGCAGGAAGGGCAGAATCAAACCATCGACGCCGAAAACCCGCAAATTTAGCCCCCACCGACTGGACGAAGAAATCGGCCCGGCCTATACCTCAAAACCCGCACCAGCCATACCCCGCGCGGCGAAATACTCCAAATAACATCGCCTCGTCCTCGGAAGTCGTACGATACAATCATAGACCCTCACGGTCGGCCTAGCGCTTCCATTGACACGCACACGGCAAGACTCAACACGCCACCCAGAAACAACCACTCAGTTTGTCCATTAGTTGATATAACCGCCCGTAAAAATCAGGATCAGTGTTCAGTAATGCCGGGCCCTGGCACTGACAATACCGGCGGACTGACAGCTAATCGCATACAACAAAACCAACATCACGGATCAGAAAAAAAGCCAATTACGGGCCTCCGGCGGGCTCAACCCTACGCCAACGGCTTGGCCCTCGAGCGGCCGGGCGGAAAAAGGACTCAAAGCGGCCGTCTCCTGGGAACGCAATGACAGATTCCCCATTGGGGACTGGGCGCCGGCGAGGCAATCCCCATGCGAAAGTCGAGACACGGGGACTCACCCCGCAATAAGTTGCGAAGAAACCACGATGTCACCGGGCTCATGTAGAAATTGGATCACAGCACCGGTCGCCGGCCGCCCCGGACAACCTCGGAAATGTAGGCCAAATCCAAGGATCTGGATAAGGCGCAGTGACACGTCGGCGGGTCATTGCCGAAAACGGGAAACTGTTGCTTACATAGCGGTAACACCTCTCCCAACCGGCCGGCCAGCACAACACAGCCGCAATAATTACCTCCGGCGGATCAGATCAACGCCAACCCTAGCATCATCACCGCCCAACCCAGCACCCGCCCCATCCGCACGGAGCCACAACAATAAGTGCGTAAATACCAAATGCTCTGGAGACGTCACCAAAGCAAAACCAGAAAAGCAACCCCAATGAAAGAACCGGCGAATCACCTTTATCTCGTACTGCTCCCGACCATCAACGCAGCAACGGCCAATCCCACTGAACCCCGCCCGCAAGTGATCCACCAACCCAACCAACCACATCAGCAGGAACATCACCAACAACTACAACTACCGTGATACTATCAAGTGTCTCGAAGATTTCTTATCTAACCCAATAGTCCTCCAGCAAATTTAAACATTTCCCCTACCTTCATCTCACCCTGCCCAGTCTTTCCGATGGGGACCCATAGACAACTCCTCCATTAACATCCACACGGACCAAAAGCAAATGATCATGTCACGGGGATAAAAAACCATAACACCACAACCCGCCGTGCCTCTACCAGCCTACCCGAACGCCCTCTACCGCAACCCGGCCGCCAGATTAATCGCTGGTATCGGCTACGCGCCGGCGGGAAAAACCATTGCGTGGCAGCCCGAACTGGCCGGGCGGCTGATGAAAAAACCCCTGAACTATTCACGGACCTTTTGGGAACCCTTTGTGCATTCCTTTCCCATGGCAATCACCGCAATCATTCGCCTGCCGGCAGGCATTCCAGAAAGGTTGACCACATCACCCCCTTTACCTCCGGCGCTTCCAGACAATGCGCCAATAGCAAAATCTTTGCCACTGTAACTGAAAAACCGGCATAAAGTCATGACGCAAACTCTAGCTTCACAGTTATCCGTAATCACTCTACCGCCACATTGATACCATGACGAGAACCCGCCGGTTCCCGCTGCAACGCAGCAAAGCTGTTCTGACCGGCCCACACTTGGGGCAAAACCCATTCCTGCACATATCGGTTGCACGGAAACCATAGCGCCGGGCTCGCCGAAACAAAACACCTCTCTAATCGCCATTGATTACACCTACACCTGCCGAAGTGGAGCAGCCCTGATGAGCGCAAGGAACCTCGTAAATCTCTTATAACAATCTCCAACACACGGGCAGACGTAACGACCTTATTAGAACCATCAGTCGTGGGTTGCGCGAAAATTTGCCCCCAACATCCCCGAAATCCGAGCTAACCAGCACTTGAAACCGGAACGGTGGGTACTATACCAAGAAAACATCAAAAGTAATATGAAAAGCGCGCCATCCGCGAAATCATCGCCGTCTTCCATCCCAACATGCATACAAGCAGTTATCGATTGCCCACAATCGGTCGCTGGTGCCCCATAAAGGGCCAACCAGCGATACGGCGGTTTTCAAAGTGACGGAAATACTCCGCGCCAAAATTTAAAACTCAAGCTACTCCTCTAATTTCTCTCTCTCGCCATACAAGTCCAGTCCGTCGCTTTCAACAAAGCATCCGAAAGCAACCGGCAATAGTTGGCCGGGAATGGACATTATTTATCGACAATTGACATACGACCTCGGCCACCGTTTAACTCTACGATATCAGGAATTCTTTTTTTTTTTATATTTTTTTGCCCCCTGCTATCGGTTAGATCAGTTTGCTCGCCATCAACAGCTCAACCAGCTTCATTGTTGGCGGAACGGGCTTTCTCCCATTATCTATTTGTTTCGTACTGCTTTTTCGACGAAACCACCCCTCGGCATTAGAACAAGAATCAGTTTTTTCCCACATACCGAAGACAAAGGACCAAACGTCGGGATCCTAACAAACTATAGCCAACCGCCCAACTTTGGCTTAATACTTTTTTAAATTTGTCCCGAATTAGCATTGTGTGCTAATCCCATAGCTCCAATAGACCGGGATGTCCGCGTTTATTTCTTCTGCCAAGGCAAATAGACGAATAAAGGCAATAAGACTGCAACGGGTCCGGGCCGACAGGAACTAAGTCCAAGGCGGTACCCCTATAATGACGGTAAGAATGCGGGTTCACGGTCTTAGCAAGAAAGCCCCACTCGTCCCCCTGCAAAACCCCTCAACACCCCGCCCAAAAGTCTGATACGCAGAACAAAATCACAACGCTTGAAGGCAGGCAGTTGAACAATCCATTTAACCCTCGAACGATGTTCCCTCTGTTAACCTTCTCTTTGGTTCGCCACAACTAATGCAGCGCCCTACTTCCGTAACCTTGGCCCGACAAGGAGTTTAGCGCAATGCGAAACTGCGCCCAGCGCTGGCTTGGCGCTGCCCACACCCTTGATACTTCCAGCAACACATTGGCCGCTCGTCAATCGGGGTCCGGCGGCACCAGTTTCGGCCGGCGAAACTTTGGCAAGAAGCTGGTTCAGCCGACATCCGGTTGTGCAGTTTTCGATCGTGCTCCAGTGGTCGCGAAGGCGAATATGTTCTCTATACGCGGCGACAATTCGTTTGTTTCAAATCGCTGAAGTACAAAGTTAAGGGAATCGAAAATTGATCGATCGGGGCTTGCAACCATCACCGGGCTCTTTTTGGACGGCGATAAGTTAGCTCCACCAGCCACGGAATACATCACAAGAGGTTTGGCAGCATGATTATACAAACAAAAAACAACTGTCTTGGGTTAATAAAAAGTCTTTTCTAGCAGGCTGACAAACCCTATCTCCTCATCAACAAATGAAAAAAAAAAACATCCCCTAACTCAAGCTGTTTTTAGCAATTCCCTAATTTCTCAAACTATGAAATCCTTCTCCAAACAACCATGCCGATAACTCCAACCGACAACCCAACACCTCATCTATTAACACAATTTAGCTGAACCGAAACGCCGGGTCAATGCGACCGCGCATATGAACGGGATCTTCCCTTTCCAACTGATCCACACGTATGGGCACGGTCCACTCTTCCCAACCGGGCCCGAACCGCGGGCAGACGATGGCGGAAGCGTGGGACACCGGGATCCGCGATACGAGCTTCAGGTTATCGACTGGCCACAGTTTCGTCGAGCTGGGTGCGGATGGCGGGGTTCGCCAAGTGAAGACAACTTCAATCTTATAACGCTTCAAAATTCGGCAGCCCCCCTTACCTTTCAATAAAGAATCTCGGTTCTGCAGAGCCGAACAGAACTCTAATAGTCACCTCATCGAAAACCTACGGCACAACGACGTTCTGGGGCAAACACCCGAAAATGGCCTTTAGCCCAAAATGGGCTCCGACACTCGCAATGGCGACAACCCGCAACGGGGACACTTGTGCTGGAAGCCATTACACGGCAGCCTCAATGATACTTCCCGGGTAATTTTTTACAATATCGAGCATTAAGCCTCTTTCCACCTTTATCCAAGTATTGACCTCCATAGAAGTTCGGTTCAACACGAAAGAGTACCACCTGATCCCCATACCGCCAGCTCGCCGAGTGGTAAACCCACCCCACACCCCTCAATCCCAACCCCCCCTCACTTACACTTAACTCGAACGCGCCTCCGCGGCCTCCGGCCTCAAGCCCCCATCACCTCCCCATCAACATCGCTTCGCCCACACCTCCCTCGCCCCCAATCCTTCATCAACTCTTCAAGTCACAGGGCCTTCAGTCAACTCAGCCCATCCTCCCGCACACTTCCGAACGGGCAGGTCGCGCGTCACTGCACACTCTGAGCCAGCTAAATCAGCGAATCGGGCCCACGCCGCAATCTCTCGCGTAAGACGCAAAACGGCTAACTCGCCCAACCCTCTAATCCGCCAGGCCTCCTGGTCGGCGCCATAGCTTCAAAAGGTTTAGTGCGCATCACAAAAGCAGCCCTAACTGCAATTGGCGCCAGTCGATAGATCCACACCCTTGTGCAGCCCTTGGCCTCCTACTGCGGATCGCCTTTTGACCGTTCAAAAACACACATTTAATCCCCTTGGACGCCCTGCTAAAGATCCGGTGCGGCAATACGCAGAGTGCAGGTTTCACTGTTTTCCAGGTCGCCTGGTACGTCGTCACAGCCGGGTCTCAAACAACACGTTGCCGTAACACCACCGCGCGCCACCGTTGAAGGTTCGGTAAATTTCTGCATAAAGCCACGCTTTAGCGGTTTATAGTGATTCACCCGGTTTGCTGCCCCCCGCCTCTCTTCCAAAGGGCGATGGCGAAGATGAAAATCGCCTGCACGCTTTTACCCATCGCCAGGCGTACCAGGTGCAACCAACCCTTTCGTCGTCCACTCCAGCGCAGCAAGCATCATCAAGGGACAGCGGCGGGGTATGCACCAGTGTCATCCCACGGAAACTTTGTGCTTCCAGGAAACGCACCTGGCATCACCATAACGTCAGTGCCGCTCGGGGCCATTATACATCAACGCGACCAAAAACCCCCGTCCCCCGGCCGTCGGAACTCACCAATTGCCGGTAAGCAGCGCACATCGCATCAAGCGGCGCGGGATCAAATACTGGCCCTGCGCCCGAACTGGCTTCGGGCCGTTCTTCCAACTCCTTCCGACAAACGCCCAGCCGCTTCAGCGGGTAAACCAGTCATCTCCACAGTTTGATCACTCCAGATGGCGCGCTCGCCAAGGCTGGCGCTTCCGGCGTAGATCGCTGACAGGCTCATACCAGATTGGTTTGCCGCATCTTTGCCCGGGTGACAGGCTAGCAAAACGGCTTTACGTCTTCACAGTTGATGCCGGGGCACTGGGCTTGCAACCCAGCGCAGCCTCGGCACGTTTTCAAGTGGGTCCCTTCGTTTCCCGTCACCATTTGGAAAAACACAACAGCACCATCGGACGAGCCTTAATTATCGCCGTCGCGGCCAACACTCGCAGTCAGATCGACATAGCGTGTCAGGTGTTCCAGCTTTGTTGCTGGCCGTATCGCGCAAATCTGGTGCTGGGTCCACAGGGTCACAACTTCGGTCACAAAGAGTTTCCTTGCCGGGCGGGTTATTTCCGAATACCCCCACTCGGCAACCGCTCAAATACACGGAAGCGTGCGCCTTATGGCAATGTCACGCGACCAATCGGGGTCTATCCGCAATAGGCTCCGAAAATCACTGATCATTCAAACAAGATCTTGGGCATTGGTACCACAATACCGCCGCTGCCCAATCAGTTGCCGTAATGGCGGCAACTTGCGCAGGTACAAATTGGAGTACCTCCACGCCCTGAGTCATAACAAGAAATCCAGCTGCCATCCCCTCCCCATGAACCTGGTAACAGCCGATAGAATCCTGTTCTGGGCAACAAAACGCTCAGAACAAAACGGCACCACAAGCGCGTCAAATCAGAATAGAGCACATTGACGGAATCGGGCCATTCGGCATGGCCGCCAGAAGGATGGTGCTTCAAAGTAAGGACCGACCGCCACTTGACAACGGTCCCATATCGTCCAATCGGGTATCAAAACTGCTCCAGTTAACCTAAGAATCCGTAAACAAACCTCGCCGACAGCGTGGTAACAATCCGCTGCTGCTTGATGGCATCAACAGTCCCAATCTCGTATGCCCATACCTGGCCTTGAGGGTGCTACAAATCCGGCGGCTGTGACCACAGGGGGCGTCTCGGAGTTTTGAAGCCCTGACAATGCCGGTACGGACGGTATGCCCTTTGGGTGCGGTCGGGCTGCGCTGCCTCCGCAACTGGAACAGCTTCCAATGGTACGGATAATTTCGGATTCCCCGACGTCCTGGCTCCAGCCAACGGCAAGCAATTGAATCACAGCCTTTGAAATGGGCCACAGTCGGCGCGCCGCCTGTAGTCGCCAAGCGCGCGCGCGATACAGGCCTAGGAAGGCAAGGTTCCATGTGCTACACTGGGCAACGGGGGGAAGCCTTTAGCGATCTCGCGCCCCAAGCAGTTCAAAAACATTTTCTCGGAACATTTGAAGGAGGAGGCATGTATCGAAACACGACACAACAAGCCTCATCGATAAAGATTAAAATTGACACTTGTAGCATTCCGATTAACATGCTAGTAAACCCTTTAAACGCGACACCAATATAACGCCCTACTTTACAGAGCGGATGAACCTTAAAAACCGGCTTCCATACCTGCCTTCCCCCGCGCCCAGAGGCTCATCAGTCTTCCAGCACGTATCTAGCGCTCCAGCACCTACATCGCTGCCACCGCCCCGCTCGTAAACCGCATTCACAAAGTCCGGATCATATCACACTCATCCACCATGCTGCAACCTCCAGCCAACTTCGCTGGCCAACCACTGAGCGCTGTAATACTGGGCATCCGGCCACGGCCGCAATAGGGCACCAGCTACGGCCCAGGGCGGGCACGCCGAATAGGCCCGACGATGGCGGCCGATCCGATGTCGCGGTACGGCGCTTTGCACTTGGGCTCACTGGAGCCGGCGCCCGGTCCATACACTGGGACCCTTGACTTCGCTCAGACTCGGCGTTGTTTGACCCACCACCGCGAGGGCCCGCACTCTGGTTGAGTGTCGCGATAAACGATGAAACGTCCAGAAGTCCCGTCTGTGCAACGCCATACTTCCCTCGCGATCTCGGTCTGTGCGGAAATACCGGGGGGGCCGCCACGCTGCCAAGCAGTGTTACCTCGGGTTTAACTGGTCTAACACCTTTCCGGGAGAAGTGCGCGGCCTGTCGGGCCCAGCCACCCAGATCGTATGCAGCCTCGGGCTCCACGCCCCAAGCTGCAGTCATGCACTTCGGTTGACGGCCTGCTCGGCCTTGTTCTCGCTGGCGGCAGACCGCATGATTCGGCTACGCTGACACCACATCGTGGGCATGGCTTGCCCGGCGCTACGCCCGCGCCATGGGGAGCCGCTCCAGTTGGGGGGTGGGGATCTCGCACAAAATGTTTCCACTGATATTCGACTTTGACCACGCTTCATAAAGGCCAAGCGGCATAACAATCCATCCGAATCGTAATCGAAATACGTTACCGATCTCGCCCACCCTGGCCCGCAATCATCTGTCAACAGAAGCGCGATTAACCCGGCGCTAAATACAAATGCAATTGGTCTCGATCATCGTCACAGCAATCGTAATCGCAACGGGTACCCTTTTTGTCGGACTGCGGATCAGCGCTCGACCTGTCCGCTCTGGCCGGGCTGCCACCGCACCGTAATCGCCGTATAGACTCCTGAAGCTTCACCCATCAGGCGCGACCATACGCGGCAGGCCGTGGCGCAGAAACCAGCTTTCATCGGCCAAAAGGGTCCACCTCTACCAGCGCTGGGCAAATGACCCTAATTCCGTATGGACCGCTTGGAAGCATCGGACCTCGAAATCGCCGGTCATCCAGCTCGCCTCTCTTCGGGCGTTTGTTATGGGAAGCCTACCCTTGTCACCCTTGGCAAATAAGCCACGGTGAGCCAAGTCATAGCGGAATCGTTTTTTTTTCGCCGATCACCAGCCTCGCGACAGCTCGGTGTAGTATAAGAATGTAAACCGTTACCGGAAACATTCTCGGCTGTGCTCCTGTGCGCACCGACACTCGTCAAAATATCCAGCACCCGGGAAACTGATAGGTACGGCGGCGCACGGGGGCCATTCGCCCCTCGTCATTGGCCTGACCAGGGTTAAGCGCGGGGCTTCGGGCCGATAATGAATGCATCAACACCACCGCCTTCGCTCATAAAATGCTTGGAACCATGCCCAACAGTGCGACTGATCGGGGGTCGGCTGGGCGCATTCACCAATCCGCTGACGTTGTAGAATCTCGACAGCGGTTCCACGGGCTTGCATGAAAACGGTCGATAGCCCTGACCCAGTGCACTGGCGATCCCAAAAACGAACTTGAAGCGGGCCGGGCTTTCAAGAAGCCGGGACATCAACCGGAATGACGCTGTACCATGCCGGGCCAGCCAGCACGCCACACGACTCTGCAGGGTTTCTACGGGGCGACAATGCCTTTTTCCTGATAGGTTCGCAGTTTCAGTAACCGGAAAGTTTCGGTCCCAGTAGCGAGGCTCCCCTTACGCCCTGGAAATAGGTCGAGCCCCGCTGTGAAAGCCGGGGCAAGGCCGTTGATGCCATGGCGTACACACGGGAACCAGGCCGAGCTCGCCACATGCTGCACATAGGCTCCGGTTTCAGAATAGACAAAGGCACCTTGAATGGCCGCCTCTTCTATCCGCCAGCAAGGCCGCCCTTTCGCCCCAGGCCCTATCACGCGCTGTACGCTCAGCCTTACTGTAGCGCCACCTGGCAATTTTCCCCGACAATGGTTCCCTCGCTCCACTCCGCCATTTCCAAGGCCGGCAAACACAGATATGCGGCTCGGCCCTTTCCACCTTTGTACTGGCTGCCTTCGGCAGCGAGATCGCCTCTCCTCCCCGGGCGCCACCTGTATCAGGGGCTCGCTATCAGCTTGGCCAGCCCCTCGGGGGACCACCTGATCAACAAACCGGGTCAGGCTCATCGAAGAACAAGTGCGGGGCGCCTGTATGGGGCGCTCAGCCCTGGCCGGCGATTGGCCCTTGGCGCGTACCAGCTTGCCTCAGGGCTGATTCCGAGCCCATAACCTCGTGCACATACGCCTGCCAGGGCGCACTGTTGACCAGAGCGCGAGATCTCACCATAGCAAGCCAGGGCTCGGTACGTCCCTCCTGCAGATTCATTACTGCGCTTGAACCAACCCAATTGGCTTTCAGTCGTAATTCACTTCTGATCGTCTGCAGTGTCCAACTGTTCGCTATCACAGGGATAAAGGCCCTAAGTGGGATCACCGGTCTGCCAAAGTCAGAACCAGATTGGCCATTACGTCGACCCCAACCGCATGTCGCCTTTATGGTCTGAAGTGGGCCTTGGACCCCGACGCAGGGTATGAAACAGCTCGCGCACCACATCAGCTTGACTCGCGTGATCGAACAAAACAGCCTGTGTCTCTCACAAACCGGGGATTTACCTCGCCCGGCCGCCAGTTGGGCCATCTGTCACCTAACTGGCCAATTTGATCAGTGTGGATTGGGTTCACCGCAAGCCCGCCGGCAGCGCAATTTCAAACAAAAAGCGGATTGGCCGCAGAAAACCGGAATGGTCGATCGTCGAAATACGTCATTGGATCAAAAACCCCATTGCACATCGCCTATCTGCACCAACGACCGGACCAATCCCACATGTCAGCAAAGACATCAAGTCTACCTGGCCCCGCCTTCATTATCCACACTTCATATCGAGTTTGTCTCTAAGCTTAAACAGTTAAAACGCAGCTATACAAACCGCGCCGTCCACACTGATCCCACGGTGTGTAAGTTCGGGCTTTCAGTTCCTTTCTCATGCCCCACTCAGGCCTGACCGGGGCACCCGGCCCGGCGCAATGTTCCTCCGCCCCAGCGGTTTTATCGTCCATACGCCAGACTTTCAACGCGGCGGTGATCTCGGGAAGGTACATCGTGAACTCGCCTGTTGCCAAATCCACAGCATTACTTCCGACCTCCATACAGGTGCCTCCCTGAAGACGCCCGCCTTTCA
>Ga0163217_1102980_pt1 | contig 15420 bp, 16 predicted proteins | sample SynspAceP_FD_185933 | JGI IMG/M metagenome (GOLD analysis project Ga0163217, IMG submission 185933) | Saline lake microbial communities from Ace Lake in Antarctica - Synechococcus sp. Ace-P (PacBio error correction) | ecosystem: Environmental > Aquatic > Non-marine Saline and Alkaline > Saline ...
AAGCTTTCCTCTACATCGGCTAGCGCTTGAAATTACACTCTCAGTCAGCAAAGTCCACCGATCTCGTGTACACTTTGTTGCTATAAAAGCCGCCCGCCTGAAGCCGAGAAGATTTTGTCACATTCAACCCACGATGCCCCACCAACTATTGGTGCGCATGAGTCTATTGCGTGACTGGCTGGCAACACTATCGCGAAGGTTAAATAAATCACACCTTAATATTCGGAATCGCAACATCGTGCGCTGTGGCTGCCGGTAAGGCGGGCTTCGGCATGCACATTTAGGCGATTACGCCGGCCGCGTGCCATGTCATTCGTGGGCTATCGACCCACTGAATGACGGTGGGTCGGACTTCAGGAGTGGTGGAAATGGTACAAAATGACGTATCGGATGAATTTTTAGACAGAATTTGGAATGTACCGCACTGTGAAGTACGACCCAAAAAGCGGTGGCGCTTCCATGTACAGTTCGAAAAACGTATTTTTTCGCGCCGTAAATGGCCGAGGCTGGCTTTTTCTATAACAACAAGAGTCTTTAGCACAAACGCCTCCCTAATGAGAAGCTGCGATTGAGGGAACGATTTCTGAACGACTATGACGCCGTCACCAAAGCGCACAATCGGCGTAGATCATGAACTCCAGCCCGCATATGGGTACATTTGCAGTTGGGTGATAAGCTGTTCGCTTGCAGCAGCTTCTGGCTGTTAGAACTTGCGGCCGCATTCGTTAATCTCTCAAGCCAAATCGTCATCCACATAAGTGTTTTTGATTGCACCTGCGTCATTGTCGGCACCAACAGAAGACAGCCTACAAAGCCGCGCTGAGATGAAGAACTCTGCGTATTTAAGACGCAAAGCTGGTGCCCGATTCGATGCCGACAACATAACCTTGCTCCTAAGACTCTCATGGTCCGTAGTTTTTCCAAACGGTCAGCAACGTGCGCGAACGTAGCCACCGTCTCTCTATTGTAGCACTTCCACTCAGACTCGCGCGCAACGCGTGCTAAGGCTGTGACAATTGCCACTTCCCCGCGCAGTGACGTCAGATATATAGACTTAAAGCACACTCGAGCACTATTATGAAGCGATGCGAATCTCCGCACGCCCCATTGAGATGCTGCGAATCACACAAAGCAGCGCATTAATCCACACTAAAGGTCTTTGCGCTGTGGCGTCTATTGGGTCGCACCTTGTGCATATTAAAGTGCCCACTATCCATCCCACCAAGGCTCAGTCTAGCAGCGAGTAGTGCGCCATATATAAGGAGGCCGACGAGCGCGCGCGCATACGAGCTGGCACCGCAGAGAGCACAAGACGGTGACGGTCACTCACCATCCTCATTTGCTCTTCAGAGTGCGGCGTTTTTTGCGCAAAATTAATTCGTGATAAACTCGCTTGTATTCCCGCCGTCCGCCGGGTAACTGCCTTTTGGTCAGAGCGAGAGCCTGCATTACACGATGCTTCCTGATGCCTGGCCCGCTGTCTTTCGACCAACAAATAGGACGGTCAGTAGCGTTCCGTGTGGCGGTCAAAGACAGAGGCCGCGCCTCTTGACAAGTCAGAGTAGGCTTATCGGGAGAACTTAAAAGCGTTTTTTCGTGCGACCCGACACGCGTAACGTCTGACATTCCTGACGCTCCGAGAAACTCGTACTACGGGAGTCGCGGCCTGCCGCGAGACTCGAGCCTAGCCTCGTGACACGCTCACAATAGCTGACGTCGAACGAGCGAGTCCTATCGAGCGCGTGTTTTGGCTAGACAGCTCATCGCAGAAGGTTACAGAGATGGAGCTAAAACACTCAGTCACGTGACGCCCGATCACTCTGAGGCGTAGACTCGAGGGCCTCAGCTGGCGCGAGCCCGATGCGATGCACACAAGCGTCTATATTTGCGTCATCAATCCAGGTCTATACTACAACACTGCAATGTTCCAAGTCCATAACGTAACCACTAACCGAACCACGCGTATCCTGAAGTCAGCACCGCAGGCGACTCGCTTCTGTACGAGCATGTGGAGAGCTATACAGTATCAGCTCGAACCGCTTCCTTAACAGGAGAATCTTACTCCGAACACAAATGCGAGCGGATCTCGATGGTCCACTTTCGCTCGATGCCCTATGGCAGCTCAAGCTTTCCGCGCCCGTGCACTCAGCGAGTCTTTTCTCACCGGTAACGACGTCCGAGCTGCCAGGAGAACCCGCCTGCACCACCATGCCGCGGTCGGCAACAAATCGCGTTGACGCGCTACCCGACAGATACTCGCCAACGGTTCCACCGTACATAGCAGCAAATCGAGGAACCCTCAGCACTTGCAGGAATACGCCGTCGTCGCCCGCCCGGCACTCAAGCAGCACAAGTATTTGGTCGCGATAGGTTCAAGATCTGAAGCGTACGTCTCGCAGCGGTCCCTTCAAGCCCATTTAATGAGGTTGCGCCCAGGACCCTTGGCGCGCCACAGGCCGTAGAGATATTGAGCGATCAACCATCCAGGCTAAGTATGTTGTTCTTGAGTATTTGCCGCCAAGTCAGATACCAAGTAGGACCAAGACATAGGACGGCGAGCCGCACTCAAAGACCAAAACTCCACATTCATTTGCTACCGGGCGAGCAGTTGCAACAGCCATGGCTAACACTGAATACTCATTTGAAATCTATTTACCCAGATGTCCCTTCTCGCTTATGGTTAAATATCATCTGTACGAGTCATTGTATTGACTCATGCAACGTCATCGATATTGATATCTTTCGACTTAATCCAGGGTGTTTGACAAGAATGCGCATGGTTGTTTGAATTGCTGTATACTCTTTTTTACTACAGCACAACCACCGCCAAAATAAGCAAAATGGGACATAGATTTTCATGGTACGAAGGAACCATTTCGATTTGGAATTTAAGAAAAGGCTTAAGCAAAACGTCAAATAAACGCCGCCCCCGCTAACCGCACGTCATGCGGGTTAAAAAAAGGTCCCGGCGCGACACTGTAAGCAAGGTCAGTCCCAAATACGCCAACCTTAAACGACAGCGTCGCGATCATCCAACACCACACAGGGGAAACCCATTCCACATGAATGCTTTCTAACAAGGCTTTTTTCACTTCTTCATCATGGCATCGGCAGGCGCCTCTGGGCGAAGATAAATGCAGTCGCACGGAATAATTGTTTTTTTTGATCCATTCAGCGAGTGCTGTTTTTATGAAGATTCTGGGCGACCCGAGTGGTACAGACAAATCAAATATATGGTATGACCCCTTAAGTTGAACTGAGAATGTCCACCAAAACAACTATAAAACGTCTTCAATCACAACGAACTGCGCCTGTTTTCATGTGATTCGAAGAAACGGATCCCAGTTGTTTTCAAGCCACCCACTACCGCAAACCCACGCGTGGCCAAACTATGAGAGTGTGATCAAATTCAGCAAACGCGGTGGCCCTCCTAAATCAACATAGCCAACGCGTTTGCATTACATGAAATATATTTTCCTTTCAAATGGGGTTAATAGTCCCGCCGTTTCAATTTTGGCCTGGAACGAAAAGAAATTCGGGCGTCACCCACGACCACCCCCCTTGCCAACTCTTGCGGCAATACGGTGTGCGCATTAATCACAATTGTTCAACACTAACGATAACACGCCCGAGATGCCGCATGATTAACCGGCAATCATGTTTTCAAATTAAAATAGTGCGTTTAGCGTGCTGATAAGCACACCGGGCTTCAAAGTCATGCCAAGTATTCGCCAATGGGCACGGCGTAAATTTCATCAGGCGATGCTTTGCTGCTCAATTGGTGGGAACACGACAGACCTTCTAAATCGCCCCAATCCCTATGGCCTCTTTCAAGCTTTCGTACAGGCACTATAACGTTTTGCTCTGCACCTGCATAAAGCGCGGTTTGTTGTGTCGTTGTAGTGTGCTGGTTAAATGCCACACCGCGCTCCACTCAATAAACACTCTCAGAACGCGCCGACCCGCTGTTGGACTGTTGAACGCCTTTTTCACTCAAACGGACTATCAAGTCAAAAACCCACCAATAAGATAGTCCGCATTAAACGTCTAACTGAGACGTGCGTGCGAACACAAAGGGTTCATGGGCGGTTAACCGTCATATGATTGCTTGCAAAATTTCTTTGGCTTCTGTGAAAGACTAAGTCTGCTGTAATACAGTTTGCCTGCGACGATCACATATGAGGACCAACGGCACGGTCTTTCCCCATTCATTTAGGTCTTCATGTGATCGAACGAGAGCGACGAGGTTCCGAGGTCACACATCGAGCGCGAGCAGAACCTTCAAGATTGCACTTGCTAGACAAGAGGCGCTTCAAATCTCGCTTGTGAGGCGTCGCAGCCAGCAATCCCACATTCCAACGGACACAATGCGCACTTGTCTATCGCTGAACGGCTGTCGGCGTTGTTCCAGGAAGATGTCCGGTATAAACGGGTAAATAACGCTCGTGCTGCGGCTAATAGACACCGCCGCTTTCGGCCGCTCCTATGCCATCGGGATCACCGCATAAAACCTACTCTCACACCACGGTTGGACATCGTCGCGGTAAGACGGTCTGACTCTAATGCGTTACTAGAGATCACGCTGAACTCTTCGGCATTAGACTGCACCTTCTATTGTGGGTGCCCGTCCAGTTTAGAGTCGCGACGTTCTGCGTGAGGGGAACAATTCAACTACTTGTCGTTCCTAAAGTTCCAAGGTTCATTCGAAACCACATGAAAAAAGTATTGGAATACGATCTGACGTCCCTAACAGGCAATTTCTAATACGCGCGTCCACCTTTGTGGTAACCGGACCAACTACCAACGAGACATAACGCCTCGTTCATGCGCCAGAAAATTCACTAAAGGGCGCTTTGCACTTTGCTCTAACGAATTGTCATAATAACCATATGGGAATCATCGAGCAAGGCTATGGCTGGCTTTCGGCCGGCATAGTGGAAAGGATATAAAAGTGATTCCGACCTGAATAACCCGCTTGTAATAATACGACCCCCTGAATCCCGAGCCCGAAAGAATCTAAAATGAGGGTGCAGCCAAAAGAACACCGCCAACACGCAACGATGCCCAGCGGAACCTAGTCGGTGGACTTCTACAACGCACCTTCACCAACGTTTCGTGCACGCAAACAGTACCGTGCATGCTGCTAGGAGGTGGATGCAGATTGCAGCAATTGGAAGCAAGGCCGACCTCCAACAGGTCAACGACAATCCGCTCGATAAGCTCGCGCGATGTCATTCTTAAATTATTTGCCACGGGAATGTCACTATTCATACCAAACCAAGCGTCCGCATACAACCCAGGATATAGCTCACAATGGGCGGATTAAGATTCCGACTATTACTACGTATGCTCAAAGTTCGCCCACTGTGATTCTTGTGATTGGGAGTGGAAATTGGATAAGCAATAGAGAGCACCATCGCACATATCTATGGATAGCTGCGACGAGTAGCGAGACGCTTGGGCGTCTCAGCCGTTCGCACTCAGCACTGCCTGCCTATAGTTTGCTAACAGGCACGCAGCAACGACAAAAACGCCAGCGTTCCGAGCCTGAGTGACGCTTGATAAGACCCAAAAATCGCCGCGCGCGAGTTTTTTTCGACCTGCGCCGCTGAGAATTCTCAACGCAGACCTTCATGATTCACTCTCAGCGACCAGCCTTGATCCACAACGACACTAATGCCGGACTCTTAGCGCATACAGAATCACTTCCACCATCTATGCGCCTGTAAGCAATAACGTCATGTCCCATGTTGATTTAGAAACTTCGAGTTTGGCCTTAACACCTTCCACGGAAAATACAGAGAGTAGAGGAAGCACTGATCCACAAGGCGTCAACGCGTTATTGATACTCCGCAGAACATATCCGACGAAGATACGCATACACGACAGGCACATCTAATACATTGCGGGCTTACACCAACACATTGCTGGTGGACGGTTCTATAGTGGTCGAAAGCCATCAAATCACACACGATGGCTAAATACATCGAGCGACCTACTTCACGTTAAACAATCAACAACGCGTAGAGCGGCAAGGAGACACACAGGATTCACGAACGTATTTCGAGATAACGCTGACACTCGGCCATAGACACACGTTCGCGCACCTAGGCACAAGAGTTGTCTTCTGTGCTGGCTGTACAAGAGCTCCCTGTGACGTCCTCCTACTATTGCACTATAGTTTTGCCTTGCGTTTGTATATACTAAAGCATTATCCGCCACGACATGGCTTGAATTAGCGGAGCGATTAGTCACATAAACGATGGTCCTCTCTCCGTTAGCAGCTCATGAGTATGCGAGAACGGCGTGCGCGAAGAAGGATGTATCTTCCGAGAGTGGCCACGCTAGATATTCCGATGCAGTGAAATCAGCAGACGGCGATCGTCACAAGCATCTACTAGCACGGATCTGAGTCACGGATTTCTGCATGTTCGACCAAAGCTTCGCGCTCTAACTAGTCCACACTTCTGACGCGGCACCTCGCGCTCAACACACTTCGTAGCTAGTTATGGCGGGAAATTGAGAGAATGCTGCGCACATAAGATTCTTTCAAGTGATGACGCAACTATTCTAGCTAAGGTCGCTTCGAACTCACAGCATCGAATCGTCACACACCGGCGACACAGGGAGGCAGGATTTGCCATGGTCGAGAGGCAACCTTAAGTCGGGATGTCTAGAGCCAACCATGATGGCTACTGTTCTATCGCGTCGAATGCATGCGGTACCGAATGCTGCAATACGAGAGCTCAAAAACCACCATGGCACAGTTTTCTACTTTGCGGATTATGGGAACAATGTCCGAGCTGTCTACTGGCACGTGCACCTCGCACTAGCCTGGTCTACTCAGGAGCGAGTTAACCAAAATTTGTCCGCCGAGAAACCTCGTCCGTATAAAGAAGCCGATAACATTTTAAAATCTGTCGATTCTAACAGACAGCCTCGACGCTCGAGAGCCAGCATGCCCAAGTCGTGGCAGAGCAGATGTCAGCCCTCACGTGTGTACGCATGGAGGCTCGCAGAGCCCTATTCCTCACGACACTCCCTTCTTCTACTAGCATCGGAGGACATCACCATGAAAAGATTTAAATGTAGGTTGTCTAATATTAATCGTGCCATGGAAAATCACTCTTTTGGCAGACGAGGAAAGCAAACAAGCTCATAGGCTCAGTCAAACCTGCAACCAGCAACACCACCAGCACAAGCAATGCGGAAGCCAGTACGCTGTCCGCCACTTCATTATGGTTAAAAATCAGTACCCTAAGTTTCGTTTCCGCGCTCCACAACAAAAGCTGACACACCAGTCAGTTTCATTAATCGAAGATGAGAAACACCAGATAATCCACGCCGCAAAAAAAGCCGGTCTGTAGAGGTAAATAATGTCGAGATCAAAGACGCTTATTGGTTGCACCACAGCTGGCCGCTCTTCGTAAACGCAGGGTCATAGCTGTGACATCAGCACTTAACACTGGCCTTCAAGCACACGCTCAAAAAGCAAAGACAGTACGTCCAAGAAAATAATACCCGCTAGAGCGATGCTGCGCACATACTGAGATTCGAGCAAATAGGTAAATGCGCCATTTGGGCGAAACGAGAAAGAATAAAGGCGATCGAGTCCGAGAGACGGAATTACCGGAGTGGGATCGGAACTCGCCAGGCGCACTCGCGACTCACGAGCGCATCTGGGCACACACAAGGCTCATGGCGTGGCCGTGGCTAGTGCGCGAGAGGACACGGCGATAAAATCAACGGCAAGCAACGAGGCCCAAAGGTAATTGAGAGCATGCGAGACAAACACACCACAGCGGACGCCGCAGACAGCGACCAACCAAGAAGACAGCCTGGAAGCCGCTCCGACAGACCTAGCAGTGAGCGCGACCAAGGCTGCAGCAATAAAGCTCGTTCTGAACGAGACAGCGCGCATTTCGAGCTAAATCCGTCACCTTCTGGAGGAGAGCATGTAAAATGCTTCGTACACACACTCACCTAGTGTACTACGATACGCTACAGCTCAATGCAAGAGCAAGGTCGCTACGAGACTTCAGCGGAGATGGAGCGAGCCCAGAAATCGCCAGGAGCTATGAAACTGTACAGTAGCCCAAAGCAGCACTTCACAAAACAGGAGAGCCACCAAAGGAGGGTAGAAATCGAGCAGATATGCGATCCGATCCTTAACGCGCGCCGAACAGAGGCGCTCACTTTCCACAATTGGCCAAATGCCCAGTGCCGCGCTTGTGTCTAATCCGGGTGCGCACAACGGCCTTATAATTGGGGAGCCCGCTCTCAGGTCGCAGGCTGCCGAATGTCGGAGCCGTCACCTGGCAAGGCATAACGGCTACGCTTTCCTGTGCGTGCGACAAAGGTACCATTGTCTGATATAATATATACGCCATCCGTCGCGCGCTCCACCACGTCATCGATTACAAGAGCCGAAAAACCCAACTCGTACCGACCAAAGGTCTTACCTCACCCGACACATATGGCGCGCACGTCATGACAGGCGACAACAAATCGTTATTTCATCTCGGCCAGACATACCACGCGTATGGTGTTCTTGACAGTATTACAAGCTCCATAGGTGGATCAAGAGACACACTACGGAGATCCTGAATCGATACATGCTTACCGTGGCAGTGAATGAGCCCAGCGTGGCGCGCACACAGAGTTGCCACCATATAATCACGTCTGAAAGAGCCGAGCTGCTCAACCATAGCACATGGCGAGTACAGACATGATCAATACGCTAACAAGCGCGTGCGCGGGCACAGAGGAGTTATGTCATATGCCGACTCTTATATTCCGACTATCTGCACAAGCGAGACCATGGCGACGATGATGTCGAACCAATACTAGACACTGAGAGTGAACGACACTTTCAGGAGAGCCGATAAGCAGTGGTGCGGCTTCCACACATTAGACAAATCCGCTTCGTGCCACAGCTGCAATGCGAGCTGCGTTCCGAAGCGAACGAGATTACACCAAGGGCACACTATCTTGAGATGCGAGCCAATGCAAGACAATTGTCCGTGTCTGCTGAAGGTACAATCGACGACGCGTCCTGCCCTATGGCGCAATGACGCAGGAGATGTATGTAAGCAACTAGGACTCGCAGACCATATAACAGACGTATCAGCAACACCCACGCGGGCAGCTTCACACAGCTCGTGATCTCAGAGTGGGTAAAGTCGATCCAAATCGATAGACGAATGAAAACAGGCACCAGGTGCACCTCATTTATCGCTGGGAACCCCAGGGCTTGAATTCGGGTCGTCAAAGTGAAAAAAAACCAAATCCGCAACACACGTCACTGACTAGACCACAGATCACACCAGAATATTGCTCTCTAATGCGCTGTCCACTTAACCCAGACGTATAAAAACTGTTTTCTCAAGGCACCCAGTCGCTTCACTGAGCGCGCTCCAATATTCTGCCATATAGTGATTGTCAGTCTGCACGAAGACATACGTAAACATACTTAGCGTCTTGCCCGCTAGGAGGGTGGGGGCGAAAATCGCAATCGGATGGGTCGCACGACTGCCGCTAACTCAGACGGTCAAATGTGGACAGATACTGCAAGAGTCCGATGACAAACCATGCGGCACACTTAGCTGTTCATTCGTCATCCATCCATCAACGTGCTTTTAACAAAGAATGACTTTGTCATGTCCTGCATAAACCTTCAAAGATCTGCTGAGAGCGGGCTTATTTACTTCAAATTGATGTTCCCCAAGCGTCTTCTGCCGTCAATGCAGTTCACACGGGACTCAGAGCGAAATGCACTGCGTCACGCTTACAGGAAAACCGGCTAGGAAGCACACGCCGCGCAAATGAGTACGCCACAGCGCAACATGAGGAGCCAATTCGCATCCAATACACAAAGCTGCTGGCCGATCTTTGGACAACAAAAAAACTCCACAAACAGCGTTTGTTCGACGTGCAGCGAATTTCTCGTATCTATTTCGAGACCGTGCGCCTTTTTCCACTATATGGCAACAGGGTCCGTCAGCACCAGTGCTATCACGCGACCGTAATAGCGTGAATGCACTCACTAGTCTTCTACTGTGGTTGAAGCCTTCTACTGGCTGACATCGGCAGATGAGATTGCGAGCCAAGAATACTGAGCCATTCAAGCACCATACATAAAAAGAGGATTTGTTAGGTGGCTCTTTTTAGACCCTGACGCAACCGACGCTGAACACTGCTTGCAGTGAGCTTAACACCACCGATTTTTTCGTCCCACAGATTGAGTGCAATGTCATTTTGATTTGAAGCTCAGCATGATCTTCCGTAGTCAGAGTCCCTATATCCTGCAGCGATTGGCCTATGAGCCGTTAACTCGTCAATGGCGAGAGCCTCTAGCGAGCGCGCGGCAGCGCAGAAGAGTACAACACGGCCTGGAGCAACAGGAGCTCACCTGTACTTTATGAGCCGAGGTCTTCACGGCACAGTCTCGACGGCCACATGCGGCAGTTTGCCGCGTCCTGTTTCAGATGCAGCTTTTTCGAAATGCGAGCGACTCGCCACTGCCCTCCCGATCCAATTTTCGATTCTGCCGCGCTCAAGTCATTGAGCTGAAACCTTTGTCGCGTACCAAAGCTGCCGTCCTTCGTTATTATTTGTGTGCGAGTACGGTTATGGGCTTAAAGGCCAGCGAGGATTTCTGAAATTACACGTACCGACTATCACATACTGTGAAATCCGACTGGTCCACGCTGTCGCCGATTACACAGCAAATACCAGTGTTTCACCACGCCGGAAGACAACTCAGCAGATGCACTTCGTCTATGCACAATCTTAGGGGTAGGCTGCCGAGCGCAAACACTGCGAATTATCCATTCTAGAGATGGAGTGCTGGTTTGCACGACGCGCTGGGCTATCAAAAAGAAGCGTCCCACGGCTCTACGCTTTGGCGCGCTACTTAGTATGGACTGAAGCCTGTGTGCGGTACACACGGTCAATCGTCTCTTGAGCTTGCGCAAAGAGAGGCAAAAGCAAGATCGGCCGCTGCGCCACTGATCATCAAGTCCATTCTTGACGCCACTCATATGATGGGAGACTCTCTGAACTTTAATTGTGGAATTGTTAGGGTAGTTACTGCAAGAGACCCCGAATATTTTGACCTGATAATGACGAAACAGAAGCTAATTTCCGTGCTAATGGTGGGTTTCATTCGTTTCAGCGAAATCATCTCGAAACACCAATAAGAAGACGACTGATTCACTTCATGAATAGAGCGCCACTCAATGATACAGTTGTCCATAGGGTAGAAATTTACCAGGGCGGGCATGACCAATTACAGAGCCGTCGCGAGACACAGTTTTCGGTTTCGCGTGCAAACCATTTGTTCGACATTACGATTATTAGCAGAAAAAGGAACTAGATACTGCGATAGCCACGTCAGAGTAATTCCGTTTCCTCACTCGCGAAAATAGTCAGTTTTGACCAACGAACTGGGCGTGATTCGCCATGGCCGCAGGCAAAAAGCATATTGCCGACCTTTGTGTGAGCAAGATTGCGGCGATTATGCCAATACGATCTTTCTCGCCAGCGGTTCAAGTGGTTGCTCGAAAGTTGGCTGCCAACTCATCACCATCAAGAGGGCCTGCAAGTCATACGACCAACTACATGCCCGCGCGCTAACTTTATGTGAACCGACTTTTGCACGAGCTGACTCGATTTCCAGGCGGTCGAGTGCGAAATGTGCCGTGACGCCAGAAATGTGATGGCGGATCGCCATGCGGTTGTTTCCAAACGTTTTGATTCGGCGGCCCGGACATTAGAGCGTATTGGTTTTTCGTGTCGGCGGCGACCAATAACAGGGCATTTTTATTTGGAATTCACCGACGAAGAAGTCATAAGCCGAGAAGCGTTAGTAGAACAATTGTCATTATCGTTTATGTTGGATATGATCGACAGCACCAAAATCGACACTGAGTGCTCGCTTGTTTGTGAGGGAAAATAGAGCGAATTATGATTGCGTCATCAACGAAAGGTGGCTCGTGAGAGCGAAAACCTGCACCTGGACCATGTAGATTAAGCTAGGCTTCTCACTTACTCAGGGCGAGGTCGAAATATGTATTAAGCACCTTTAGTTATCAGGAATATTGAGAAATACTGTAATTGAAGTAAAAAAACATGTTGAGGTCAGTGATAACACGCTCACCCATAATTCGAGCTACTAATTTCTAGATAACAACAATCATGGCATCTCGATATGTGTAAAAACTGCAACTTGCTCTCGGATTCCCTTTGTATCAGACTATTGTCTTAGTACATATATATTGTATAGATTGAGGTTTTATGAAGTCCCCCCCTTAGAATCAGTCAGCAGATAGGATAAAGGCTTAGTCGTTTATTCTTTTTACTCGCTCTAGCCGTATTTATCTACGTATTGAAGTAAAGTGAAAGCCCGAATCTACCGATGAACGCCAAAAACAAATAGCCGTTACCAAGCAAGGATTAAGTGAACATACTCAGCGCGAAGCTGGAAAAAATTCAACTTCTCCCAAGCATCACTGGCTATCGCGGGTTCTCAGCTTCCTAAAAGATGAAGGCCCCTCTTCAAAAAAGTATTTCTAGGCATTATTAAATAATCACGACGAACAAAAGCATTAGCTGGTGGTGTATTTGCCCCGTAACCCTCTGCTTTTTAATATGAGAAAAGAAAACAGAACGAAAAAACCGGTCGCCAAGTTTTTCTTTGGGCCGCGCATGGTTCTAAAAATGAGCTATATATACTGGACCGATTATTAATATTGCACGTCCCAGCCAGGGGTCTGGGTATCATAAAGAAGGTTGGTAACAAAGTCGAGCGATAAAAAGTAACGCAATCGGTTAGCTTTGTGCATGGGCCTTACTGAAAGCCTAACATCTGAACCCTGTCTACGAAACATTCCAATGGTGACACTGTACGATTCCAATGAAAGATGAACCAAGTAAATTCACCGGAGTCCTCCCTGTCGATATGCACTTTGGGAATGGCATCACGAAAACGGCTGCCAAAATATGGCACACGAAGAATCAAGGTTCTATGTATTCGCTCTATTGAACACAAACGGGGCAAGCTATTAAGTTTTCCTAAAGGCCAGCCGCTTTCTAGTCAGAAAAATGATGGCACGCATGCTGACCGCAAACCAACCTTGGGCAGCGGAATACCTTTGGTTGAAACCGCGCTGTTAAGCCTACCCCGGTAGCAAGTCACAGTCGTCTCTCTTGATTACTGATGAACATCTTGGTGGTGCGGCTTATGTTGATTTATCTCAAACACCCTCAAACAGGTTGACCGATGGTTTAGTCGTCCTCCCAAAAGCTCGGCCATGACACTAGAACGGCCCCAGGAATGACCTGGCGGCTCCTGGTTCACTGTGATGCTAACGATCGCGCGCTTGTTTAATCCCAATTTGTTTAGCATCATTCGCCCGTTTCCTCTTCGCAAGCCTTCCTGGCAAGGTCAATCAAACGCACGCAGCAAATCCAAGACCTAAGCGATGGTGCAAGTACTCAAGAGTCTGGTTTGTTGGCTAAGTCTGAATGAATCGGGCGATTACGTCCACAGCCGCTTACGCTTATGGCGTAAGTTGACAAAAATGCTTGAACAGATTCACACTAGAGTCTCCGCAAACCTACGTGGGTCGATGCGGGTCGTGACTAAGCAAATTTAGTAACCTTCGACTTTTTAAGCAAAGCCCAACAGTTTTTGAAGCGATGAAAATATCAAACGCTCGCCGCTGGGCGAACTGACAACAGCTCGGTGCACGTCCATGAAGGTCGCCACTGTACGACCAAACGCAAACTAAAGTTTACCAGATTGACGGCCGGCCATACATAAGGACGTTCGGTAACAGTGTAAGAAATGAATACGGTTATTGCAAAACCATGTCGTTCATGTACACCAGTGCGACTGAACAACAAGCACAGACAGAACATCCCTGCCAAACTGCATGAGACAGTCCGTTCGCGCCAATTGGCATGCTAGGCGTGATCCCGAGAATGATACGCAGAGCAAACTAACTTATTGGCAGCTACTCGCTATCGGAAGAGACTACACGAGCGCCGGTGCACAGTACAGGTCGTGCAGGTTTGCAGCTGGTGGCTTGTTAATGTAAGTTCACTGGAAATCTTGCGGCGAAAGGAACAAAGCATTGGAGGAGGCTTGCCGCGTGTCGAGTAATATTGAGGCCACAGTACTATGAGCCGCTTACAAAATAGCGTCCTAAAGAATCTGTTACTCAAATGGAGCTTGGTCACAGTGAAACAGAAAGTGGCCGGTAACACAACCGCAGAGTCAACAGCAATGCCATTTGACAGCAGGTGGTGGATGCGTTGTCTCGGCAAACTTAACGGGACCAAGCAACGCATTTTCCCGTACCGCTGGGGAACAACAAAAGTGTTCTCAGGATTTGAGTATTTTTGGTCCTCGAATTGGCAGGAACCTGACAGGCAGCAATGCAGTGACTCAAGTCACCTTAGCCGTATGATAAATGAAATTCGAGCGATTCGCAAATCCGACTCAACGACTAAATAATACACTAAGATCAAGAAGCGTGAAAAAAGCTCATGATGGCAACATCATGAGCTTTTTTATTGACGTAGAAGAGGCCAATACCGTGCTAGGAGAAGGTGCGAGAAAATAGTGCCGACCCCAAGCTATTGGGGAGAATGTTGATTTATAACATTAAACACTGGGACCTGTTTTCTTTTATGAAAAAACATAAGCATCGAAATAAAAACCGCTCACAAATGGATGCATAAAATAGCAATGAAGTATAAGTTTGTTCATAACGAACCATGCACGCCAAAAAGATCGGGATAATACACCATAAGAACGAGCAGAATTGAAAAACCAGCGTAAGCAATAATTAAACACACTGCCCAGTCCTGTGGGCTCTCCAGCCTCAATTATTTAGGGTCCCTAGAACCAAATTTCATATAAGGCAGAAAGATAGACGAAACCGTAACCTTAACCCGTGCCTCTTGTGAGCCGGAGTGGGATCGAATAAGATCTCTCTCATATTCTGTAACGAGAGGCAGCCCGTCTAGGTGCCGTGTGGCCGCGGCGCAACTCACCTGTGTTCGTCCCATAACCAAAACTATTCGCGTGGCCCCTCGCCTCTCCCATCCACCTCACTCACGATTTCGACCGACAGGAGACCCAAACTGAACGGCCCACTCAACAGAACTCCTCCAACCTCCAAGACTGCGCGCCATGAGCTGCATCTTAGATACTCACTGCAGTCACGGCTCAACATCCCTCCAGCCTGCCGCCAGTCTGTCATCGCTTGCCTATACAAGCAAAGTCGCACTAAAGCTGTTCCGCGCAGCAGTTCTGCTTGACCACATCAGCAACGCAAAACCCACAGTCCGGCCTTCAAAAAAACCTTCAAGTCCGGCACAGCCCCTCCAACTCCAGCCCACAATCGTCGC
>Ga0163217_1024898_pt1 | contig 15418 bp, 16 predicted proteins | sample SynspAceP_FD_185933 | JGI IMG/M metagenome (GOLD analysis project Ga0163217, IMG submission 185933) | Saline lake microbial communities from Ace Lake in Antarctica - Synechococcus sp. Ace-P (PacBio error correction) | ecosystem: Environmental > Aquatic > Non-marine Saline and Alkaline > Saline ...
TTTTCCAATCTTCGCCACGGCCAAGACGAACGACCCGATCGAACTTTGGTATCCATTACGTTGTCGCTGTTACCGGGCCACGTCGAGCCACTCCGCCGCATAGCGGTCTGCCGTAAGCGGTGGAGGCAGCAAGCGTCGACGCGGTTTCCTTCGCTCGTCGGATCCGTTCAGAAGAACTGCGTCGAGGTCGTCGACGGTCGGCGGCACTCCGGTCAGATCGAAATGATGCCGTTCGAGCCATCGCTTCACGCGAGGCGGGAGCGGACGCGGTGAGTTGCCGTTTGCGTTGCCCGCATCGACGAAACCCGTCGATCGTTGGCACTTCGACGATCTCCTAGGCGCGGTTCAAGACCATGAGCGTTCGGTTAGGCGAGCGCCTTGGCGACCCAATGTGAGCAGTTGTTTCTGCCCGGTGTGAGCGAGTTGTGTGTTCCCGGGGGCGGCATACGGTGTCGACATCGTCTCGTGAATCCGTTCGATGATCAACTTTCGTCGGTTTCGCCGGGACGAATCGCGCCGAAGTCCACGGCGTCTACGCGTTGATCGAGTCGCAGGTCGGCGGCCCCGGCCTCTCGCCGTCGGGGCGCGTGAAGATCGAAGCAGTTCTCCGAGAGGATCGGGACGAAATCTGTCGTGCAAACCGATCCGTCAATCGGTCGCGCTCCAGGCAAAAGAAGGGGCGAAGAACAGACTAAAACAACGGCCCAGGAGATTCGCTAAGCAACGTGGGATCACAGTGACGGACTTACCGTAGTTGATTGATCCACCTTAACTGAGAGCCGCGAAACCGGTCGATGGATGGGAGTCGCGCTTCCGCATCTGTGATTGTGTTACGCCTCGAGTGGACTAACTGCCGTGGCCCGTCGTCCCAGCGAAACGCCATAGACGTGAAGTTCATTGAATTGGCCGAGTTGCCAAACGTCGACAACAATCGAACCCGCAATTCCGATCTCGATAACCGTTGCCAACAATCTTCGGCTTCGGTCGCGTCGACTTCGGGACCGTACTGCTCACGTACTCGTAAGTGTACGTGGGCCCAGGGTATTAGGACGTTCAAGTATCGGACCGCGGTCCTTCTTCATTGACAGTGTGTGACTGCAATCGAAACCGTCTGGTTGCAAACGCATTTCTTGATTTCAAAAGGGCAACTTTGCCCGGTCCAATCGAGTCGTTCGACGGCGAACTCCTCCGACCCGACCGATCCCCACCGCGTTGTCCACCGTGAACAACGCGCGCTGGCGTCCACTCGACAACCGACGTTTACCCGAGCAAACCCTTTCGTCGAAACGGAAAACAAACGCCCTTGCCAAACGCCATCGACCTCTTCAAAAAACACCTCGCCAATGAAATCTCGGCCTCTGCGGTTTGATCGGCGACGAACAGTTGGCCGGTCGAAGGGGCCGGAATTTGTCCGTCTGAATCGCACGACGATTCCGAGCACTTTGCCCATTTTTGTTATATAGGGAACAGATTAGCCGTGGGGGTCAGTTTCGGGGATCTTGGCCGCTTCGATGTGCATCCGCCTGCCGCTCTGCGGGACGTCGGACGCTCGCCCCTATTGTTGGCTCGCGTTGTCGAACCACTGGAACCCGCCGGATGTCCCGACAAATTTGTTTTCACCTAGCAATTTTCAAACCGCAGGGTGCCGTTCCAAGGGCCTTGATTGTCGTGTAGACAAAGGTTTGCCGTTCAATCCGCAACCGACACCGATGATCCGGCGGGAGACTGAGCACGGCGCTCGCTACTAAAGGTACTAGGATATTATTTCCATCGCACAGCGAAGAGCACGTGTCATCGCCCACCCTTACGAACGCGGATATATCACGGGTCAACGTGAGCCGACGAGACACAACGGTATCTCGCGAGGGTCGAAAACAGAGCGCAAACAACGAATGTCACCCCTGTCTCGTCGTCTTTACCTTCTACTTTATTTTATTATTTGCGTTTCGGTGACGATATTCGCCCGAAGTAGCGTACTCGGTACAGTCACGAGTGCGAGGAGATGACCTCCACCTGTGCGCGCAGTGAGTTCCACCACACCATGTGCCAGGACGCTGCCTGGAGGGTACCAAGCGAGCGGTACGACCGACTACCTTCATACGAGTCAACTGTCGCTCGGGGTTACGTATGCGAGGGTCGCGTACAACATTAATTCTTCCGTCACGCCTTGGCGAGGCCTCTAAAAGTTCGTGCAACCCGCGCGCGTAAGAATCTTGGACTTGGTCGGCAGGAGACGTTTTTCGGGCTAACGGTCGAGATCAAATGATATGTCACCTGCGGCGCCGGAGCCAGCAAGCGAGAAAGTTTTGCCTGCGAGAGCAGCGACATGACGTATGTCGGAAATTCTCTAGACCAGGCGCGATGACCCCAGCGCTCCCTTTCGGAATGCGCAATGCTTTCGAGCACGTGAGGATGAATGACGTAAAAAAGTTGTCGGTATTCGGATCGGTATAATAGAGGCGCGATCGACATTGACACCATAACGAGCGTTAAAGTCAGCGCGATGTTATGGCTCCAGCGACATCGAGAGACGCCGGCAATGACAGGATCTCAAAGGGCGTTCTAAAGCCCGCAGTTCTGTTACACATGCCGGTGCACGGCTGGATGTGATATGAAGTAAGTTGGGTCAGTGGGTTCGACGGAAGATTGAATGCGGATATCGAGTGCGGGTGAGCCGAGAGCATTCCACACTGCTATACGTCCTTCACCACCCTCGCCGTCGGTGAAGACGGCTCCTCTGGGCAATTATAAGCACCACATCCCTACAGCCCCTTTGCTACGCTGAGCTGTCTCTATACTCGCGGTTCGAGCCATGTTTCATCAGAGACCAAAATCAAGTGGTTCAAAGCGGTAAGCGACAGGGTTGCGGCCACGGCGCAACCGGATTGCCGCAAAGGCGCGTTCCTCGCTGCTGCAAGTATGTATCCGTAGCTAAGCTTTTCGGGGGGAGGAAGGAACCTGAGTAACGCTCTTACGCGAGCGCCTCCCATTTTGCTCGGAAGCGTGAAGTGATTCCGCAACATGCGATCTAACCATTATCCCCCCGAATATTCGAGCGTGGCGGGGTGGTCAATCGACGTGATCACTGGCGGCGTAAACGTTTGCTTGTCCGTCGACCTCGATGATTCCCGGTTCACCCCGTGATCGTAAACGCTTGATCGCGATTCGGGTAGCCTTGTTCGATCGGTTCGATTGTCCCTGTGGCGATTTGCCAGACGAGCAACTCGATGGACGGCGAGGTTTCGCATCGATTTTCAACATTCGCGTTGCAATCCTGCTTCGATTGCAAGGCTTGATCTTCCACGGTTGTAATCCGATCAAGTATCGTAAGCGTCGGTTGCCGTTCTCGGCGAGCGTGTAGCCCTCATGCGTAGTGTCAGTTTCGCGAGCCGATGGGTTGGCCAGACTGACTGCGGATCGAATCATCGCGATCGAACGCCGATGTCCGACGGTGCCACTGCGTCGCCCCAGTGAGGATTGTTAGGTAGCATGCTTTGACGTCGCCCTCCGCCCAAGTGCATTCACGAAAGCGTACAAATGCTAATTTCCTCAAAATTGTCACCAAACCGCGAACGAGAGGCTTCGGCGGTCTCACACACTGGAGAATTTGAGTTTCGTGCCTGGTCAAGCGATCGCGCCGACCCGTAGCGCGCGAGCTGAGCGACACCATGCACTATTGATCGTGCCATAAAGAAATTGGCGGATAACTAACGAGGACGGTCCTCGAGATGGCGGTAAACACAGAGGATGGAGTTACGAGGACCGGCTCTGAGACTTGAGACCCTTTGGAGTGTCTTTTGGCTTCTATGCAGTGCCCAGTCAAAACAGGATATTAGCCATTAAAATGGGGGCGTTCTCGGATTCTTGGTGTTCGCAGATCGCCGCCTTCGATATCCTCGACGGCTGATCGTGCCCGGCGCCACAAGGCTATTGGCCACCAGTAGCCCATGTGGCACGGCCCTATTTTCTATATCGTCGGGTCTTTGGTAGGTAGACAGTGGAATACACCCGATCTGCACTGCGACTAAGATCTAATTTCGGTTGCATTTCATAATTGTCATGTTTCGTGATCCGCTGCCGATTCCGCCGCCGTTTATTCTTAAGTGCCACGTGTTGTTTTAAACGTGGACGATTTTTGATGCAAGACACAACTCGCTCGGATTGCTTAGAGCGAGAAGGTCATTTTCCAGACCGTACGATTTTTGCACATACGGCCATGCGAAGTTTCGTTTGAGAGCCCGCGAAATCTGTTGAGTCCATTCCATCTGCTCGGTCGGATTGAGCGCCACCCATGCTTTGGGACGCAACGAGCACGGCGCGCGAAAAGGTGAATCGGTATCAGAGAAGTCGCGAACCCCTTTTGGCAAATTCGGGTTCCGCTCATAGTAGTCCGTGCATTGGCTCCGTGATGACCATATCTTCTTTCCAACATATCCATCCTGTGAGCGGGTCGTAGCTGGCTTATTAGTATCACCAAAGTGTGAGCTTGGCAAGGAACGGGCAACCGGATAACCTTCGCAATTCGCATACTATTACGTGCGAAGTATTCTGACGATGTCGGAGTTTCGAGAACTCCGAATCTCGCATAATTGAGTGCTTACGGTTCCGTTACTCATTCCGACCTGCAACACTTCCGGGACAGCGTAGCAGCCCTAGTGTGTGAACTATGTAGATGATTTTTCCGTCTGTTCTGCCAGGACTGTCGCTTTCGCCACCGCCTCGCGCACGAGTCACGTGCGTGGCAGCTCCAAACGCCCGCTCGACGATCGCGTTTCGAACTGGTCGCGCCCAAGGCATAATCGACGGCGGGGGGATCGATGTTGATCGGCCAAAACATCCGCCGGACGAGGGGCAGGCGGTCAGCGGTGCGGCCGTGCCTCGGTTCGAGTGGCTCTGGTTTCGGATGGGCTCTGGTTCGATGGGCTCTGGTCACCGCTGTTTCTCGCCGAAGGCATGGCAGTGATACAACCGGAGTCCGGTCAAGAGAGTTTTGCCGTTTTCGACCATCGAGCTCACTAACTTGCTCGTCGGAGATGAATCTCGCTGGAATTTACAGCACAATCGATCGGGTGCGCCCTGTGCAGTAGCTACAGTAAACAGACGACGCTCGATGATTCGTCGCGTACCCATTTCTGCGCGATCGTCGCTCAATACTCACAATTTTTCCATATTCGACCGTTGACGAGCCGCGTCTCACACACTAACCACGCGAATCGGAGAGTGAGCGCGTCTTCTCGCCTTCGTGAAGTGTTGATATCGTGGCTTCGCGACGTGGGTCGGCAGTAGATGTTCTCCGAGTCGTGTGATTGTATGGTCTCGGCTTTTCTGGCATATAGCACATTCGCTCAAGGCCAACAGCCGGCCATATGCGGTGCTCAGAATAATGACGCGACCCGGATAGTATATACGCACGATCGCCGCTTTTCTGTATTATTCGCATTACTACTTCGGTCTTCTAGTAAATGGCTTGTGCGAATAAAACTTGACTTCTTGAGCGAGTTCAAAGTCTGCGTCCTCTAGTTGTCTTATTCAGCCGCGGTGACGGGGCTACCTCTTGCGAGACAGCGCGATTTAGACGTTTCGCAAGGCAGAGTTAAAATAAGGCAAGTTCACTCCTGGCATCGGCGAGAGACAAAGATCTTTCCTAGCGCGAGGGCACGATCCGCAATCGGTGAAACGTAGACACGTCCCGTGGTAGACTAGGTAGCGTTCGGCGTCGCGTGCACGCAGAGCGTGCACGGCGTCGAGCAGGCCGAGAGCCCATATTGGTAATTTTTCGCCAGGTCAGTTAGGTTGCGCGGAGATACAGAAGACTCGCTACATTACTCAATAAGGAACGCGGGGGCAGAGGATGGCTCGGGAATATGAAATTCGGCATCCCGCAAACCGGTCCGGATTTTCGGTGCAAGTTTTTGCAGGACAAGGAGACGCGACGGCACGGTGTACTCTGCAATGGGATCGCCGAGCGGTCACGAGAGTGAGTGAGTAGCTGAAGCGAGAGAAGCTGATAGGCTCCCCTTCGAGGCGAGCGCCGCGAGTGACAGGGCCCATCCAGCCTGCCTCGATCGATCCGAGAGTTCTTTGCCAACGGCGGCGAGAGTCGCCTCACCGATCCGAGTCGCGATATCGCTCCACTCTCTGTACGCAACACTAGAATAGCTGGCAGAGTGGCTTTCCGCGTTTCGTCTCGCGTGCTCTCGTATCGGGGCACCGTGCCACGGGTCCCGGCATGGTGGGGTGCGGTTTTCGTTGGATGCGGGTTGGGCGATCATGGCGCCGCCGAATCGGTACGTGACGCGACCGGCTAAATTCGGTCAGGTCGCGGCCCCCGTTGCGGCAGTGGCAGGAGTTTCCTCTTCGGCGGCGTGGCAGCCGTCACATCGCGAGCGATCCCGATTCAACAGTCCCCCGAATCGGCCAGCGATGTCGATGCGGTGTCGGCGAAACGCTTCGAACCCGGGAACGTCGGGCCGGAGCGGCCCTCGCCGATCGGCGGTCCCGAGGTAACAACCCGATATGTGCGAAAGCAACCCGGGTCGCCATTGATTGCAACATGATTGGGCCGAGTTCGGGGCCCGTCTTTCAATGCGCGCGCGGGAGTTTGACTGCACGTTCGACTTCGTTTTGCACCATGATGCCGTTGAGCGCCGACGGTCACCGGGCGTTTGGATGTCTGTTCGCCAACCTCTCCTTCTTGTTGCTCAGTCGTAACGGGCCTTGCACCGTCCAAGGAATTAGACATCGACACGTACGAGCGCTATGGCTCTTTGCACCCATCGCCGAGACGGAGCAGGAGAGGTAAGACAACCCTCGTTGAGATATCGAGCCGGTCACCTGCGACGGAGTGCTAGATGCCAACCCCGCGTATGAAGGCCTCATTATTGAGCTATGCGCCTCAAGCCGAAACTAGTCGAGACACTCTGAAATTCGTTATAACGAACCAATGTAAGGTACATTTCACCCGCTGTTGCCCGCGTTTTTGACTCTGCAGGGCGACGGGTGCCTATCGGTCGCGTAACGGAATTAAGACTCGCAAATCCGAGCGTAGTCGCCGAACGTTTGTGGGTTGCGTGCCTCTCGAGAAGTAGCCCGTCGAGCTCCGGAGCCGTCCGTTCCCGGGTGGCTCGCAGATGAACTATGGGTCGCAGTTCAGGTTCGCATATGAGCAGGCGCAGAGACCAGGGACACGCGGCCCCGTGCGCGAGAGGCAGGCCTTGCTTTGGGCGCGAGCGTCGCACTTTTGCACGTTACAACGACGATCGATATATTTCACAATCCCATCGATTCGATCAGGACCGTAAGGCGGATTGGAATCGGAGATAAATTGTCGCTTTTTTCGTATTTAAGCGGACAAGGTGTTCGCCGCGGCTCCAGGCAACGGGCAGGCGCCATCTCTCATAGGATTGAGGTGTAGAATCGAGACTCGCCGCCACCCTCATAGGCGAATGACGCTTGCATCGCGCGTCAACGCCGAGACGTAGCTCGCCTTGGACAGGCGAAATCAGCTGTCCCGCTGTGCGACGGCGACGTTCGCAACGTGCCCCGTTGGCCACTGGCGGGGGAGATGCGCGAAGATGAAGACGCCGCAACGACGTGCAAATAACACGCACGAGATGATCCGATTCGGGATAGCGAAGTAGAAATCGACCCCGAGCAGAAAGAGAGTATAGAGAGGAAAAAAGTTTCAATCACAATGTGAATCCTAGAATGGGCTGCGTTGGTGACCGAGGAGACTTCACCCTCAAATCGCTTGAACGGTCGTTTGGTGAGGATTGGGGTGGCAGTGGTGGCAAAGTTGGTGGGACGTCGGTCCGTTGCCGTGAATGAATCTGGCACGCTATAAATCAAGTTAGCATCACAGGATACTCGTTTTGCAGAAGCGACACAATTCAATACACTACTCAATCCAACACGTGGGCGGCGGAACTCGGACAATTCCCGGCTTCAGGCGGGGGAGGGAAAGGTGCCGCTGCCAGTTGTGATTCCGACCGGGCAATGCCGAAACTGGCGAAAATCCGATGGACTGCTAACGTTCCGGTTGCTCAACAATTTGGACACTACGTCGTTGTCGGACCGCTTGGCATGCGAGCGAAGTCGATGCGGTTTCTCCGTCGATTGTCTTGGCGGGTTGCATCGCGTGTCCCGGCATCGTAGGCAGATGCGTGACGACTTCGGCTCTGCCCGTTTCGGCGGCGGGCGTACAATGAGGCCGGTGAAATGTCTCCCGCCCTCGATCAAAATCCGACGTCCGCTCCGGCGGCGAGCAGGGCCTTTCACGGCCGCGGCGTTGTCCCGCACCTCGGGTGGCGGCGTTACATCAACGCGTGCGGTCCGAATTCATCGTGTGTCGGTGCGAATTCGCGTCCCTGTTTTCGATCCACCACTCGACGGCTTCCAGAATCTTCCGTGCAAAACACGCGAGTTGCAGTGCGGTGGTCCCCTCGTGCGCCCTTCGCGTTGGATGGAGACTACGCCTTCGGGAAACGCGTTCTTTCAACCTCGTGGAGTCGCCTTGCACGCGCTTCGCGGGAAGGCAGTCGTCCGGATCGATGGCAGGCGTTCGCGGTGCCGGAGGCGGCGTTTTCGGCGGGCGACTTTGGCGGCGAACTTGGCAAGTGTCTCGGAGTGGTCCGTACGAAAGAACTCTCGAAAACGCTCAGCGTCGCGGTAGGTCTCCGGTTGAAGCTCGTTCGGGCCGCAACCGGCAGCGTGTAGAACCGTTAACACCCGAAGAAGGCCCATGAGGCCGGATTGTCGATATTCCTGAAGCTGGGGTTGATTTCCAATGGTTTCTCATGCTTGGGATTAAGGCGTCCCGATCGGAGACCCATCGACGGGGCAGGCACAGGGCGGGTTGCCGGTGCGGTCCAAAACACCGGATCATCGAGTGCGGCTTCGACGAGCAGCGTGTCTCCGCGGTGAGATTCAAGATAGCCTGATGCCGTCAAGCGGACTTTCTGGAACCGTCGCGACCGTCGGTGGTTCCGATCAACAACGTCATCCGAAGTCGGAGCATGAGCGTGTAGTCTGACGTTCATCTCGTCTCACGACCAGCATCAGGCCGCCCGATCCTCGGGATCGATTTGTTAATCGTGTCGAGCCTTGCCGTAGCATCTCCTACGCGAGCCCGCTTTCGAAATAGTTCAAGTAGTTCGCGTGTGGACCCGGTCGCTGGCCAATCGTTTCCTGATAAGCGACCGGGTCGGAATCTCGTGGGGAATGTCCGGACACGTGCGCTTGTTCTGCTAGGAAGATTGCCACGCTGTTAATATAGTGCCCAGGTGTGATCCGCGAGCTTCGTCGGTCATGCAGGTCGGGGACCAAGACGGTCCAGATGACGACTTGACTTCGCATGTATCGACTTCGTCGAGCGATTGGCGGCCGCCCTGTGCCCGCCGACGAGTTTGCGGGCTGCGAGCCGGTGACACATTGGAGCTGGGTCAGCGTCATTTCGACCGTTGACGTCGGCCGTCCGTCTTCGTGTTTTTCGTCAACCGACGCGCATCGTAAACCAACAACCAAGTCGACGATAGTTTGACGTACACTTCGGGGTCGATTGAACTTTCCTGAGCGCCTCGCGACGTTTATCTTTCAGCCAATGCCATAATCAGAGGATATCCCTTGTCGTGTTGGGGTTTGTTTTTTTTTCCGTTTGATTAAAAATCCGCATCAAGACGATAGGGTCCGCAAGGGCCCGTTTTGTCAATTGAAGCACGCATTCTTCCTTCAATTTGCGATATCCAATGTGTCCCAACACGAAAAGGGCTGCTGTCGTTTTGACGTACAAATGTTTGCGCGTAACAGTGTTTGACGTACAGTGGTTTTTCGCGCAGTGGTTGTCGCTGGTATTTGCATTCCTAATGGAGATGAATGTGATGATCGAAAGAAGGTTGTTTGGATTGGTTTGGCAGGCTGTTTCTAGTTGAAACGTGCTGACGTCGGTCGGTGTGGAAGGTAAGCGACGAGCGCGGTCAGAGGATGCGGAACAGTCGGCGATCGATCGCCTATTATAGATGCGGACCAAGAAGGCGGACTTGGAAGTGCCGATTGGACGGTTCACTAATCGGGCCGATTGTGAACTGGATCGGAGGCATCTGCCGCCCGCGACTGGCAGTTCAAGACGGGTAATCAACGGCGTGGAGGCGCCGCGTGCCTTTGAATCCAACAAGTGCCGTTTCATCCTCCTCGCAAGAGACGGATGACGCAAGGTTTACGTTGCAATCGTCGATCCGTGATCAGCGATTTAGAAATCTTGGGTGGTTCGCGTCCCGCTATGGTACCCAAGGCACCCCAAAGTCCGTAGGGACTTTGCGAACCCTGGGGAATTTCAAAACCGACTCCGTTCTGCCAAAGCCCATGCTGGCCGATCGATTACCGGCCGCGATGACTCGGTGATTAAGCTGACGCAACCATCGCCTAAGAGAATAGAACCCCCCCTTGTGACGACTCCGAAGGCGGAACATTCCGTTTGCCCCGTATTATTTCCGCCGCAGATCGCCGCGTTGGCGGATGGAAAAAAATGTATGGACCCGGAGAAATTGGTCGGTAAGTCGGCCCATTTGAATCCGCGTCATGGTTGGCTCACCGGTCGAAATCCCCTGTCACCCAGAATTGCTGTCGCAAGGATCGACTGGCCTTGTCGAAACCCAAATTCGGGTTAATCCCTGCACATCATTCGGGGGTTTTGCGAGCCATTGTTGGTTTGCGTCCCCGGGTAATCCCGGTCACCCTAGGTCCGTGATCAGCCTCGGCCATCGCGATGTATTTGACAAAACGTTCGAGAACATCGGCGGAATTTGGCGCGAGAGTGAGGCTAAGCAAACAGTGCCGGCGAAGTCGCAAGCTTGGGAAGTCCTCGCCCAACGCCAATTGCGCCGGCTGTTGTTTCTCCGGAAAGGGTTCTGCTGCGATTTGGGGCCCGGCGAACCGACACATCCATCGAATCAACCGAGGCAAGCGACCAAAAGTTAGTTCCGGTCCTTGGCGGGCAAGCCAACGCCGGGTCGCTGGGTGCAGTTCGAAGCATGGGGCGATTTGGTCACCCTCATCGTGATACTCCAGGTGCTGCCATTGTCGGCTCCATCGCGGGCCAAGGGATGGGAGGGGTGTGTTGTTTTTTGCAAACGTCATTGACTAAACGCGGATTGCTGATTTGTTCCCAACTACGCCTGTTTTCCATGAACGGCGGTGAGGCCGGCCCAAGCCAATGCCTCAGTCGCCATGCAGTTTTCGCGTCACCGTAATTGACCACCAAAGTTGGAAGTTCGTGGCGGTAGCTGGCGACGGAGCGACTTCCCCCATCGGGGGCTTGACCAGTGCGGCGCCATGGAATGGGCAATTGGCAAACGCCGCGAGTGGTTAATTCTGATCGCCAAATCCGACGCTTTGACAGTTGTATGCCTCTTTGCAACTCATCCGTGTCTTTGCCGCTCTTTCGCGGGCCGCCTGACTGCGGCAAAAGCAAGTCCCACCTAATACTCCAATGAATGCGATAAACAACCCAATAACTCCACCAGTGAAATGCCTTGGTTTTGAAAATTTTCGTGTTTCAATGAATTTTCTTGTCCAAAAGGGACAGAAGGAATGAAGTGGCCGCAACGATCGTTGCGCGTCAAGATACCACACAGCGGATCGAGTGTACTCGATTTAGCGGCGAAGAGAATCACCGTAAAAAGCTTTTAAAGAGGAGTAATCGCTATAGTCGACTCGCCCCCCTACGGTTTTCGCGCGCCGCTGTTTTTCTCCGTTCAAGTCAAGCCCGGAACGTTCGGTGATCCCGTTGGAATAATCAGCAGATTCTGGTTGCACGCGACAGGAACAACGTTTCCATTTTCCGTGCGGCCAGCGAACTTGATATGGTCGCATCCGTGGACGGGTTCCCAGACCGCAAAACGATGCGGTCCGTTCTTCCGCTGCAAGAGATACCCGTGCTGCCGATCGTCAGCCGACCTTTGCTGGGCGATGATCCCCCGACCAGGTGACGGATTACCAAGAGCACGAGATGGCGTCACAGTCCACGAGCACTTCGTCTTTTAAATGCACCGATGATCAAATGCCGCCCTGTCAGTTCGCGCGATTTGAGAGAACTCAGCAACGCGACAGGCCCGGTTTGATGACTCGTCAACCACGCACCGAGTCCACTCGAATTGATCCTCGATTGGCGTCGATCGTCCACAAGCGCGGCGACCCACATGCGGCCCGAAGCCGATAATCGCCACGAGACCATATTCCGAATGCTCTCGTAAGATCTCCGCGTCGGTTCGTTCGAACAGTTGGCTATTGGCCTAGGTGTAAACCGATCGCTCTTCGCCCACGATTAAAGATATCGACGATGGGCCCGTTGGATGACGATTCAACTCGTCAACGCCCCGTTGCAATCGAGATCGATAGCGGCGGTTTCCGACTCACCGAAATCGGTAACGTCGAAGCGAAAATTACACAATTCGACTGCGAGTCGATTTGGTGCCGCCACTCCCGGCTGAACAGTTTTTAATGTAAAGAGTGTGTACTCCCGCTGCAAAAATGAGTGACGTAAAAAGTCAACATCCGCCCACGTCAGTCAAGATCCGACGTGGCCAATCCCCATCGAAGCCTGGGCGAGGAGCGGTCATCGAGACTGCCAAACCACGGAAGCAGAGAACCGATTCCGGCGAATGCCAAACTTCACCAGGTCATCGGATTCAGCGACCAAATAGTGATGTCGGTCATGTCATTGGCCACTAAGAGATCCAATCCGGCCCGGTCATTCGAACGCCCGACGCTCAGGCCCAAAACCGCGTCCGAGCGTCGATGGCGACGCCGCACGCGTGGGCGGACGATGCCGAAACCGACGCCCTTCGCCATGTCCCCCGACAGAAATGGTTCCGCCGGCCGCTGTCGAACAAGATCGTAGATGCACGAACGCATGACTGTGGGATCTGTCCAACGAGCAGGTCATCCTTCGTTACCCGGATCGAGCCCCACGCGAGAAGTCTCAAAACAATCACATCGAGGAAAAGCCTCGTCTTGTCCAGGTCCGCGATGCAAACCGGACTGAGTCGAAAGCCAAGAAGTCTCGTTGGTGAGTCGGCAATGCGAGCGAACGATATCTTTAAAAACGTCCATCGCCGCTGGTGAGTAGAGACGGTGGGGCCAGAGTTCAAGCACACAGCAAGATCGGGGAGCCCGTCTTCCGTTGAACACCCCGCACAGCGACTACCCTGACCAAACCCCAAATCGTCCACCCCCTGCCAACCACCGGCACGTGGAACGAAACTGACCGTTCGAGGTTCGCACCAACGCATCGGTTCGAAGTTCGTTTTGGGGGCTTTCCCCGGCGCCGACAAAGTACACAAATCAGGCCATTCCTCGAGGTCGAAATCGAGGGTACCAGCCGCCACAACCGCAGCGTTGAATGCAAACCAATTTCAGGCTGGATTCAGATCATTACCCGCCTACCAAAAAAACTCAGCCCAACTCGAGTACGCTCGTCCCAGACACGAAACGAGACCACTTTCGCACGCGGGGACGGTCGTTCACTCGTCCGTCATCCGATCCGTAAACCACTCCAGTCAGGATGGTAAACTGGCCTCAGGTCCAATTCCAGCTCGAGGGGTGCCCTGCCCACGCGATCTGCCCAGGGTGAACGCTCGCAGTTGCTTGACAAGCGGATGCTCGCAAGGCCACCAAAGTCGACCGCGTACGTCTCCGGGCAATCGTCGATCGCCGCGATGTACACACTTCGGCCTTCCCAGAACCTTGCCCGGAGTCTATTCAACAAACCGACATTTCCCGCCACAACGGCACGTGAAGACCGACGCCCGAGCCGTTCGAAACGAATTACGAGCTTGGCTAATTCCGTTGTTAACTTGCGGTGCGCGTTGTTGAATGGCGTCGAACGGTTTCTGCGGCAACTCCCACTCTTCGTCTTCATTTCTGGACGTAGGTCTGACTCAATGCGCCAAGCCTTGGAGGTAAAATCGGTCTCATGCACGTGGCCTTCCCCCAAAAACGAGCGTGGCCGCTGTCAGGCAACGCCCTCTCGATTCCGAGTGACCACTCCCCGATAGCCAACCAATAATTTAAGCGTATCGCTCCTGATCGACGTTGGCCCAGTATTTGAACCGACGCTCGGCCAGCCCCAAGGTCAATCGTGTGTCTTCGCGCAACGCGAAACACCATATCACAAGGTCTTGGGCCGCCATAAATCGCGGATGCCGGAGCAAAATGATCTCTTTCGAGCATCCTCGCGCAACTGATCAAGTTGTGAATTGCTATCGAAGTGACTCTTGGCCTTGCCGATCAAGCGGCGCAAATCAATCCGGGTGCGAGGGTCACTCGAACCATGGCGCCGATTGCCCAGCGAAACCGGGGGCGTGTTGCTCATGCCAATAGCAGTCGAGATCCGAATTTTCGATTGTCGAATCAAAAACGGCGAGAGCTTGGGAGTTCCGTGATACCGATTCTCCGAACCGAATCAGCAGGGCCATAAAGTAGCCGTCGCGACAGATGGTCATCGGGGTGCTTTTGCACCGCCTCACCAGCAACAAGATCCACTGGCATCATAAAGGACGTACCATATTGACCTCGCGTACGCAGAGCACTGTCGTGTTTGATACTAGTACCGGTGGTTTGGCTCGTGTTGGTTTTCGGCGTGGCAAGGCCATGACGAAATAATCTGGCGACTTTTTCAGGTACTGTTGTTCGCCGATGTCGGCCACCCGTTACGTAGCAGTAGAAGACACCAAACGCCTTGCGTTTCGTCGCACGTGATTCCTGCAAGATCGAGGTATCGGTCAGATTCCAGGGTCCTCGTCGATTTGCCCTCGCCGATCAACAGCTCATGACCGCTCCAACGTCTCTCGCTCGGCTGAACTTGGATCGTGGGCGTGACCGACTATATGCGAATGACTCTCTTCGCGACCAGCCAACCGTGCCAAATCGATCACGCTTAAACAGATTCGCCCAGCATGCCAACGATCAGACTCGCATGAATCGGATACGTGTGATCGTGAAAAATTGGCAGTGAAATCAATATGTAAACATGTTAATCATCGTGTGCTTCCGCTGATTCGAATTCTTGTAATTTTGACCAGTCTCACTTGTTTCCGAAAGACCTCTTCGTCGCTTTGAGTAGTTAAACTGTGAATCTCCAACGCGTTTTTAGCTCAGCAATCTTGTTCCTGAAGGTGCCGCCCTCTTGTTAAAAAACCGCAATCTTAGGAATACCGTTTGTCCCGTGACATGTCCCCTGCTCAACATCGGTTTATTTTTGCTTTACTATTATGGCCTTTATTTGCGGCGATATGTCGGATTGTCGAACCGCTGTCGACCAATCATGATTTCGGGCGGGGTCTGCCCCCGTTAATCGCTCGGTAGGCACCATCAGCGGAATACCCATCTATACACTGCGTCCTGGCGGCTGGCGAATCCCCTCGTC
>Ga0163217_1061023_pt1 | contig 15417 bp, 9 predicted proteins | sample SynspAceP_FD_185933 | JGI IMG/M metagenome (GOLD analysis project Ga0163217, IMG submission 185933) | Saline lake microbial communities from Ace Lake in Antarctica - Synechococcus sp. Ace-P (PacBio error correction) | ecosystem: Environmental > Aquatic > Non-marine Saline and Alkaline > Saline ...
AAGAGAGGATTATTTGGCGATTTTTTATAAGCGATTAATTCACGGGGCCATGCTACATTGGGTTGGAGGGAATTGATCATTGGAATTTTCAAATTGAAACACTGGAAAAAATTAAAATGAAAATCTTAGTTTTTTTCCCTGAAAGGCAGTTTTTTCTGTTTTCAATATCGTGAAATCAAATAAAATTGGTTGGGGTTTTTTAAAATTTGCCGCCTATTCTTCTTTTTCGCCACTTTGTGTAAGCAAAATTTGCTTGTACATAGTTTAGTAAAAAATGTTTTTAATCCGGCCGGCCCATCGGGCAGCACAAAGTTGTTCAGGTCTTAAACCTTTGGTTAACGGTTTTACGGATAAACAGAAAGGATGAAAATAAGGCTAGCTTATAATATTTGGGATATAGTTGGCCTTCGGTAATGTAGTAATCATAGTAGTTTTTTATATCATGATATCCTTTAGTAAACGCTTCCCTCCCTGTAGTTGCCTATTTTAAACCAAAGGGGGTCAAATTTTACAATAACTGAATCCCTTGGGAGGAGCGCATTGGTATTAACAAGTTAGTTCTAATTAATCAGATGTTTGGAATGTTGTATTTGGGCTTTCTGGTCATTAGGGCGTTTATCCCAGCTTTTCCCTAAAAAAATCAATGGTCCGTCCCCCAGGCAGTTCGGCAGCTTCCCCTGTCATACATCGGTGTAAGTATCATTGTGACAGCCGTGGTTTGCATTTGGGATAGATATGCCTCATTTTCTTTACCGTGTTTCTTTAAAGCTTCCTCATAGGCTGGCCAACCTCATTGACCGCGTTTATTTCCAATTCGCCAAAAATGAGAGTAGTAGGGGAGCGTTTATTTTTTTCAATACCTCTTCCAGTTGGTTTGTCCTCCCTAAAAGGACGCAGCCTCCAATTTCGGGACTTTGACTGCCATCAAATTGGAAATCCAACCTCCAAAACAGAAGCCGACTACCCAACTTGCGGAGCAAATTCCGGGTGGGGGCTTTCAATATTCAATAGCAGCGATAATTCTTCCAACATCTCATTTTGCGATCTCTCTGCCTGTAATTCGCGGCCTTCGTCGTCATTGCCAGGAATAACCACCTAAGGGTTGTAAGGCATCGGAGCCAATGAGATAAACCCTGCTAGGCCGGCCCTACGCCCCCGCCACAATCTTCGATATGCCGGATTTCAAATCCCACGTTTTCATGAACCACAAATTATCCCCAGGTAGTTTTGCCTTGCATCTTGCAACGTCTTGAAAGCAAACCCTTTATAGAACCTCCGCCCTTGGGTGAATTGTAACGATAAATTCCGATTTTAATTGGGGTCATCTGGCTGTATCTGGATTTTTTTTCACGTAGTCCGGAGAAAATAAAGCTAAGTAGCGACGCTACTGTACAGCCCTCCAACGCATAGGTTAGAATAATTTTGTCCATAAACAACTTCATGCTTACCCCTATTGTGGGCATAGTCGTATAAAGGTCGAAAACCTCCTGTGTAATATCCTCTTTTTTAATGGTTTCATGATTATGGTTTATATTAAACCATGCTTTTAATTTGTTAATGCATGGAAGCATACCATGGCTTGCTAGTTTGCATTTTTAATTTAAGAAAACAGTAAACAAGATCTTTCTAGTGTTAATATAAAAAGCCAATACCCTTCTTTAAGCAAATGGGTGGTGAAATCATGGAGACTTATTTTGCTAATACTTGTTGTTTTCAAAAATGGCTTAAATAACACACTGTTTGAATGGCAGTTGGAAATTCTGTATTGAACGCAAGTTTGTTTAAAATTATGAAATAGTTTTAACTTTTTATGGTAAAAAATGAAGACAGTGGAATATAATCCAATTCCATGTTTCGAAATATTAAGAAAAGGCTATCTGACTAGGATTGGCTTCTAAAATCGGGAAGTGAATAATTGGTTGCGCAATAAATGGGGGGAAGAATTTGGCGCGGGATGTGCACCAAGCTAAAAGTTAAAATTTTGATCGAGTTTAATGGTAATTTAGCTTTGTAGTGGGGCTAATTCATTCAGAATTTATAAATTAATAATTGATTTTATGCGGTTTTAAACCATTGCTATATTGATTTTCAGTTTAAATTGTTAACCCGGATTATTGAAACTTCCCCAAATTAGACATATTGCTTATTGAACTTGGTGCTTCCATGTTGGCGCATTCTTTAAAATATTAATAGCCTTAATTTGCTTAAACGATTAATTTTTAAAATTTGTCAAATATTACCCCAGTACTATATTGAGTGGTTTTGGCGGTTTTATGGAATATCAAAGGAAGCACAGGCAATTAATTTCTTACAACAAAAGGAACTCTCCTAAAAAAACAACTATCGTTGACTTTTAAAACCCATGATAGCCACCTCTAATTATTGGGAGCCAATACCATTTTTAACGGCTGGCGATTTTAACCCGGATACGATACCCATCTTAGATAAAGAAATAGGCGATTTTTTAATTGGGATGGACAGTTTATAGACAATTTAGCCTTATTAATCTTATCAGGAACGGAAGTCATTTAGACTTGATCGGAAAAGTAAACGGGCCAAATAGTTTAAGAGTGTGCGTTCAGATAAATCCCAATAGGGAATTATATTCAAGAATGACCAAGGAAATTTAAGAAAAATCAAATTTATTTGTCCCCCATTTGGACTAATCAGAAAACGGCCATAATAGAAATTGCATAATAAACCTATGATTCGTGGGGTAGCACCCATTTTAGATAAGTCTAAGGAACAAATAGGTTGTAGTGGTCATAATTTTGGTGCGTCAACTCTTGGATTTGCTGAAAAAGGACAACCAATACCTTTTATGTTATTAGATGATCGGGTAATTATCTGGTGAGTAAAGAAAACAATAAGCAGTTTGCCATGTGATGCCAAATAGCCAAAAATTTAATTTAACGGAGGACCGTCCCCCAAAGTATGGGGATTCCTGAACACGGAAGGATCTATATCTTTGTTGCAGGAAGGGGATTTGTGGGTAAAGACCGAATTGGATTTTAAAAACGAAATGTTCCCAAACACCTTATTAAATTAAGTTGGCGGACATTAAAACCACCAATCAAATGGGTACTTTTAAAACATATAGATTCCAAGCTTTTAAATGCAGGAATTAAAGAGAAATCTTTGCAGTATTACTGATCATGCATTGGTTAATATTGGTATTTTTTGCATGTCTTTTCTTGAACTAAAGTGAGAATTCCCAAAAGGGAATATTTCAGAAATTAGAATTAATGAACAGAGAGCTGGCCGTTAAAAAGTAGAATTGGAAAATAAAACCATGCCTTGCAACCATTCAAAATAAAGCCTAGAGGTTCGCAATGCCCCAACTTTTGGAGTATTAACAATATTGGTTGCCCATATTAAGAGCTCCACTACGAGTGTATCTGCTTGGTATCCATGCTTTACAGAATCAAAAGATTTCGAACGGAGGCCAGGGGTAAATTTTTCAAAATTTTGCATAAAGGTTTACCCATGCTGCAATACGTTGGTGGATGATTTGTTTGACCTATGTACGGATACTCAATGAAGACCATACAGCTTTGATTGGAAAAATACGTGTGCGAGCCCTTGTAATGGCTTCCTTGAACGCTTTTTATGTAGAACTTTTGACAAGAGATGATAGAGGTAAAGACGGAATTTTAGAGATGGAAAGAAATAAAATTTTCAAAAATCTATATGCAGAGGTAATTCCAGACTTATTATCAAATGCATAAATTAGAGGTCCTAATAATAAGTCCCGTTATTCATATACCCGGAAGTTTATTGGAAAACATAAAAAGTATTGTATTTGAGGAATAATGGTGTGGGGTAGGACCTTATCGTCACGGCAGGGACATTTTTAATTGTATAAAAAGGTTTTTTTCACCGTGACTTTCTGGGAAGGAATGGGGTTTGTTTTTTTGGTAAAAACACAGCTGGGAGTCGTTAAATGCCCAAAATAGAAGTAACTAGTTGATTGGGTAAAGGTACCAAGTTTACAAACATAACATTTGAGACAGCTATGAATGAATTACATTTTTTTTTAATCGATGACGATGAATTTTTCAAGTTTATCAATGAAAAATACATCGCCGGAAGTGAACCCGGATATAAGATTAAGTTTTTTTCCGATGGTGAAAAAGGAATCGATTACTTAAAACAGAATCTTGGCACTCGCCAAGAACCTTCCGGATATCACTCCTCTTGGACGTAAAAATGCCTTTTATGGACGGTTGGGAGTTTTTGAGTGGAATAGCAAATCATTTCAAACTGAACTAAAAGAAGGAATGTTAATAATTCTACCTTCTTACCTCATCCACAATCCCCAGGATATAGCTAAGGCGCAAAAATTAGTACACTTTCGGGATATTTAGTGAAGCCTATCATCGAAAGAAGGTATCAGAACCTAATTCGTTCAATGTTCCAACAACCGAATGGTATCAAATAATTTTTAGAAGTGGGGTCTATATGTAATTAGGCGGGTCATATCCTAAGAAATAGATAGTCGAAACGAGCTGTGTATTTTGGCCTTATATGGGGAATTCCTTTAAATGTGGTTTAATTATAGAAAGTATTACTAAAGGTGGGTTGTAAATACAATGGAAATTAATAAATCTGGGATATCTAGTTTTAGATATCAAGTTTCAGGTTTAAAATATCAATCATTTTTTCTTTTAAATTAAGTACCACTTAGGACCTGTTATGTATAGGGTTAATAGGAATTAGACCTGAATAAAAACATGATCCTCCCCATATTCCTGCATTTTCCCCTATATGAACGGATAGAATTGCGCAGGCGATCCCTATTACTGCCTGGTAATCTTTTGAAAATCTGTTTTAGGCTATTTATGGTTCCTTGTGAAATTCGGAATTTTAGTTCCTTGTTTTTTTCTAAGTCCTGCCTTAAGAAACCTATCTTGAATATAGGCGAAACATGGATTCCGTCCTGCTCATTTTTTTAGGAAGGACAATTGTACGAAGTAAGTAGACCTTGTCTGGAACTTTAGCAAAAGTAATCTTGGTAGGGTTTTTCGCGCTGTCCGATAATCTCTCTTGTGGGTCCCCAACTTGGGATTTTTCCGGAATTATCTAATAGGACTAAGTGCGTTTTGTAGTAGGTTACTGTATGTAAAATAGGCGCCCCGCTAAAGCTATGATCATAAGGGGGAATGAAAAAGGCTTAACTCCTTATTGCCTTATGACGGTCATGATTCATTTTCCTTTTTACCTTAGCTGACCCATTTAATTTGGAATCCCTTTATGAAATTGGTGTTATAGGTTTTTCCACCAAATATGCCCCCGAACTTAGTAGTAAGCAAAGAAAATAGAAGGGTACTGGTTCCAGTAATATATTTAGCCTATTTTTCGGATTCCAGGGTAACGGTGAAAAATTCAATAAATTCTCAAAAACACAATGGAACTTGATTTTTCACCAATAGGCGGCCGAAATGGGGTGGTAGTATTGGCGTCCTCTACCATTTCCTTGTATACCAAGGGAAATAGTTTGTTGCTCCCGATAGGGCAGTTTATTTTTGCCTAGACTATCTTGTGCTGTTCTACCGAGTTTTGGAGGCGTCTTTGTACAAATTAATTTCATCAATCGGATATATCTTTCTCAATTTTCATAGCTCAGGATTGAGCATCAGCTGTTATTAGTTGCCAAATATATAGCGAACCGGTCAGTCCAGAGATTGAACGCGATTAGGCACAAGACAAACCCAGCCAAAGGATGCAAATTCCTTATAAATCTGTTAAAAATAATCACGATGTATTGTTTAAAATAGAAGCCATGTTAGATAATAGTCAAACATGGCTTCCGTGGATTAAAAATTGTCCTAAGTCCGAGTTTTCATTGGCTCCTTCCCTGCTCCTGTAAGAGGTTTTTAAAGGTGGCAGCCCCATTGCGAACGGGCCTGGAAGATTAGTATTCATTCCACAATTTGTTTTATCCCCAGGAAAGTGATCAGGTTCGGATTTTATTGATAGGCTAAGAGAGAGATTTTTAGTAAAGTATAAAATCACTTCAAGGGAACTGTGTATTCTATCAGGCCCAGTGATCATTGGTATCATAAAGGGGTCCAAATCGTTTTTCTTACTCCCAGATTGGTCCATTCTAAGTGATTTGTGCTTTAAATTTTTCTGTGGCGCAGTTTAATGTATGTTGGGTCCATTTTGGGGCGGCTATAAATCAACCACTAAATAAGTTTAGGTTATTTTTCGTCATCTAACATTATGGGTCAGTCCCCTTTCTACGTAGGAATGAGAGTTTCCAATTTGCCATTTCTTATCCCAACTAAAATAATCCACGGATACCTCAACCTCCATAAATTCGTTGTGGTTGGTTTTTGAGGTACAAAGGAATTTGATCTCATCCACAAATACAAACGCCTGTGCCTAGGATTGGAAAGTACTGTATAGCCACTGCTCCTCTTAGCTGAAAGTTATTGAATTTTGATATGAATCCAAATTCTAATTTATTGGGTGACCGCGGGTTCTACGTTGGATATCATTTATGTTTGCCGGCTACAGCAGACCTCAGTATAGAGCTAAGTCGGCAATCAGAAACCTTGAGAAAGCTTATGTAAGGGTAAATTTTTCCCTGCTCTATATACCGGACTCCTAAAGTTGAAGGCCGATTATTGAATTAAGTTTTTCCTCCTTCTCAGCAACGGAAGGGCTAAATACCAAATCGCTTTTGCGGATAGGGAAGGGTATTGTAATTCTTACGATATCTATATTCCATAATCGTCATATCGCAAACCTGCCTTTTAAGAACCCATTGGGTTGGTTAAGTTTTATGGTAGATTGCGCGTCAGGGTGCCCAGTCTGATCAATTCATCAATATTTGGGAACCCACAATCTTCCATCCAAAAAGTCCTTGATTTGTTTTTGGTCTTTAAAGGTCTCCCCGTAGGTAAAAGTTTAATATTTTTGTGGGGCTATATGAAAACCAAAAACTGGTATTGAAGTTAGGTCTGATGCCATATTTTTTAGCATTTATTAACGGAATTTGTCCCGCCGTTTTTTTGAAATTTGTCGGAAAATAGAAAAAATACGTTCTCAGTTGTTTTGATTAATAAAGGTCTGGTTTCAAAATTGGTAAAGTTCCTTGGAATATATTGTTTGAGACTACTATTTAAATTGCCCATTTACCAAGGTTGTTCCCGTGGGTCTTCTCCGTTCGATGGTGTCCTTTACACCAATAAGCCGGCAACAAGGGAATAATCCCTTCTTCATTAAAAACCTGTTACCTCACTCAGCAACCGTCGGAATGACAAGGGCTGTCTTGTGCCGAATGGTCACAGATATTACCACTAAGGTCAGTTTTGTTGATCGGATAGTAAATTATTCAATTTTCAAATGTGCTACTTAGATGTCGGTGTTTCGAAGCCGGTATGTAGGGAGAACAGGAACGCCATCTGCATCGTATTTATTGGCCGTTTTGTTCACGCTACCGCTGATTACGTAGCTGAATCTATTAAGTTCTCCTTAAGGGACTGATTGGATGCCGCCAGCCTAAGGGTCATCTTGTTTGGCCCAAATTGCTTGAGCCCAGATATTGGAGTGCCTCAATTTTTTTTATCGGAAGCTGGATTCTTGTAATATAGTTGATAAAACCACATTCGGCCCCCATTAACCGGAGATCGATGTGGCTCCCTTAATTATTCTACACGACTAATGTCATTGGATTTTACGGATTTCACTCCCAATTGCCCATTTCCTTAAAAGGGGTAAGATTGTGGATGCCGGTCGACCTAACCATAGTGAAACGCCCTCTTTTAGAGTTTTGCCCCCCAATTAGGAAAAGGTAACGGTAGAACAGCAAGTCCCTGGGACAGTAAATCTCAAGTATTTCGCTGATGTTAGAGTAGATTGGTGTAAACTGCTCCAATTTGGCTAGACAACAACAGGTAAGGAAAGCAGGAAATTTCAGAAAGATATCGGAATGTCTGCTGGCAGAAACCAACCACTTCATCCAAACTGTTTAACTCTTCTATTAAAACCACGTCATGGGTCAGGAAGCATTGGGTCCCATGGTGATTTTTTTTTGTTGTAATTCGGATACCCAGCATTTTTATGCTTTAACTGTCCAAGATCCTTCCCTAATGTCCTACAACGTTCGTAGTCACCATTTTAGGTCGGTCATGGTACCTTTCTTCAGTTCCTTCAATGTAATACAGTTGGCACCGGTAAGAGTTGAATTGTTTTCATCAGTATTTTTCCTTTAATGTTGGCTTGGTTGAAAAAGCGTTAAAGAATAAAAATAAGGCTACCGCCCAGGTCATAAATTTCAATTCTATTTCTTATTTAGATTAATTTAAAATAAGGACAAATATAAGAATCCAAATCAATAGCGGCAAAGTCAATTTTTCGAATTTTATTTTTGTAAAGGAGGTTTTAACGATTGGCGGAGGCCCAATTAATGGGGGACTTTTGTAAGTTGTGGATTAATTTTTGCCAACTTAGTATTTTAAATTGGCAAGGCGGAATAAGCACTTTAATAATGGATATCTCCAATCAATTTACGGATGGGATTAGTGCCCACCCCCTCTGAAGTTTTGGTTTCAAATGATCAATGGTTTTTAAACTTGGAAATACGGTTAATTGAATGGCTGTGGATTTCCGGTTTTTAATGCGCTCTTTAGTGTAACACTGTATTTCAATGAAATTTTACAACACCACAGTTTTTAAATAATAACGCAGTTGCCCCAATTAGGCTGTTTAGCGGCCGAATGGTAGGCGAACAATTTTTTAATTACCCTAGCCACATTTTTTTGTATGAAGACCTTAACTCATCAGTGCTTACTTTATGCTTCTTTTTGCTAACATAGGTTAATGCGTAGATTAGACCTAATGGTTTTGAGTGGTTACTCGCCCTTTTTTTCGATGAAAAAGAAATGACGATAAAATCTTGTATGATATGGAATTATTTACCCCTAAATATTACGATATAAAAACTAAAAATAACAGCTGTAAATTAAAATCATTTGTATGTAACTAAGGGGCGCTAATTATTCAATGGAATGGCCGCCGCCGAATGATGCCTTTTTGTAGGTATTATAGGTTGTTGATAAAAAGAAAAACCGCTGGTAATATTTGATATTCTACAGGGTTTTATATATACATTTTGCCGATTATTTTGTTACTGAGGCGGGAAGGATTTATATCCACCCAGATGAACCATATAAAAGCACAAGTGCTGTAATCAGCTATTTAAGTGTTAAAATTTTGTTCGTTTTTTCCTTTTATTTCTATATTTAGATGAAAACCGTCACTTCAAACCGTCACTTTTATGTCAGTACAATTAGCGCACAGACCTAAAAGTCAGGAGAAAAAAGTTTTGGTATTTGATATCCATCAACAATGGTGAGGCGATGGCGAGAAATTTCTCAATCCAATTATCCGCCCAAAGATGTTTTCCCGCAATGAAAAGAAAAGGGTTGCCGAAAGGAAATTCGGGCCTAATAGGGAATTGAAATTCTTCTGATGAAACTGGTCAATGTTCCCTTGTTAAGCACTAAAAAAATCAAACTTCTATTTGTTTGCTGACACTATATCAATACTTATAAATTTAAAGAGTACGCATTGTGGCGAGTGCAGTAGAAAAATTTAAGTTGGCTATGACAACCCAAGATTGAAATTTCCTCAAATCCACCTCTTCAAAATGGAAACTTATAAGATTATCTAATCCATAGTTCAGGGCTTTGGCCAGGAGAAACAGCTCCATAATTACTTTTACAAGATTCAGAAAGTTTTTAAAAGTCAGCTAAAATACAAGGATAGCTTAATAAGTGATGCTACGGAGGATATTCGATTTTTCGAACCAGAATAAAGAAACACTTTAAGAAAACAGGTGCTCGATGGCGAGGAGTTACAAAATTAGCCAATACACGATCTGGTAATTCCAGAAGTAAAAAGGGCTTTCTTATTTGCTTGTTATACTTCGTTAGGTTTTGGCGGGAAATTAGAGAGTTAACCTGGGCTAATATCAATAAAAGCGATTGGAATTAGAAAGAAAAAAAGAACTGGTGATTGATTAATAATCGATTGAACAAACTGCTCTTGCCATACTGGTACACCTCAAACAAAAGATGATTTTGTATTCGATGTACAAAACAATCAAAAAAGCACCAATGGTTTAAATGGCGTTATCGACTATGGGTCAAACGAGCAGAAATCAACAAGCACATTAAAAACTTTTTTATTGTGCCGCGACTACTTTTTGCCTGTTTGCTTCTTATTAATGGGGCACAATCTAAAAACTGGTTTGCAGATGCAAATGGGGCAGCAGTTCTAGCCAAAAGCATCCCCTAAAATATTTTTAAATTTCATACAGTAAAGTTACAGAATGAAGGCATTGATAATTTTCTTCCAAGCTTTAAAACATTGCTTAATGAAGGCGGTAGTTTAAGCGTTGGCAAGGTAAAGACATGAAACGCCTTTTTCTGCGTTTTATGCTTTTTAATGAGCCGGTTTTCGAGGAGGTTTATAAACCCAAAGGTTTTCTACTTCTTGCACGGACTTGTGATTTTAGCAACGGATTATTCTTTGATATAAGGAGGCCTTCAATAATCCATTTATTACTTTCCAAACGTTGAATCCTACTGGCAAATAATATCGCTATCAATATTCCAACTTTTTGATGTAAAGCTTTGGCACTTTAAAGTAATCTGCTCATTTTTCCCGTTCAGATAATCACTAATTCTGGAATAATTTTATCGATATTCTTATTTTGGTCATAATCCCTATGACTCCCTACATCGAATTAATACTTTTTGCCAATTAATATCGTAACCACACAGCCACTATTCGGTAATGGGTTTCCCTTTACGTTAAAAACAATTTTCCATTTCCAACGGTTGTCCAACCGAATTCAAAGGTGTTCTTTAAATCGGCAAAACTATCCCATTCCGCCTTAATTTGCCTTTTTTATACAAGCTTGATTTTTGACCGGTCATCCAGTCTTTCTACGCCATATAATCTTTTACAAACGAATGGTTTTTTCCTCTAAAAATTTCTGGGGCTACTTGCCTATCATTTTTTTTAAAATCATTTATAAAATGTGCTTGGGTCATAGTAACCAACAATCTATGCCAAATATGCCGCAATCTTCTTCCTGTACTTTGTAGTGGTTTTAACATTTCAAACACAGTATTTAATTGAATCACTTTACAAAATATTTTTGGCGAGATTCCTACCACCTCTTTTAAATTTTCTTCTAAATGCTTAAGACTAATAATTAACCAGCACCGACAACTCTTCTTGAGCTATGTTTTCCCTCCTGAGAATATATTTTTTTGATAGCGTTTTCCAGCCATTTAATTTCTGGTAGCTTCGTTTCAAGAAGCGATTTTTAAAAAACTCTAATAATATTTTAATTCGATCATCTGTTTGTTTTACAAACTGATAATGCTAAATGCAAGGTCTTTTATTTATTGCAATTGGTAATATATCTTGAAAATTGCAACCCCTTTATTTAAAAAATAAGAATCCGGGCCTATTAAATAAGTAATGGTTGTTTAAAGAGGATGAAGACTAAGCCTATTTGTCCAATTTCCCTAGAAGTTTTATAGAAATATCTGCGTCAAAATATTTTGACCTGCAATTTGCACCCTTGAACTCGGCCTTTGTCCTAAACCATCCCATAAATTATTGGCATACTATCATATACATATATTAATAATGGGTACCAGTAGCAAATACAGGATATCAACTGTATCCATTTTATTTTTTCCGATTTCCCTTCACTAATACTTAATACTTATTTTTTAAGCTCATGTGGTATTCAATAAGATAAGTTAGTAGCAAAAGATTTTTCATATAAAATCATTTACAAATAAGTGTCCGAAATATACAATGAAATTAAGTATTAATACAGCTATGTTTGGTGTGACCCTAGTAAAAATAGTCCGCTTTTAAGATAAAAAAACCAAACGGCAAATTACAACAATAACTATGCGAAAAACACTAAAAAAGCATATTGCTAATTATAATATTCCTGTTTACTGGGCACACAGTTTTCAAGAAGCTCAAGTTTGGAAAATAAATTGAAAAAAAGTGCAAAAATAGCAGCCGACAAAGAGCCCATTATAAGAAAACAGAAACAAAAAGTCACCCAAGAAACTGAAAGAGCTATGGACTCCATCCTCATCCTAAAACAGGAAAATGGAGAAAAAGCCAAAAGGGAAAAATTGACCGTAAAATGATGATATCGATGAAAAATTCGGAAGAGTTAACGAAGAGAGAAGTTGTAATAGACGAACCCTAAAAGTTTGGAAGTAAATACAATTTTTTTGTGCCAGGGGATGAAATTGTCTTTTTCAAGAAGACGAATTTGATGAACCGAAGAAAATGGTGAGGTTTCCTTTCCGCGTTGGGATTTTAATTTCAGGTTCGGTTGAAAATGCTGTTTTAGCGAGCGAAATATCCCTCAAACCTTGAAAAAAATAGCATTTTACCTTAACTTGATGAAGAAAAGTTTTACCCGAAGGTATTTACATTGAATTTTGACGCCTATTTTTTATAAGTGAAACAGTCTGGTTTTCAGAGGCGAATATAATATTCGTTTTTTCTAAAAAAGGAGAAAAAGTAATAATTACCCCCCAGGAGATTCCTGAAGATTATTTCTAAACCCTATATATACTTAATACGAGACAGAGCAAATTTATCCCGCAGATTAATGGAATTAAAAAGACTTTTTGAAGGCTCAGAAAGAGAGCTAGATGTACAGCCTGTTTGGCGTCATTTTGCCATTGCCTTTAACAAGGTTCCTTTAAAAAGTATTTATAGACGAACATAGAGTCCTAAATGTTTCCATTTAGGCAAAGGATTTAAACCCTCACGAACTTTCAATTATGGCCTATTCCTATTATGAACGATGGTTATGTAGAGCCATCAAAAACATCCGCATTGCCAAGGTGGCAAAACAACTAATACGATCCGTGTATTAGAAGATGGCAAATTTGTAACCGCGCGGTATCCTCTTTGATGTTAACAAGCAACTATCAAAAAAGAGTCTTATGGTGTGCTGAATGAAGTTTGCTAAAATGATTGAAAGAACACAAAAATCCTCAATTTTAAAATTGAGGTCATACCGATAGTGGACCGGTGAAGATGAATACAACTTAAAACTTTCCTGCCGACAGAGCCGTTGCTGTAAAAACTGCATTACAAGAAATGGGAATATCCAAATATCGTTTTCAAACGGTAGCAAGGAGAAACCAACTGTGTCAGAGAATAAATTCGCCTGAAGGTAAAGCAAATAAACAGAAGAGTTGATTTTAAAAATTAACTGAATAATTATTGCTCTCCATTGAACAATATAAACTACAGCTAATTTTATAAGTTTTTATTTTTAACATACTCTTTATTTTTGCTCGTGTATAGATAGCAAAGAAGATAAAAAGTCTGATTATGCGGACAGATCATGAAGAGTGATGTAATTAACGGATGAGGCTTTAATATAAGCTGGAATTTGCTAACACAAGGGCAACCAATTAGCCGATGACGGAATAGTATAGATGTATTGTAAAAACCTTTTCTGAAGGTACCTCGTAAGTACCAATGAAGGAAAATTCTATACTGTTTTTTATTGACGGTAGTTATTCCTATGATTTATTGAGTTTAGAAAATAAAAATGGGTGATAATAAAAATAAAGCGGAAGGTGGGTTATCATAGTAAAAAACCATTAAATAATGCAACGTCGCCTCTATTTGAGTTTAAAACACAATTTTTTATCAACTAGTTTTTAACGAAAGTGGAAGGGTGGTTTGAAGTTTTTGCGAGCGTAAAGGGAACTGATGAGACAACAAAAGAAGCCCTAATACTTTCACCTTTTATCGAAGAAATTTGGAAAAAAAGTGACGCGGATTAATTGCTTATGAATCATTTTAAAAAAAAATAGAACTATCAAAGAAACATAACTTTAATCAAAGATAAATTTACCCTTAAATGATTATTTAAGTTTTGGAGAATTGATTTAGTAACACTTTCTACAACACGGACAAGGTTTTTGTAATCGAATAAAATACCTTTAAAGAGGGAAAGTAGAAATTGTAAAGTGGAGGGGATAGTAAATTTTTGTCATACATAATAAGCACACAATAATAAACATGGGATTTAAATCTAAGAAATTAATGAAAGGGTTAAAGAAGAAGGTTTTTAAAAAAATATGGAGGGGAATTGGAAGGACCAACATTGCTTTTAATACAGAAGCATTTATTTAAACAGGAACATTTTTTTTGAATAGTACTATAAAGATTTAGAAGATAAATTTGGATTTTTAGTGCATGTGAAACCCGGAATAAGAAGTGGACTTAATAGCGAATCTATCAAAGAATACATACAATGGGCCATTTTTTTTCATGGTTAATATTCTGTAAACTCTGGCGATGCCTAATAAGGCTTTTTTAATAAATTTTTTATGAAAACTAATTAGTAAAGGATTAGATGTTGAAAAAGCTTATGACAATATACAATAGAATTAAAAAGACTTGCCTCTAAACATTACGCAGATACTTCAAAAGATACAATTGAAAACTACAACTTCAATTACTTTCATTTACAAACCGATGACCCAAGGCATGGATTGAAGTCCTGACATGCTTACCCTGAAATAAAAACCTATAGAACTAAATGATTTTACCCCATTAGTTTTTTGGTGATTTCGATGATGGTAAAGATTGAAAACCTTTAAACCTAAAAGTGAACTAATTGGCTATCCCGTCAAGGCCGCGTTTTTTTAGAAAAACAAATGCGTATTAGCCTTGAGGTAGATGTGATGAAACAGTATTGACGCAAGATAAGTTTTTTACCAGATGTTGGACGTGATCACATTACGGTTGAAACCTTCTAAAAAATCTGAATTTGGAGTGCTTGTTGCCATCCAACGACATTTGGCCATACCGATGTAGGGCAAAAAGAGAAAATTACATTAAACCCGCGATTCTACATTTAAACGAATAAGTACACTTTTCTATTCATAACGAGCCGGTAATTAATTCTTTCCTATGGGATAATTGGCAACAAACTGAAAGACGCGGTAGAAAAAGCAAATTCCTTAATGATGGCAGAAAGAAAAAACGGAAAATACGAATTAGGTGCCCTGCCCTGTAGTTTAATTTAATGATGATGAAGGGTAAACAAAATACATACATTCAAACGGTTCAGGTTGGAAAAAAGGTCAATATGAAGAAAGATGATTGGGAAATATTCAAATTTAGATTCAAAACTAGACGTTTGCTAAATTTATCCCATTTACAGGATATGCTCTTAATTTATAAAATAAGTGATTTCGAAAAAACTAAAAGGAGTATAAAAAACAAAAAATTGATTGTGGCTTTTTCCCCGCTAAATGCTCTGAATTTTCCTCAACAATGGTGGTTCATAGCTTTTTCAATCTAGTGGAAAATTAATACAATTTA
>Ga0163217_1079900_pt1 | contig 15415 bp, 22 predicted proteins | sample SynspAceP_FD_185933 | JGI IMG/M metagenome (GOLD analysis project Ga0163217, IMG submission 185933) | Saline lake microbial communities from Ace Lake in Antarctica - Synechococcus sp. Ace-P (PacBio error correction) | ecosystem: Environmental > Aquatic > Non-marine Saline and Alkaline > Saline ...
AGCCGCGACTCAGGGCAAAGCCCGTTGCTCCCAGCCATTCGTTCTGCGGCACCAAGCAACCGCGGTCAGGCCTGGCTCGCGCAGGCGCGCCTTGCTTGTCGAGCTCCATGCCCGTTGCTTGAGGCTCTTCGGGGGTGGCAGGATGCAAAGAAAACTACTTGCGGCCGATGCCGACGGAGACACTGCTGCTCAGGGTGGGCTGGGCGCCACAACTGCCGCTTGCGTGGTCGGCGGTTGCGAAACCGGGCGTTTCAAAAAGCTGGTGGCAGGAAGGAAGGGCGTCAAGACCCAGGTGTGCTCAGGGAGGCGAAATAGGGAATCAAAGTTCTGACTTGGCAGGGTCGCTCTGACTGCCGTCTTTCGATCACTTGTCTTTCATCACTTGTGTCTCCATCCAGTTCGCTTCCCCAGCGGTGTCCCCACCAGGGGGAACGCGGAGGCGAACGGCCGTTCTCCATACACCCGTTTCACGTGGCAAGAAGGTGTTCGAGGGCGTGCGGGGGCCGGATCCAGCCACCAGTTCGCTCGTGCAAGCAAACTGCATGCACAGTCGGGCGGACACCGCTGAGGCGCGCAGGGCTCCTGATCGGAGCTGCACCCATCCGCCAGACTTGATGAATGTCCGGCCGGATGAAGCGATTAGGATCGGTGGCCTTGGCCGCCGCCCGCAAGGTTTTGCGGCTTCCATTCCCGCGCGGGGCGGGCCACCTGCACAGCTCGATCGTCTTTCTGGATGGCTTGGCCTTTCAAGCCGGCCGAGGCCACGCGGGGTCAAAGGCGAAGGGGCGGAGCGACGCCCCGGATTGTTCTCCACATAGCCGTCGACCTGAGGGCCAGCCGCTCCTGCAGCTCAGAAACCGGAAAACCGCTGGGAGATAGCGCTTCTTTGTATTTCGAGAGAACTTCGTTGGCTTGCACACTGGCTCGAACGCCCTGTTTTCGCGCGCGAAGCGCTGGCGCCGCATGCACGTAGATCACAGACCAAAGTTGGATTTGTTTGCCCAGCGGCGCTCCTTCTGGCTGTCACCGAGAAAGATCGGTTTTGTCGAGTAGCAAGGCGGGCGGTGAGGGCTATGCACGTCGTCGCCGTGGCTGTAGGCATCAGCAGCACCTCTTCGCCTGAGAGGTGGGTGAGCGATGCGCAGCTCGATCTGGGGGTAAATTCGCGCTGAATCGTGCTGCCAGCCTCCTGGGGAGGAAGGCCTTGCGGATGCCGGCGGCTGAACTGCGTGCGGGAATAGGGATGTATCTGCGGTGGTATGGGGAATTGGCTGCTGGATGAGCCGTCCGGTGGCGGTCCACCGCCCTGGTTGAAGTCGGTGTGAACGCGGACGGTTTCTGCTCACCAGGGTGGCAAGCGCATCCCCATAGGGTGCTTTGAGCTTGCTCAAGGTGCGGGTGGGATCCAGCCCAGAGCGGCACCACGGGGTGATCGAGGCCTCGAGTTTTTCGAGCACGGCCGCGGGACGGTGCCTCGCGAGCGTTTTTGTCTTGAGCGCGATTTTTTGCACTCCAGGCCAGGGTGTCGAACAGCAGCTGCGCCCAGTTGTTTGGGTGAGGCCAGGGGTTGAACTCACACGCAGCGGCTTCGCGGGCCCCAGGCTCGAGCACTGCGCCCGAGCGCGCTTCGGGAAGTTTTTTTTTCGCTCCAGAGGTTCCGCCAGATAGGGCTGTGTGATGCGCTGGCGGTGGCCTCCATGCGGGCCAGCACGGCTTCAGCGGCAGCTCCAGCTGATTCGAGCAAACTGCGGCGGGGCTTCCCCCAGTACTGCTGCAGCTGGCCGCGCAGCAGCGGCGTCCAGCCGCCAGGTGGAGGTGGCACATTCCCAGTACGGCGCAGTACGGGCGGGGGCTTCGAGTTGCGCCCCCTGCGAAAAGGTGTGCCCCTTGCCAAACGCAACGCGCTGAAGCCGGCTCGGGCGAAACCGAAATTGCGCTCGGCCAGCACCGGTGTGGGCATTGGGCATCGCGCAGGTAATCGCCAAACAGGGGTGTCCCATCACCGGACCAATCCCCATGTGTCGGTTCAGGCCATGGGCAGAGGAGTCAGCCGGTCGTACAGTTGCGTTCTGCAGGGTTTTGGGTGCTGGGCACTCTCCAGCAGGGGGGCCAGGGCCGTGAGCACCCAGATCGAGGGGCCACACTGCCGGGGGTGGCCCGGTGCCTGCTCGCAGGCAGATCAGTGGCTTTCCCCGCACTGGTGGGCGATGCGGAGATTAGGGTCCAGATCGGCGGGGGCCTCCCGCCCAGCAGAGGCCACTTCCACAGCTCCGGCCTAGAAGGGATTCAAGGAAGTGGTTTCGGTGTCGAAGGCGTCGGCCGGCGGATTCGCTGGCCGCCATCAGCCGGCAACAGCAAGGCTTCGAGCTGCTTTCTGGGCTCTGGAGTGTCTGGGGGCTGCAGGCTGGGGGCGCACCTTGAGATACAGCGGGGCCTGGTGCGGTTTCCCATCTGTGCTGGCGGCGTGTGATGCTGCAGGACGCAGACGGTCTGGCCGCTGCGGAATCCGGCGAGCCCTCAGCTTGGTGATCGGGTCGAGAAAGCCTTCTCAAAGGCCGCCAGCTGCCGGGGCCAGGCTGAACAGACTCCAGCTCTTCTAAGCGCAGGCCCAAGGCCGGCCATGCCACGGCGACCGACGTACAGCCGCGGGGTTAGGCCGGCAGGGGGATGTCGATCAGGATGTACGCGAGCATGCGCGAGCGATAGGGCGGTTTCTCAACGGTCGGATGTTTCGACTTTGTTTTGGAGGGCACCTTGTGCTGATCGAGGGCCGCGTAGTATGCCATCGAGGTTGAAGGTGGGGGCGGTTGAGCAGAGGGTGATGCGGTCTTGGGGCACCCCCTTGACGCCGGGGAAATGGTTGTGCGTGGAATCGGCCGTGAGGGCATTGAGGTCCCACCACCTCTCCGGCGTCACGCCGAGCTTGGCCACCACTCCCTCACTCCGGATCAGCAGCGGCCCCTGAATTTGGCGTAGGGCAACCACCCTGTAGAGGCCGGCCAATGTCGCGCGCTCATCGACAGAGCTGGAGGACAGAGGTCGCGATCACCCGAGAGGATGCGCACACCAGCCGCAGCACGGCCGTTCGCCGCCCGGTTCGGCGCAGGGTGCACTGAGCACGTGTGGAGACCTCGGAAACCGGTGCCATGCACAGGGGCGATCCATGGCCCAGAGAGGATCTCTGCAAGGTTGGCAGATCGCTGAGAAGTGCTCTCCGAGGGCAGATCGCGTGGCCTTGTAGCTGGCGTCGCCTCGTGGCGGAAAGTGGGCTCGGAGGGGCGGTGTCAAAGGAATACCACCCCCTGGGGGGTGAGGCGCTGAACGTGTGTCAGCACGCCTTGAGGAAAGCCGTAGGCTGACGCTGGTGGGGCACCCCTCTTGGTGGCCAGACCCCCTCACACGCCCTTTGGCGAACGAGTGCATAGAAGCTGCGGAGGCCAGCGGTGCCAACCACCAGCAGGGCAACAGGGGTGCTGAGGCGACCGGCCTGGGACTGGGAGGGGGGCTGCCTTCATTCGCAACGCAGCCTGCAGCTATCCTGGGGCATTGTGAGCGAGGCAGAGTCCGGCTTGCCGTACATCGGTTTCTTTCAGTCTGGTTTGAGCACCATTGAGACTCGATACCGAAAGACCCCAAGACACTCGCATCAAACGCTTTGAGATCTTCCGAGTCACCGATGCTCCCGGAGCGGCTTGAACTAGCTTCTGGGGAGTCACTGTTTTTTGCTGGCGCTCTGGCCCAGCTGACGGCCAGGTGCTCACGGGCCTAGCCGGCGGTGGTGTGGCTCTCCGAGCGGCCTGGTGGATCGGCGGCTCCGCTTGGGCCTGGTCAACGCCCTTTCCAGCTGGGCAGCGGCCTCGAACCGTGGTGGGGCTGCTGGTCAGCATGGTGCTCTTTGAGGCGGGTTTCAAGCTCAAGCCTGCCCAGCAGGGTGGCCACGCTTGGCGGTGCTTGAGGATGCGTGCTGGTGCGCTTGCGCTGCGCCTGGCCCTGGCGGCGCTGCTGGGGCGCCACTGGCTGGAGGGGCTGAACTGGCCGTTGGCGGCGGTGTTCAGCGCGGATTCGTGCACTGGCACCGGCCCAGGTGGTCACGCCCTGGCTGCAGCAGATGCGCTCGCGCCGCCCTCGGAGAGGGTGCTTGGAAGGCGAAGGCCTGGTACTCGAAACCATCGCGGCCGTCCTGGCGCTGCTGGTGGTAGGCAAGCTGGTACTCGGTGGTTGGGGCCGGGCTGAGATGAGCACAGCTCGGTATGCGACTGGTTGATGTCGCCTCGGTGGCGGTGTGGGTGCTGGAGGAGGAGGGAGGAGGGCGGCCTGCACTCAGTGGCCTGTTGCTCTCCGAGCTGCTTCGCCGCCTGCCGGTGGATCACCAGTGGCCTAAGCGCCTGCAGCTTCCCCTGGCCATCCGCTTTTTTCTGATGTTCACCGGCTTGCGAAAGTGGCTGCTGCCCGAAGTCGGGTTTGCGGCCTACCCGTGGATGGCTGGCTGGCATAGTGGGTCGCCGTGACCAGCTCGATTTCCGCCCGCTCGAACCCTATTGCCGCCAGGCTGGCCCTCAGCTGGCGTCAGCATTTTTGTTCCCTGCGTTGGCCGGCGCGATGTTCTCCTGGGCGGAGCTCGCCCGCTCGGTTTCGGTGGCGTGGCCTGCGTGGCTGCTGAAGCCTGGTGGTGAGAGACCCTGGCCAATGGAGGGATCGCCGACATGCCGGCTTAACCGCTCCGCTGCCCAGAGAGGGGCTTAGCTGGCCTGGCTGGCCGCGCAGCGGATCGTCACCGCTGCGGTGGCCAGCCCTGTTCGCCCTGCGGCTCGATGAAGCCGGGGTTGGACCGGGGCGGCAGCTGGCAGGGCCTGGTCTTCTGCGATCCCTGTTGACGGTGGGCCATCCAGGGGCTGAAGCGGCGGCCCATTGGCGGAAACTGGGATCGGCCTGGTGCGGGCCGCCCCCAGCCGAAAACGAATGGATCCGGCGAAAGACCAGCGAAGATTCGCTTGCTCAGGTGGCGAGCCTGGCGCTCCCAGGGCGTGGAGCGTCTTCAGCCGCGTGGGTGCAGGCAGGCACCAGGTGGTGACAGGATCACGGGCCGCTGCAGGCTTGCCGAGCAGTGGCGCCGCAGGCTTTTCATCACGCGGGGGAACGCGCTTCTTGAACGCCCAGCCCCACTGGCGGCTACAGCCCAACAGCTCCCGGGCCGTGGCTGGTCGGCAGCGTTTGCTTCGCTACCCGGCAGGGCGCCTCGCAGCAAGGGCAAGGCGCGAGCGCCGAGCGGGCCTCGCCGAAGCCAGCTGTTCCGGTCGCGGTCGCGTCGTAGCCGGGCCATTCAAAAAACGGACGGGCCTGGTCGAGGCGTCTTGCGGGTCACCAGGCGGGCCGAGCAGGGCGGGCGAGTTGCTTCGCCCCAGGCCCCATCGGGAACTCGAATCCCAGCCTGCGCCTGCCAGAGCGGCAAGCTTCAGCACCAACAGAACGCAGGGGCTGCGCTCATGCGCACTGGCTGTTGAGCAGTTGAGCTTGTCCCAGTCGAACGGGCTCGGCCCGGTTTTGACCAGCTCAAAACCAAAAGGCCGCCGCCGCCTCCGCCAGGCCAGAAAAGTTCAGCCATGCCTCAGGGCGGCCGCCAAACCCAGCATGGGTCATGTTTGACCAACGCTCGGCGGTGTAGCCGCGGTCCGCGGAAATCAGCCAACGAGGTGACCGCCATCGCGGCTTGGAGAGCTTGCGCCCTTCGCCATTGAGGATCAGACGGGGTGTGGGCAATCACCGGCAGGGGAGCCCCCAAGCGCCTCGTAGAGCAGAGCTGCTTGCGGTGTTAGGCGAATGTGGTCTTCGCCCGCGGATCCATGGCTGATCGCCATCGGCGGCATGTCGACGACCACCACCAGGTTGTGAAAGGGATCGCCGATGTCCGGCTGCCGGGCGCGGCGGGCAATCACCATGTCACGCCGAGGTCGTTGCCGTGCCAGCCATCTCCACCGCCCAGACTGACTACCAGCCGATCGTGGCCTGGTTCGTCGCTGCGGAAACGGGAGTACCACGCGCCCTCGCGCCTTCGGCGGCAAGGCTGGCTACCTGGCAGCCGCCTTGAGATCGCGGGTGGGCATTGTTGTGGCGTGGCGGTAGCGTTGGGTCCCTTCCATGCTCCTGGCCATCGTGCTCCGCGGATCCGCCCTCGCTCATGAAGGCGCGGTACGCGTGGCCCGGCTGGCGAGCAAAGTGGGCAATGGCGGCGCGGTTGAGGCTTCGATCTGCTCGCCTCTGAATCCGGCTCGCCGTCCCAGCCCGGCGAGCAGGAGAGGCATGCGAGGATGTTGGCGGTGAAATTCCGCTTGGAAGCGTTCTTGTCGTGTCCTGATCCGAGCAAGGAACGCACCGCGTGTGATGGGCGGGCGAAGCAGCCAGTGTTTGAAAACAGCGGTTCGGGGCGGTGCGATATGAAGCGTGCCGGGTGGGGCTGGAAGCCAGGCGTAGCCACACGTCAGCAACAACTTGTTCTCACGCTTGATGACAAGCGGCTCAACGAGCCAAACGGGACTGAACGGGATTCGAGGAGACCCGCAACTTCCGCCGTGCAGGGGGTGCTCTAACCGGGATTGAACTACAGTCCCCAGATGATGCGAACACGCAGCGTACTGGCAGACGGGAATCACCGCGCGCCGGTGCGGCTATCGGTGCGCAGAAGGCAGCGGGCAGTATCACCGCCGCCCTGTTCCGCCTCAACCAGGAGTGGGCAGGCGGTGCAGCTCCACCAACATCGCCCGGGCGATGCTCTCGGATTGGGCGCCCGTTGCGTCGCTGCGAGCTCCCTCGCCGCCCCAGCAGCCGTGGAGCGCGAGGTGGGAGAAACTGGAAGCCCGCATCGCGCTCAGGGCCATTCTGGCCGCTGCCGCGCTGTGGTGGGAGAGCGCCACCACCGGCAGGCGTTGAGAGGCCTGCGAAAATCGCTGGTGGTCCGCGAAAGCCAGGCCAAGGGCCATGGAGAGGCTGGGGGCGCGAGCGAGTTGTAATAGGCGCACAGAACCGACAGCCGCTGGTGCAGGCGCAGTTCAGTGGCAGCAGCCGATCCCAGATTCGCTCTGGTCCCAAGACCGCTTCGGCCGCCGGGGTGTAGAGGCGACAAGAACCCAGGCGACAAAGATCGATCAGCTCGCGCGTGGCCAATGCCTACCCGCCGGCATCGAGCTGCCAGCGTCCGCGCCAGACAGGTTATGGCATTGCTGGCCGCCAGGATGAGCTGAAGACGCCAAGCTGCAAGGAGCCTAGTTGACGGAAGCCGGCCGTTTCGATCAAGGCCGCCAGCCTGTTACCAGCCGGCGGTGACTCACGCCGAGGTCGCTTTGGCACAACCGACAACCGATTTGACCCGGATCACCCGGCACGGACCCAGCAAGAAGCCGCAAGACTCCAGAACTTTGACCATCATCACCGGGCTGTGTATCGCAACTCCATGTCGGAACAGGAAAGTGGGAGGAAAGGGCAATCGAAGCGCAGCCGTGGGAGGACTTGACTCCGCATCAGGTTTTGGAGACCTGCTTTCTAACAACTGACTAACGGCGCAAGGAAGAGGCACTTTCGCCCGGTTGCCCAAGGGCAGCACCAGGAAATTGAACGACGAATAAACGTTGGAACGAAACTTCAGCGATCGAACGCTGTTTGGCGGGTGGCCTTAACAACCCGATCGGCGCAGTTAGAAGAGCTTGGCCGGCGAACCTTACCGGAAGAAGCGCCGCTCGCGCACCTTGAACCGTGGCCACCTGCGGCTGTGCAGCATGAACACCGCTCCCCCGATGCCTGAAGATGCGCCGGACGGTGACTAGTTTCCGTTCATGGCGCGTGGCGCTTGGCATCAACGCCTCGTCAAGGCTGGACGCCGCTCCTTGGTTGCCCTCAGCTGATGCGCCGCCCGACGCGAACGGTGTCGCCCACATGAGAGCTAGGAGATGCTCTTGAGCTGGCTCGGCTTCAAAGGCCTTATCAGGTCAAATCAGGCGCAAAGCTATAGGGGCCAGCCGGCTTGGCAGCCTCTGGCTTGCCCTCTGGAGCTGGCCCGTGCAGTAGCTGCGACGTTGAATCGGGTTTCGTTGATTTCCGCTGCCATCCCGTTCGAGGTTATCTGGCCAGACAACAACTGTACAGCCTCAGCTTTCAGGCTCTGTCTTTGGGCTTCGCCGTGAGGTGGCGCTGAACGGCGCCCATTGCTGCAGCCGCCCATGCCGAAGAAGGCGGTCGCCAGCATCAGAGCAGGCCCAGCCATATGAGGGGACGCCACCTAAACCGTTTCGCCATGGCGACCGAGCCATCCGGCCCTCGTGCAGCACATCAGCGTGGGCCTGGTCCGGGCTCAGCGCTCACCAGTCACGCGCAGGCGTACCATAGCCGCTCGAGCCGGTGGAGCAACAGTGGTGCCGGAGCACAGCGGGCATAAGCGGCCGTGCCAGCGCGCAGTCTGCGATGGCCTGCATGGCTCCGCTGCGATAGAAGATGTGGTAGATTGTGATTCTGAATTGTGTTAGAAGGAAAAAAGCGCCCGTCGATGAATCTGTTCGCCGACCTGCTGGCCACGGGCACCGCCACAGTGAGGCGAAGAACGCGGCGACGGCCACCGCCGTTCAGACCGTCCGGCGCATGCCAGAAAGGCCGGCCGTGGCGTTGAGATCAGAGGTCGGCGCGCGAAATCCGAGATGATGCGCCAGGCCAGCCGCATCGTCGCCACCGTGCTGGCGCGACTGCTCGAATGGCGTCCACGGCATGGACCACGACGCCGACCTGGACCGTCAGGCCCCCGCCGCAAAAGCGCCTCCACGCTCGGATGGGGCCCCCCCGAGCAGCTTGCAAGGGCTATCACGGCCTTCCCGTTTCCAGCAATCTGCGCCAGGCAATCCAACCGGTGGTGCACGGCATCCCGCCAGCTGCCCAGGTGTCCGCGCAGGCGCTGCTCAAGGATCGTACACGCGGGCGCCTACTCAAGGGGTATCCACGGCGACAGTTGCGTGTCCGCGTCTGCGTGGTGAGAGCTCGAGGAGCGGCGCCGGCTGAGTCGGGTGGCCCAGGAGTCGCTGATGAAGGGACTGGCCCGGATCCAAGGCCGGCAATAGACACCCTGCTCGACATCGCTGGCGCTGTTCATGACCACGTCGAAGCCCACGCTATGCCGTCGTGGTGGCTACAACACGGCCATGGCGTCGGCCGCAACCTGCACGAAGAGCTTCGGTGTTCAACTTCGATACCAACGACTGCCCAACGTCAAGCTGCGTGCCGGCATGACGCCTGGCGGTGGAGCAGATTCTCAACGCGGCAGCAAGGTCTGCAGCAACCTGGCCGACGCTTGACCAGTGGTCACCGCCGATCAGGGCAGCTCCTCGGCCCAAGTGGGGAGCACACGATTGTGGGTTACCAGTTGGATCGGCTGCGAGATCCTCAACACGCCGCGGCTTCTCATTCTAAGACCCGCGAACTGTCAAGCGGAAAGTAGCCCGTGGCGCAGGGCCGTACAGCGGCATCAGCGCATAGGTGAGCGGGTGGGGGTCACGAATGGATCAGCGCCCGAAGATGGCGGCTGCTGGGCGATCACCTGGCCGGCCAAAAGTCGGCGGCCATCACGCCGTAGGGATTCGAGGCGACCGGGAACGGCCCTAGCACCAGGCGAGCGGATGCGGCAGGGGTTGGCGCGCTGCAATCGAGGGCGCGTAGGCTCAGCAGACTGATCCCAGCGCCGCTTGCTGATCTCATACCGCGGGCTCACTGCGGCAGGATCTCCGCTCTGGTGTATACACCCAGCTCCGGGCCGGCTAACGCCGGCGCGCTCCGGGCAGGGAGAGGCACAGCTGACCAACCGCCGCCGAGGGCTGAGCGCGGTTCCCTCCAAGAGCTCGCTCAACGCGCTTCCAGCACTAGGCCGGGGGGTGTTCCACCCAAAAAAGCCCCTTTTAATTTTTTACGCCGTGGTTGATGCACGCAGGAGTAGTCCGACGTGCCTCGAGACAGACGCGCCGAGAGGACCCTGCTCCTCCCGCAGCGGGGAGGAGGACGCCACTGCACCGACGCAGGGGGAATCGGCGCACGGAGCTGCCGGCGATGCTGAGGGGGCTGGTCTGGCTGGTCAGGAGCCGATCAAGCCGTTGCTCCCTGGCCATCGAAGCGGCGCGCAGGGCCTGACCAGAGAACCAGCGGCGCCTGACGCCACGGGTTTCGATCGGGCGCAGGGAGAAGGGGGCGCGGGAACACGTACGACGGCTAGCGGAATCACACGGGCCACCCAGTTCGGTGCCGGTTGCCAATCGCTGACGCGGCCCCCACCTAGATTGGGTCTCCCTGGCGCAGATATTCAATGAGCAGCACCCTGCTGATCGGGTCCCTGCGATCCCTTCAGCGCAGTCGGCCCTTGTGCTCGGTCTGGCGCGCATGCTTCACCCGCCAGAGGCGTGCCCGTGCGCTTCGGCAAGCGCGCTGGCAGCCGAGCCTTCGCCTCGGTCGGCTCCGCCAAGACGATGGCGAGACACGCCTGAATCGACGATACGTTTGCCTTCATCGGCAAGCATCTGGGCCGGCCGCGGGCAATTTGTGCTGACCAGTCCTTGGAATACTGCAAGCACCGGACAACCGCAGCGATCGGCTGCGGCGGGTCATTGAGACGCCGTGAATCGTGTTCACCAGCAGCATGCAGCAGCACTGCAGGCCTACCCGCCCCCCGGCCAGGAAAAAGAGAAAAAAAAATGGGATAACCTGGCGGAAGAGCCGCCGGCAGCCTCAGTGAAGGCTTGCTTTACGGGCTCAGCCTCTCCCATTGGCCCAAGGCCCTTGAAGCGCCGAGTGGTGGCTGGTGCCTCTGCCCGACAGCCGCAGCCGGTGGAGCCCTTTGCTGCGCCCGCTCCCAGCTTGGTGAGGCCGGTGGCCGGGGTCGGGATGCTCAATGCGGTCAACCTGAGGACGTCGAGGGGTGAACGAGCGCGAGAGTGGTGCCGAGCGATCGAACGGCTCGGGCTGCCGGTGTTTCGGTGTGATGCCGGCAGTCCCGTTGCTGCGCAGCGGTAACGGTCGAGAACCTGGGTCGGCGCCTCGGCGCCCCCGGGTTCTGTGTTGCCACCGAAGCCGGCTCGTCTGACTGGTAGGAGAAACCCTCTCGAATCGGGGCGATGAACGTCAACTCACGAACCATGGAGTTTTAACGACCGTCCGACGCAGCCATAAGCACAGTGGTCACGGCGCTGATCGCAAATCGACTCCAGCCTGGGGCCTTAGAACCGTCAACCAGTGCTGATCTCCCCAGGTGATCGTGAACCGATGGCCCTGAGCTGATCAGCCGGGCGGAGGAAACTGGACGCTGGCCGTGGGTGTTGAAGGCGGACACGCACACACTACCACCGTGGAGGTGGGATGCTCAGCGCGGGCGTTGCGGCCATGTGCGCTTGCATGAGTCCGCGTCAAGGCCAGCTACGCGATGGCCGTCTGTGGAGGGAAGCAACTGCGCTTCGAACGCCCTGCTCGAGCGCCTGCGAACGCTGGCGAATGGGCTTGCCCGCCAAGGGCGCTGCTATTTGCTTGCGGGCTTCGATTGCCTGATCTCGGTGACACCGTCTCTTGATCTGCCCTCGCTGGACGGGTGGATACCCTCCGCCAGGAGCTGGCCCTGCTTTCAGGACACGGGCAAGCGCCGATCGCCATCCTCGGCAGTCCGGTGCACGTGCCGGTGGTGGTCGATCCACCTGGTGGAGTGGTGTGCGATCCCTGGCACAGGAAGGGCACAACCATAGTGACCTCAAGGCTCCCAGGGCGTGAATGCTGGCGGACATGCCGCGGTGCTCAGGCGATCGACCGGCCCTGGCTGACGGGTGGCTGCTGCCAGAGCCTCGATCGCCAGCCAGGACGAATCCCGCGACCAGCTCGAGCGAAAGTAGATCCACCTCGGTGGGAGAAGCCAGAGCACGAAACGACCTGCCGCGATGGCCAGCAAGCTCCTGCAAACAGGAAAGTCATCGGCCGCTCCGACCAGCGATCTGCTTGCCTTCCAACGACAGCGGAAACCTGCTCTCCAGCTGCCGCACGCGCCGAGGACGATGGGCCAAGGTGGTCAGCTGTTGTTCTTCATTGATCAGCCCCGATCAGGGATTCAGGGGCGGCCAGCACCTCGAGTCGGGTGCCGACCCGGCGCAAGCAGCGGACCACTCATCGCCCGCAGCCAGGCTGCCGGCGCTGCCTGCAGCAGTTCGGGCCCGCCAGCTTGGCCCTGCAAAGCGGCCCGCCGTTGGCGAGATGGTTGAAGGCGCCTGGATCACTGTTCAAGCCCGTTCGCTGCCGGGGCTGCTGAGTGTCGTCGGCTGGGGCGACGCACGCAACGGCCCAGCGGCGCAGAACGCCGTAGCCGCCGCCCAGGACATGAACCGGGATCGCCAGCTGCAATCCGGCGGCAGGCCGCCCACAGGGCGGTCAGCGCCGAAGAGCGAACAGGGCGGCGACAGCGCGATCAGCAGGGCGATCGATGCTGGGAAAGATTCCATTCCAGCAAAACAAGGCCACCATCCGGCAACCAAGCCAGATCAGGGGGATCAATCAGGGGCAGGGGCCTCAGATCGAAGACACGGGCGGCGAAATCCAGTCTGGGTAGGAACTGCCCTGCTCGGGGCGAGGAAACGCGCCGTCCTAGCCGTGGTTCGCCTCCATCGATTGAGGGGAGGTTGTCCTGCGCACTGGCACGAACCCGGGCCGGGCATGGAAGGTCTGCTTTTCGGATTCCGCCCTGCTGGTGATCGCCGTCATCGGTGCCAGCGGGCGTCAAGGTGACAAGCGGCGGCCGCGTTCGCTGTGGTGGGGCCGGCTGGGCCGTACGGAACGCCGCAGCTGCAGGCCAGTGGCCTCGTCGTTCGTGGAGCTGCGGGCTGGCGGGTGGGTCAGCCAACGCAGTCGCTGAAGAACGGGTCTCGACACTCGCCCGCAGAAGTGCAATCACCGCGACAGAGGATCTCGTCAGTGGATGCGTGGGTGTAATTGGCAGTTGCTGGAGCATGCAAGGCCCCACTACGGCGTCCCGATGATCTGCAGGCGGCGATGGTGAGATCTGTAACTCACCAGAATCAGGGGCCCGAGATGGGCAGCTCGACCTCGAGCCAGAGCCTCACCAGCGCGCAAGGACGTCACGGATGCTGAGGCTTGCGCGAAACTCGACCAGGCCACCGAGTCCTGGGGGGGTAGGTGACCCGGGTGGAGCTGCGCGACTCATGCCCTCGAGCGAGGCCTGGCGTTCAGCAGGACATGGAGAATGCAGATGAGCGCCGAGCGCGAGAAGCGGGCGGCGGTGGGCTAGGCGCTTTGAGGGCTGCGGGGGAGCCCGGAGGGTGAATGACCGCCAAAGGCGGGGCCGAGGCGGTGCTAGCGTGCGCATGCCACGAAGCCCAGCCATAGGGCGCATGGGAGATGCTGGCCAGGCCGGGCCTGGCGGACCGACGAACTGGCCCCGCTTGAATCGATTCGAGGACCCGTCGGCTCCAGAGCCTGCGCTTGTTTGCTGGCCGCGGACTGAGGATTCACCATGGGAGAAAGAAGCTCAGCAACGCAAAGGCGGCAGCGTGCTGATGGTGGATCCCAGAGCGGCCTCGCTTGCTTCATCCGCCCTGCGCGGACTGGCAGCAGGGTGAGCGGCGCCAGCAACCAGAGGGAGCCCGCCAGGCGTTCAGCAGCTTCGCGAGCCGCCACCGGAACCGGTATTTCAGCCCGTCGCCGTAAGACGCGCTTGCAGAGCAGACCGACCAGCCAGCAGAGCCGCGCAGGGGGCGGCACAATTGGCCCACAGTGGCGCCGATGTAGGCGACACGCAGCAGCGGATGCAGCCAGGCGCCCGCCATCGCAGCGGGGCAATCGACGGCCGGCGAAGCGCCAGCAGGCGCGGCCGGGCTGACAGGCTGACGACTCGAAGGCAGTTCTGATGGGCCCAGCGTGGCCCGCTTGCCCCAGGCCGCAGCCGCTCGAACATCGCCGCGGGCAAGCCAGATCGGGCGGGGGTGAAAATTCGGCTTGGCGCGGCCCATGGAGCGACGGAACCAGGCGGAAGCCACCACGGCGCCAGCGAGCAGCAACGCCAAAGGCCGGAGCTGGCCGCGGCACTGCCAAAAAGGAGAACAGTGGGCGAAAGGGTCCGCGAACAATGCGGCTGCGAAGGGATCGGAGCCTCGTTTCTGAACGCTGGGGACGCCCCCCATCGCGCGCTCGCTTGCATGGCCGACAGCTACCGGCTGGCGCCTTGACGTGGTTTCGGATTTCGATCGCAGGGAGCTGGGTGAACGCCATTGATCAAGGGCGCGGGCCGCGAAAGTGAGGAACGCAGCGCTAGCGACCTCAAAAGGATTCCAAAAACCGGAGTCGAGCTGGAGGAAGCCGAGCGCCTGACGATCACCAACCGCCAGCGACATGAACCCCTGGAGCCCGTCACGACGTGCTGCGCAGAAGCCATGCCAAAGGCGGGAGATGTCTTGACGATTCTTCGATTTTTCAAACCGCCGAGCCGGTGGCGGCAACGCGGTCGCCAGGCAGGTGGGTGAAGCCTGCGCAAGGGCCTCAGCCAGGGAGCTGGCCAAGGAAGCTCTCGAAACGCACGTGGCGCGCGACCAGCTCAAGAAAGGTGACCGTGGCTACCGGGCAGAGAGCCCTGCGGGTCACCGGCAAAGAACAAGGACGACCTTGTGGCCCAGCAAGGTGATCCAGGCTGCTGCGCGCCGAGGACCTGGAGCTGCCCAGCTGCAGTATTCGAGAACTATCGGTGAAGCCCAGCTCGCCCTGAAAGGCTGTGTGCTCCGGTTCGGCTGGCAGTTTCGTAGAGATCGACCGGGGCGGCACCTTCACCGATCTGGTCGGTCGCGCCCCAGTCGGCGAGCTGGGTGAGTAGCGCAAGGTGCTCCTCCGAGCAACCCGGGCAGCCCAGGGAGATCCCGCCGGTGGCCACGGCATGCGCAAGCTGCTGGGGGGGGGGGGTTGGGGGGGGCGCCTTGGCCTGCGCGGCCCGCCAAGGGCGGTGCGAGGCAGGGTGCGGCATGGGCCCGAAGCGAAGTGGGGCCAGAAACACGCCCTGCTGGAGGGGCCCAAGGGCGCCCGCGCTGCTGGCTGGATCACGCGCGGATTCGCCCGATGCGCTCTGGTCGCGGAAATCACACCGCCGCCGTCTGTTTTCCCTTGCATCAGGAGCGTCCGGCTCCCTGTATCGAGGCAGGTGCTGGGAAGGCAGGTGGCGGGGCGGCTGGACGGTTTTTCCGATGGCCAGGAACTGCCCCTTGGCGGCTCGAAATGCGAGCTGGGGAGGGCGATCAGCCAGGCCCCGGACCCGGCGGACTCAGCAGCGCGGGGCCGTTTGCGCTGCTGCACAGCTGCCGCCATCGGTGTACCCGCCAGGAGCGGCAGCTGGGCGACTGGCTGCCGCGCTTTCGAACTTCCATAG
>Ga0163217_1040323_pt1 | contig 15413 bp, 12 predicted proteins | sample SynspAceP_FD_185933 | JGI IMG/M metagenome (GOLD analysis project Ga0163217, IMG submission 185933) | Saline lake microbial communities from Ace Lake in Antarctica - Synechococcus sp. Ace-P (PacBio error correction) | ecosystem: Environmental > Aquatic > Non-marine Saline and Alkaline > Saline ...
CACACAAGAGGGAGATTAGTTGAAATTTGGGCCTTTTTTTTTTTCCCCCAAAGGCTTAAACTTTTGCAGCTTGGAATACAGCACACAAAATAATTATCCGGGAAATTGCTTTCCGTATTCCCTTTTCGCTTGTTAAAACCGCGAATTAAATCCCCCGCGGTATCCTCTGCTAATAAATTTTTTGCCCCTTGGCACTAAGCTGTTTTTTGTCCCAATCGGTACACACTTTGATCGCCATAGCCTCTTAAAGTCAGTTTTGAAAATCTTTTGAATGCCGCTTAATGTTTTTTTCCGTAGTTTGAAAATCAATAGGTTTTTTAAGATTTCCTTTGGCCAATACTATGTACTAAAACATCATTTTAAATGCGGTGCCAATCCATGGGTTTTTTATATCGCTAATAAATTTCTTCTTTTTCGCTGCATTGAATATTGCATCTATATTGTAACTTTTTACAAGAATATCCGTTTTCTTTTAAAATGGCGTCCAAAGGCTTTATCTAATCTCAGCTAATTCACTGCGCCGAATCGCGAGTGGAATAAAGGAAATTGCAAATTCAAATTGATGTTGTGCTAAATTTCTGAGGCAGCTAGCTAAACTAGACCACTACTACCACACCCCCAAGAATTAAAGCCCATATTTTATTTTTTGACATATTATTTACGTATTGCGTACAAGGTATTAAGAATGAACATCTTGTTCAAAGTTCACACTTCGACTTCGCTTTAGTGCAAGAGTTTCAAGTTCAAAAACAGCATAATTTGTAGTACTAATTTATAAATTTTTAATAAAATACGGATAGACGTTTTAACCTATTCCTATTTTTTATAGTAAACAATTTTCACATAAAAAAAATACTCCATTCTAGTAAAACCGCCTTGTGCAGAAAAACCAGGTCCAAAAACTAACATGGATCCCTTGCGCTCCTTTTTCAAGTTTTTGTCTAAACTCGCTCTAATAATAGCCGCCAACCGTAACACTACCTCATATTGCCATACAAGCGAAGTAACTCACGGGGTATCATCGATATTTTTTCCCTAAGCGCCAAACAACTCTTTCGACGGTTTGTACAATTTTGCGCTCGCCTGGATGAAAAATTAAGTGGTCCACTTGTTCAATTACTGCCCTATGGGTGTTTGGGCTATAAAAAGGGTGTATAATTTTGAAAAATGCTCCGTAATCGTATGCAGGTACTTCCGGATCTAAAATCATTTTTAGTCCTTCATTGGTTAAATCGAAACGCATCATTTGAGTAGACGTCTTTAAAATGAATACATGCCTTTCTCCGCTATTATTTTTGGGGCCTATGCTTTTTGTTTCTTTCTTCAGACGATAACAACAACAGGCAGCACCATCGCCATAAATGGCAGCACTTACCATGTTTTGGGCCAATGGAGTAATCCTCTAGCTGAAAGGTGGCAGTGGGGACTCTCGACCCAATCACGGCAGCCCTTTTGTTGGATTGCTTTTAAAAGAATTCTTTGCGTAGATAGCCCGATACGCTGCTGCGCAACCCATTTCGGTTACGGGAAGCCTAACAATATCTTCTCGTAAATCTAAGTCTTTGATGATGTAGGCCATCTAAAGACGGAATCATGATTCCTGTACAACTAAACCGTGATGATATAATCTATAGAGTTCTGCTTTCCCAGTCCGAGCCGATTTTTTAAAGCATTTTTTAAAACTTGAACGCCTAACTTTTTTTAACTTCACGCTGCATAAATGGCGTTTCTTTTCCTCGAAAGAGCTTGCCGTAAAAGACTTCTTGCGGGTTTCATAATACTAAACCGTTTTATCTACAGCAGCACCTTCAATATTTTCAAATACTGTCGTCGAAATCGCTCGTCTTGATTCTGAAGCCAAAATTCGACTAGGGTAAAAATGCTGCTGTTTCACGAACTGTTTCGGCAGTTGTTTGGCACAGTTACAATTCTTACTTCAATTCATGCTTTTCCTGTTAATGTGAGTCGGTTTTTAAAATCGCAAACGTATCTAAAGGCTCATTTTACAATCGATGCTATGGGTAAGTACGCGTCCGTATTTCTTTGGAATAGCCCTGCAGTTCTTTTTAATAAAAGCCCTGCGAATAGAAATTAAACCATCGATTTTAGCAATTTTTGTTTTGATAAAACTTACTACTAAACAAGTCGAAAAAAGATATACGCAAGGCGACTTTCTTGTAAATCATTGATAACGACAGCAATACCGTGCAAGTTGGTAAAAACTTTTTTAAAAATACCAGCACTTGTTCATGCTGTAAAATGATGCATGGTGAGGGTATTTATTAAAATATCACAGTGAATGTATGGCTGTCAATTTTTTAAAATGTCCTTGATTTAAATACTATTAATTTCTGGAAATCTTTTTGAACATTTTCTTGGGCATGCTAAGTGCGTTTTTAATTTAAATGCGATGCCAAAAAGTTTCCTTTGAGCTTTTTGGGCTTCTAAAATAAGTGGGAACTTCACGAAGCATATTCCCATCGCCGCAGCCCATATCACATATGTACTGTTCTTGTGGGGTGATCTTGAAAGTAATTTTTTTAAGCATTAATCGGGTAATCCGTAGCATTGCCCCTAAAAAAGATGATTAACACGATTTATATCCTGAAAAACAGCTTTTAAGGAAGCAATGGGTTCATCAAAACTATCCATTAATTCTGGCTGGTAACCCTTTTTTTGGAAAGATCTCTTAGCATTTTTATTGTTTTGGTCCATGGGTTTGGTTTAATTAAAAAACGCAGTAGAAAACGGTGATTTGAAACAATCCCCATGAACAACGTTGGCAGTGTAAAATCGTGAAGTAAATCATGTAATTTAACTGCCGATCCATAAGCGATACCCAAAGGCATTCTCCATTGTTTTTTTTATAGGCTAGTTTCTAAAGTCTTGCGGGTCTTTTGTGGGATCCTCATAATATGAAGCAAAGTAATTCACTAGAAATTTTTGCGCTATGGATGGCCATAAGCCATACCATTGCCGCAAAGTGGATGAATTTAAACCTGGCAGTAAGTCCCCGCACATCAATACATGAATTGGTTACGGTTCTTTTTTTTCAATGAATATTTGGGGCGATGCTTAAGGGTTTTGTTCAATAAGTGGCGTAGACCTCTGTCAAAAAACTCTTTTAAAATGGATTTTCAGAAACTAATCGAATATAAACCTTTCAATATCTTTAAGTTCTTTAAAAAGTTTCATATGAACTAAATAAAGCACAAAATTAATAGCGGCCGTTTTTTCTGGTTTGGATAAGCCCCCATACCCTCCTTTAAAATTATGAAGTGCGACACTTATCCTGAAAAATTTGGATGCTGGTAATGTGCTTTTACGCCTAGCCAAGACGACTTTTTTTCGCCATAGAAATTGCGTTGTAGCTTTTTTATCTAAATTTTGATCGTTTTCTAAGCAAACCGATCGCTGTTGTACGGCGGAAACCGCGACGCATGAATCGGACTCAATTTCAAAGCTAATCTTCTTAAATACCACAGAAGTAACAGCTTCAAAAACAGGGAAAGTGACCTTAAAATTCCACCGTTTTTTAATAGAGGATTCCAATCCAAAGAAAAACGGCTGCATACCAAATCCACACTAAAGGCCAGTTTGGTGGGCAATAGAATTTCCTTTTGGGTTGAAAAAAGTGCAAAGGTGTCGATGTTGACGGAGTTTTTAACTCAATAGCATATCTAAACTCTTTTAAATAGGGAATAAATTTCGTTTAGAAAATACTCTCCACAAACTTTGTGAGTGGAGTAGGTCTGCTTTTCAAAAACGATAACACGTTTTTTTTTTGTGTTAAATTGAATGGCAGCGGTGGAGTCGGCTAATCCACCACCAATAATACCTGTGTCATACATCTTTTAAAACATTATTAGCCCCATAAAGACGCCAAGGCTTAATTTTAACGAAGGACCTTAAATTTTAAGTAGCATCTTTTTTTACAGCCTTTTGAATAAACTTTCAGTCTTCATTAGCTTGGCAACTCTATAAAAAGCTCCCCTCCAAATAAGGCAGAAAAAAATACGTCAAAGATTTTTTTGGAACAATTTTTTCTTAAGTGAAGATACCTATTTATTAAACACAAATCCCAACATGATGTCGGGATTTGTGTAATTTATTTTTAAGATTGTACTCTACTATTGTGTTTTTTGAATCGCCTCTTGTTTTTAAATTTTCACGGCAACAATAACCATTTCCTACCCTACGGTTTTTTGGCCTTAACTTCTGTGTAATTATGTTTTCTGACTTGGGTTGAAGATTCTCCCATACCATTTGTGGTAAGTCTGTTTGCAGCGATTCCTTTGCTGGCTAAATAACTGCTCACCGCTGCGGCTCTTATGCTTTGATAAAAGTCATATTATACGCATCTGCTCCTGCACTATCTGTATGTCCTTTCAACTAAAGAAATATTAGTGTCTGGGTATTCTTTTAAAAATACCCACCAAAAGCGATCTAAGGTACTTGCCTGAGTTCTCTTGTACGTTAGACTTGTTAGTGTCAAAATACACTGCCAGCGTCCTTCGTTGAAAACTAAATTGATCCCTTCTCCGACTCTAGTTACTTCAGCCTGGACATTTCTTTGTTCAATGCGTTGCGCTTGTTTGTCCATACGATGACCAATATAACCACCAGCAAAGCACAACCAACCAAGCACCTATTATAGCGCCCCAGAGCTGTATTGTTTCCCTTTCCTACATTATTACCGATGATTCCAACAATCACGGCACCGGCCACCTGCACCTATAGCACCTCCTTTTTTGGGGTTGTTTGCATTTTTTTACAAGGCAGGCGTTACATCCTACGACAAAGACTTAAGGTCATGATGATTGTTGCTACTTTTATTTCCTATATTTTTTTCATCCTTACTTTTTTGGGTTTTAGGCATCCAGCATTACGCTTTTCCTTATTATTATTTTTATCCTTTGTTTTTACTTCTTTTGTACTTAAAAGTATTACTTTTTTGAAATTCAATAAAATCACGACACTGGAGCCCATTTGCAGTTACCTGATGCTAACACCAATAGTTTTGATGCATTTAGTGTATTTATGCTTAAGCGATATCCGAAAACCGCCAGAAATATCTTTTCTGTTTTCGTAATCATTTTACATTGAAGTTCTTTGTTCCATAATCATTGGCTGATAATAGACAAACGAATAAAACGATCTCCACTTTGGCACAAACTAGAGGGTGCTATAGTGTAGCGGCTGTGTTGTTGTTATCTCTAAAAACCAATTGCTTCCTTCGAAACAAATATCTTGGGCGTCATTAAAAAATACAGAATTTTGAAGGTGCCAGTTGGTCGGCAAAAACTTACGTTATTTAGAGTCCAAGGGTACCACTCAGCAAAAATTAAGCCTTGTTCTCTCGCCAATTTAGTGGCGCCCACAACTGCTTAAAAAATAGACCTAGGACTTTAAAAAAAAAACACCCCTTAAACAAAAAATTAAAAAAAAAACTTTTTTTCCCCCTTTCCCTTGTTTTTCATATGATTGTTGTTTATTTATAGGGATAATTACGTTAAAACTTCCTTTCGAGTTACTTTCGAGTAGAACAAAAGTTAAAACGCTGTTAATACCGCGCAAGGTAGAGATAAGACAGTTGTCTTTTAGTTTAATAAAGTAATTTTTACTCCTATTGCTAATACGCTAACAGCTCTAGGAGTTCTTTTTCAAAAGCGGCCCTTTGGGTAAGTATTATTTTCTAATTTTTAGCAAAGGAATGGGCGTTTCTAAACTTGGCTACTCGTTTTACAGGCATCTAAAAACTCAAAAACAGTTATTCCATGACGCAGTGCGGCTATATCGCTCGCAATACTACCAAAAAGACTGTCTTCTTGAAGGATAAGAATCGATTTGTTTTCTTTTTTAAACGGAGCTATAGATAGCTTCCATATTTAAAGGTTTGCAGGGTTTCTTAGATCAGTAGGTCTGCTTTTGATTGTGGGATGCTTGTTCTAATACCTCTAAAGCCCATTAACACCTGCTCCATATGATACAATAGTTGATGTCCATCGCCTCCCTAAGCTGGCCGCTTTTTCCAAACGGGATGGTAATAGTAGGCTTCTGGAACCTCTGATATAACTGGCGGTAAAGGGCCTTTGTGTTCAAAAACAATACGGGGTTTAGGATCATTAAATAGCCGTATATTAAAAGTCCCTTTGCATCATAAGGAAAAGCAGGATATACCATTTTAAACCTGGTGTTTTTTGGTAAACCAAGCTTCATTGGTTTGCGAGTGAAAAAGGACCTGCTCCTACCCCTGCCCCACAAGGCATGCGAACGACCACATCGGCATTTTCATTCCATCGGTAGTGCGATTTTGCTAAAATAATTGACTATGGGGTTAAATCCGCTGCCTCACAAAATCTGCAAATTGCATTTAACCATAGCCTTCATTCCATTAATAGACAACCCATGCTGCAGAAACAATAGCGATTCGCATATAGGCGTATTTCGGACCCTTTCTTTGCCAAATCCAGTCCTAGAACCGATTCTGTAATCTTTAAAAACACCGCCCATAGATCGCAATGTCCTTGTCCCATTAATACGAAGGTTATCGTGTTTTTTCCACTGGACTGTTTTAAGCCTCCGAGATGGCACTACAAACCGGATATTTTTTAAGTCTTCGAAGTAGTAAAATTTCCTTCATAGCTAAAAGGCTTATACACATCGTTTAACTCCGCTTCAGTAGTACTAGAAACTTCTTCTTCCGCAAAAGCGAGCTGTAAATTTCGCATCAATTTCCAGTCTGAATTTCAGCCTTAAAGTTTTTTATATCGTTTTGAGGTAAATAAGTTTTTTTTTATAATAAGTAGGCTTCATATTTGCGAATAGGATCTTTTTCCTCCCACGTATCTAATAATTTCCTTGCGGAACATATTTTGTACCACTGGGCGACTCTCATGGCCGCGCATACCCTAAAGGTTTTAAATTCTAACAGCATAGGCTAGGATTTCCTCTCAATCAGTGCAAATAGCATTTATTTTTAACGTGACCTCTAAAATATTTATTGCCGTCAATAAATATGCGATTCATCCGTAACCAATTCCCTTTATCCGCCAGATTTTCGCATTAAACTGCTCATAGATGGGTTGTAGAAAGTTCCGTATCCATTAATTCTCATATCAAAAAAGTACACGGTAAAATTCCATACGGCTGCAGGCAAGGTTCAGCGCTTTCATGAAAATCACCTTCACTTTGTGGCTCCTTCACCGTAAACACAGCAGTCACTCTGTTTTTTTTTGCTTGTAATTTATCAGCAAGCTATCCCACTGCAAACACTCCCAATTGTGGGCCTAAATGCGAGATCATAGCCGAATGAATGGTTTAAATTCTTGAGTACCAAAAATGAAACTCACGATCTCTACCTTTAGTAAAGCCACCTAATTTTACCTTGCCATGGTGAAATAAACGATGTATAGGGAATATTAAAGAACGGCTCGTAAAAACACCCATTAACGCGTGCATGGGTAAAATATATTTTCTGAAGCTATGCAATGCTGCTGTTACGCCCACAGAAGATAGCCTCTTGCCCTAATGCCACTAAAAGAAACCAATTTAGATAATTCTATCCCTGCCGAAGTAAAATAATCATTTTCTCTCAATCATTCTTGGTTTTAGCAATGCTTGTTTGTACAGCGCTAGTTTTTGATTGTCAGTAAACAGCAAAGCTTTGTTACTCCATAACGTGTTGAAAAAATTTAAAAGGCCAATACTGGTAATAAATGTAACAAAAAAAACCTCCCAAAGAAAATAAATTCTTAACTAACTTATTTTAAACTTTAGATTTTTTAAATTAAATTTGATGTAAAATTTGGTGATTATGAGTTATGTTCCGAGTGTTGAATTAGCAGGATTTTGTTTCTGGAAGACCCAAAAGAGAAAGAAAAATTTATAAAAGAAATAGGTAGCGCTTTCGAAAACATAGGCTTTGTAGCGTTAAGCGTCATTTTTTTACCCCAGCAATTGGTCGATGAATTTTAATATGCTGAAATAAAAACTTTTTTCAACTGCCTTCCAGAAGTTGAAAGATAGTTATGAAATCTGAAGGTATTGGCGGACAGCGCGGTATACCCGTCTTTTGGCAGGAACATGCTAAAGGCAAAAAAAGAAGGCGAATTTTTTAAAGGGTTTTGGCATTTTTTGTTGGTTCAATATGTAGAAAACGTCAAAATTTAGCCGAAGAAATATCCAGAATATGTACAGGTGAAAGAATTGCTGTTTTAAATACCATGGCGAAGAAAACCCTATAAAAATTGCTCGAAAAAACATAAGCGAAGTATGTGCTGAGAGCTTTGGCGATACACCTAATTTAGAGAAAACATTATTTTGTGACTACATTAAAAATGGGAATTCTATTTTAAGACCTTATTCACTATTCCCCGATTACAGTGAGCCCTAAAAACGCAGTTCGCGCTGCGCCCATGGCGCATTAATTTTAATACCTTATTAATGGGTGTCACGGTAAAGGTTTTAACAAGTAAAACCAACAATGACGAATGGCATTGATGCGATTGCTCGCCTATGAAGTTATGATTAATGTGGGTGTATGCTCTCGCGTTTAACGAACAATAAAACTAAAAATCAACGATTCACCAAGTGGTGAACCCGCCACGAGAATTATTGGGGAACATCGCGCTACTTGGTCCATTTTTTTTATGCATCCCGATAAGTGAAATGCCTTTAAATTGTTTTAGGATTGGTGTAGAGATAAGAACCCTAAAATAATACGATGATACCACTGCCGTGCATTTTTTACACGAAGTTTGATAGAGAGCTTGGACTTATTAAAAAGTAAACAATTTTCAGTAAGCGTGTTCCAGTTTTCAGGGATTGGTATTTTTGGTAAACAGGTACTGCTACCAACTTTAGTATAAAAAAATAATTAAGTAAAAAATGGACTTAACAAGCCAGTTAAAAATCTTTTTTCCAGAACACGAATCCGAAACTACCGAGGAAAAGCTTCGATAGTAGCGAAAACAAAATCAAAATTTGGGATGCAAGATGACCCATCATTTGTAAGTATGAAAAACGTAAGGAAAACCCACTACCATTTTAGAAGGATATACTGGGGCTACTGAGATTTTAAAAAATTAGCGAAAGAAATAACACAACCTTGAGTGTTGGGCAAGTTTTTAAAGAGATACGATCATTATTCAGGCGATTACAGAGCCAAAATAATGAACAATTTTAAAAGAAAAAGGTTTTTAAGTAAAAACGAGTTGGTGGCTAAATTCTGTTAATTAACTTTTTATAGTTGTTTTAATTTAATTAGTTAATTTTTTTTAATACTCTATATTTTTAATATTCACACACTATGAGTTCGCTACTTCCAAAACATAACAAAAACGGTGATGCGTTTACATCAAATTAAAAAGCTAAAACTTACTGGTGATATTAATTACTTGGAGAGAATGTGTGTGAAGGAAAAACAGAAACGAATGGTAGGCATGAATCTTTCTGGAAAACGCGATTTCGAATTTTCTGAATAAAAATTATATAAAGTCTCAAAGGCAGTTTTTATTGAAAAAAACCGTTAAAATGAGTATCGCTCTTTTTTATGTGCAACCATAGAACAACAAGATAAATAGTTTTATGGTCGAGTATGATTTATTTTGCCAAGTGAATCTTCTACGCGGTCATCAGTTGGTTAAAAAATACCCGCAAATACGCCCAAATTCACTTGGTATGTAAGCGAAAGAGGATGATTAGTGATGGCACTCTATGGGCTTTAATGAACATTAAGTGATGAAGCATGTACTAAAACTCTACGAAAACTAAAACCCTGTTGATCAAGACGATATTGAATATGCTGACTACGTTTGGCAAACTGTATTGCAGTGACAACCCGAATTTCGATTCGAAAATCTTTTCGGATTTTAAAAAATTCAATTTTTACTATTTTAGAAAGTAGCTATTCAAGCTTCACCTTCACACGTTTTCCGTTCTATTAAAAATGGGGATTAAATGAGATGGAAACGAATATTCTGCAGTTAGCTTTGGATAAAAAAACCAACAGTTTTCCTAAGCTTTCTAAGGGTCATTTTTAGTGTTTTGTTAAAAAACCAAGGTGTCTAGGTTTAGTGACAAACTACAATTTCAAAATGCTTAAACCGACTAAAACTTTTTATTTTCTTCCTTTAACTCTGTGCCGCTAACACAAACTGGTAAAGGGATCTTAAAGGAGAAACAAGTTATTTATTCTGTATGCAAGAAAATGATGTTTTTAGGAGGTGCCTTAAGTATAATTTTTCTTTTTTATACAGAATCTCAAAGATTTTAAAATTTAGCACTGCAGTTAAAGCCTTCAGAGCTTTATTTTAAATGCAGACCAAAGACATTTCCACCTTAATTTACTACCCCAGATCTTGCTATACCGTGATTACTGTTGGTGATCCTGATTCTTGGGTTGCCCTTGTTTCAAATTATTTGATACCATTGAAGTTAAAAGGGATAATCGGGAGTTTAATAACCCATTACCGGGATGTTAAATGGAAAGCGAATATCTGTTATTTCTACCGGAATAGGTACCGATAAATAGATATAAGTCTCAATGAGTTAGAATCTCTTGTCAATATCAATTTTCACAATAGAACAATCCAAAAGAAAAAAAAGCAATTAGAAATTATAAAAATTGGTACCTCAGGCTCTATTAGGCCTGAATTCCTATTGACTTTCTGTAATTATCAGTGAATTTGCTATAGGCTTTGATAGTTTATGCGTTTTTTATGAGCAACACAGGTATTGCACTCCGAAATGGAAGCTGATTTTATAACACACACCAATTGGTCGAAGTACAAATAAGGCCATACATTGTTTCTTATGATCAACATTTAGCCTCAAAATTTGAAGGTTTAAATTTCTTACAAGGGTTTTTACCGCGACCATGTTGGTTTTTTAATGGTCCCAAGGAAAGAGTTTACGATTAAAAACAGAAGATGATGGTGCTCCAATATAAATTAGCTCCCTTTAGCTATAAGGTTTAAAATTACTAATCTTGAAATGGAGACTTCTGGTATCTATGGCATTTCAAAATTATTAGGGCACCGAGCTATTTCATTAAACGCTATAATAAGCGAATAGAAGGCACTGGTGAAGTTTTCTAAAAAATCCGCTGAATTAATGGATACACTAATAAAAACGTTAAAAACGCTTTACCAAAGTAATGAAAACAGTCCGTATTGTAGAGTACCTGAGCATTTTTATTTTCCAATGGCAGATGGCTATTGAAGAAGGTGCTTTGAAGGCACGGGGCATTCATTAGAATGGACAAATTTCAGAAGGACTGGTAAATGAGTCAGATGCTCACCACGAAAGAAATGATTTTAGCGATTATTTTAACGGAGGTATTGTAAAAAGCATTGTAGAAGGAAACCCCGTCAAAAATAGTTCAGAATATACGCTCACTCCCTACTTTGGGGAATTATGTGGCTGCAGCGAGTGACTAATAAGGCAATAAAGTGAATTAAAAATGAAAAGCCGCATTAGTCGCGCTTAGGGAGCGGGAGTCATTTATGGCTATGTTTTTAGCAAAAATGAAACAATGGGATTTCTAGAAAAATTTACATTCGAAATAATTGATCATTTAGAGGGTGCTGGTAAGCGCTTAACGGAAAAGAAAGCCGATTTTTTTTATGTGGGAGCGTTTTACCACGAAACTTGGTAGAATAAAGGCGTTTTTAGAGACGTTTTAGCAGCTGCCCTACGCATGGCTTGTTTCGTAGTTTGGCAGAGAACTTAATAAATTTTAAGTAGCAGGCAGGCTGGGATTTTGCAGCATATTTTAGAATTATTAACGGATATACGGCTGAGTTTAAAACATATTCCCAGTAATCGATAGAACTTTAGCAATGCCTACGAACAAAAAATAGAAAGATAATTAAGAGTGGATGTCTATCCCCCAATGGAGTAATCTCAACTGTCCGAAGAGACCTAGATGCTGTTTCAAAATCCTTGCTAGATTGAAGACTTAATAGCTAAAAAACCTAACTCCCGACCGGCCGTTCTTATTTAGAAAAAATATTACATAATCAATTGACTAACTTTTCATCAGACATTGGTTTCCTGATAGAATTTTTTTTTTACATCTTCATTTTGCTAGACCTTATAATGTCTTTTTACATCTTCACTTACGTAGTCATTACCCCACAAAACACTGTTCCTTTTATGGTTGAGGCAAGTTTTTAAAAGTGTTTTTAAAAACGAACGCATCCACTCATGACAGGCATGTTGATGTCTGGGGATAATTAAGCAGGGAAAAAAACCACTTTTTTGCATTTGAAGTATTAATCACTTCGGAGCGCTTCAGCTCCATTTAAGGTTTTATAAACATGTACATAATATCGTAATTTTTTATAAAAATAACTGTTGATAAAGTTGGTTTGATTCATATCAATCATCCACTAATAATACTAGATTTAACACTCACCTGCAACCAGGCTTTAGTTTGTTCGACTGTAATTGTATTTTTTTTGGTTTGGGTGGTCTTTGGCTAAAATAAGAAATAGATAGCTAATTCGGGCAATTATACTCCTACCTTTTTCGCGGAAAAATTTAATTTAATAGAAGGTTTAGTTAGGATGACATCCTATTTCAGACGCTGTTTTTAATTTCTTTTTAAGTGTTCGTTGTTTTACTAAAAGTTTATTTCCAACCAGTAGCCTCTATTGGCACTCAGTGGAGAAGGATGCCAGAAACAAAAACGTAAATGTTTATCGTGTCAATTACTTTTATTTATTTTTCGCAAATCCACCCCAAAGTAAAATATAAGGTTCTTCCTTTTCGTTGGACAAATGTTGTATAACAGCAATCGGTAAAAACTTCCCAACGGCCTTTTTTTTGATGACTTCCAGCTTCACTTGCGCGAACGTTTAAAGTAGCATTTAATATAGAACGCCTGGTTTTTGCCCAGCCTCTAAGTTTCCACTTTTTAGGATAAACGTGCGATATCTGCCCTATTTTCTATAAAAATATTTGTAAGGATGGTGGATGGGGTATGCCTTCTTTTACCGAAAACAGAGTCCATTGGCTTGGTTTGGGCCGTGATAGGGGTCCTGACCAATGATGACTACGTTAGTGGTCTCAAGGAACAAATAGTTAAAGGCAGCAAAAAATCAGTGCTTTAGGGTAACATATATGGCTTGCCATATTCCTTTTTTTAAAACAAAGCTATTAATCCTCAAAATAAAGGTTTGTAAACTCTTCCTTTAGTTGCTGTTTCAAACTGTCGTTAATGCTAGCTGCATGTTTTAGTGCTTATCAGCCTCAAAAATTAAACAATTTTTAACAGCATTCTCATTACTTAGAAGCTTGTTGTTCTAGCAAAATTGGTTTTGAAGTACCCTATATTTAGCTTGATTCACATAAATACGATAATGCCAATCTATTTTTTTATAATCAGTAGTAAAGGCTTTTTGAGGGCAATATTCGATAGCCAAATCTAATTTCCATCAATTTTCGCTACTTATAGCCTATTGTAATTTGCTCGTCCAAGAATTTTAACGAATTGCTACTCATTAGCTCTGCTCGCCACAGTTCGGCGGCTCCGCTCCAATCGCCTGTAGCGCTCTTCGCTGTGCTTACTTTAAAATTATTGGTTCCGCTCACGAAATAATCCTAGAATTCCACCTTATTGGGCACTAATCTTTTTGGCATACGCTTATGCCTAATTTTTTGCTTATATTGTTCTGGTTTTCATTTTCCTATTTTGATGGTCTCCAATGCTCTTTAACAGGATTGTGATACCTTGACCCATAAAGGCCATATTTTTAGTGTAAAAACCGTTCATCAATAACTAATTTCGTTTGCGGATCATAGATTCGCCAACCGCAGTTTATCATGGTGTTCAAAGCTTAGTTTTTTTGAGCAGGTCCATTTTACTTTTCCCCAAGTTATTTTTTAAGGGCACGGTAGTTCCGGTGGGTAGAGTGTTTGCTTTTGTATCGGTATCAAAATAGGCTAAAGAGAAAATGATATCTACGTTTTTTTCTTGTCACAAATTTGGTGCTATTGATGTCCACGAAAAGTAGCTGGGGTAAAACACGCCAATCGCGCTTTTTATGTCTTCATTTGCTTTCGATAATTTTATTTCTCAAAATTTTGAGCAATTCCAACTCGAGCGACGATGCAATAGCAGCTTCAGCTCCTTTTTTATCTAAATTAAGCTTCTTGCAGATAAAATTTTGATGCTTATTTTATCCAAGGCACTACCTTGCCTTTAGACCGGGGGGCCTTCTGTTAAAAAAAAAAAAATAAAAAAAAAAAAAAAAAAAAAAAAATATGATACCAATACTTCTACATCAATCTGATATACTTAACGATAGCAGGTTCAGTTATGCCCATGGGTCATTTTTCTGTAGAGACCGCAGGCTACTAAAGCGAAGTGATTCCTAGATAAATAGTATTTTTTTATTTTCATTTTGGTTATTAATATTATGGTTTTACAAGAGCTTATAGCCTACTTATAAACCCAAAAAGATTTTTTTACCTTGTTTTAAAAGCATACTTAAAGGCTACAATTAATTAAATTAACGGACGTATAAAGGGATGACTAGCTTTCCGCCTATAAACTCCGTATGAAATAGCTATCTTTTGTATGCTATAAAAATTGAAGATGAATAAATTAACGAAAAAACATTAAAAGATTTAGAATTTTAACAACGGTTTTAAATCAAAATTTCTGCCAGATGTACCACAGAAAATTGGGTAAAGAAAAAGCCCTAGAAATAAGACCTTTTAAGATCAAAGAGCAAATTTTGATTCATTTGGGAACAAATTCAGAATATGTTTTGGCTTCTTATACGAATGACACCGAGTGCCTAACCATGGTTTTGATGCTATTCATCAAAGAATTAAAACTATTAAAAATAGATAAATGCACGATAGAATTAAGTGGACTCAAAAACAAAATTGGGAGTCTATGTACCACAGTGAAATACGCAAAGAAGTTTTTAAAAAAATTTAAGGACTATTTACCCTTTACTTTTGAGGCTTCGGAAGCTGTGAAATTAAATTTAGCATTCCAACGCATATCGATGCCGTAATTGACCGTTCGAGAAATAAAAGATACGGCTTCTAGCGATTTTACTGATTATAAAGACAGAAATAAATATTTGTTTAAAGGGAAAAAATTAATCAAAGTTTTAGTCTGCGCTTTAATCGCTGTATCAAGCCTCAGAATTTCTATGACGAAATTCGGAATCTGTGGTGGAAACGTCGTGTTTTGGCGGTTAAAGCGCAATGTACCCGGAAAAGGTGAAAGGTGCGGTAATAGGGTATTCGGAAAACGGGTAGTATTTGTTTATATTGAGCCAGAGGCTTTTCCTTAGCAATACAGTCGTAATTAAATACTTGAGTTTGATGAGCGAGAAGAAATTCACGTATTTTAAGAGAATTAACCTTACTATTAAACTTTTACCCCA
>Ga0163217_1117224_pt1 | contig 15412 bp, 9 predicted proteins | sample SynspAceP_FD_185933 | JGI IMG/M metagenome (GOLD analysis project Ga0163217, IMG submission 185933) | Saline lake microbial communities from Ace Lake in Antarctica - Synechococcus sp. Ace-P (PacBio error correction) | ecosystem: Environmental > Aquatic > Non-marine Saline and Alkaline > Saline ...
GTACTTCCAGTTTTTGCACTTATCCCTTCCAGTCATCTTTTTTTTTTATGGAGGTTGGGCCCTTTTTGAAAGGATTGGTAGCAGAAGTGAAAAAAGAAGCATCCTGCCAATGATGACTTAGAATTGCACCTAGCTATTCAGTTGCCCTATTTCTAAACAGCTCAGCAAGTGTCCCTTGGTCTTGGGGCAAGATCTTCTTTTGGGAACTGGCCAGCTTAATAGTCAATTATGCTATTAGGGCAATTGGGGATAGAGAAATGAATCTGTGATGGGAGCCCTCCAACGCTTTAACACAGGAAACTTGCCAAAATGATGCTTCAACCGTCGAAGGAATTAGGGAAAAATGGAGATCATGAAGAATACTATTGCTGATTTAAAAAAGCGATGAACCTCATTTTAGTGGAGACCGGGAGAAAAAGTTCCTGCGGATGGTAAAGTGGATAGAAGGTGAAAGCTTACGTCCCCCAAGAATCCAATGCTTACCGGAGAATCAAAACCTGTTACCCAAAGCACAAAGGGGATGACCAGTAATGGTGGTTCAGTCAATGACAATGGTTACAATTAAAAATCAAAGTAAAGCAACATTGGAGAAGAAATATCTATACTTGGTGTCAAGTGATTGCAAAATGGTAAAGAAGCCTCAGGAAACAAAATCAAAAACCCAAAATCTTTAGTCTAGTATAAAAGCAGCAGCGTGGTTGTTTCTTATATTGCTTTTGGGAGCAGTAATTTAACCACACTTCGTGGTATGGGTTAAAAGCCTCGGTAAGATTTTGAATATGCTTTGGAGCGAATGGTTGGACTGTAAGTGAATCATTTCTTTGTCCCCATGCATTGGGTTTAAGCGGTTTCCTATTAGTGGTTGCCATTTCCACAATCCGTTTCCTGCAAAAAGGAATTTATTGATTCGAAATAGAAACAGCCTTTGAAAATTCACGAAAAAAATTAACGGCTATCATATTTGACAAAAACAGGTAACCTGACCCAAAGGTATTTTTGGGGTTTCACCGTATCAAAAAGCGTTTCCTGAGAATCTTTACAATAATGATATTATTGCCAACTAAGCAGCTTTCATTTGAAAACAACAGTTCTGAAACTCCAAATTGCGGCGGCATCGTTCGAAAAGCAAAATCAGAAAATTTAAACTTTTAGAACTGAACCTAAAAACTTTCAAAATATACAGGGAAAAGGGCAATTAAGGCAACCTTAAAAGGTAAAAGAGATTCCAAAATAGTAAAGCTGGAATGTTTAATAGAAGAAGGAAATAGAAACTCCTAAAGAATCATTTCAAACAGATTGACGAAAACAGTAAGTATTTGGTGCCTATCTGAAGGTAAGCTCCTCGGTTGTATAATAGCTTCTTGCAAGATGGAAAATAAGACCAGATTCGCTAGCACAGCAATGAAATATCCTTTGAAAGAAAGGGGGAATTAAAAGTTTTCTTTATGGCCAACTGTGGATACGAAAGTCCGGGAAAAGCGGTAAGTGAGGCCTTGGTTTTGGACGGCTTATTTCGCTGAAGTTTTTACCTGAAGACAAACAGAAGATCATCAAAAGGATCTCCAGGCTAAAGGTGAATTCGTAAGCCATGACCGGAGAATAGGTTGTCAATGGAGCGCCGGCCCTTGCCCAGGCCGATTGTAGGGATCGCCCGTAAGGTTCGGGCAACAGAATTGTCAGCCCGCTGAAACAGCTTGATATCGTGTTTGGTGAAATAGCAATCCAAAGATTATTGGCAGAAGCTTTTATCCTTTTTGGTAACAGCTAACTTATAAAAAATGAAATGCCAAGAACCTATGGTGGGCAGCCAGGTTACAATATTTTGGGGCCCGTTCCTTGGCAGGCTGTGTGGCTAGCAGGTTTTTGTAATTATTCTAAAGTCACTGCAAATTGGGTGCGGTTTATCTTTATGAGCCGTCAGTTACGATTCATAGTTGCCATGAAATGCAACAATATATTAAAAGAACAGATTAAAATAAGACAGAAAGGATTCATTAACCTAAAATTCATTCCCAACCCCCAATACATTCTATGAAAAAAAGTACCTTTTATCAGTCATCCAGCTTGGCAAAGCTGTAGCCTGTTTTTTCATTCCGAAAAAGGTCCAGTGACAATTCAGTCCGATGACAATGAATTCCATGGATTCCCACTACAAGTGGATCATTCAATGCAACACCCCCCAAAGCCTGAAAGCCTCAAAGCTCCCACGCACAGCAAGCGATGCTATGATTTGTGGCAATCATTATCCACTCGATACTCCTCCCAAAGTGTCAGAAGGCCAGACAGGGTTTTTTTGGAGGTTTTTAGTCTCCATGAACGGAAGTAAATGGGTCACTGGAAGCGCAATAAAGCAACCTCGATCCAAGTTGACCAAACCTGTGAACTAATAATGATGGTAAAAGAATAGAAAGCGGGGAAAATATGGTTTTTTTTACGATTCCTGGAGAAAAAATGAAGTGGACGGTTCCATTCAGAATCCAGAGTTTGGGACATGCATCTTGCGCAGATCGATTATGATCAGAAGTAAAGACGGTCATTTCGATTTATAGTAAAACACCAGAGCAATTGTCAGAACGGTAAGAAGCTTTAACATTCGAAGTGAAAGAAAAGAACCAAAACACTTACTCAAATTCACTGTGGCTTGGGATAAAGAACTAAATTGCCATTTGGATTGGCAATGAATGAAAGAATAAATGAGGAAAAAAACAATCAATTCTACCCGCGTAACCTCCATCGATTTTAGGCGTATTTAAATCGGTATTCAATTTGTTTTTTCTGGACCCTTTTTCCGGGTTTGTATTGAGTTGACCAGATATCCGATGAGATTCCATGGGGGACCAAGTTTAACGAAACCCACATGATGCATCAATCCGTCAGTGACTTGGTGAACCCAGCTAGCCTAGAATTCCTTCCTTTGGAAATCTTCAACAATGGAGCCTCCGGTTTTGTCCGCATAGCCTATTAATTGGTTTAATGAAAAAACAAGCTTTTCAACGCTAAAACTGGAGCCTTAACAAGGTGAAATCTCTGGAAGAAAGCCTAAGGAATCGCTCAGAATCTATATTAAGGCGACTTTGGATTCGAACAGCAGAGATCTCACCCGAGACCGGATCCGCATCATGATAACATGAGGGCGGTCCCCCTAACCCGCTGGCGATTTCACTTTGACCATCCAGAAAACCCTGACTTGCATATATCGATGCAAAAAAAAAGCGGGAAATTTTTTTGAACGTGTGCCGTCACCGCAGTTGGCGCTGGTTTGGACTTCCTCTGGAATGTTTTCACCACGCAAGGAACATGCCCTGGTCGCGATATTTTCAAACAATTGCTGCTTTCGGTGTGTTTTCATTCCGCAGGATTTAGCCGCCGTAGGCCTCAGCTTCACTTTTGTTTTTTATGACCAGAAAAAAGAAAAAAGTTAAACGAAATTAATAATAAGAATTATGAAACAAACTCAAAATCAACAATCGCTTTAGCATCCCATTAATTGCCCTTCATGAAATGCCTGTGAGCAAAAGGCCGAAAGAGTCCAAATGTAGGAAATGAATTCAAGAAGGAATGGAAAATTGAATGAGGCGACTAACTCGGGTGTTGAGAAGAATTCCCCTCAACAATGTGACAACACATTCTCCTGATCCAAATGTAAACTAAAATCACAGAGCATATCCTTAACTTCTTAAAGGAATGAGCTGGGGCTTACCAAATGGAAGAAAAGGCAAAAAGAAGCTGCCAAATCCTGCTAATGATTTTGAAGAATTCTGACACCCAAACCAAAGAAATGTTTTAAAAATGAGGTGGGAAGCAATGCTTAACTACTAACTGATCCGAAAAGTCAGCGCGGTGGTGTTTGAAAATCTCGTGTCCCAGCAGCATTTTGGGTTTTGGTAAAAAGTGCTATTTTGTTAACCGAAGGAAAACTTTTAACCAAGGGCATATACTTGCCCGAATGGCAAAAATATATGAAAGGTGCGTATCTGGCTTAGTGGCGTCTGATCAAAATACGAAACCCATATTTCCCCGGAGATAAAATGCTGAATTGGTGGAATCTTGGAAGAAAAGAGAATTTTGAGGTGATATCCTAATTATATTTTGATAATAATTAAAGCTCTGGAAAATCTGGAGCTTTTTTTTGGTTGGTTTTGTATTGAATAGTTTCCCGCCTACCCCTCATAATAAAATACGCGCCAATCTTAAACCCCTTTTCCTATTTTTTGAAGGTTTACTTTAGAAAGCTTGATCAAATCGTCATTCCCTATGCTGTTTGAGCAATGGCCTCAAATCTGTTGCAAACCAATCTCAAAGTTTAAATCCCTTTTCAATTAAAGCCCATCTAATTTTCTATCTTCCCGAAACTACTGGCTTGAGTAATTGTTTAATTTACAAGATGAAATTTTACGGACACACAAAATAGATATCTGGAACCAGCTAAGTAAGCAAGATAAGCACCCCAAGTACAATATGGTGGAGACAGCAATAGATCATTCACAGTCATTCAGAGGCAAATAGTCGAAAAACTTCCCAAATTGGCTTTGCACAGGTTGGCCAATAGGCCTTAGCAAGGGAAACCCTTAACATTTGGGGGAACGGGTACAGTGAAAATCAAGTAAGCATTGGATACCGTTGGCTACCACAGAAGGCGCACTTTTGTAAAGCATCCTATGACCAGAGGGATCAAGGCTGGCTCCCTCAAGCGGCAAGGTTTTCCTTGCAAGAATCTACCACAAAGGTGCAACGAAAAGTCCATATCTTTTGGGAGTTTTGAATAGTTTTTGATAACCGATTGCCCTGCACTTTGGCTACCTGGATCAAATCTATGGCGCCGCCTTGTAATTAGTGCCGGTAGTCAGACAGAGCCAGCGGGCATGCCAAGCTTCAAGGTCTGGAAAGTGATGCACCGAAGGGCAACTGGGTACATGTGACGTTTACATATTTGAAAACTGGTGCCTGCAGCTGGAAGCAGAATATGGTGGACCGCTAGTGACAGATAAAATCCTGAGGGAAGTTCTGGATCAAGCCCTCTGAAGCCGACACTTTTTTTATTATCGAAGGAAAATATGTCAAGAGAAAAAAAAGCCCAATCAATAAAATCATAAGCAATGTCAGAGGTAGAAGGGTGAATTTCTGAGGTGCTTGATTTTTCTAAAAAAGTGATCGAAATATGCTAAGAACAACGGCTTGAAAAAGATGTCAAAAATTCTGCAAACAGGCAAACTTAGCTTGCCCTGCAATCCGGCCGCAAGTAGGCAACACAGCACATATCACGAATCACTTACGGCATAATTCCATCGCCTTTGGTCAGGATGTTTGCCCTGTATGGCAAGAGGCTTGCGCTGTTAAGGAAATCGGTAAGAATGGAAGCTGGAGTAACGGTGGACCTATATGCCCTTCGAATGACAATTGCCATGGATTGATCGTGGCACGGTTGGAGCGGCAACCCGAACTTCGCCAACGAAAAAGAAATCCCTTAAAGGAATTAACGGATTGTAGTGTCCTGAAAGAATTTGGGAAGTTTGCCGGAAAGTTTTGCTTGTGCGGTGGCAATTGGCTGGAGAAACTCTCTATCGGTGCAGCCGGATTGTCGAGGGTCATTTTTGCAGCAGCGGCATCAGGCTTATGGCAGGAAAAAATAACTTGAAGTAAGGGATAGCTCTTTTGAACTGTGGTCCAAGATTTAGAATCTTTTAACTCCAGCTATTGGATTTAGAAGCTTTTCGGGTTGTAATCTTTAATCACATAGCTAAAGTAGTTTCCCAATCATTCCGTGATGAATTTTCAAAGATAATAAGTCCAAGAAGCCCGTACTGTTGTGGTAATCGGTCCAAAGGTTCTGAAAGGGGAATAAGATCTGGTTCATTCCTTAAAAGGCAACAAACCAATCAAAAAAATCTAACTTATTTCCAATATAATCTAGAAACAAAAATGAAAAGTCCAAAGTAAACCAATGCCATAGAAGTAAAAAACGGGTCAACGAAATTTGATTTTTACCTCTGAAAAATGAAGAACTAGTATCAAGCTGCTCCGAACGAAGTTTATTTCCCTGATTCGGGATAAAGTACGCCCGAAGACTGGTGACCTTACCTTCTACTATAGGCAAATCATGATTTCGAAACCTGATGAAGGCTTGCTTGTCGAAGTCCTGTTGAACTACAAGTTGGGAGAAGACCTTAAATTGAAAGGACAGATTTCAATCCATTTCTTCAATGAAATCTTGAGAAGATAAAATGGCGGAAAGGGTACGCGAGAAAGCCAGCTTTGCACTTAGATCTATTTTGTATTAATCATTTGCTCTAACAAAAAGCCTATAAATGGCAAATTTCCCAATACAGAAGCTTTCTATTAATAAGACTTGAAATAAATTCCTTCCAAAATTTCCAGTTGATCTTTGAAAATAAACAAAGAGATATTGAATCAAAAGCGCCTTTAGTGGCTTGGATAAAAAGACAACAATCTGATCAAAAGGCTTTTTTCCGGAGAAGCTAAACGGAAATGAAGGAAAATTCACGATGCTAAAAAAGACTGATTTTTTGGGAGAGTAGAACAATACCCTATGAAAATGTCCTATCAACTTGTTTACGTCCAAAATATTGGGTCAGACGAGAATGATTATTTCAGACGGGGAAATACGACTACTGAGTATTCTGTTTTTTTGATGCGGAAGAATAGAATCAAGAGTAAACACTTCCATAAAGATATTTTCTCTAAAAGGCTTTCAAACGCCACGAAGGTCAAGGATTTCGACAAGCGCTTCCCAAACCTTGGTTTCACGAAGTAAGGAGACGTAAATTCCCTAAAGCATAAAAGGTTTCAGGTTTCGGATTTGGACCTTTTTTTTATTTTCAAAACTTCAACCCTTTTCGATCTTAATTTTTTTAAGAATTGTCTGTTGAACACTATATTCGATAGAAACTAATCTTGAAGTTTCAAAAACCACAAAAAGAAATCCAAATGGCCTGAACCTTTCTCCCGATTCTTAGCTCCACTTTTCTTTGTTTGTTACATAGCAATTTTTTTTCGGTATCTCCCTGTACTACTTTCAGGGCTGGAAAGTATGCAAGACTATAAGAAGAGGATTTTTGATGATATCAGGTTCTTGGATTATTGAGTCAGGGTTCTTAGATGTCCTCCTTATCTGGTGTCCCCCAGCAACAAGAAAAATGAAAACTTTGCTTGCAAGTCCTCAGTTCAAGATTCTCCGGGAAAACATGAAATTGTCTATGCTGTCTCCGGGGATAAACGCTCATAATTAAAGATTAAAAACAATAATCGCCTTAGAAGCAATTGGCAAAAAGTCAAGGCTATATTAAACCTAAACTGGACCCTATACGGCAGGAAGTACAAATCGAGGTCCGAAAAGCGGAGCAATTAGCTTTTGGGACTTTCATTGTTTGGTCGTAGCAATTAAGGTTGAAGCTTGGGAAATCAGGGGGAGATTTTCAGGCCCAAGAATATTTTTCTTGGACGAAAATTCTATTCAGAGGCTAAATCCAAGGATTGATGAATGTAGAATCACTTGATGGAGAATTTTAAATATCCTAGCAGTAGATTCTGGAAAGTTTTGACAGCAAAGAACAATTTCTGGGAAAGACAAATGCGAATGTCAACAGTGGGAATATGTTTTCTTGAAATGATAAATCGGCGAAAGTTTGAATGTTTCCATGTCTTCTTGGTAAGGCTTGAAATTAAAACAAATCAAGTGAGTACTAGGGAATTTTTTTCCTGTGCGGATCGGGGAAGTTGACCAGCCAACCAATTCTGGATTAGGAAAGCCAAATAACCTAAAATTTGAATCTTAAATACCGGAACCTGTTCTCCGTTCAAACCCTACAGTCGAGAAACTTGAAGGATTATCAATTACCAGATTAACAAATCGGAAAATGGGTTAAAGTTACAGAATTGGTTCCTTCAAACCTCATCGACTTGATTCTGAATTTGCAAAATGGTTTCGATAAAACAATTATTGGGTCCAGGTAGGAAGTGGGTCGCTCACGAAATCCAGAAATAAATTCTTTAAAACGTTTTCGAAACCGAAATACTACTTTCTTCACTCTACCCAACCCTTTTGATTTAGGTTTCCTTGGAATATCAAAAAAAATATCCCGCAGGAAGCCCTGCGGGGATAAAAATCATCATCAAAAGGCAAATTGGTTAACTTGCATCACTAAGCATCCCTTTTGCGGGCCTCAGCAGAATTTTTGATTAGCTTTCCGGTAGTCCCTTGAAGCCAAAATTGGTCGACTTTGATAGTCCAATGAAAGTTTGGAGCGCATGACGCCTGCCCCCTTGCAGGCCCAATTTGACACAATCGTCAAATAAGACGGTGAAAGGGCTGAGCAACTTTTCTCGTAAATCACGAATGAATTAATTGGGCATAGTTTGCAAGTGCCAGAGATCCCCCAATAAAAATCTTTCCCCAGCATTTAAAGTAACCTGCTTTGGAACATAATAAACTTTTTCCGGTACCGATAAAGGGAATTATCAGGACCAATTTGCACTTCCACTCGCATTGGAATTCCATTAGCGCATCCGTTGATGGCTCCACCAATTTCGGAATGTAAATTGGGACCAAAAATCAATAATTGATGTTAGGCGGCAAATAGGCCCAGTTAGTTGCGGTTCCCTTTTGCAACTGTCTAAAGGGCCCATCCATGGAAATAACCCACCTCCAATTGTTAAGCTGGGGGCAAGAATTTTTGGCGTCCTTGGGTAGTAAGCTCTGTATTCCCACGGCGTTGAGATGGAGTAGCAAAAACCTGACCCAATATTCCAGAAACTTTCCTTTTTTCTCCCAATAAGTCCCCCGGACCATATAAGGAAATTGGTTACTTTTCTTTGTCCCAGAATTGCCACATCACGTAAAGCCTGGTTACCTATTCAGCTCGGTGCATTTGGCTAAGAAATATGCCTGATTGATCCTTCCATCAGGTAAATGTCGGCACTGGATAAGAGCCCGTCTGAATCGGAAAATGGATTTAGAAGAAATAAGAAATCGGTATCTAACTGGCCCTCACTTGCCCCTTTTGCATAGACGCCAGCAAATTCGTACAAACTGAATCTGAGATATCATTGGGTAAGCTTCCTCAATAAAGTAAGTCCCAATCCCAAAATAGTCCCCACGGAAGAGAATGCCCAAAACCGAACAGTGTTCCATTGACACCATGAAGTCCCTGCTCCCAATGGTCAATTTGGAAAGGAAATCACCGCCAATACTTCAGCAAGTCACATCGTGTAAAAGATAAACTGGCTTTCGTGAAGAAAAGTGACCGAAGCTATGATACCAACCTGCGGTTAGGAATAAACACTTTATCGTCCAGTTTGCCCCAAAAAACTTTTTTGGTAACGAACTCGTCTCAATCCTACTAATCAAAACCCGCTTTCCTTTGGGCGTACGAAAACTTGTTGACCAGGTTAAAATTCGTGTGTCTTCACCCCAGATTTGTCCCAAATCCTTACCTCTTATAGTATGATTGTTTTGGTGCATCATTCAAGGAAAATTTTCAACTCCTTATCCCTGTTGCCTGAATCGAGGTGACGAATAGCATAGCGCACAGCGAAAAAAGCCATGGCTTTAGGGTATTTTAAGGTATTTTCATCGAATTGTCAAATGGATTACGTTCTAGCATAAAAATGCAAAGAATTTCTTTCAACAGAATACTCTTGCATAAAAACAATGACTAGATTCGATTGGATTTTAGCTTAATTTTGGAAAAGTTTAACGGGCGGCAGAGCTCATGAGCAGAAACTGCGCACGGGTTTTTCTAAACCTATAATTTTTGACAGTCCCACCAAATTTCCTCATAGTCCAGCTGGAAATGGTGAGATTCTCCATCACGGAGTGCATCACCAAGTTCGTATTTTTCAAAGTCAATTGTCCACATTGAAACCCCGCTGGAACTCCTCAACTTTCGTTTAAATACCTAGGTAATTTTTGAGAAATATCGCTGCTTTTGGGGGTCATTTCCCAACTAAAATAGTTTATTTCCCTGCAAAATGAAACTAACAGTCCGGTGCTTGAAAGAAGGAGCTGGATTGGTGTAATCCATTGAAATTGACGTGGAAAATCAAAATTTTCAATACAATACCGACTGCAATACCGCACCAATAAATCCTTCAATAGCGTGAACAAAATAGTAAACCACGAAATATGAGCCAGACTGCTCCGAACCTAGTCTTTAAAGTGTATTTTGACACTCCTTTTGGATGGGGCAAAGTTTTGATCCAACAAGTAAATAGCAATGGCTGGCAAGTTGCGCATTTGGAATTCATCTCAATTACAAAGGCAGTTTTAAATGGCCGATCAAAACGAAAGAATCAAGCATAACAAGCCCGTGGGAAGAATTTGCCCAACGCGTTTTTTAGCCACCGCTACTTACGTTTTGCAGAGCTACGGGCTACTTCCTGAATCATCGGGAAGTCCCACCTAGAAAAGCCGTCCAAAGTTATTTCCTACGCCCCTACTGCCAAATCAGATCTTTATTGTTTTTGTCCCGTGACCTTCCGCTAAAATAAGGATCGACCCATAATCAATAGCCTTAACGGTAAGTAGGATTCCAATGAACCCACTTAAAGCGAACATTATTACACGTATTTTGATGTGTTCCCTGTCATTGCCAAAACCACCAAAACCCGCATTGTATTTTCACATTCTCCACAAAATTGAGGCCAATTATGAAGCAAAAGCATAGGCCAAGTTCAGTAAATGTTCAAAAAAATCCATTAGAATTTCCGGCCCGGAAAAATAGCTTAAAAGCAATACCAACCCTGAAAGGAAGCGGGAAATTTTCTGATTTAGCGTTTTTTGTGTGGGGCCAGCCCATCCATAAATCGAAGTGCCCGCCAACACCGATCCAAAAGGAAGCCTTTGATCTAACAATTTGTGAACAAAAGATGAACTGCCAAAGAAATCATATTCCGATATAGATTTTCCCGCTTTGTAAAGGATGGATCAACATCCAAAACACAAGGAATCCTGCTTTGGCAATAAGTGAAAAAAATAATAGGCCAATCGCAGCAAGCAATCCGCCGTGAATCGCAGAAAGGTGGGTAAGAATATCAGCTAAATTTTCCGAGTTATGACACTCCGAAAAGCACCTGAACCAATCCACCACGACCATTGCGCCAAGGGCAAAATCGCAGCCGAGTCTCTCCCCCACCAAAGTCGGATTACAGCCCGGCAATTAAACGACCACGAATTCAATCCCAGCAGCTGGACCCTTGATTGTCATCTTAGAACCCGCGAAAATACTGACTACAATACCACGATAATGCCTGTAAGCAAATCCCCATGATGAGGAAAGTTCCAGAAGCTTTTTGCAATTCCCAAACTCCAAGGGCTGCCAATAAAAACACTACAAACCAGAAATAGCCAATCTGGACGAGAAATTTTCTTTTAATCCTTCCCATCCATCTTTTTTGGAAGCGAAAGCTTGAAAATTGAAATTTTTCCATATTTATTATGGGTATCAACCCATACCCTATTGGAGTTGAAAGCTTTTATATGAGTTGGACCTTTTTGTAGCCAAACGTTGTTTTAATGAATTGATTTTTTTTTTGCTCACAGCAACTAATCTTCAGAGCTCAAAAAAGATGAAATCTCCGCGACCACTGGTGGGTTTCCCATTATAGCCTGGCAAATATTCTAATGGTAACTATAACCTTCCCATAGACGCAGTCAAAGCTGCAATTGGGCGGGCTAAGAGAAAACTGATCCTCATGATGTTTTGTGAGAAAAGTAAGGTCTTCGCCAAGAAAGGTTGGGGAAAGTGGGGAAACCCAATTAAGTCCTAATGCACTGAGTAAGAAACAGAAATGCTACAATTGGATATTTGGTCACATTAATCCTTTGTAATGATGGAGACCATGGCCGAACCCGGTAATCCGCATTTAAAGCCAATCAATCCACTAGCAATCCTGAAATTTTCCCCGGAAAAGAAGAATTACCCCACTAAGATAATTGCCAACTTGAGGCCCATGCGAAATAGCTCGTTTTCAAGCAATCCCCAGCAACCATCCAGAGTGGGTTAGGATGAAAAGAATCCAACAATCAAATCGAGCTGATTCGCGCTTCTGAAAAAGGCTTTTCAAACACCATCATCATGCGGAAATAAATCCCAAAGATCACCGGTAATAAAACATGGATAGACTTCTGGAAAATCTGAATCCCTGCTTACCAATAGGCTTAGGCCCCCTAGAATATGAGCTCCGGAATGAAGTAAATTAGAACTGTCTTGTAAGCTTAAGAAAATCCAATCCGATGTCCTAGGTTTTTTCAGCGGTTCGAAATATCTCCGATTCAAATCAATAGATCTAGGTTCCATTCTTTTCAAGCTCCCAGATGTAGCAGGATAATAATAAGTCCTGGAAAGCAAGACCAGTTCTTTTTACCAGACTTTTTTGCTTTAAGGTTCAAACCCAATAAGAAACTGCTCCCGATGCAGGTAAAGCCTGACAAATCGAAGGAGAAAACTAAGAGTTTGATAGGTTTCGAAGGAATGCATTTTCCCTGCGAAGTGAAAGTCAAAACCAATGTCTCCAAACTAAACAACTTCGATAAACAAATAATCCCGATTTGAGTTATGAAGCGTATCCAATTTGGGTTTTGACAGAAGTTTCTGAAGCCCGTGCGATCATGTCGGAAAGTATGGCCCGTGTTCAAACCAATCAGACCAATAATGAATGCGGACCCCGATTTGATTTCCCAGAATGGAAAAAGTCGAGAGCAAAAAGAAATAACGGCCCAAATGCAACCATAGCGAGCCATAGAAAATAGGGCAGAAGAAGGAATGTCCGGAACCTTTTCCAGCGCTCTTGGAAGCCAGGAAGAAAACGGAAATTGTGCGGAAACTTTTGCTGCCGCTGCAAGCCAAAAAGCATCATGAAAATGAATAAACCAATACCAAGAATGACCCATGAAATGCCTCATGAAACCAAATCGGCAAATGCTCAACTAAGAAAATTACATTTTCCATGCCCCATACGTGATGGCTAGCCACAAATGGCTAAGGAAATATCCCAACGTCCCCCATCGGTTAAAATTGGAAAAATACCCGATCGCATTCGAAGTAGGAAAGGATTATTTCCGAATAAAAAGCCGATCAAGTAAGAATAAGGAGATTCCCAAAATTTCCCATCCCTATAACTAAAGGTTTCAAAAAATTTTCCCCGCCAAAAACGGTAAATTTAAAATCCTAAATAAAAGAAGAGACAGTAATTGAAAAAACCGCTTGTATCCTGGCTCAACGGTGGCAGATAATACTGCTTGTAGAAGGGTGATCAAGAAATAAGTAGAGGCCTCCGGGACGGCAACAATAAACTGGGCCCCAACCCGATCAAAGAAAAATCAATCAGAAATTCCCAAAATTTGGATTTCGATATAGGGACAAAATTCTTTCACGTTTTACCGCAAACAAAACCTTCAAATGCCCACAATACAACAATTACCAGAATGGCGACCAAATTAAGACCAGCCTGTGTAGAATCTACTTTTGAAGTAAGATTTTTCCCGACCTTTCTGGGATAATCAAACTTCAATACAAACCAATGAGTGGTAATCCCAATTCCAATTAAATTTGGATGAAGAACGTTAATGTCCATAGATTAGAATCGATTAAGTAAATCAGGCATAATCCCGGATTTCGTCCTTTGAGTCTATCCTGCAGGTGGATCGTGTGCTCATGCTGCTCAATGGCTTTGTAGTTTACAAGACTCACCATCTTTGGGTATTGGAAAAAACTGCTTGGTTTTTTCAGGTTGAATAACCACAAAGTGAACCCCCAAATAATTTTTTTTCACGCCATTCATCTAGGTTGATGGCAATTAGCCCAAGAAGACTTCCATCACCACTTTCAGGGAAAATGCTCTACAATTAGCACAGGCGAATTGGATCAAAATAATCTCTACACCATTTTGTAATGGCAAAGTCCAGTTCTCCAAAATCCACATCTGCGCATTTGCCACACCGATTAAGATCCCCACTACATTGAAGGTAATTTCAGTGCCCGACCCAGGACGATCGTTATCCATATCTGGAGAATAGTATCCAAATTGATGCCGCCAAAGAAAAGGCGCCGCAGCTCCGAGAATCTTTGGTCAGGGCTTTTTCCCTTCCGATCTTTCCGAGAATATGTTCCGTAGGAATTCAAGAATGCTCGACGATCAAGGAACAATTCGTTGATAGTAGACTTTCGCGAAGACGATACAAGAGACCCTATTCGTCCGCGTATTATATTCCAGGTCTTGGTTCGAAAAGTGAGAAGGCTCCGCTTTCCTAACTGCTTTTCGTGAAACAATGGGAACCTACCAGGATTGAGCCTATTCAAAGTGTATGCAAACCTTCTGGATCGCTACATAGAATTAGAAATCCCAATGCCATTAAGTGAAAAAGCTCAATGTTTTTCCTGAAATGTTGAAGTTTAAAGGTTGCCTGCTGATAAAATCTTCAAGATCAGAGTATTATCTCATCCTTGTCGTATCGTGGTAGTGCATCCTACAAAATTGGGAATGTGGGGTAGGAATGTCGAAATTTCCCGTGGAAGCTAAAATTCCCGACCCGAAAGAATCCATTGGCCATGTGAGCTGAACTAACTCGAGCATTCACGGAACTGGTCCTACAACAGCATGAAGCCACATCCATCCCGCCATAATGCGTATTATTGATACTGAAGCTCCGTGACCGAAGCTAGGTATACTAAAGGAGAAAATCCAGAAAATCAAGCCGATGATCGCAAGCCAAACTTTCTATTCGGTCCCTGCCATTTTTCCTCAATTTGAACCGATTTGAAGTTTCATCCTCAAATTCTCCCATAATGCTCTAATAGTCCAATGAACACCATTTGGGATCAATGTGCTTAAAGGAAGATACTTCCAGTGCCTTGACTTTTGATGGCTAAAGATGTTTTTGACCAAATTTAAAGCTGACCAAAAACCGATAGTCTGCGCACTGACCCCATCCTCTGACTAAAGGAAATGGGCTATTTTGTTGAAAATGAAAAACGTCCTTTGGAGTTTTTATGAGAAAGCTGTTTCCTTGATTAGGTATTTTAGGGAAACTGGAGCAGGACATACCTTGGTAAAATGGAATTTCCCCGAAATCAGGTTTGGGAAATAGAACTCAAACGCTGGAAGAATCCCGGTGGTAACCAAAAGTGGCACAAGTTGGCTCGATGAATTCCCAAATACCTCCGATCCCGAGCATCCCCGATCATCAATACAAACATTGCCTTGAAAGCTCGGGATTGCCTTATTTGACTCAGGCCACTTGGGTTATTTTCACAATAGCTAATACCTGGGCTAAGAACCTCAATCATAGTAAGCTCCATCGAATGCTTTTCCTGGAAACATTGTAAGATCAAATCCTGCTGGACCCCACTTAACTATTTTCGAATAACTGAGAAGTCTGATTGTGAGACAAGCGAAA
>Ga0163217_1071882_pt1 | contig 15406 bp, 23 predicted proteins | sample SynspAceP_FD_185933 | JGI IMG/M metagenome (GOLD analysis project Ga0163217, IMG submission 185933) | Saline lake microbial communities from Ace Lake in Antarctica - Synechococcus sp. Ace-P (PacBio error correction) | ecosystem: Environmental > Aquatic > Non-marine Saline and Alkaline > Saline ...
CCTCACCTCAAAAACCCCCGAAGGGGGGGGGGCCGGATCCAAAACCTCCGGGGCAGCGTAGACCTCGCGTTCTGGGTCACACTGGCCGAATCCAAAAGTATCGTCACCCCGGGCCCTTGAGAAGTGGGCAAGCCCTCGATCGACAAGGGTCGTTCATACCGGTTGCCCAGCAAGTGCTCAGTGTGTATGAGTTGCCCCCACAGACCCCGAGAGGGAGTCGATGGAAAGGGCCCGTCACCATATGGCCCCCCTGCGGGGAATTTCAAGAAATAAGAACATCACGAACGGCCTCGAAACTGCCTGTAGCCTTGAATCGTGACTTCTCCAGGGACAGGCAGTCTCCTGGGTTTCGTGATAATGGCTGGTGTCCTTGCGGGGCCATCGTCATGGTTCATGGTGAGAGGGCCGGGAAACGGCGGAGGGATAAGGATGGATGGAGCAGAATGACGCTGAGATTGGTGGGCTCACAATGCTTGGCACAAACGGCGCAGCCAGCGGGCCCAGGAGGTTTGGGCTCCCGGATCAGATACCTACCAGCACGACGAGGCTGCCCCAGCGAGGTTTTCGTTGGGCTCGAATGGCAAATGAATCGCAATAAATTAAAAATTAATAACACGGACATCGTGGCGGAACGGAATTGAAGACCCCCCTTCAGGCCAAGAAGGGTGAAACAGTGCGGTGAAAATGGAGGGGTGGCTGTTCAACCGGCTCACGCGCAATCCCCAGCACCACACCCCGGGTGGCAATCGGTGTGAAAGGGCGTGAAGGTGAATGCGCGTGATCGTCACGACTTGGAAGCTCCACTCGGATCGCCCCCATGCTGAGCGCTTGGGGCACAGCTGAGACCCTCCGTCCTGTGGTTTTGATCACGTTGGGCAGCCATCAGGATCGCCAAGCCATGCCCCCTTGCGGCAGCCGTGTACGACTGACCAAAGAAACACCCGGGTTCCGCCAGATTTGCCCATACACAAAGACGCCCGCAGATGATCGACGGCACCCCGGCGAGGATGTCGTTACCTCGGCCGGAGGAACTGGGCGAAAGGCCCGCTTTTGGAATATTCGCCAGAAAAATGCCACCGACCAACCCCAACTGGAATTGGCAATCAGGGGACGCCACAAGGTGACCAACGAACGTGGCCGATGAGGGCGTGCCGACCCTCCTTCCATCAAGACCGGGACCGGCGGGTAAGTTGGGTGAACAGATTGATGCTGATCAGCCGCCCGCCCCGCAGAATCACGTAGATGAAGGACAAGGATACAGGGCAGCACGGGCGATCTAAGCTGAAGCCACAGCAATCGTGGTGGAAACAGTCGATCAAGCCGGGTTGCGGTCTCAGCGACGGATTCAAGCACAGGGATGAATGCTTGAATGGCTGGGGTCAGGGTCGTCATCGAGATTCAGGATGCTTGGAGTTCGGGTCGCTGGGGTATGGATTCCTGAAAATATGATTCAGAAACCAATTGAAAATAATTAATACCGAGCTGAAGGTTGAACGACTTAATAGCGGAGGCTGAGCTTTTTTGACATCCCACTGCGCCAGAGATATTCAAACGTGAAGTGTGAGCAGCATCAGAATCAGGCGCATAGAGAAGGCTGACACCTGAATGCCGCTGGATTCGCCAAATTTTGGGTTGGCCAGCATGCTGAATCCGGTTTGCCGGTGCCAACAATGACCTAGCTGAATTCGTGGAGTTGCCGAGAGAATCATGGTCACGGCCATGGTTTTCCCCATGGCACGGCCGATGCCAGCATGACCCCCTCCAAGATGGCTGAAATTGCGGCGAGGCAAGAATCACATTGAAGATGGCATCCAGCGGGTGCTGCCCAATACGCCGAACCCCTTGCCGTAGGGCCCGTGGGCAGCCTTGTTGAGGCGTCGCGGGAAATGGCGTGATGATCGGCAGATCATCACCACCAGGATCCAGAAATCGCCTGGGGCCAATCCCCTGACCCTTGGTGTGGTGCTGAACAGTGGAATCCAGCCCAGGAGGGCATGGAGAAGAAGTTGAGAAAGGGCCGGAAGGGATGGGCCTCCATCACAAAGATGGCCCAAAGCCAAGCACCACTGAAGGGGAAATCGCAGCCAACAATTCCAACCATCACCCCGATGATGTCGGCCAAGCGGGTTGGGATCAGATTTCGGTGATTGAAAATTTGCCGTGCAACTCCCAGCGGAAACCGCAATCAGCAGCGCACAATCAGACGGACGACACCAAAGTCCCGTTAGAATCGCCGTGAAGGCCCCGGTACTGCACCGTGACCGTGTTCCAGCGGAGGTGGTCCATAAATGTCAGCCCGAAGGCCTCGATCGCGTCCTTGGCCGCCTTGGAACACAAAAAGGAAAAGATCCCACCGAGAACGATGGCGTGACGGTGGAGGCAAGCAGAATGGTGAGACTGCGAAAGCCACTGTTCAATCCAGCGTTCTGAGGGCGGGTCGACCGCCTTAATTTGGAAAGCGATCCACAGTGCTCCGGTCTCCATCCGCAAGAGCCAAGGAAAAAGTACGCCATCGTCAAAAGTCAAATCCCTGACTAGCGAAAATCTAGAACTGACCCCCCGCTTCATCCCACTAAAACGCGTTAACCCCAGTCTCCGCCAATGATCCCGCCTCGGCCTCGGCCGGCTGGAGGTGCGGGCGGGCTCTGGCGCTCCCCTCGGCCACAGGCTGAAGAGCCGTAGTTTGGGTTTCGTTGGGGGTCCATGGGGCGCATCGTTGGCCATCTGACTTGGGCACCACCATTCGGTGGGTGGCTGTGCTGGAGGTGGCAGGCCCTATCATCGCCAATGCCTGAAGGCAGCCGCACCACTCCTTCGGTGGTCGGTTTACAGCCGGAGCAGGAGCCTGCTTGGTTGAACAGCTGGCCCGGCGCCAGCTGGTGGCTGAACCCCGCAAACAAGCTTCCGCCAATCTCAAGCGGTTTCCTTGGGTCGCAGCGGGAATGAGCTTGAAGGAGAGCAGCCTCGCTGTCCTTACACGAATCCGGCCAACGACCAGGGCAATGTGCCGTGGTCTGCCCCGTGCACGGAAACGGGAATATGCCCCCGAAGAACTGCTGGCCAGCATCCCTGCGCAAGCTGTTGACGAGTGCCGCCAACCTCCTCGGCGAGCCTGTGGAGGCGGCGGTGGATCACCGTTCCCGCCTATTTTCAAACGATGCCCCAGCGCCAGGCGACCAGGGATGCCGGTCGCTGGCGGGGCTTTCCGTGGCGCGCACCTCCTCAATGAACCCACCGCCGGCGGCGCTGGGCCCTAACGGCTTCGATTCGCAAAAGTGCCGTGAAGCGGGTGCTGGTTTTCGATCTTGCCGGTGGCAACCTTTCGGACGTTTTCGGTGCTGCGTAATCGCCAACGGGTGTGTCGAATGTCAAAGCCACCAAGCGGTGAACACCCAGCTGGGTGGTAACGACTGGGAATCGCCGCATCGTCACGATTGGCTCGCGAAAAATTTCGAGCAAGACCCTGCATCCGACCTTCGCCGGATTCGTCAGGCCCCTGCAACGCAGCCTCAACAAGCGGGCTGAAAAAGCCAAACAGGAGTCTCGCCGGTGTCAGAGCACCCCGGTGTCGTTGCCTTTCATTGCCACCGCCCCTGAGGGACCGCTTCACAATCGAATGCAGGCCTGGAAGCGCCGTCGCTTTGAGTCCCGCTTGCCCCGATTCGCTCGATCGCTTGGCTCAGGCCCGTGCAGCGCGCCCCTGCGGGATTGCGGAACTGAACGGCTGAAAGAGATCGACGAATGTGGTGTTGGTGGCGGCGGCACCCGCATTGCCGATGTTCAGGAGATGGTCCCGGACGCTGATCCCGAGGGAGCCCCTGCCAGTCGGCTCCAATCCCCGATGAGTGGGTGCGATTGGTGCAGCCGTTCAGGCCGGCATCATCACCGGGAGAGCTCCGGGACCTGAATTGCCTCACGATTGTGTCGCCTTGTCCCTTTGGGCCTGCGAACGATCCGCGGGGTGATGAAGGTTCTGATTACCCTCGCAACACGCCGATTCCTGTTCGTAATCCGACGTGTTCAGCACCTCGGAGGCGAACCAGTCAGCGGTGGGAAGCGGCATGTGCTGCAGGGGTGAGCGCAAGATGGCGCCGGGGACAAACAAGTCGTGGGACGGTTCGCCTCTCGGGGAATCCCAACCGGCCAACCGCGGGGGGTGCCGCCAGTGCAAAGGTCTCGTTCGACATTCGGGATGCAACGCTTGCTGCAGGGTCTCGGCCACGGATCGAACCACCGGCGTCAGCCAGAGCGTCTCGAATTCAGGGCGGCTCAAACCTCAGTGGAGGAGAGATCAGACCGCTTGCTTTTGAGAGGCCACCCTCAAGCGCGGGGATCGCCGCAAGCGGCTCCGAGGTGGATCGCATCAACGCGTGCCCCAGACCCTGGTAAACCACAGGCGAGCGTCGGTTGCGGGACGCGGGGCCTGGAACTGGGGCCCCTATGGAGCGGAGCGCCAACAAGCGGGCGGTGGAAGTCTTGCCCTGCGTGAATGTGCAGAGCCTGCTCAAGCGAAAGACGATCCGGTGGAATTGGACGCTGGCCGGTTCAGCCAGCTGCCAGGAAGGCCCTCTATTGCCTCAACCGTCGCCTGGGTGAACGGAGCGCAAATCCGAATCCGGGGCCTCTTCAAGGGCAATCAAGAACACCCTTGGGTTCGCTCAAGATGATCTGCGTTCTCCGACGAACGACTGGGATGACGGCCGGCCCGATGGCTCGCAAGGGCGGGATGGGCTCGTGACCCCCTGGGAAGAGCCGGTGATGAGCCGGGGTGGGTACCAACCGACTCCCGCTATGAGCGCGGCCGTGCGCCCAAATCGGGATCCCCCTGGCTGAGGACTGACCCTCCGTGACCCGGCAGCGCAAATCGCCTCCGATCGCAAAACCGAACTACTGGCAAGGTTCCGGCCCCTGGTTCCCCCGCGCTGATGCCGCCAGCTTGAAGCGTGCCTTCCGCCAGCAGGCCCGCCGCTGGCATCCGATCTCAATGGCAAAACGGGATCCCGTTGCCGAAGAGCGCTTCAAGTGGGTCAATGAGGCCTATGCGGTGCTCGGTGATCCGAAGCGACGGGCAGCCCTGGAAGCCGGCCTCGATCCCGCTGGCCGCCCGCAACGCCGCCACTGATCCCTTTGCGGCAGGCTTCCCCGCTTTCGAGGATCTTTACGCTGGAATGCTTGTTTGGCCGTCGCGCCGGTCAGAAGAGAACGGCTGACCTCTGAGCCCTTCGCTCGGCGAGTCCCTGACGGAAACGGGCTCCGGAGACGGCGTTCAAGCAGACAGTTTTGGAGGAGTTTTGAAAGGATGGTTTAGGTGATGATTTTCGCAGATGATCCAGGCGGCGCTTTTTCTGGCCCCAACCAGCGATTTCGCAGTGGCCCGGATCCGCCTTCGGGAGGGGTCACCCACGCTCCCAAACCGTCGCCGCCGGCCTTGTCCAGGCTGCAGCCCGGGGATCTTGGAAACGATGGTTGAGCTCAGGCCGGAGCAGGCCCTGGAAGGGAACCCGACCCTGGAATGGAGTTGCCGGTGCACCGGGTGGAATGCTGGACCCCGCCGATGGCCGTGAAATTGCTGGCGACTGCGCCTCGCCGGCGTAGCCTCAAGGTGGCGGCGATCACTTTCTGGCAGGGCTGCGGGTGCGCACGTCAAGACGGCCCTGCGCCGTCGGAGGTCTACGGGTGTCTCGTGCCAGCCTGAGTTGTTCTCTCCGGAGGCGGCCCTTGGCTGGCCTTGTCGTGGTGCCGACCTGCAGGGGCGCGTCCAGTTTGCGGGTAACCGCCCGGTCGTCCGAGCGGCCGATTGCTTGCGGCTGCGTGGCCGTTGGCCTGGCGCGTGGGGGAGGCAGCGGGGTGAAACCAGTGGTGGGAAGTGCGGATCATGGTTCCGCGAGCAACTCATGAAGCCGGAAGAAGCCCTCCTACCGCCGCTTGAGCAGCTTCGCAAATGCAGAGGCCGGGAGGTAACTGGGGGGCGGCGATCGTGAGACACTGGCGGCGGCGGCATGTTTCGGTCCGATGGCTGTTCATAGTTCTGCTTTTTTGACTGCGGTACCGAAAATGAAAGGCCATCCACTCCCTTGAAGCTGAACCGGCCACAACGTCTACTCCCGGTGGGCTGCTGTTCCGAAGAGCTGATGAATGCGGAGCGCTATGCGGTCTCTGCTGGAGGCCCAGGATTTTCCGGTGCCCAGCGTACGAGGCTCTTGATCGCGAGAGATGGAGCTGTTTTGTGTTCAGGCTGGCTACCGGGGCCCCCCCCCCCCCCCCCCGCTTTGGTCCCGCCGGCTTCCTGCCCCAAGTCGCCCGAGGAGCCCTGTTGATTGCCCCCCTGAAGCGCAACAATGGATGTGAGCAGCTGGAAGGAGGGCCAACCCCCAAGGGTGTACGCCCGGAGGTGAATGAGCGACGGCGATGGCCAGCGGAGAATGATGCGGTCGAGGCGTTTTCGCCGCCGTTGGAGGGGTTCCCTAAGACCTGCGGCCGATCGCGGGGCAACCGCTCACCAGACAAGCGAATCACGGCCAGTGGCCCATGCCTGGACCAACTCAGCGTGGCTCGAGCTCCGTTTTCAACTGTTTGCGAGGAAGACCCTCAACCGCAAGCAAGGCGGTGCGGCGCCGCCCCTGACTGCCGCCGCCATCCGCGGCCCATGCGGCGCTCGCCTTGGAAGGCGGCGGCCCGCCTCTTCTATCCTCGGCGCTGGACTCAGGCCCGGCTCGGCGTGCTGAAATTGCGGCGGAATGTCCCGCCCACCTTCCTATCTGCAACCCCCCTGAGCTGGTTCAAGGCGTGCTCGCCGTGGAGCTCCGGCCTCGCGCAGCTTCCGAAAGGCCTGAAGACCGCTTCGGAGCCCTGGAGCCAACGACCTGATGCACGCAGGGTTCGGGTCCCCGCCGATCTCTCGCCGTATTGCCGCGGCGGGCAACCACCCCTACGTGCTGGGGGTCTGCCGCCATGGCCCGGCACATCGGGCGGTTGCGGATCGCGAGAGTTTGTGCCGCCCGCCCAGGCCGCCCACATGCCACTGCGCCATCGACATTCGCTTGCTCCACGGGCCAGAGCTGCTGACTGGCTTCGACCCGGCTGAAATGCCGGCCAACGCCACAAGATGGCCCTCAAATTCTCTCCACCGGGGTGATTGGTTCAGCTCGGCAAGGCTACGGAGAACCGGATGGTGGATGTGGGGTCAACCAACACCAAAGCTCGAAGACCGTGCCCTGCGCATCCTCTCGACTCGCCGGAGTGGACAGGATTCAAGGCGCTGCCTTACTGGCTGCCGCTGGAGGGTCATCAAAGACGGCCTGCCCCTGATGCCGCCATGGGCGTGATCGGCCGTGAACGCCCGCAAGGCTCTGGTGAAACAGCGGAGCGCAGACTCCGCCCTGCCTCTGAGCTGGCAGGCGCTCCCTTCCACCCGCTAAGCCGGCCGAATCGCTGGGACCCTTTGCGGCGACCCCTGATCAGTTTTTGTGGCGTGCCGTTGAACGGGCCCCAGTAGTGCTGTGAGCAGGTCGAGGCGCTCACGGGGTGGCCTGGCACACATGCTCCTTGGGCGGTCATCAGGCAACTAGCGCAGGGCCGTGTGGCTGCTGCTCGACGGCCTTTGAACATGCAATGCCGCTCGCCAGCCATCGCCCAGATCCTGGTTGGGCAACGCGGCGTTGGCCGCGGAGAATTATCGAGCACCAGATCCACCGTCACCGAGGCGTGGTTCGGCGTGCCCAGCAGTCGAGTCGTGACCGAATGGCGAGGGTGCGTAGGCCATCTCGGCTTTCCCCGGGCAGGCGGGCCTCGCTGGTGGTTGTCAGCGTACCGAGCAACCCCAAGCTGCGGTAGAGGTTGGATTCGGCCAACCGGGCGAGAAGGCCGCCCCTCCATTCAGAGATAGGTCCTGCTTGCGGTGCAGCGGCGCCCGTGCATCAGGCTCTCGCAACATCGCCCAGCAGCCGGCAGAGTGTGGGACATGAAGGCATCGGCGAATGCCGACGTGCGGCCACGCCCCTGGCCGAAAAAGCTGAATCGGCCGCCTGATGGGGTGCGATCGATGAAATGATCGGGCACCAGCTGTCGAGCGGGCGCAAACCCCGGCTTCCTCTGCAGCGAAACCCACGGCCGCGCAAGGAGAGAAATCCAGGCGCACCCCGCAGGGAGCGCAGCGCCCAGAGGTTGGCTCCGGTAGGGCAACTCGCTGGTGAATAAGCGGGTGCGGCCCGTGCGGGCTCAGACAACCACCTCCAGTCGCCGATCCTGCCAAGTCGCAAAGCGGTCGGAGGGCGCGGCCGAAGGGTCTCGATTTCCAGCTCCCTTCGATCGCTTCGGAGCCCTCCATGGCGGGTAGAAGGCCGCTGCCGCCTGAAGCAACGCCGAAGGCGGGGCCTTGGCCAGATCCAGGCCGGCCCTTGACGGAAGGTGGGTGGAGCTTGCTCATCGGCTGGGAGAAAAAAGAGGAGGGGAGCGGAAAGACGCCTGCAGATTCGAAGGCGCTGGCGGGGGCGAGGCCCAGGTTCAAGAACCAGGTTCGTGGCCTGTTTTCCTAAGGAGGCCTGGCGAGGGGTGGACCGGGGGTGTCCGATGGAGGGTCGATAACAGTCGGATTTTGCTGAACCAGCGTGACGCCGAGCCTTCATGGAGACCGATGCAGGTCACCGGCCCAGGTCCTGTCACTGTGGAAATCGAGCTGTTCGAGGCCGATGGCGCCCAAACTGTGGCCAATTTGTGAAACTGGTTGAGTCCGGTTTCTAACGACGGAACTGGCTTTTCCACCGGGTGGATCGACGGTTTTCATGGCCCAGGTGGTTGCCCCAACACCCGCGCTCGGTGGCGGGCGGCGCCCCCGGAACCGGTGGGCCCCGGTACAAGATTGGACTGCGAAATCAACAGCCGCAAAGCAGCAGGCCGCAAGCCTTGCGATGGCCCATGCCGGTAAACACCGGCGGTAGCCAGTTCTGTCGCCTCCTGTCATGAAACGCCCAGCCCCACTCGATGGGGTTTCACACCGTTTTCGGTCAGGTCGCCGATGTGGCCGGGGGCTGGCGATCAAGAAGGGCACCAAGATCAACAAGGTGACGATTCAGGCCCTGCCTGTTGGCCCTGCCGGGCTTGTCAAGCGATCGCTGTCACAGCCAGTGCAGAAATCCCCCGGGGCCCGGGGGCAACTGGGGGGCGCGTTCTGCAGTTCCATCAGCGGCGCCCGCTCCGGCTCCAAGTGGCGCTGGGGTGAACCGCTGCGCTGGCTGTCCGGCGGTGAGCAGCAGGCTGACCCCATGGTGCCCGGCCAACGCGCCAATCTGGCCACACGGCCGTCAGGTCGGCTTCGGCAGCCCATGGGCTGTGGTGGGCGAGAGCAAGGATGGCGATCTCCGTTGCTGCACGCAGGGCCAAGCAGACCGGGATGCTCCTCCAGCTGAAAGGTTGAGACTGGTGCTGGCAGGGCCCACTGACCAGCAAGGCTCGGCCAGTGCTCCCGCCATGCCCGCTCCGGTTGCTCCCATGCCCGCCAGGCCAACAACGGCGCCTTGGCCTTTGGCTTCCGTTTGGCGCGGGGTCGCAGGAAATGGCGAGCTTCACCGCTTTGGTGGCAGATAGGAAGGCGTTGTCTGGCCGGGATCCATCATCAAGGCACCCGGTCTTCGACCTGGAGTGCCAATAGCTCGCCCAGGCCGGTGCGATCTTGCGCGGTTGTTGGTGATTCAGCCGCAGTCGCGCACCCAAGCCAGATCGCTGAGGATCTGGGCGCCGACGCCGTAATTGCGCAGATCTCCGTTCCAAAAAGCCGAGCCGCCCGTTGGCTTCCACGCGTGTCGAGGCCGCGCCTGGAGGCTGTAGGCCTTGAGCTTGTTTGCATCAGCCGATGCCTCGCCCTTCCTGGCGGAGATTCAGACCCACAAACGCCCTCGCCGGCCCGCTTCGATCATGCGCAGGCCGCTTCGAGCTGGGGACGGCAAGTCGCAGCGAGCGAGCCGAAGGCATCCCCGGGTGAGGCCATTCGAGTGCACCCGCACCAACAGGGCCGGTGGCCTGGCCCCGGGTTCCCCCTTCACAATGCACGTGCTCCGCTGCCATCCGAGTCGTTGCGATAGCCGAATCGCCTGGAAGGTGCCGAAAGGCGCTCGGCATCTGGGCTGCGGCGTGGCGACGGAACAAACCGCTTCGGTGTCCAGCCGGTAAGCGTGATCAGATCAGCAATGCCAGGCAGCCGTCAGGCCGTGCCGCTCGGCGTAGCTTGGCCAGTTGGGGGAGGCGCGCCATCGTCCATCCCGTTCTGGATCTCGGCAGATCACCCCGCTGGAATAGAGGCCCCGAGAGCCGGGAGAGAATTTCCACGGCGGCCTCCGTATGGCCGGCTCGTTTGAGCACGCCGCCTTCCCGGGCCGCAGCGGAAGATGTGCGCCCGGACGGCGCAGAATCCTGGGGTTGGCTGCGGGGATGGATTGCCACTGGATCGGGTTGCGGGGGCCCGAATCTTCAGCGAGATGCCGGTGCTGAACCCGTCTCAGGTCCGGCATCCACGCGCGGTGAGGCGGTCCCTGGTTGCTGTCCCGGTGTTGCGATCCAACCAAATCAGGTGGCAGCTCCAGCGCATCGAGCCGCTCGCCCCTCCATGCCAGGCAGATCAAGCCCCGGGCTTTCGGTGGCCATGAAGAGTTGAATCTGCTCGGGGGTGGCGAACTGGCCGGCCCGCCAGATCCAGGTCTCCTTTCGTTTTCCCGGTTTCATCGTCGACCACCAACCACCATTCGCCATTGCGTGATGGCGGCGAGGCGTCCGGCCACGGAATTGAAGCGAATCCGCTGAGTCGATGCAAAGCGCTGGAACTGGCCGGGGCTGCCGGGCCCTGCCGAGAGGGGGTCCAGAGGAGAGGGGCGCGGGGCTGGGCCTTCAGCTTGGGATCGGGGGGTCAGGGCGGTTTCGGGCCAGGCCTGGCGCGGTGTTCTTTCCTTTATAGGGCCGTTGAGGATGGCCCCGGTACGATCTGCCTTCCGAGGCAACGGCATGGTCCAGACCGTCGCAGCCCAGCGGGTGGGGGTGATCGGTGCCAAGCGGCTACGGGTGGCCTGCAGACCCTGCCCTTCTCAGGGTCATCCCCACCTGGAGTCACCTTTTCTCGGCGGTGAGAGCAGCGCCGGCAAAACGCCTTGGAGTGAATCCGCACCTTTTCCTGCCCGCTTTCCAGGCGACCCCGCCTGGGTTGTCAGCCCCACCCCGATGCGGAATCTTGCAGCGGCCGCCGTATTTCGTCGTGCTCAGCCTGCCGAGTGGTGTTGGCCTGCTCAACGCTCGGCCCCGCCTCGCTGGAGCGGGGGGGTTCCGGTGGTCAGATCTCTCCGCCGACTACCGCTAACCGTTCCCATGGCGCTAATGGCAAGGCGGTCTACAGCAAGCGAGGCGGTGCAATTCCCGCCGCCGTTGATGGACCCTCTGCGAGGTAAGCCGTCCTATGCTTGCCGGAAGTGGAAGGAGGCGAGGCTTGGTCAGGCCCGTCTGGTTGGCTGCGCCCGGTTGTTCCCAAACCGCTGGTTTGTTGGCCGCTGTGCCCCCTTCTTGCAGCAGTGGCCTGATTGAGACGAGGGCATCATCATCGATGCCTAAAACCGGTTGCTTGCCGGAGGAGCTCGCCGCCGCCAAGGAACCATTCTACTGCTGGACTGAAAAGCCAGTGAGGCGGTGGGCCCATCACGGCCGTGGTGGGGCAACCCACACCAGTGAGATCAGCAGGCCGCCAGCCTGGCGGTTGGCCAGCCCGATCCAGTCCAGTCACGGCCCACCTGATGCCGATGGTGCGCGGCTGTTGGCCCACGGTCTATGGGCGCCTGCGCGATTCCGGCCTGAACGCCGGAGGATGTGCACCCCTTGCTGCAGGGCGGCCTATCCGCAACAGCCCCGCGGTGGAGGTGTTGCCGGTCGGCCTATCCGCTCCACCAAATGGGTGCGGCAAACCAATCGCGGCGCTGCTGTCCGGTGCAGGTGGACAAAGCGCACCGTCAGCTGATTCTGCTCTGTGCCATCGACAAACCTGGTCAAGGGCCAGGCGGGCCAGGGGGTGCAGTGGCCTCAAACCTTGATGGCCGCCTCCGGCGGAAAACGCGCCTGCCGCTGCTGCCCTTTTATTCCTGAGCCTGTTTTTCCAAGGCGCTGAGGCCAGGGCGACGGCCAGCGGGCAAGGAAGCCGATGTTCCTGGCGCTGGATGCGCTTCCGCCAGGCTGCTGTGGCTTGTCACGCTGTCAGCACCGGGCACATGCGGCGCTGGGCCAGGATCGCTCCGCATCGGACCAACTCACTAACTCAAGTGGCGGTGCAGGCCCGTTCAGGGTCACCCCTGGCCGCAGGGCTGGCCGACGGGTCTTGCCCCGCGGAAGCTGGGCAGCAGCGACCGGGGTGAAGTGTTCAACAAGCCCTGGGCTGGGAAGGCTTCGATCACCCTGGGGGTGGACGAATCCGCATCCAGCCCGCCCATCACACCAGGGTCGATATCGGGCTGCGGCGAAGGCCTCGATTCAGGGCCTGATCGAGATCCTGCCGGCTGGCGATACAGGCGGTGATCCAAGCTGACGCAAGTCCACACAAGCCGCTCGGCCCGCCGCTGGGCGCCACAGTACCCGGGTTGTTGACCCACCAGCAGCTCACCGACGCGGTTCAGCGGTCCGTGCCGGCAGCGGATACCAGCGGCTTCGAAATGATCCATGGCCTGAGGCCATCAACCGCCCAGCCTCAAGAAGGGGATGATCCAGTGGCCACGCTGTGGCTGTGGCCATCGGCTGTTGGCATGGCCACTGGATGGAATCTGCCCTCGCTAGGGGTTTGGCTTCAGCAGGCAACCGGGCTTCATGCGCACCTTCTTCCATCGCTGCCAACTGGTCTTCGAACGACCGGTCCCAGCTGGGCCGCCAGCCTCGAAGATCTGGCTTTCAACCATTCTCGGCGGTTGTATCAACCGGGCTTGCCGGGGAAGCGATTGCGGTGGAGCTGCGGGTACTGGCGGACTCGTGATCAAGTCCCCTCGCTGGCAAACGGCATAGCGGTGGTGTTCGCATCGCCTGTTTGGAGATCTGCAACGGCTGAGCGATTCCGCCGTGCATGCAGTTGGATCGGTCCAGATCACCCACCAACGCTTATGCCTGCGGAAATGGCCCTGAACGAGCCCATGGGGAGCATTGCCCGATGGCCACTCTTCACGCACCTGCCTCCTGAACGATTGGCGCCAGTTTTGAGATCTTCCCTGGATTGGCGTCCTGGTCAGCCAGCAACCTCATTGGAGTCCGTCGCGCTTTCACGCCCGGCGGACAACCACCTTTCCTTTTTCGCTTGCCCGCCTGACTCCAGGCTCCTATTTGTTGCGGGATACGTCCGCCACCTGAATCCTGGAGGTCTGGCAAGGAGCATGGTTCTGGCGAGCCCACGCACCATGCTTCCCAAACGCGCTCGTGCCGCGGCGCGTTTGGCGCCGGGCACTGGCACTGGCCCCTGGATGCAGCTCTTCGGCCCCGAAATCGAGATCCGGTTATGCCGTGTGGCCACCGAGCCTCAGTGTGCGCACGGCTGCCATCTCTCGATACTGAATCACGGGTTTTCTGCCCTGGCGGGCCGTTGCCTCCAGGTGGAAGGAGAGCGTTTGGACGCCCCATCGGTTGACGACTTCAGCTAGCCGGAGAGCCTGGTCCACCGCCTTTGGTGCCCATGTGCCGGTTCACAGCGATGGGCAGCTTGGCTGGCTGGAAGACAATTCGACCAGCTGATCGAATACCCCCGATCGAGGCCGGTCCCAGTGGGTTCTCTCCCTTTTCGAGGTGCGCGGCGCGGCTCCAACCGTTGGGTGAGCTTGGGAAGACGGCCCGGCGATCAGGCCCCGCTTCCTCTCTCGCTTCCTCACTGCTGGCTGGATGTGCCGCCGTCCTGTGAGGCCTGCTGCGCCTGAGGGTGTCAAGCGGTGGCGGCGGCACCCGATTACCTCTTCATTCTCCATCTGCTGGAGCATGGTTACGGCGGGCTTTGAAGCGACGAACCGCTCCACGGTGTTTGCAGTTCAGGCCGTCAGGCCCTGGCCAAGCCGGATGGCTACCGCGCCTGCTGCAGCTTGATGTGCCCCCACGAGTATACTCCACAGTGGAATTGTTGCGCAGGCTGCGGCCCGCTGAGGCTTACGCTCGGATCGATACGAACCGGCCGTGAATCGTGCCGACCTCTGGTTCGCGAGGGGTCACCAGCTATTCGATCAGTTCCTGCCCCTGCTGGCGGGACGCAGCAGCGAGGCGCCAACTGCTTTGTAAGATCTTGGCGCCCGATCTCAGCCGCTACCGCTGACACCTGGACGCCCTGCAGGGCCAGACCTGCGCCAGAGCGGCGCGAGGAAGCCCTGGGTGAAAGTGTTAATCGAAGAGGATGCCTACAGCGGATGATTCCCAGATCAGCTATTACCGTGAAAGGTGCCGTGGTTTTCCCTGGTCCCTCGATCTTTTGGCTTGGGGCGCGCCGCCAGTTGCCCTGGCCGAAAGTCTTGCGTGGACCTGTGGCGCAGCCTCGGTCGCGTGTGGAAAGGCTACAGCGAAGAACTTGGTTCAGACTATTCTTGCCCAGCGCCAGATCTGGCCATAACCTGCGCGATGGCTCGAACAGCTTCGATGATCTGATCTTGAACGCCGCTATCTCCACGATGTGGGACTTCAAAGCTTCAGGCGGTGGTCCAGCGCCGAGCCTATACATCGGGCTTGCTCGTTGTGAACGGGGAGCAGGCTGAATTGAAAGGTGCAGCGGGTGCAGCGCCATGGCCCTGGGACAACCAGGCCGGCCTGGTCGTGGGTGAAGAGTCTGATTGCCATACGATGGCCTGCGATTGCGGCGCGCCTGACGACCTGCCGCCCCTCTGCTTCGTCGCTGGCCGGCTCAACGCTTGACGATCAGCCGCGCGCGGCTGCCTGCGTCAGCTCAGCCTGCGTGCCGTCCCCCGCCGAGGTGGAGCGATGGATCGCTTGATCCCGATCCGGAATGCCTCTCCCCAGGCCTTGCCGGCGGCGGACCGAGTGGCTGGGGCTTCCTGCCGTTTGAGGTGTGTTTTCCGCGTCTGGATCGCACTCGGCTCGCGGTTCTCCCTGCAAGCGGGGAAGGAACCTGGTGATAGTGGGATTGCGGCGTTGGCGGGAGATCGCGGCCTGGGTTTGGTGGCACCGTGGATGTCACCGCTGGAGGCGGGGGAAGGTCAAGCGACCGTCCTTGCTGCAGTTTGCTGGGAAACGTACAATGGGCGTGGAAGGGCGCCGGCCGTCGAGCCGCCTCTCCGCGCCGCGCCTGCCTGCCTCCCGAAAAAGCCACCGATCCCTGGCTCAGCCGATGGGCCGCCGCTGCCACCAACACCCAATCCAGGCGAGAACCTTCGACTCACCCAGATGCTCGCTGGTCTCCAAGACCAGCATGCGT
>Ga0163217_1045630_pt1 | contig 15403 bp, 8 predicted proteins | sample SynspAceP_FD_185933 | JGI IMG/M metagenome (GOLD analysis project Ga0163217, IMG submission 185933) | Saline lake microbial communities from Ace Lake in Antarctica - Synechococcus sp. Ace-P (PacBio error correction) | ecosystem: Environmental > Aquatic > Non-marine Saline and Alkaline > Saline ...
GGAGGAAAAAGGAAGAATATCCCCGGGCCCAAAAAGAAAAAAATTGCAACCGGAAATGGCAATTTTAACCCATAAATTTAAAAGGCCACTTTTGATTCATGGGAAGAATTCCCCCAAAGGCATTTCCCCCTTGAGCCTTTTGCGATGCCTTTAAATTTATTGGCCCAATTGGAAACATGGGGGGGTTCCTACCATAAAGGAAAAAACCGGATTTTCCAAAATTAAATAAAAGTCAAAATTAAGAATGCTACTGGATTTTGCCTGCTACCATTGAATTGATTTTTTACCAGTACCATAACCAATTAAGGATAGACTGATTGATCCTTGCTCTCAAATGGGCTAAATATCTCAGCCCATTTTTGGCGCCAATAAAGTTTTTTACCGAACACCATAAACAATAACCTGGCAATATCCAATGGCATAACTTACCATACTTTCAGTATGTCCTGATACTTGGTCCCCAAAAGTGGCGCCATATTAACTGTACCAAGGCAAGATCCCTCCTGTACCGACGGTGGTAAGTAATTATAAGCAGCCATATTTTCAACTCGTTTTAAAAAACTTTTTAAATCCTGAAAAATAAACCCTTCGGAAGAGGATTTTTTCTCCCATTTTTTTTGGAATCCAAAGTAGAATGCTTTAACATTTGCTATAAACAAAATCCCTACAATAGGAAAAGATAGGTTCCCAGTTGTAGTGGTGTCCCCAGGATAAACGATGCCCTAATAGTAACTCCATTTACGTTGGCTATGGTTCAAGCCCCTGCCAACTAGTGGCAATAGCTTGGGCCGCTTTTTCCTTCCTTTGCTAGTTTTTCCCACGCAGACCGGCACCAATTCGCCCAAAAAATGGCCTCCCATGGTGGTAATCCGATAGGAACCTTGAAATCATTAATTGTTGTATAAACTTGAGGAAAAAAGCGGGAGAGCGTAATTGAAAGGCAGTAAACCATATCATAAAGATATAACAGCACTTTTATTGGTGGCTGGCCCATTTTCCGCTTAAAGCAGTAAAGTTGGTGCGCCAACAACAACGCCAAGGGCATAGGCGCGAATATGAATGACCGGCTTGTGGAATAGTTATTTCAAGGGAACTTGCCACACATGCAGGTAAAATACCCAATAATTAACATTCCGGTCCATACTATACCAAAGCTCCTACCCTAGGCAATAAGCGCTTTTTTGTTTTGATTTTGTCCCATACTCATAATTATTTATTATTTTTATGAATTATTACAACTACAAAAATTACTAGAAGGTATTTTCCCCATTGCTATGGAGAATTATCCCCTATTTATAATGCAATTATTATCCACAGTAAAAAAAAGCGGCAAAAGTAAATACTCTTTAGTTTATGGGTGAGCTTTCCATCTGGATAATGTGTTTCTTTGGGAAAAGATTTAATATTTAAGAAAAGCTTAATTGTGACTCCAAAAGTAACGGCCCTTTTGGCCCTTAAATTTTTTAAAAAACTATAACGATTTGCCGCGATATTAACCGTTGATGTCATAGGAAAGTTTTAAAATGATACTTACATATATTTTTAGTATTTTTCCTATAATTAAATTATCACATATGGAAATATATCAGCAAAAATACTTCATCTAGAAGACCTTGAACCCTTTGGAAATTTGGATTTTTATTCCTGAGGTTATTTTTTCTCTTTCGCCTCACCTTCGTTTATTGTACTGAAGAATTTGTGCAAAGACTTTCCCGAAAATTTGAAAATGCCATTTTAATCGGATGTTCCACTGCAGGTGAGATTTTGGGAAATTCAGGTACTGGATTTTACTATTGTATTAAACGGCCGTTAGGTTTGAAAAACTAAAATTCGAAATTGAAGAAGTAGATTTGGTTTTCCTATAATCTGGATAGTTTTGAGGCAGGAAAAAGCCATTAGCAAATCAAATTAAAGGCATGCCGATTTTGAGGCATATTTTGTTCTAAGTGGATGGACTTATAGTTAATGGTGGCGGAATTGGTTGAAAGGCTTGCATACGATCTAGATAAAACCGTAAGTATTACGGGGTGGATTGGCAGGAGACTGTTTCAAATTTGAAAAAACACCTTGTAATTGCTGGGGGTTAAATAGCGTCCAAAAAGATAGTTGCCATAGGTCTATAATGGTCTGATTAAAAAAATAGGGTTTGGATCCAAAGGGAGGTTGGGACAGTTTTTGGTATTGAAAGATTGGTAACGAAATCTGAAAATATAATGTCTCTACGAATTTGGCGGGCCAACCGGCATTGGAGCTTCTATAAATCATTTTTGGGCGACATGGCCAAAGATTTGCTAGTTCCAGGACTTTTGTTTCCTTTGGAGATGAGGGATGAGGATAATCAAAATACCAGTAGTGAGGACTATTTTAGGAATTGATGAAAAAGACGGAAGTCTTCTTTCGCGGGAAACATTCCCAAGGTTCTTATGTAAGATTAATGAAAGGCCAATATCGATAGAAAAATTAATTGGAGGTTGCCGAACAAATCGCTAAACTACTAAGAACAGTACGAAAATCGTCATCAATTGGCATTTTTTAATAAGTTGTTGTTGGGCCGTAGACTAGTCATGAAACAATTGTGGAAGAAGAAGTAAGAGCTGTAAATGAAGTGGTTTGATAATGAATATATATACGACTGATTTTAAATTCTTACGGGGAAGATAGCTCCTTTGATAAATTTTCGGCCCTGTTCCCTACACATCAAACGATGAACCATAAACACGTTTTCTGACATGATCAATAATTACCACAGATTACTTAAAAGACAGCTCAAAAGGTACGACTTGGACGATAGTAGTCTTTAACCTTATAGCTCCGCTATTGTATCAAATTAATGAAGCATATAAGGCGTTTGAAGTGATTTAGATCAAGTGAGAATGTCTTGGAGAAAAAGTTCGCAGAATTATTTCAAACTAATCAGCAGTTAAAAAATAGTGTAGACCATCCATTAGCGGGCAAACTTTCCGAAAGTAGCGGGTAATATTAAAAGATGTTAATTTTTGAAATGGACCTGGAAAGGCAAATTGGTCGCTAGATCTTAATCCGCCTGGCAAAAAAGTTGACAGGATTTAAGGTTGTAGACTGTTTTGGGAAAACCGTTCAGCGCATTTCTTGAAAACCGATGACAAAGGAAATGACTACAACGACTCTAGTAGATCTTAAGAAGCCCTATTTTAAGACATATAAAGTAAAAGTTTTATAAAAATCCAAACCCACTGATGTTGGAACACAAATGTTGGATTTTTCTTAAAGGTATCAATGGCGGAAAATGGAAGTATAGAGGCTAATTGGTACCATTGTGACATAACCAAGATAAAGGAAACGGAATTAGCTTTGATTGAGGCCAAAGAAAAGGGATCTAATGGCCAATAAAGCCAAGACGATTTTCTTACACCATGTCCCACGAGATACGAACCCGCGCTAAATGCGGTTTATAGGCATAAGCCACTTGTTTTGCTATTGGAAAACCCAATAAGGAAGCAGTTGGAAAATCTAAAATGGCCTTCAAGCATTCCTCGAACACTTGTTGTGTTTGGTAAATGATATTTTGGATTTTAACAAAATTGCCTCTGGCCTTTAAGAACTTGAAGAAAGGGATTTTAGTTTAAAGCACTCCTTAACAGGAATTACAGAGTATATTTCACAATACGGCAAAGGATAAAGATCTTAGGCTCTTGTAAAGACCAGATACAACTCTTCTAAAATGTTTTATAGGTGACAGTACAAGATTGTCACAAATTCTGACCAATCTGGTTAGCAATGCATTAAATGTTAACCGAGGAGGGTAAAGGTAACGGTAGGATATTGAAGCCTTGGAAGTAACAGATGATTATTGCGTTTTGGAATTTTTTTTATATCTGATACGGGGCATTGGAATCCCTGAGGATAAACGGTTTATAAAATATTCCCTGTCGTTTCCTCAAGCTAACTCAGATACCACTAGAAAGTATGGGGGTACAAGGGTAGGGTTGGCCATTTGCAAACGCTTGCTAGAATAATGGATAGTGATTTTAAATTGGAAAGTGAAGTGGGAAAAGGTTCCACATTTAGTTTTAAAGCTGACCATTACAAAAGAGTACTATGGCAGATCATCAGAAGGATTTATATGCCTTTGATGTTCAACAGTATAACTCTGGCAAGAGAATTTGAAAGGGGCCAGGATTTTTTTGGTGGCGCGAGATAACAAAGTAAATATATGGTCATTGCGAAGTTTCTTTCTCCAAATGGCAAGTGGATTTTTGATAATTGCCTGAAAATGGCCTATAGCCTATAATATGGCTATGGAGAATAACACGAAATATGATTTTTAATGGATCTTCAAATGCCAGTTATGAACGGTTTTGAGCAAGCCAAAATCATAAGAGAATCGAATAACCCTTAACATAAGTACATGCCAATATATACGCCTATCCGCCTCACCGGGAATGGATATTTTAAGAACCAATGGAGAAATACGGAAATAGATGGCCTTATTTGCAAACTTTTAATCCCACTGAACTATTTAAAACATGAGACATTCTTCAAGCAGAAATATATTCATTAAATAGATAAATTAATTAAGGGGTTTAGGTCATATATGTTGAATTGCAATGGTGAACCTGGCATTAAAGGTATATTGTTTCTAATCAAATAGGCATAATAGCCTTTTTTTGAAGCTAGAAATAGAATAGCAAAAGGAAAAGGCCCCACTTAATATTAAGTGGGGCCTTTAATTTTCTGAACTTCCTAGAAAAAAGTTGCCCTGACGCAATAGTTTCCTCAGCTACAAATATAGTCGGTACTAATAAAGTTAGACCAATCTGGACTCCAATAATTGCTCCACAGTTTCCATTAATTAAGTTCGTTGTCTTTAAAAGGCAAAGGTTCGTATGAAAGGAAACGCAATGCATCATAGACACTTAAGGGTAGCTTGGGCAGAATCCTTTCGCCCCTGTAAATGGATAAACATGGGGCCACGTTGACAGGAAACTGTTTTTAAGTTACCCGGCAAACCCAAGTTTACCAAGGTATCAATTAAAGGTCTATAGATATACATCCTTGCCAAAACAAAACTTAACCCTGTTTGCCCATAGTTTAGACTCGGCCATATCATCCAAGGGCTCCTTTCAATATCTTAAAGGTTACAATAGGTTATTACGGGGCCAAATTGCTCCTCTGATAGACAACGCATTTCTTTATTTACGGGACTAATAGTACCGCAGGCCCAAATTAATTCTCGAATGGTTCCTCTTTTTTGTTTAATATTTTTAGCGCCTTTTTCCCTGGCATCATCAATAATTCCTGTATGTAGGCAGTTTTCCGGGTTTCCGGTAATGGCGTTAAGTTTTACCCTTCTTCCCAAGGGTTTCGAATTTTAGTGCGTCTACTTTTGCAGCAAACCTTTTATTAATTCATCTGACAATATCTTCGGGTGTACATAAATTATTTTTAGAGCGGTAACAACGTTGCCCGTTAAAGGATAAAGTACCTGCAATACATTCAATTTAATAGTTAAGGTCCAAATCGGGCATCAGGAAGTATAATGGCCGGATTTTAGCTTCCAAACCAAAGGAACTAAACGAAGTCTGTTGCTCTTTGGATGTTGTTTTGTAAAGCGCAATTGGCAGATTTACTATTACCTATCAGATGCCAAACATCAAACTTTTCCTGTCTGCATTATTGTGCAGCCACTGCCTACCCCTTCCACAAAATTATGTTGACAACGCTTTAGGAAAACTGGATTGAAATGGCCTCCCAAAAGTGGCGGTAATCAATAAGACACCGTGGTTTTGCAGCTTGAAAATTGTGGTATTTCCCATGATGTATGCAGGAATCAAGTAAAGGCAAAGGTTTCGTTCAAAAAGGATAGTTTGTAAGGCCCTAGGACATAGTACTACACTAGTGGCCACCCTTCTAATGATGGGCATATACACCATCATTTTTTTCAATACTTGGCCTTTGCCCCTGTCGAGTTGCTTGTAATCCTCATGGTGTCATTAATATATTCTCAGTTTTCCTATCGAACTCTTTTTTTTGAATCCGGGAAGCGGATTTCCCAATTTCCACATTAAATAGTTTTACAATTTCTTCTCTTTTGGACTGCTTTTTCTTTACAAAAATCTCCATGCAGTCGATCCGCTTTATTTACCCTCAATCGTAGGCCAGATGCCCTTAACCCTTGTCATAGGCGCGCAAAGCTGCATCTAAAGCTCTAAAGGCTTCTTTTTCTTGCCATGTCCGGTAATCCTTCCCAATAAAGGTGGGTTCATATTTGGTCCGTGCTGGATATAGTTGAGAATACCTCGGTAGTTTTACCGTTCCAAGCTTTTAATTCTCCATTGACCAAATTAGGTTTTTTTGATGGATAACCTCAATTTAATTTTAAATTCCTGATGGTATAAGGTTTGATTACCCATAGTTGATTTTTTTATGAAAAATGAAAGGTTAAAATTAATTTCAATCCACTAAATAATAAAAACAAGAATTTTTAATTCTCTATAAATTTGATGGAATAATTATGTAATAGGTCACGAAAAAGGCTTTTCGTTACTTAATATCTAAAAAATATGTGAAATGTGAATTATATTAAATATGAAATAAATCGGGTTGGTTCGTTGATGTAGTTCACCAAAAAAGTTGTTTGTCTTTCTCATCTCTTACCAATGGTGCCAAATCTTCCGGACTTTTCAATTCTATTCCAACTACGGGCAGGAGCAATTCTCCCTACTCGATTTTTTGAATAATTCAAAATGGGTAATATCATCAGGGACCCAAAATATCAACAACGAACTCCTTTAAAGCACCAGGTCTTTGGGGAAGCGCAACAATAAAATAATGTTTTTAAATTTTACCGTACAACAAAGCACGTTTCTTAATTTCAGCGGTACGCGTAATATCGTTATTACTACACTTCTATACAAACCCATTCTTGCCTCTAATGGCTTCCTTAAATCATTCCAAGAACGGTGATGGTCAATGCTCCAGCTGGTTCTACTACAATGGCATCCCGGTTATAAAGAAATCTAAAATGGTCTGGCAACTTGGCCTTCGGAACAGTGGACCATATCATAAAGATATTCCTTGCAGAATCAAAAGTAAAGATGCCAACATCTTTTTACAGCTGCTCCATCAATAAATTTATCTATATGTTCCAATTCGGTATTCATTCCTTTTTCTATGGGAAAGTCTTTCATGGAATGGGGCACCCTCGGGCTCCACAACCTATAATTTTGTATCGGGCGATAAGGTTTTGATACGGCACACAGGCCCGAAGCAAACGCCACACCAACAGCTACAAAAACGTATCTAATAGGTTTTTTTGCCTGATCCAGTATTTCCAGGGCAACGGTTAGCCTGTCATTTTTTTTTTTTTTTTTTTTTTTTTTTTTTTTTTTTTTTTTTTTTTTTTTTTTTTTTTTTTTTTTTTTTTTTTTTTTTTTTTTTTTTTTTTTTTTTTTGTTTTTTTTACCTATTATTTGGCGGCGGATCATCAAAGCATGACAATAGGTTGTTTTCAGCGGCACAGGAAAAAATTTTAGGCGCAATCTGAGGAATCATCAAAGGTATCGCCCTTGGAGCCTATCACCGTTAACCACACTCCCCCGCCAAATAATTGAGCTAATGTTCCTAACATATCTTGTTAGGAGTAACAACGCAAAGGGATGTATATAGTGATGATAATACAGATATATACAAGCGAGATAATCAATTGAGGCCATGGTTTCGCACTGGCAACATACAACCCATTTACAGTTTCAGCTTTGGTAAGCGAACTATCTTATTGAGGACTACTGTCTTATACTATTAACGTGTAAATCTTCTTTTTCAATAGAATATTGGCGTCGTAGGCCCTGGAGTATCTAATACCTCTGCATTAATGGGTAATCATCCGCCACTTCGACAATCGAGTCTCTGACACGCTTCACTCATCCATCGCTACCCCCGCATTTTGGGAAATCATGGTATCATTGTTCGACTATCACAACAAAGACCTGCCGAGTTCAAGAAAACTTGGCAGGTCTTCAGATTAAATGACGCTTGATTATACTATAGGTTTCATAGCAGTCATGGAAGCACGCCACCTTGAACCTACTATCCTACTGGAAATGTTCGCGTAATGCCTTTACGGCAATTAGTTTTGCGTTATCAACATTTAAAATGTTTTTGATCGGCAAAATGTTTTCCAACTTACGTCCATGTGTCTATTTTTTCATAAAATCGCCAATAAACGGCTTACAAGCGTGATCAAACAAATAGCAAACCGTAATTCCGCTGTAATCGGATATTACCCCTGTTCATTTCGAAACATTTCTTTCTAGCAATCCGTATTTGCCTATACGGGGTTTCATGAAGTGATTCATAGTAGGCAGATTCCCGGCAATAATTCAGATTCTGTCAGGCTTCAAAAGCCATTCAACACTTGCTCTAACGCATTGCAACATTAAAACACCGTGGTCATAAAATTCTTGTCGGACATTTTATCTGATTCCAGCAGGAGTTTTTTTCGAATGCAGTATCTCCAGTTGCCGCTCTCCAGGTATAGATTTTTATATCATCTGAACAGTCCTCCATCATATTCTTGGAGAAATGGAAACCGCTCATGATATCGTTCCTATGGCTTTGTGGAAAAGGAACGCATAATAATCCTTTAATTCTCTGAACAATTCAAAGGCCTTAATTTTTGCAGGGTTGCGAGCCAGACTTATAATGGGTAATACCCCATATTTAGACCTTCAGTATGTTTAATCCGTACTGAATAAGCTTGGAAGCATATCCAGCATCATTCCCATTTTCAATCATTTTATCGAAACAAAGAATAGAACGGTTTGTAACAATCCACAAAGAATGGTCCTGTTCTCCCCATTAGGAGGTCAGATTTTTACTTCAGCAACGAAAGAAGACTCCCAAACCACCGGCTTTATGTCCTCCTGTAAGCAACGGCATGGCCTTGCTTGGGCCAATCTTTGGTCTTGCGGATCGTTGTTAGGGTGTACAGCAATCATGTAGGTACTCCAAAACCTCTTTTGTATTCTTCACGTACTTCAGAACCTGGACATTTGGGTGCAACATGATAACTGTTAAATCCTCAACGAATCTGCATTCCTTCCTCACAATGTTCAAATGTCGTAGGATAATGTAGCTCCTTTTTTCATTAATGGCATAACCGCAGAAACCTACGCTTGTATGCTGCGCTTTGTCCGGATTAAGTTTGAAACCACATCAGCAGTCGGGATAAGTTCCTCATAGGTACTACCTAAATCGTTTTCCACCTTGCGTTACAAAAAGATTGTCCTTTTTTCCTTTATTGCAGCATCCCTAAGGGTATAGGAAATACCAATCGGATCGCGCCATAAATTAAGACCTTGGTTAAGACCCTGTGCACCACAGCCTACGATTACAATTTTTTTCCCTTTAAAAGCGGATACACCATCAGAAAATTAAGCTGCTTCCATAACCCTCATTTTCCAATTGGGTTAGTTGTTCTCTTAATGAAGTGTATTAAAGTAATTTTGCCATTTATCTACTCGACTTTATACCGATTAACTCCGGGGTTTATTATTTATTGATTAAACTCTTTTAATAGTGAAATGAAATTTTCAATTTCCGATTTAGTAATGCTATTCGCCCTGACGCACAATTGCATAATACCATAAGGTTTTAATTGTTGGTACATGTCAATCAATTTCATTCTTCTTCACTTTCGCTAGTACAAGAATCTCTGGACACAGTAAAATTTGAGAATTACTTTCCTTTAAATGATGTTTTGAATATTTCGTTCATCGAACCAGGCAGGTGGAAGTACTTTTAACAATGCGACTCCTTGATATTAGTTTCTTCTTCATCCGTATGGTAGATGCTTTTAATAACCTCATTTGTTTTTTCCTGACCCAACAATATTGGTCACCCAGTCTTCAGTGTGTAACACAACCTATTGTGAATTTGGATACATGTTCTATTTCGATTTGAGAACATTTAAAACTTTCAATGTTTATATGACGTTTTAAAAATATCCCCGATATTCTGTTCAGTAATCCTACGCTATTCTCGAGTATACTGAATTGTAAACCATTTTTTTCTCTCCTTAACGCCAATCCTTTATCTAATATAAGGTTATGGGCATTTTTAATTAATAATTATTTTATTTCAAACGAATATCGATACCGTGCTCTGACGGAATCATGGAAAACATTAGTCTTCCTTTTCACGACACTTCTAAAGAAAAAGAAAAGCGTCTTTTGATGCTAACACTCTTTTGTTGGGCGACTTTAAATCCTTTCTTTTCGCTAACACGTTTTGCCTCTATATCATAGCCTTCCGCTTTTTACCAAAATCGGATTAACATTACGGTTTGATGCATAAACGACTCTCGAAGAACAGTTTCTTGCCACTGGCGAACCAATTCCCAAATGATCATTATTAAGTCCACAATCTTAACAGGGGTCTTTTCTGAAAAATAGTTCCCAATTCCTGTATTAGTCAATTTTGATATCCACCATCACCATTATGGCAACTCTTCCCTATCCATGGCTCCCAATTTTAAGCTCCTATCGCTGTCTGGTAGGGCAAAGCCATAGTGCCCAATCCACCTGAAAGTAACGTTACTTTTGGAGCTGTTTAAATTTGGCATATCGGCAAAGCAATTCATTTGGTGCTGACGTCCACATCCGATACTATGATTGCCCTTATGGCCACTGGCTAATTGATTTCCCTCTATACACCTCGGCCATTGTAAGTTTAATCCTTGTAGGATAAAACATCGTTTTTAACTGATTGGTCAAATTCTATCTTATATTTTTCCTTAAACTGATTGTGCAAGTTTCGTGTTTTATTTGTTTTTGATCAAAGGCAATAATAAATCCAAAGTTTTGCCTGGAATCGCCCAAGACCGCAACAATCCTGCTTTTACGTTTTGTTTATTTCTGCAGGGTCTATGTCGAAATGGATTATTTTGGTGGGCCGTTGGCAATAGGTGTTCCAGACTTCCTGTTACCCTAATCGTCAAAACGGCAGCCAATGGCAATGACGTAAATCGCATTCAATATCTTGTCAATAGATTAGGCCCGTAGTTTTCCGTGCATTCCAACATACCTACATTAAAGGATGGTCCGTAATCATGCGGAGAGTCCAATGAATCGTCCAAGCTGCAGGATACCAGTCCTTTTCCACAAAAGCTTTTAAGCTTGTTCTTCTGCTTGCCCCTAAAATTACCTGTCCAAAAAACAAATGAATGGTTTTTTGGCCAATTGACAAATTGGCCGCTCTCAATCGCTTTTTGGTTTGGTTTTTTAGGGGTAAGGATTGTAGCTACGAAACTCCTTACAATGTTGTATGAATAACGAACTCATCATTCTGAGCATTTTTGGTTATATTTACCAATACTGGTCTGGTCTAACCGGATTTTCAAATATAGAAGAAGCCTTTGCCAATGCTTCAGGAATTTCAGAAGCTTTGTAACTTGACAGTCCATTAGGTTACAGGAGTTTGAAATTCCTATGATATCAGTTTTTTTTCCTGAAAACAGCGTCTGCCCCCAATAATGTCTTGCTACTGTCCGTAATGCAGACCATTGGAGTTGAATTCTATCTGGCATCCGCAATACCTGTAACAATTGGAGCTCCTGGACCAGAAGTGCACGGCCACCAGCTACTTTTCCGGTTACCCCTAGCGTAACCCTTGGGCCGCATGGGTAGCTCCTGCTCAATCGTCTTTGTTAATATATGTTGTAAGTTTTATCCTGAATTTATACAAATTCATCATATAAGGGCATAATTGCCCCTCCAGGATATCCATATATTAAATCTTACACCCTCGGCCAAATAGACAATGGATGATAGCCTCTGCCCACTGATCCTAAACAGTGCTCTGCTTTTTGACGTTTTTTTTCTATTTTAATGTTTCCATAATTGTAGACCTTAAATCGGTTAACATAACCTTGGTATAAACTTTTATTATTTCTCTGGGGGTATCTATTTTCCTAATTCCTAAAATTCGTCGGTCAACAACCTTGCGATGCAGAGGATACTGTTTTGGCATATTTATATACACCTTTTTTTTACCTTTAAAGCAGGTTGTATCCAATTTGCTCTAACGTGTTTTATCTCTCATCGGACAAGGCCACAGAAATGCTATTCTTTTTCTGGCATCAATGGTAATGATATCCCCATCCTTCAATAAGGCTATGGTACCACCCATCTTGGGCTCAGGGCATACAATGACCTACCACAATCCGTGGGTACCCCCGAAAAGCGACCATCCGTAATCAAGGCGACGTCTTTACCTACGACCGGCACCCATTATAGCAGCTGTTTGTTTTAACATTTCTCCTGGCAATCCCAGGCCCACCTTTTGGACCTTCGTACTTATCACCACTACAATCCCTTTTTTCACGCAATCCTTTCCGATACCGGCATTGGGCCCCAAAACTCGTCCATCAAAAAACTTTGGCAGGACGCACTAAAATGCAACGCCTTCTTTTCCCTGTAATCTTTGGCTTACAGCTCTTCTTTCTGCAAGATTTCCATATAATATTCTAAGTGTCCGGATGCCTTATTGGAGCATTCAATAGGCTAATTATTTTTCCTGACCTTCTTTAAAACTTGGAACATTGGCACGGTCTCTGCAACGGTCTTTCCAGTTATGGTTAAACAATCACCGCAACATACCGTTTTCCAACATAAATTTCATCACGGCGGGGTGTAACGCACCAGCACGATGTAAATCTTCCATTAAGTATTTGCCACTTGGTTTTAAATCCGCTAAAATGGAGGTAGTATCACTAATTCTTTGAAATCATCCAATGTAAACTCAAACATCTGCAGCTTTGGCTATGGCCAAGAAGTGAAGCACCGCATTGGTGGACCCTCCTAAAAGCGTTAGCAAACGCAACGGATTTTTCCAAAAAAGATTTTCTAGTGATGATATCGCTAGGAGGCTCTTAATATCATTTTTCCAATAATTCTTAAAGCAAAACCAGCACTTATCGCATCCTGCTGCTTTTCTTTGCCATGGCAGGATTGGAAGAATTGAAAGGAAAGGGCCAATGCCCAAAGCTTCAATAGCGGAAGCCATGGTGTTGGCAGTGTACATACCACCACAGGCCCCTGCTCCGGGGCAGGCATTTTGGATTACTCCTTTGAATCTTCTTCTTCCAATGTTCCAGCAACTTTTTCACCCCATGCTTCAAAGGCAGAAACGATAATCCCAACTTCTTATCTTTAAAACATCCAGAGCCGATCGTGCGCACCATAAACATAACGGAAGGTCTTGTTTATCTGATCATAGCCATTAGTGCACCAGGCATATTCTTATCCCATCACCAACCACCGTATCAAACCATCGTAGTTCATAGCCTGTACCACTGTTTCCATGGAATCTGCGATAATGTCTCTCCGAAGGCGGGAATATCTCATGCCGTAAGTACCCATGGAAATACCATCAACTTACCCGATTAGTATTAAACACAAGCCCAATTAAGCCCCCTTTTCCGTACCTTCGTTTTACTCCTGGGCCAAATCATTTAAGTGCATATTTACAAGGATTCCCTCATACCCTGTACTGCTATTTCCCCGATCAAAGGTTTTTTCCCATCCTCTTCGTCCAAACCACTGGCATAATAACATGGCTGAGCAGCCGGTTGTGTAGGGTCCTGGGTAACGTTTTTAATACTATGTTTATTTAATTCCATTGATCATATATTCTTTCTGTTTTAATAACTTAACTATATACACTACGACTTCCAAAGAAATAAAAGTTTAAACACCCCTTGCGTTTTTAACATAAAACTTTGATTTAAATTCAATGATAATGATTTAATTTTAACTAGGCTAGTAATCAGTAGTTTAAAATAGATAAAGCATATCAATATTCAGTAGGCTTTAAATTCCTTATATTACCTTTGGTTTTTGGTTGAAAATGGACATAAAATCCAATAATCATTTGATGAAAACATAAAAAAAGCTGTATCAAATATATATGATACAGGCTTTTTAATTCATAGAAATCCGTATCACCCCCTTAAGGGACGATAATGGACTACACTGATTAAGTTTTTCATTTAATTTTTCATTACTGTAAAATTTAAACATTAATATTTAATTGACAAAGAAATAGTTTGAGGCACCTATTTTAATTAAAATTAATGTTGTCTTCCAGATTTTTTTTGTGCTAAAATGGACATAGCCATGTCCGACAGTTGCAAATTCTAGATAACCCCCTGTAGTTTGTCGTCTTTCATCATAAGAAATAAATTAATTTTCCTGAAGGGGTCAATTGCACCGTTCCAGGGAAGGGTGGCCGAGGTTACATGGAAATTTTGGTTTTTCATCTATCACCTCATTGAGCTGATATGCCTATTCGGGTTGTTTCTCATTGGCTACTGAAAAGTCGCGGATAAAAATAATTTTAGCTAATTGTACTGTTCAAAGTTTTTATATTCTGGCCTTTATAAACTTCCAATACGGATTTATCCAAGACAGAATCTACCTAAGTTTGGAAATTTTTGGAATAGGGGGGGGGGGGGGGGGGGGGGGGGGTGAATAGTTGCAAGGTTTTGGGGTAATTAAAAAAGGGAAGATCGGCATTTTCTTTAATGGGCAATTCTTTTTCTGTGGATTGGTTTTAAAAAAGGACCTGCCTACCCAATAACCTGTGCTGTATTGAATCCGTCCTTTATCCCCAAATAGGCCCCTGAAACCTATTTTCAATTTCCCGTAGCTTTAAATAATATCGCCACTTATTAACTTTAATAAACTTTATAGTTTTCAATAGCGTTTTTTGTTTTATGAGGGTGAACGGACATTTCTGCACCAAAAACGATATAGGTTTCTTCTTCAAATTCCAATGAGGGCCGCAGTCATGTTATTTCCAAAACGGCGCAATTTTCATCGTTCTCCATGAAAGAATTGACGCTTGGATGCAGAATATGAATCCATTACTCCGGCAACACGAACTCCTTTGTCCCGAATATCTAAATCTGCCAGTATCTGCACTGTAGTGAAAAAACCAGATTTTAAAATGTTAAGCATCCAGAACTATTTTTTCTATGTTATATAACCGACCTCAGCTTTCTATTTGTGTAGTTGTATTCGGCCATTGAAATAGAAATACATTGAATTTTATCCCCTACATTACAAAACAAGGAAATTTCATTTTTCAGTGACATGGGTACTGGACATTTGGCCGATTATGTTTCATCCCCCTGCGAAATCTGAGGGTATCCCAGTTTGTTTTTCCCGCCAGGGCCAACAGAACCGCTTTAGGCCACTTTAGATCTTGGTAGACTTTCTGGGGAACCTCCACAAGTTTCAGGAACTCCTCACCAAATACTAAAACCAGGTAAAAAACCGATACATAAACGGTTATAGGTACTTTGGGAGTGTTGTTCTATAAATTTGCTCACTGTTTAATCCGCAATTCGCCGGAAATTTCC
>Ga0163217_1063553_pt1 | contig 15403 bp, 10 predicted proteins | sample SynspAceP_FD_185933 | JGI IMG/M metagenome (GOLD analysis project Ga0163217, IMG submission 185933) | Saline lake microbial communities from Ace Lake in Antarctica - Synechococcus sp. Ace-P (PacBio error correction) | ecosystem: Environmental > Aquatic > Non-marine Saline and Alkaline > Saline ...
GAAACACCCACCCCAAGGAAGGATTCGGGGAAAAAAAAAAAATCCCGCCAATTTTTTTGGTGTTTTTCCCCAATAAAACCAAAAAAAAGGCTAAAAATCCCCTAAAAAAGATTAAAGCAACAAGTCCAAATGCTTCAAAATTTACTAACCGAAAAAAAGTTAAGAATGAAATTAAAAAGTTTTCTTTTTTTGAAAACCGTTTCAAATATGGGTGCTCATAGTACAAATCCAATAATGTAAAAATAAGGAAAGTAAAATTGATAAATAAGAAAATAATAGTGACCTCTTTCAATCTTAATTTAACGGTATTCAAAGTTATGAAATGAATAGAGTAATACTTTTTCGCTTTCCTAGATTTAAACTTTAATTTTTTGGCGCTACATTAAATAAATGCACCGGTGTCATAAGTACACTGGATAAATACAAGAGATTTAGGATGACTCTTAACGAATTTTAGGCAAGAATTGAAGAAAAGGCAAACAATTTGGGCGGGAAAACCAAACTTTAAAGCGGAAAATAATTTCCAAAAGGAAAAGGTTTTATTTTTATTGTATTGGATATGTTTTCCCTATCCCTCTGGTGCTGGTTTGCCACGTGGGCCCACCGTTGGGTAGATTGCCAGTGAAAAAAAAAAAAAAAAATATTTATGCACGATATAATATGACATAAGAAATTTAATTAAGTTGTGTTCGATCCTATGGGGTACGACTTCTTGGACTCCTGCGAACAATACGCCATTCAGAACATGGGCAAGCATCCCTGCAGATACTTCACGAAGTTTAATATTGAAGGAGGAGTACGAACTTAAAGAAGGCACGAATTCGGATATAAAGCAAATTGGATGTAATGGGCGTTTCCCTTTGATTGGAGTAGGGAGGTTCGACCTCGGAATCCCAAATATTACAAATGGACCCCCCTCAATGGGTCTTTATCAACCTTTAATTTCTGGTAACAATAAGAGACTGACAAGCGAAGAATTTCAAGTCTATTGCATTTTGAAAAAAGAAGGTAACCAAAAATGTCAATGCGGTTGTGATGAAGAAGTGGTGGATTTCTCAGTCAATGAATGGAAAGCTTTTTCGCCAAAACATACAGCAAAGAGATTTATTACATATAGATTAAACCTATTTGGCGAAACAAGAAGTCAATTGGTGTCCAGCTTAGAACGGTATTGCAAACGATGAGATGTCAACGAGTTTCTGAGCCGTGGAGGGCATCCCGTGGTCCGTAAAAATGAACGCAGTGGGTTGCGTCATGTTCCGCATATGGCTCAACGGTCTTTTGATGAACACCCTTGGCATGGTAGATTGGCCCAACCCGTTAAAGGATTCCGACCCAACCAATTGGATCGGAAGGTCAGAGGACTGGAAGTGAACGTTAAGGTCCTCCCCACCTCCTTGGAAGGCGGCAGGGGGAGGTCGATTTCGGAAGTCATTGGAAATATTCGGTCTCACTCCCGGCCCGATACGATTTTGGTGTGAGTTTTTATGACTTTGGCCCTGAAGCAATGAAATTGGTGCTAAAATAACTACCCTGAGCCAAAGGCAGAAAGTTGAGTCCTTATAATATAGCACGGCAAACGTAGTGAGCGCGACCGTATGGCTGATGTGACAGACTATTTCCTGGTGCTTTACTGGGGCTTTGCAGAAACATACCTTTTAGTAAGAAGCCCATACCTATTTTGGATCCGGATTATGTTTTTGGCTGCTACTGCACCGTGGGGCGGTAATGTCTGTTCCCTGTGTGATCAAGCGGGATATGAACTTTGCCACAAACATTCTTGATATCCTATCCCAATATTTTTGAGGGTGTAGAATTCTGAAGCAGCCTTCGCAGAAAAAGGGCAATACAGTAATTCCATTCTGATTTTTTAAATGGGTCTTCCAATAAATAAGGCCGTTAAACGTGTCATTTGACCTGGAGAAGTTTAAGGCAAGGTAGGGAAAATGAAATTATGGTATTGCCGGGATGCCGTTTTTTAGTCGCCAACGCTATTGGGTGAGAACCGTCCCAGTTTATTATGCTGAATGGTAAATGCCACTAATTGATCGATCAGCAACCATCTGCCCATTGACATAGACGAAATACCTGCCCACGCGAAACAGGTGAGCACCCTGGGCAATGCACGGTAAGGGCATACACGCGCTCAACACACTCGGCCGTAGTCAGTAATGAGTTTATCAGAATCAAGAAACCGGTATTTGCCTGGAGCTGAATACCCATGCCTGGAATGAGCAGGGGTGTACCACTACTAATCATTACGACTCACAGGACTACACACATACTTGACGCACACTATCTCACAACCAAGACGCGATCGCACTCACACTATTGCGCAGGACTGTACCGACTTGATCACACATTCGGAGATAGGAAGAATAACCGACCAAACGGCACCTTTGCTGTACTCCCGTTCTGCTGCAAGAACGTTCGAGCACAAAGGCTGTAGGTGCCAAAACCCGACGTTTTTGCCAAAAAACTGAATCAGCCAGGCGAGTGCATTACAGAAGGACCAGTGCATTGTATAAATTATAACGTTTTATCTCGCTTCATTGCCCACAACACACCAGCGCAATACGCCCACGGGTAATTCTAATCAATAAAAAGGTAATCTTATTTCTATAAAGATCTTTATTACGTATAAGCCTGCCACAAAATCTGAGGGTTAGCTGATAAACAATGTTAACATCTGAATATCAATCCGAATTTGATAAAAAGATTGAAAGATGGGGCAACTTTAATATGAGTACTCCAACTATTACCTCTATCTGATATCCATTAAATTTTTACGCGCAATAACAGCAGGATGTTTACGCTTGATATTAATAGTAAACAGACTACAAAGCTTTAAAAAATGGGACCTGAGCATGAGATGCCAATCTTAATTTGGAAGACGGTAAGTACATCGTAGGTCGCGAGGTAGAAAAAATGTTCATAAATCTAAGTACAATGTAGTAAGTCCGGATAGTATCCTGTAGGAGTACGGGGACAGATTACTGCGTTTTAATACGAGATGTATCCTGGGCCTTTGGAGCAATCCAAGCCTTGGAATACCGATCCGAATCAGCTGGGGCTTTATAGTTTTCTAAAAAAAAATGTTTCGGGTTAATACCATGGAGGGTAGAAGGCGCTTTTTTGGTTACAGATAATGCAACTACCCGCAAGATTAATTTAAAGACCTGCATAAGACTATTTAAGAAAGTGGAAGAAGGATATAAAGAATTCTCTTCAATTACTTCGGTATCTACATTTCATCACTCCGTGGTAATGAATTGGCTGCGCAATACACATCGTAATATAGGGAAAATATTGGAAACTTCTGGTTAGTATGGTTTCGTCTATGCCCCCCATATGCAGCAAGAAGCTTGTGGTCCAATTAGGAATACTACCCTATAAGCTACTGACTCACCATCATCAACACGATTGGTAGAGAGTAGCAAGGAATCCTATTCGTTTCACCTGAAATTTATAGCTTAAAAATAGAGTTCCGAGAGAACCTAGATCCAAAGAGACACAAATCTGTAAGCTGACCCGAATTACTGGCCCATCGTTAAAACAAAGGAGCAATTGCCTAGGACGATGCTCCTAAAAAAGTAATTATAGTTTCTGGAAAATTTGTAAATATTTGGAGGGTTTAACCAATTTTATTGGCAAGATGTATGAGAGAGGGCATTTTTGAAACGAGTGTGAATACAAATTAATTAATGAAATTGGATACCGAATGATGGAATATGTTGAAATCATGGGCATGGTGTGCCTGCCATATAACACCAACTTTCTTTCCGGTTTGCTACCTCAGGTTTATAACAGCCTTGAAAAAATAATGTCTAAACAAAAGGAGATCGTCCCTGACCTGTATTTTGGCTATGTTTATCGGAGTAAGTGCATGGACGGTCTATGGACTACTTCTCTTATACAAAGTGAGCCACCTATTATAGTGCCTAATTTTCTTCTCACACTTGCCGTTTACTTTCATCATATTCGTCTAAGAGTTAAAATATAAGTGTTTGGGACACAATTGTCGATTGTTATTTTAGAATGTTCTGAAATTTTAGGTTTGGATAATTTGGCGGGCTTTTTTGCTGGTGTTAGTACAGATTGGATAAAGGAAACTTTAGTATACCTAAGATAATTTTTAAAGGAAAATCGTATGCATGCATGTATTATACTATTACTTGGGGCCATAGCTTGGTAAGCTGTTGGTAAGGGCAATAACTAAAAGTAATTTAAGCACTATTAACCCAAAAGTGCATTATTGCCGCAAATGGCCTATCAGACGTGCCCGAATTGCAGAAAAAATGTGGCCGATCAATGGATCCGGGATGTGAAGGTGATTTCTACACCTGGGATGCTTACGGATCACATACAATCCACAATAAAAACGGTAAAATTTTAAGTGAAGGGGTCTATATATCAAAGAAAGCTTCTGCGGCGGCGGTTGCGGCCCACGAATGTGGACATGCCGTGCACGCATGCGCTAAAACGGCTTATGAATGTTGATCCATCCCGCGTTCCAAAATCTGGGTGCCCTGTGCGTAAGGTGTATACCTCAGGAATTGTCGAGTGGGTAAGTTTATTTGGAGGAATAAAGTTTGGGGGCCGGCAGCAGGCTGCAAAACACACAGAATTGGGTAGTCCGTGGGCAGGGTCTAATATGATGGGACTTGCTAACCTTTGTTTAGTTTTCACATTACCTGTGGAATACGATGCCAGTAACAGGCCGCCATTTGGCTTGGTGTAAAGAATAAAACATAAGTTACTCCTGATGAGTACAAGGGTTCTGAGGATGCGGCCCTAAAATGGCTGCCAGAACGTAATTTGGTATGCTGCAATAGGTTCTTGATGCCCTCATCCTATCTAAATTAATGTGCTATTGACACTCCTACCGCGCACTCACAAGAACTAAAGAGACAAAAGTATGAGTACGTAAATGAGCACCATTCGAGCAATTTTTATATTTGTATCAAACTTACAACAGGTACATTAAGCAGTATGGCTTCCAAGGAAATGAAGCACTACAACTGCCCGCGCCACACCTCTCACAGACACAAAAGGCTATCAAAAGCATAAGATGTCGTTATCCCAAAGTACTTTTATTAGAATAGACCCCCAGTTTTCCCTGTAGTAAAATAGTTGGATTCCCCAATACTTCTGAATTTTTTCAGTTCCTTTACGGCTAAATGATTGCCATGGCCTATCCAAATAGATACCTATTGTAGGCATAGTGGTCTAAATCCCAAAATATTAGAGTTAGATGATAAATAATATAAGGACCACCTGCAAATATAAACCAGAAGCTTCCATTAACGTAGCTCACTCTGATCGAATGGCTACACCACCGAATACCCAATTTTTTCCATGCGCACACTATTTCCAGAACAGGCTTCCTAGCATCGTCCATACAAAAATCATTCGGATCTTTTTAGTCGATTCCTGTAATTAATGTTTGTATATGAAATTCTCATGATTAGTTTCAAATTTAAATATCAAGATACCTGAAATGGTTTTAAATTTTAACCGCTACGGAGTCGGGATTGTAGCCCAAGAGGGTACGTGATATCTTTAAAGTGTATCCCGTATTCTTTTTTAAGTTACTCTAAAATGGGTTCCATATACCTCGGCGTCTAAATGGTAATTGTACCACCAGGGTTGTTTATTTTTTTGTTTTAGTATGAAGCCAAGGTGGGCCTATGGCTAACCGGTAAACCAACTGTTTTGGCCATGGCAGTGTAAGTCCCTATCTCCCCAGTGAACCCAATTCTAATGATTGGAAACGAATCTGTACATCAAAGGAACAGAGACGTAATCAACAATTATGATAGCAGTTATACTGATCTATATTCACTGTCGTACTAGCAAAGACCAACCTACTACAGAGATGGTAAAATTCTCCGGCAGGGGTGCGCATGATCTATTATTAATTCAATCTCTGGTGGAATCAAACAGGCAATTATCTCACATCTCTTCTTCCCACAAAAACACCACATCGACGAATTTCTAGGATAACTGAAACAAAAAACCAAAACCTATCATAATCCTATTAGCCTATCAATCAGTAATGGTAGGAAAGAGAAAGGTAGTATACTATGGCTTTAGGCACAGTGAAACTAGGAGTAAGACATTTCGCTAGTCAGAATTCCTCTATAGGTAAACTACATCTTCTTCCTAATGGAACAAATCATATTCCATGCCTTGGATAAAACTACCCTTGCCGCAAGTTCCCACGGTATAAGGTACGCACGTTTCTGCAGTCCCGTAAACTCCCTATATTTTAGGAATCCTATTTGCGTATACTTCAAATTCTCCTCGTACCCTCAACATCCAGAAATTTCCTGTTCTTCTAAAAGCTTATTGAGGGGTCGTATTTGTATGTAACTTCCTAGTATACATTTTGTGCCCCTACCATACATTCGCCCGGCCATCTCACAGAACATACACTCTCTATTATGGGTTCCATGAAATTTAAATAGTTCCATAGGTTATGTTCACTACTTCGTGAGGCTACCAAACGACCAAGTGCAACACTCAACAGGACACTCCATTTCCTACCTTGATTTCACAACTTAATATTATGCATGGCACTTCATGATGTCTAGTGCCACATTTTCCACAATCCCCTAATTATCCAATCCTTCTTACAACAATACACAAGCCTTAACATATGCTGTACTAGTTCTCATAAGCAATATCTATTACTTCATACATATTATAATCGAGGCAAGTAACCTAAATCTTCTCACACAACATAAATAATCTCGGAACCCACCTACCCAAAACTTATGAAAAACACGGAGGCTTGAAAGCAACTAGAAGAATCCCTTACACAACAACAGATTCTGGATCTTGTCTCATATCACCGTCTGTCCAGAATATTACAAAATCTCAACTAATCTTATAAGATCTAATCATCCCACTATCTAAAATTTAACACCTATGACAACAGGAAGCACAAGCACTTCGGGATACAAATTCACATCCAAACACCCACCACAACATATGTACCCTCATTATATATCATTAATTACCTGCTTTTTGCAATAAATAATCTATAAATAAGAAGTGGCTTTTTCCCTGATAGCTACAACAAGTATTTTTCTCCGTCTATTGTGTCTCTCTTTCACTAATCAATCGATAAACGTACTCACAAACACTCTCTAAAAATGTGTAAGGACCATCATGAGCATTCAAACTTATTCATACACACCACACACACTTATTCTCTGGGATCTTTTTCGGTGTTATAGCAAGCAGCATATACGTTTATACCATGCAGCAAATTTAGACGAGCACCCAACACCGCACACATACTGACGAATAAGTCACACACACCCACATTGCTATTTCGGGACCTTGTATGTAGAACTGAGCACCGACCACGATATTAAAATTCTTAATCCGATTTATGCGGCAGAGCTTTAAATGTAATAGGCAGCACAGTAGGTCGTAAAACGCTCCCACACACTATATAACACTGAGAACCGGCGTTATATACGCTTCTCCCTCTATCGAAGCTATCCTGATTGCGACCCACAACTAAACTGACACAGTCATACGAAATTATAAGAAAGACTAAGCACTTCCATCTTATAATTATACGCGAGTGGCTCTGCAGCTCGTCACGACTGGGAATACCTTTATTCACGGATAAAGCATGGGTGCTTAATCAACATTAAAGAATCACACTTAACTACACTACAACTAGCATAATCTTAATCTTACATTAATACTCACACTTTATTTTATTGCCAAGATATCATAACAACGGCCACATACGATTTACGTTAAAGGCGTATTGGTTATTTACAACACAATAATATTATCCCCATTCTCCTTATTATCCCTAAACTGCACTTTATGATACACAGAGACACAGGATTAGAGTTACGACCTCCACACGCAGACTCTGCTGGCTATTATCACACACACACTTACTGGACAGTTTATAATAACGCTCACACGCGTAAGAGTAGCAAGAGCATGAATCATCGTTGATCGACAGAGAAACAGTCGGGTGTGGACAGAAGAGTGATCTATATCCTATCAGATAACTGAAGCAATAACCATTTGAAGTATGCTCTATATATACACTAACGCATAGTTACACAACACTAATACTTTAATGAAAATGAAAAGAGCTCTTAACTCGCTATCTATTAAATGGGATTGGATGTTGAGCCACGGAAGCACAGACGGACTAGAATATAAAAATAAACACAGGGTATTAATAAGAATTATTCCATTTGTGTTTCTCATATAAAATAAATATTTTTTGAGGCCTACAGCGGAGGAATTGGTGGTTATGCTGACTGGACGGTGACAAATGCTCCTGGATTTTATGCTAGCCTGCGGAAGTAGGACGAACTAACAGCATAATAACTATGGCATCTAAATTCACCCGAAAATTGCTTGATAGGACGGTTACCGATATATACTGGGGAAATAGAAAAGGGTATATTTCTGCATTAATTTTATTCTTACCGGTCATTAAAAACATGCATTCCCATGCTTGTTCCCGCCAAATGTTGGGCACTGTATGGGGATTTCGGTCATCTTTTTTGGACTTTCCGGAACGGGTGAAGACCACCTGGTCTGCGGATTACAAACGATACTCTATGGCATAAGAACTAAAACATGGTTGGAACACCCTAGGAGAAATACGGTTTTCAATTTGAGGGAGGCCTGCTATGCCAAGGTCATTAATCTATCTGAAGAAAATGCATTTTCGTAAATTTTTTAGGTTTCTCAAAGATAATTTGCTATTGTGGGAAACTCGCACACGCGCCAATCGGTGATCCCCACCTTTGGAAACTCACTACCGATGTACCACAAAAAAATCAGGTAAGTTATTCCATATAAATATTGACAATATCAGCGTGCCCTTCAATTGGAAGTAATCCTAAGAATCATTTTTCTTTCTAACAGCTGATGCGTTGGGTATTGCCTCTCTATCTTTCTCCACTAAACCCTGACAACACCAGACGTCAGTCATCATTACTACCTCGGGGTCCATTAAACAATCTACGGTAAATAACAACACTATCCTTTTACACAACATAAGCTGCCTCTTAAAACCATCAATACCCCTGAGCGAAAATACGCATTAACTGACATACAGAAAATGAGGTGCACAAGGGCGTGCGAATGTATCCAATCTTTTCGCCACTCATGTATACTCAATGGAGCATACCTATTTAATGCACAATTCGGCAACCCCAAACCCAAACATAATGCGGAAGATGCGACAGACCGATAACAAAAATGTTGAATATGCAGAGGGTACACACAGTATGGCTAGGTTTCCTAACATGGGATTTGGAGTGGCCTTATGGGGTGGTACTTAGAATGAAATTGAATTACACGGCTATGAATTCCATGGCGGCCCTCAGGGCGAATTGGGACTGTACAGTTACGACAATAATCATATCATTCCGTATTTTGAGTAGGGCAGCAGCCCCCGCGTATGCCCCAGGTTTCTACTACAGTGCTAAGTCTAAGAGCAAACTTGGAAAATGAAAACGAGGCATAACGAGTATAAGACCGATTAAGTTGACTCAATGCCTTCCGTGAGAAACTTGAAAGAAATTGAAAGCCTATGCCATGAGGAGATTAGGCGGGGCGGAAACACAACGATTGCGTTTAAAAAGAAAAACCCGAGCCTAAGCTTCGGGGTTTCTAAAAAATCTATTACTTAATATATTGTTATATACGGGCCTTGGCTATTTCTTGTTGCGTGGTAATATATTCTGAACGGGCCAATGGTCATAGAAGTGTTTTCCTAGGGGTCAGGACTTTGAATGTCTATTCTATGTAGCCCTGCCTCCGTAGCCTGCTTACGTAGAAATCCCAAAAAGGAAAACCGCTATTCTGGTTCTTTCTGTTCAAGATCGGGAAGTTCTTTAAAAGAGATTCTATCCCAGATGGGACTGAAAGAACAACTCCCAAAACTCCCATAGTAACACATCCTTTAAATCGGAATAGATCGCTAATACCGTTTTGTAAACCTATTCCCCTGGGTACCAATTATCCAAAACTATCCAGTGTTTGTTCGGACAATGGGTTTAGAACAGTCACGAACAAGGAATGAAAGTTCGTCCTTATATTTTTTTTGAATAAAAGCCATTTAAATCGGAAAAATTGCATTTTCCCCACATAAAATTTTTACGCTATACGTATATACAACGTACTTCGTAGGTAGTAGGCTACTGCTTCTGACTGACAATAAAATATTCATCGAATCGGGCACTTAAACCTCATTTCCTTCCGCAATTCCTAAAATACAGATCAAGCCGCATTCTACTGTTTAGAATAATTGCCAGTAAAATTAATGAGATCAATTTTTGTTCGTCGACATTTTCGCATCAACACCTCCACGTGATAAAAGGCCCTAAAATCTACCTTAATTTTTCTCCTTATCAATTAATTGGAATTAGGGGTGAGTTTCCATCTTAGGTTCCTGGCTGTGAACCAAAATAAGTTTTTTATTTTCATAGGTTTTCGATCTATTAGATATTCCAACTATAATATTTGGTGCTATTTCAAGAGCGTCAAGGTAAAAATAAAAGTATACAAAAATTGCTGGCAAATGAATTTGATTGATTTCTCAACGTGTATCCAGCAATTGCGTTTATAAGGAATATAATACTATAGCTTATAAAACAACTGCTTCGATCTGAAACATAATTTAATATAGAGATGGCCAAATAACCTTTACAATGCACTTTGTAGTTAAGGTAGGAAAGTTTTTAAAAACGATTTCAGAAATGGTCTTGTTGCATTAAGCATAAAGCCGTTAGCCAAATGCAAGAGAATTTTAAGTGACAAGAACAAAAGGGTAGATGTAAAATAAGTAAATAGACTCAAACATGGTGTTCTTTTCGAATTGGAAAAAGATTATTCCACAAAATAGATGAAAAGTGCGAATAAGTATTGAAAAATACTGAAAAATAACTACTGAACCATTGAAGAGCCCTGTCTGTCTTTGACTATAGAAAAATGCTATTAATTGTGAACCGCGCCCAAGAATCATATAATTAAGAAATCGGCCGTAAAATCCCGTTTTGGCGAGTAACCAATAAAAAAAGATAACATGGAAAATAGAATAATGGGTTATCCAAATCTACGGTGTCTGATCTCTTAATATAGCCTCATTTGGTCAGCCCTGTTGTTTATTCTGATAACCTAAATATAGAATATTTCCGAATGGCCATCCCAGTTATCCAATGGTATTGGTAAGTTTTTGTTGCTTTGGTACAAAAATCGTGATAAGGTATTCCCCTTGCCATTTAAGTGTCAACCAAAACCCATTTTCACTTATCCAGCTCTAAACGCCTTACTTAGACTTTTTAATGATGCAAATGTTCGGAAATCTGCCCCAAACCTAAGCTTTTTAGGAATAATCCTTGAAGAAAAAGAAGAAGCCAATAAGGGGATATCCTATTTATTTAAACTAGAAATGGAGAAAACCAAGCCTGGACGACTTAAAATGATATCTTTTGGTAAAAGAATTTAAATTCCTTAAAAAAATCATAAAACGGCCATGATATTTTCGCTACAGTTTTTAAAATACTATTTTTGCTAAATTGCAATACTTAAGATGGCCGGAATAGCTAGTCATTATTCCTAACTTCAATAAATTGAAAACATTGAGCTTCAATTATTCATGTCCGTCTTTGCTTGGAGCAGGGTTTCCACATTAGTGTAGATGAACTAATTCTCCAGACGGCAACTTGCCAATGCAAGTACGAACTTACAGGGAATATAGTGATCGCTTGTTTTAGAAGTAAGACTAGGAATGAGTATTTGGGTGGACAGCCTACATACAATAGGTATTTTGAATGGGCCAATCGACAAAATTATCTTGAATATACTTTGAGATGCGGACAGGCACCTGATTTCTCTCGTATCCTGCAATTCTCTTACAGATCCGATACATAAAAAAGACCTCATAGGAACCACGCTTAGAGTATGTACCAAGGCGTAATCGGCCCAGATGTGTGTCTGTGTTCTCAGCATCACAAAAAGGGTAAATGTCGGTTAATTGGCCGTGCATAGGATTCACTGTCTTATGGGCTCGTCTATGTAAAAGTAATTAACAGAAGAAATATTTCATGACCCTACTGCGATTTGTTTGGTTATAGGAAAAAGCTTTTGGAAACGATCATTTGGATCCATTAAGTAATTGGAATATGCCATTTCAAATAGAATGAAGTCAGGCCCATCTGAAAAAATATAATATGGAGTACTATTATTTTACAGATGAATAAGGGTAAGTCGAAGATGAAGTGCTCATTATAAATGAAGGCCTGTTTTGGTGTAATTCAGATAAGGTAGCAGTATTCAAAAAATAGATTTTGAATGGGAAGGATCTAATAAAAACGCTACAATGTAAATGAAATAAAGTGTTTTCCAGTGAATACTCTTGGAAGAATGACATTATTCTAATAGAAAGCAAATATCCTTCGAAACTGCCGTTAAGTCATAGATGTGGAAAGGCCGAATACGTAATTCCGGGCCATAGATGCCGACGTGCATTTAGGGAGCGCCAGGTCTAACCCATAAGGTACTAAAGGACGGAGAGCGTGCAGTCGGTCGCAGCGGATAACTTCTTTATGGGCAGCCCTGAATACCATCCGCAAACAACCACATTGAAGCTCTGGAGGCAACCAATTTCAGATGGCAAGAAACACTGCTTTTGCCAATACATTCTTTTATTTCGGGGTACCAATGATAATTTGAGAAATAAAAAGATGGACAGGAAGCTGTTCCGGAATTAAACTCTTTTAGGTTCCTCACCGGAAATAGGTGGTAGATATGAGCTGGTGATCGACAAGATATTTAGAATACCGGAGATGGTAACTTCAGCACATGGAGGATGAGGCTACCATTAAGGCAAATTTCGCCAAATAAAGGCCGAATGGCGGATGACATTCCGTAAATACTCATCCTTTGATAAGAAGTGCCGAGGCCTGTTTCTTTCTTCTTCAAGGGCCAGAGCCTTGGCGAAAAAAAACGGAGCCAGATTTCATGTTTTTCATGTTCACAGCAAGAAACCGAACTTTTAGAAAAACGATATTCCCACTAGAGGAAAAAAGATTACTGCTGAGGTCTGTATCAATCATCTTTTGGTTTTCAGAGGCCGATTAACGCCACTAAAGGACTTTGAAAAAGTGGAACCGGCCGTTTAAAACCGCGGAAGATAGGGGCAGCTTTGGGAAGCATACTGACACCGGATAGATGTTGTGCCACGGACCCTGCACCCATCACGTGAGGAAAAAATAACGTGTACCCCAGCACATCAGGAGGTCCCTTTGTTAAACAATCATGCCGCCATGCTGGGGAATATCTATCATCCGGAAAAGATAAGCTTAGAGAAGCGTTGAGAAAAGTGCCACTAATACGGACAAACAATATTTCAAGTAAAAAAATCGAGGATTTATCAGGGAAGGTTAGTGCAGATTTAGTGGTAGTGGTTTTGATATCCCTGGAAGGTACCAAGGACAATATCGCTTATAAGGCGGATGGTCCCGTTTTGAGAAATAACTTTAAAATATCCAAGATAACCATACATTTGTAAATGGCCATTTGGCCTATGAATGGCCAATTTCAGAAGAGAGAAAGGCTATAGGGTTAACTTTATAGATAGCAATGCTAAAATAATCGTCCCATTTTTATAGTTTGTTGTCTCCTGTAGATGAAATGGTGGTGGGATAACCTGAGAATCTATCCCGAGATAAAATGGTCCACTATTTATACGACTATCCTTATTAAATGCGGGCAAATAATTTAATGAAAAAAAGGTTATCTAACGATATGATTGACCTATGCGGTATAATATTACCAGTACGGGATCGATAGTATTCAATTTATTGGGAGTGATACCTAATTTATCTTCTATGCCCACCGTGTACGATCTTTTATACTAAATGAAGGAGAAATTGGAAAAGGAGGAGAAGTTTTGAAGAAGAAAGGCAGACAGAAACAGGATTCTATCGAGGCGAAAGAAATAAATCAATCCCAACTCAAGAAAAAGCGGTAAGAGACTAGGATTCCTCCCATAATTTTTTGCAGGACAGTTCAATGGTTCCGGTCCAAAGCTCAAAAGTTATACCTAATTGATTTTAATTTTGTCCTATAAACTTTGATTTTTTGTAAAGAAGAAACCGAGAGTTTGGTAGTTCCGCTTTTCTCAAAAGATATTCCTAAGCCAATCCAATCGCCAAAGGATGCTCCAATTCCCAAATTTTAGTTCCCTACTGGGACTGGTTTGTCAAAGCGCCTGAGTAATTTTATAACAGTATATCTTTATAGGAAAGTTGATCGGCAACAAGGATATACTTTCATTGGTTAGAGACTCCATCTAATTGACCATTATATTTACTACATACTTACTGTAATCAAAACCGAGGTTCTTCTGCGGATAGTATTTTAGCGCTTTAAATGCGTGTTTAAATCATATTCCGGTCCCTGTATCCAAAAAACGGGCCTTAAAATGACTCCTGGGATAATAATACAACAGGAGGCTTCTGAGCACCTCTCCAAACCTCCGATTCGCATCCACTGTCATGGCGTAAACATTGCTTGGTTGTGTAATGCCAATCTTGTCTCCGGTGCTCTTGGTTATTGTCTACAGTTCTTCTATAGCACGATAGTACTTATGTAGCCACAATTTTTTTTTAACCATTGGCAATATCAAAGATACAATATTCTGTTGCCTCAATATTACGGTAGCAATGGCTCAATTAAATCATGGGGTCAAAGAAAATAAGGCAGCACAAGATAAACATGGCTCACGTTTCATAGGCAATCTTCAAGGCGGGAAGGTCGTAAGGCGCCGACCCAAGAGTTTTTAAAAAGTTCTTGGGATTTGTCGTATAATAACCGAAAACTTCTTCCACTTTCCTTAGGTTACATTTTCTATGAATGGCTTGACCGGACATCCGTTGCATAAGTGCAAAAGAAAGGTGCGCTCCTACAAACCAGTACCGCCTGTGACTAAAATCATGGACGAAATTACTCATGACCTAATATATTCCATTCGGTTGGAACTACGAGCAACCTATTTTATTTTAATATTGCAGCTATATGAATAGAATTTTAAGCATGACAATAAACTTGTAGAAGAATAACTTGGAGAGGAATGTTGCACGATGCAATGCCCCGGTACGGAAGAACATTTGTTAAGTGGAAGCGTCTTCCGATGTGGAATTGATCCAACTGCAGATCACTTCATATTGGACATTTGTAGGGGTAAGGAATGCTTCGCCATTTTCAATTGCAGGGCACAGCCATAGCCTGATCGGGGAGCAACGGGGATGATCGGTGACCCTTCAGGGAAATCTACAGACGTAATTTATGGATGAAGCTATAGCGCATAATCAGGCTGCCATAAAAGCGACAACTCCCG